>Ga0070707_100001586_pt1 | contig 22024 bp, 17 predicted proteins | sample KBSK5502metaG_FD_65468 | JGI IMG/M metagenome (GOLD analysis project Ga0070707, IMG submission 65468) | Corn, switchgrass and miscanthus rhizosphere microbial communities from Kellogg Biological Station, Michigan, USA - KBS K5-50-2 metaG | ecosystem: Host-associated > Plants > Roots >...
AAGCTGCTCGGTGAGGTAGAGCGAGTTGGTATCTATGCGGTAGGGAGTGAGAAGCTCGGACCCTACCGCGATGATCTCGGCATTCACGATCTAAGAGTGTAAATGAAAGAAAAACCACGGCGGAAGCAGAAGAACTAAAGAGTAAATTCGGTTGGATTGGTCTCACTCCGGCAGCAGCGGCAATCCTTGGATATCCCACGAAAGATGATGCACGGCGCTGGTGGTCGAGAGAATCACAGACCGCCCGGGCGCGAATGCAAGTCCCACCAATCCGAGCCCCGCCACCTCAAGGCTCGCCTTGCCTTCCGGAGTAATCTTCACGATGCCGCGCTTGCCGGAAAGCGAAGCCGCCACGTACAGATTCCCAAAGAGGTCAAACGCGAGGCCCTGGGGCCGCCCCAGCCCGCGGTAGAACGTGCTCGTGGTGCCGTGCGGATCGATCTTGTAGACACTATCAAAGCTGGATGTGGTCGGCCCGGTTACGAACAAATCCCCATGCGGGCCAAAGGCGAAGTGATACGCCGAAACGCTGGGCTCCAATGTTGCGAACACGAAAACCTGCTGGTCCCGCGCGATCTTGAAGATGGTGCCACTGCGGTCGCCGACATACAGGTTCTGCTCGCGGTCAAACGCGATTCCAGTGGCGACGCCCATGCCCTCGGCGTAAGTGGTCATCGTTCCATTTGGAGCCACGCGATACACCGCACCGTCATAGCGCGAAGAAGCGTACATCTGTCCTTCGCGGTCGAATGCGATAGCGGTCGGATTCATCATTTCCGCCACGAATGGTTTGATTGTGTAATTGGTGTCAATCTTGAAAATTGCCACCGGCACTTTCTGTCCCCGCGGACCGGAGAAGGTCACATAAATGTTCCCCTCCGCATCCAGCGCGGGGCTGGTGACCGGATGCAGGCTCTCCGCGATGGGGACAGCAACCTTTAGGGTATGCGGATTGCTGCGATGGCCGTTCGTCGCGACTACAACCGGTCCTGACGTGGCCCCCTCAGGAACACGCGCCACCAGAAAGCCGTCAGAGCTGATCACCACCGTACCTTCAACCTCGCCAAACTGCACCCGTGGACGGCGCAATTCGGGCGGCCGCAGGCCCGATCCGGTAATACGTACCTCTCCGCCCGCCAGCGCTAGAGCCGGCGACACCGCTTCGATGTGCGGACTTCCATTCACGTTCTTTTTACCCAGGATACGGTCGGAAAATCCCATGACACTCAACTTTCTCGGCGGAAGGCGGTGCTTCATGAGACCTTCACCCGGATTTCAGCCTTCGAGTGGCGGGTCTCCGAACTATGATATTAGAAGACCAAAATGCAACAGAAGATGCAGCACAGCCAGCGCGCAAATTCCGGCCCCGACATCATCCAGCATAATGCCAGCACCTTCCGCAAGGGCCTCCAATTGCCGAACCGGTGGAGGCTTGATGATATCGAAAGCTCGAAAAAGTATAAAACCTGCCAACAAACTTTTCCACGAAAGCGGAACCCCAATCAGGGCTATGAGCTGTCCAGCCACCTCGTCGATCACTACGAACTGGGGGTCTTTCAGCGCTGATGCGCGTGCGACCCGCGTCGCCGCAGGAATGCCGATCAACGTGATCAGCACAGCCAGCGCGATGGCCAACGGAGTGTGCAGGGACAGGGGCACGAAATGAGCCCCAGCAGCCCACAGAAGAAGCGTTGTTGCGGATGCCCAACTTCCCGGCCCGGGACGTAGTCGTCCCACGCCAAAAAAAGTAGCAATGAGCGTTGCCCATCGTGGACCGCCGCGGCCTAAGGCTCCGCCGACCGCAACTCGGGCCTTGAGGCCAAGTTCCGTGTGCGCTGCGCTCTCTATTTCTGCCAGATGTTTCACGATTCTTCGTCCGAATCGCTGCGAATGCCTTCTTCAATTGCTTGGCCAGTATCAGCCGCCGGCGAAGGAACAACATGCCCGCCGCTAGCCCACTTGCCCAAGTCAATAATGCGGCAGCGGTCACAGCAAAAAGGGAAGTCCGGGTCGGTGCTATTCACCGGTTTCCTGCAGATGGGGCAGCGGAGCTTGAGAGTGCGCTTGCGCGGCATATCGACTTCTCATTCTAGATGGAAGACTCGAGCTTGCGGAGGGAAAAAGCGAAGCTGAAGCGTACCCCTACACGATCTTCCCCACCAGATCGTAGTCGTGGGCTTCGGTAATCTGACAGCGGTAGAAGTTCCCGGATTGCGGCTCCATTTCGTCGGGAAACTCATTCACGAAAACTTTGCCGTCGATCTCCGGAGCGTGCATGGAGGTACGTCCTTCAAGCAGCAAATCGGTTTCTTCAGAAGCACCCTCGAGCAACAAATCGACCTCGCGTCCCACCAGAGCCTTCTTCTTCTTTCTGCTGATCTGCTGTTGGATTCGCATCAGATGTTTGCGCCGACGCTCGATCTCGCGCTCCGAGACCTTATTCTCGAGACGGTAAGCGCCTGCACCTTCCTGATCGGAGTAGGCAAACGCCCCCATCCAGTCGAACTGGGCCTCGCGCACGAACTCGCACAACTCTTCGAACTCCTGCTCCGTCTCCCCGGGGAAGCCGACAATAAATGAAGTTCGCAGCGTAAGGTCCGGAATGGTTCGGCGCATTTTGGCAATCGAACGTAGAAAAACTTCCGGCCCGCCGCCGCGCTTCATGCGCTTAAGAACCGATGCCGAGGCATGCTGAAGCGGAACGTCTATGTAGGCGCAAATCTTCTCCTGAGCAGCAATCGTGTCCAACAGTTTTCCGGTGATCTTGTTGGGATACGCGTAGAGGAAGCGAACCCAGCGCAGGTTTTCGATCTGTGCCAACCTCTCCAGCAGAACTGCCAAGCCATCCTTCAGGCCGAACTCCTCGCCGTAGCAGGTCGTGTCCTGGCCAATCAGTGTAATTTCGCCGACACCGGACTGCGCCAGCCGCTCCGCCTCCGCCACGACAGATTCAAAACGCCGCGAGCGGAACTTTCCGCGCAACTGCGGAATAATGCAAAAACTGCAAGGGTGATCGCAGCCCTCGGCGATCTTGATGTAAGCCATGTGCCGCGGCGTTGCCAGGATGCGTGGTGTCGTGTCGTCGTAAAGATAATTGGGCAAATCGGCGATAGCCCCGTCCCACGACTCGCGAGAAAACCGGCCTTTGGCCGCGCGCGCTTCACCCTCAGGTCGCGACGGCAGCACCACCAATGGCGAGTCATTCGGTGTCGGCACAGAACCTAAGCCGGTAGCCGCGAGAATACTTTTTAACTCGCCGGTGCCTACGACCGCGTCCACCTCGGGAATGTCCTCGCGGATTTGCTCCCGGAATCTCTCCACCAGGCAGCCCGCGACGACTAACCTCTTCGCCCGACCGCCATTCTTGTGTGCGGCCATCTCCAGAATCGTATTGACCGATTCCTGCTGTGCACTCTCGATGAACGAACAAGTGTTGACCACAATTACGTCGGCATCCTCGGCGCGCGTGGTCAGCTCGGCACCGGCTCGCGCCAGCAGGCCCATCATGACTTCGCTGTCGACCAGGTTCTTGGGGCACCCCAGGCTCACGAAGCCCACCTTCTGCGGGCGCTCCGGCTGTTTGACCTCGGCAGTTGTTGAGTTGGGGTGGATAGCAGGGTCCGTCAATGGCATGGAAACTACTATTTTAGCATCTGGAAGGTACCTGCTTGTGGCTGGGTTTGTGTGTGGCGCCTGGGATGTCGAAGGCACCATTGAAGATAGCCCCTGTTGATTCAAAAGTTTCGCCGCCATGCTACGCTAGGCCTCTGACATAAATGCTGTTGCCACTCCGCAGGAGGAGACATGTCTTGGAAACATCTGTGGATCGCGGCTCTGGCGCTGGTAGCTCTCGTCAGTAGTCCTGCGACTGCCCAGGAGGAGAAGAATCAGTTAACCGGAATCGTCGGCCGCACGTTTATCAGCAATGAGGGCATAAAAGGCGCCACGTTCTCCAATCCTTTCGTACGTTTCGGCAAAGGCTTCACCTTTGCGGTGAATTACTCCCGCTATCTAATCACCAATCCTCTTTTCGCTCTCTCCGGCGAAGTGCCAGTGGTCTTCAACCTTGACCAGGACGTCAATTCTGGGGCGAATGTGGTGCCTTCAGATTACCGCTCTTACTTCATCACACCAGCCGCGCGTGTGAATCTATTCCCCGCCACGGCAGTTTCTCCTTGGGTGAGCTTTGGTGGGGGCTTTGGACATTTCTCGGAAAAGAGCAGCCTCATCTTTGGCGGGACGAATCCAGGCAAATCTAAAACCACAGGAGTCCTTCAAGCCGGATTTGGCTTGGACGTAAGGATTTGGCGCCGTATCAGCATTCGCGGCGAAGCTCGCGACTTCTGGTCGGGAGAGCCGGACTTTCCCCTAGCCCCGACGGGAAAAACCAGACAACACAATTTCTTCGTGGGCGGCGGAGCCATCTGGCACTTCTAGCGTCATGTGTCTGAGTGTCCAAAGACCGTGAAGCAAGAATCCGAAGGGAAACCTTCCCAGATGCTAGAGGCCTTCACCGCTTTGTCTCCGATTCCACTTCTTCGTACAACTCCGAGAGCCGCCGTGCGTCGTCCGTAGAATTCCCAAATCGCGCTAATTCGTATGCTTCTGTGAACTGAGCCACTCGCTGGCGTAGTTGTTCGTCGCCAATGACTCTAATAAATTCCGCTGGAGTCTGCGCCGTTGACTTTCGCCATCCCCGCCGCGCTAGAGATCGCGCCATGCGCTGGTACCACATAGTTGCCGCCAGCTCGGGTGATTGTTCGGGGTAGGCTCGCAGATGCCACGCGCGAATCATTCGCGAGATCCGGCCGGCATTCCCCAGAACGGCAAAGAGCGCCAGAATCCCCAAAACTATGCCACCCCAACGTCCTGGCGAATGCTCCACCTGCCCCTGACGGCGCCGCAGCCAGTCGAGCATTGAAACATAGCGGCTGCGCGTCCACTCCCGGGACCGTTCCCACAGCCGCCGAGACCCGCTCAGCGCCTCCTGTCCCAGTACCGATTGGTGCGCAGAGTCGTAGCTGATCACCCATTCGCGCCAAAATGAAGACGCAGCATCCAGATAAAGCATGACGCGGCCCCAACCCTGTGGGATTCCAGCGCTTCCGGCGGGAGTTGGATCGAAGTGCACCCATCCGTATCCGGGGAAGTAGGCCTCCACCCAGGAATGGGCGTCCTTGGCGCGCACCACGTAATTCTCAGTTAGATCGTTGAACTCGTCGCTGCGGAAGCCGTTGACCACGCGCGATGGTATGCCCAAACTGCGCAACATCACCGCCATCGACGAGGAAAAATATTCGCAGTGTCCCTGCTTTCGCTCAAACAGAAAATCGGCCAACGGATCTTTTACCGGAGTCTGCGGCAACTGTAGGGTGTAGCCGAAGTGTGTTTTGAGATAGCTTTCCACCCGGACTGCCCTGTCGTAATTGTTCGAAGCCGAGCCTGCAATCTGAGTGGCAAGCTTCGGAATTCGCGGATCGAGTTCCGGCAATCGAAGATAAACAGCAGTTAGTTGGGCCGGATAGTCTTGCTGTGCAGCCCGCAACTCCGTGGCAGAAGGCGCTGATATATCTGAGTTGGCCTCATAGCGAGTGATCGGGTGCTGGCTATCGAGGTTGTAGACCGCCGCGCCCGAGTCGGCCGACAACATGCGGTAAGCTCCGCTCACACTGCGGGCCCAGGGCGCGAGGAAAAATACGTTAGTGCCGATGGGCTCCATCAGCACCCGGTAATGAATCATGGGGCTGGGCTTGTGAACGGGCAGGGAACTTCGAGCCGCATACGCAGGTGCCAAACCCGTGCCGAAAGCAGGCACAGCAAAGCTACCGTCGATTCGGCGCCCCAACACATACTGCTCGCGCGGACTCGACCAGCTTGAGCCGTCGAACTCCCCCAGCGCGATACCCCGCCAATACAGGTCATAGCGGCCTTGCGGGTCGCCATCAATCTGGATGTGCATCACAACGGCGTTTGATTGCTGAATCTGTCCGATTCGTCCCAGTTGTACCCGGTCACTGAAACCAGTAGAGAGATCAGTGCCGAATGAGTATGAGCCCAGATATCCCGCCGACATGCGGGGCAACAAGAAGAAGACAACCGTCGCTCCTAATAGAGTCATAAGAACGAGCGCCGGTGCCAGACGGACGAGCGAAAAGGCCAGGTGTCGATGTTCCTGAGGATCGTTTGAGTGCCGTGCCTGTATCTGAGCCGATCGAGCTGAGCGCCGCATTTCCATCAACACAAACGTGGCCACAGCCGTAAGCAGAAACGCGGCGAAGAAGAATAGAAACACGCTGTCCACTGTGAGCACAGCGGAGGCCAGCACCATCAGGAATGCCAACACCGCCAGCATGGTGTAGTCGCGCTCGCGCCGCAGCGAGAACATCCTTATGACCACGGCAAATAACACGAGATGAACCGTGGCGGTCAGAAAGCTGCGTGACAGCAGAAAATAATCGCTGGCATAAAACACGAAATAGAGGATGGTCAGCGGGGTAGTCCAACGCTCAGGAATATCGAAGATTTGCCGCTTGGTCAGCAGATATCCACGAAAAGCTAGCGCCCCACCTACGAGGAGCACCGTCGCAAGATCCAAACCGCCAGTACCGGCTAATGTTCCAAAACCCATTAACACAAGCAGATACAGTGATACCATAAAGTATCGATCGATGGCTGTGGCCATCGAAATGTAGCCGGAATGTGCGGCCGAACGGGGCACGGATGACATCGATCGCAACCCTTAGACCCTATTGTTCGATAACCAGAGCAATAAGGGAAGGATTTCTCGCTGGCGTCTTCGACCGAAAGTCACGTGGCATTTATCGCGTTGGTGTTCGATCGGATGTTTGTTCCCCATTGCACTTCTTCTGGGTGGTTGTGCAAAGGCTCATCAGTTGAGGGCGATGGAGAGATTGCGCGAGAGCGCGATTAGCGCCGTAATGTGTTCGAATACTGGGGGGCGGCCCAATCCTTGAATGCTAGAATAATTCAGGTCAGGCATCGGTCCCACGCGACGTACTCCCGCCAACCCCGCCAGGTCCGGAAGGAAGCAACGGTAACGGGCTCTTGCGTGTGCAGTGGGGTATCGGTGCCTGGCTTAATTTTCGGTTTGCACAAAATCTTGTCTTGATTTAAGACGACCTGCCGCCAGAAAACTTTACAAACCCTTTACAACTGTTTGCGCAAGAAACGCGACTCCGCTTCGTCTCCAATAGTCGGTTCTCGGAGAACACAGTCAGTCGTCGGGGAAAAAAAATATGCGCAATCCTTTAACCAAGCCAGTTTCTCCAACTGTCACCATCCACGTCTCTGGCACCTTGTCTCAAGGGCATCTGAGGTATCTGGATCAACTGGTTGCCTCGGCAATCGACTGCGCTTTGTGGCCTCTACTCGATCTGGCTCACTTGGCGGAGTTAGACCGCAACGCGCTCGGATATCTAATGGGAGGGGAAGGTCGCGATTTCGGCATCGTTGCCTGCCCGAACTTTATCCGCGAATGGATGCAGCACGAAAAGGACCGTTGCGCCGCCTGATCCTCCGTCGAGTCGCTAGGTCTGGCCTTGCGTTGCCGCTACTCCGCACCGGCACGTGGGAACGATTCAAATCTACCGGACGTTCCCCCCGGAGAAGGCGAGTGGAACTGCGCACGCCATCAGCTCGGGTTAGACATTCTGCCGCCAATCCTGCAAAATACTGAGTCTCATATTCAGGAGCACTCATTGACCAGCCCGATCCGCGCAAGAGCCCAGATCGCAGCAAAGATCAGCGCCCTCGGTACCTACGTGCCGCCTCGTCTTCTCACCAACGCCGACCTCGAGAAAATGGTGAGCACGAGTGATGAATGGATCACCACGCGCGTTGGCATCCGCGAACGCCACATTGTCGACAAAGGTATTGCCACAAGTGACCTTGCCGTCGAGGCCGCAAAGAAAGCGCTGGCGCAGCGCGGCATGGCTGCGAGCGATCTGGACGCCATCATTGTGGGAACAGTCACCCCCGACATGCTGTTTCCCTCCACTGCCTGCCTTGTACAACACAAGCTGGGTGCCAAGGGAGCGTGGGGATTTGATCTCTCCGCCGCCTGCTCGGCCTTCCTGTATGCGCTCCAAACCGGAGCACAGTTTGTCTCCACCGGTGTACACAAGCGCGTCATGGTGATCGGCGCTGACGTTATGTCTTCGATCATCGACTACACGGACCGAGCTACCTGCGTGATCTTTGGCGACGGGGCCGGGGCCGCCATTCTCGAGCCCGCGGAAGACAAGTCGGTGGGCCTGATCGATTTCATCCATGAAGTCGATGGTGCCGGGGGATGCTTCCTCAACATGCCTGCCGGGGGCAGTCTGCATCCCGCGACCCATGAGACGGTCGACAAGAAAATGCACTACGTCCATCAGGATGGGCAGCAGGTCTTTAAGTTTGCCGTGCGCAAGCAAACTGAAGTCTGCGAGAAGCTGCTCAGCCGTAATGGTTTCAAAGGATCAGACATCGATGCATTCATTCCGCATCAGGCCAACCTGCGCATCATTAATGCCACCGCCGAGCGCCTCGGCCTAAGTCCTGACAAGGTGATCATCAACATTGACCGCTACGGCAATACCACTGCTGGAACGATTCCCCTGGCAATGGATACCGCGATCGAGGAAGGGAAGTTGAAGAAGGGAAGTTTGGTGCTGCTCGGTTCGGTTGGCGCAGGCTTCACCGTCGGCGCCACATTGCTGCGCTGGGCCTACTAGCACGATTTTGCCGGGAGCTGCAGCAGAATGCAGGGCACAGCATAAGCGGTGTAGCGCCATCGTGTAGCGGCATCACTTTGGTAACGTTCCCAGGTCGCATTTCCCTAGGGCGAACATTCCCACAACTGCTATCTTTTCGCAGCGTTTGCTGCGGCGAAGAATGTGGCGATGGGAAGTGCACCATGATCCGGACAATTTGTTGTTGCTTGCTGCTGGCCACGCGATTGTTGGCGCAGACGGCTAGTTCCAGCTCTAATCCGCAAGAAAGCAAACTGCTCGTGCTCGAACATCTGTGGAACGAAGCCCAAGTCAATCGCGACTCCGCGGCGCTCGAACGGTTGGTGGCCGAGCGATTTGTCAACACGGAATACGATGGCGAAGTAAGTGACCGAAGCAAGTTCCTGGCCGACATCCGCGATCCGGAGTTCAAGCCCACCTTGGTGCAGATCCAGAACGCGAAAGTAAACTCCTACGGTAATACGGCAGTGGTCTACGGGTTCTATCACACCAAAGGCACGTATCAAGGCAGACCGTACGAGCACTTCGGGCGCTTCACTGACACATGGATGCTTCAAGATACCAGGTGGCAATGCGTTGCCAGCCACACCAGTCTGGTGAAGAAGTAATTCCCATCCGGGCAAGCCGGCCGCGGCTTCCGACGGACAGAAAAAAGGGCTGGCCACTCCCACAAGAACTTTTTATTGTTGCTTCCGCAGCATCATGGCGTTGATCTAAGCAGAGGCGGGCCTCCTCCTCTTCCCAGCCCGGCGGGATGCTTCCTATGGAAACCACACACCGTCTACACCGGTTGAAGACCCTGTTGGCCTTCGCCATTATCTATTTCGTGTGGGGCTCGACGTTCCTCGCCATTCGCGTGGGAGTGCACCAAGTACCACCATTCCTGCTCGCTGGGATCCGGTTCTCCGTTGCCGGGATTGTGCTCTACATATGGATGCGTGCCAGGGGTACTGCTTCGCCCGCTTTCCACGAGTGGGCATCGGCTTGGTTGCTGGCGGTGCTGATCTTCGTGTTGGATTACGGTCTGCTTTTTTGGGCGGAACAGCGCGTTCCTTCGGGGATTGCGGCGGTCATGATGGCCACCATCCCAGCCTTCATGGCGCTTGCAGAGATTCTCATCCTGCGGACCCAGAGGTTTACGCTCCGCCTGGGGTTGGCGCTCCTGGTGGGGATTGGCGGCGTGGCCATTCTGGTTAGCCGCTCAGTAGGTTTTGGCGAGGGTCCGATTAACACCTCCGGAGCGCTTGCTCTGGTGGTGGCGGCAATCAGTTGGTCGCTGGCGTCGGTTCTCCCCCGCAAGCTAGCCTTACCTGAATCGAAAGTCATGAGTTCGGGAGCGCAGATGCTGGCAGGCGGGGTCCTGCTTACCATAACGGCGGCGATGTTGGGCGAGTTCCGAGGCTTCCATATCCGGGCAGTCTCTTCCGGTGCATGGTTCGCACTGGCCTATCTGATCTTCGCCGGCTCGGTGATCGGTTTCACCGCATATGTCTGGCTCATTCACCACGAGTCTCCAACCAAAGTGGGGACCTACGCGTATGTGAATCCCGTGGTGGCGGTTTTGCTCGGATATTTTCTGGGCGGGGAAGCGCTGGGTGCGCGAACAGTCCTTGGGACATTCCTGGTTCTGATAAGCGTGGTGGTAATCAGGACGACACCGAAGAAGAAGGCCGAATCCGAGCCGTCGGTCAAGCCAGCGGACTCGAGTTATCGACGGTCAGCCTCCGAGACCGAGGGTGTCTGATCCAGCTTTCCTGGCACTTTTTATTCGGAGGCGTCATCCCGAAAGCCGGCGCACTTCAGCCGGGTGAGGGATCTGGCGCGCGCCTAAACCGCTCTCGCGATCTCTTCTACCATTCCACAACCATTCAAGTCTGTGACCGATGAACATCGCTCAGGGGATGGGCGCTGCGCGCCAGATCCCTCGCCCGGCGGGTGAAAACGCGGGGCTTCGGGATGCCGCCTTTACGGGGAAGCTGGTGGAGGCGGTGGTTGGAAAAAACATGGTCACGGCCGCGTCATCTTCTCCGGCCGCATCAATTGATCAAACTCCTCCCCCGTAAGATGCCCGAGCTTCAATGCGGCCTCGCGCAGGCTGATGTGTTCCACATGCGCGGTATGGGCGATCTTCGCGGCCTTGTCGTATCCCACCCTCGGCGCGAGCGCGGTTACCAGCATCAGCGAGTTCTTCACGTACCAGTCCAGTTTGGCGCGATCGACCTCAATGCCTTTGATCATGTACTCCACGTATCCGTGGCAGGCGTCTGTGATCAGCGTGACGGAATGCAGGAAGTTGTAAATAATCACCGGCTTATAAACGTTAAGCTCGAAATTGCCCTGAGAGCCTGCGAATCCTACGGCAGCGGTTGCACCGTGAACCTGGACGCATACCATGGTCATGGCTTCTGACTGCGTCGGGTTTACCTTGCCCGGCATGATGGACGAGCCCGGTTCGTTCTCCGGGATGGAAAGTTCGCCCAAACCGCAACGCGGGCCCGAAGCGAGCCAGCGAATGTCGTTCGAAATCTTCATTAGCGAGGCCGCCAGCGTTTCCAGCGCGCCTTGCGCAAAGATAATCTCATCGTGCGCCGAAAGCGCAGCGAACTTGTTGGGATGGGAGCGGAAGGGAAGTCCGGTAAGTTCCGCAATTTTCTTTGCAGCGCGCTCCGCAAATTCGGCATGTGCGTTCAGCCCCGTCCCCACAGCCGTTCCGCCAATAGCCAGGTCGTACAGCCCGTCGAGCACTTGCTCCAGACGTTTGATATCGCGTTCCAGCAGGCTAGCCCAGCCCCCGAACTCTTGCCCGATGGTAAGGGGTACGGCATCTTGCAAGTGCGTGCGCCCAATCTTGACCACGTCATTGAATTGTTTTGCCTTGGCCGCAATCGCATCATGAACCGTCGTGATCGCGGGAATTAATGCTCTTTTTACCCTCTCCGCGGCGGCAATGTGCATCGCCGCAGGGAAGGTATCGTTCGACGACTGCGACATGTTGACATCATCGTTCGGGTGGATTGGTTTCTTCGATCCCATCTCACCGCCCGCCAGCTCGATCGCGCGGTTGGAGATGACCTCGTTGACGTTCATGTTGGTCTGCGTCCCGCTGCCAGTCTGCCAGATCCGCAAAGGGAACTGATCGTTAAGCTTGCCGGCAATGACCTCGTCGACAGCTTCGACGATGAGTTTTGTTTTATCTGGGGGAAGCTTACCGAGATCCTGATTTACCAGCGCGCACGCCTTCTTGAGGATGCCGAATGCCCAGATCAGCTCCGGCGGCATGGTATCGCGCCCAATATTGAAATGTAAGAGCGAGCGCTGGGTCTGCGCACCCCAATAGACGTTCGCTGGGACCTCGATTTGTCCCATGCTGTCGGATTCAATGCGCGTGCGAGTCGCCGGTTCGAAGGAGGTTGCCATGTCGTGCTTCCGATGGTGCGCGAACGATGGAGGGAACCTTGAATTATAGCAACGATAATGGAACTGGACTGAGAGGGAGAGAAGCGCTCCCGGGTGGACCGAGTCATCGGAGGCTGAGCTTGTTTTTCTCGCCGTGGGTCGCCGCGATGCCGCATGCTAGAATCTCCGTTTCCAGTTGTGCGTGCGAAGGCCTCCGTGTCACTGCACAAACATGGTGATTCATGCCTGACTTTCTAATCACGGAATACATCGCTGAGACTCTGCCGCAGAGCAAGACTAAGCCACCTTCGGAGATGCGCTGCGATGTGCTGGTGATTGGAGCTGGGCCTACTGGGCTGGCTTGCGCCATTGACGCGCAAAGGCTCGGGCTGAAGGTAATCGTCGTCGACAAAGGCTGCCTGGTGAACTCGCTGTTTCACTATCCCGGGGGGATGGTATTCTTCACCACTCCGGAACTACTCGAAATCGGAGATATTCCTTTCACTACTTCCCTGCAAAAGCCCACACGGGAAGAGGCGCTCGAATATTATCGCAAGGTCGCCGAGCACTACCGGGTTGACGTTCGTCAATACGTTTGGATCAAGACCGTCACCGGGCAGGACGGCAACTTTGCCATCACCGCCACCGACCGCGCCGGCCGCATCCACGACTTCCGCGCACGCAAGGTGATCGTGGCGACGGGCTACTACGATCTCGCCAATCAACTCTCGATTCCGGGCGAGGACTTGCCCAAGGTTTCGCATTATTACGCCGAGCCCCATCCCTACTACGATAGCGATGTGCTGGTAATCGGCGGCAAAAACTCCGCCGCCATCGCCTCGCTTGATCTGTGGCGTCATGGAGCCCGCGTGACCCTGGTGCACCGCGAGTCGCAAATGCACCGCCACGTCAAGTACTGGATCAAGCCCGATATCGAAAACCGAATCAAGAATGGCGATATTAAGGCTTACTTCAATAGCACGGTGCAGGAAATCGATGTGGACTACGTGGTTCTCAATACTCCGCGTGGTCCGGTGCGTTTGAAAAACGACTTCGTGCTCGCCTTGATCGGCTATCACCCCGACTACGATTTCCTGCGCAGCATGGGCATCGAACTTTCAGCCGACCAGTGCCGTCCGGTGTGCGACCCAATTTCGCTCGAAAGCAACGTTCCCGGAATTTACGTTGCCGGCGTCATCGTTGCCGGATCCCGCACCAACGAAATCTTCATCGAAAACGGCCGCTTCCATGGCCGACAGATCGCCGAAGACTTAAAGAAAAAGCTGCGTCTGGCATCCTAGCAGCGATTTGTAGAGACGCAGGGTTGCTAGGTTATGCCTCCACCGGCAAGGCATAGCCTTCCATTTGTCCCGGAATGCCGCTCGCGTGGTTGTGGTGCGAGCAAAACAAAACCCCGGAAGTTTCCGCCCGGGGTCTGAGAAAAACAAGAGTGAACTTGGCTAACCGCGCTGCTTGCGCCGTAGTTGGGCAGCTAAGCCAAGCAGCCCGGTTCCCATCAGCATCAGTGATCCGGGTTCGGGAACGACGCTGCTACGGCCCCCCATAATCCCTGATTCCGAGTTCGCAGTGATGTAGATGATCTGGCCCTTGCTGTTCAGCACTTCGGCGTAAAGCGCCGTCCCCGCCCCTACTCCGCTGGCGGTAACGGTAATGCTGCCTTCGGCGGGCAACGCTTTACCCAGGTCGACGTAAGCAAACGACAGATTGCAGGTCGATCCACAGAAGCCCGCCGTTTGCAAATTAGTGACGATGGCGCCGGTGGCGCCGCCTGCCGGGAACGTGTTCAAGCTGTTGAAGGCGATCCCGTCCAGGGTGCCCGTCGGTGTTCCGTTAGCGGAGGCGGCAAGGATAATTACGTCCGCCCCGCCAGAACCGTTGTGGGTGGAAACGGTGAAGGTGTTGCCGGATAGAAGAAGTCCATCGCCCGGTGCCGCGATCTGCGTTCCGGCGCCGCCGATAAACGCACCGTTATGCACGCCCATGGCGCAGGTGTAGGTTGCGAAACTGTTGCAGGTGTCGGCCATGGCCGCTCCTGAAAGGATCAGGAGCAAAGAAAACGAAGTTGCCAGAAGTCTCGAGAACAGGCGCATAGGTAAGGTATTCTCCACGCGATACAGTGCACGACGGTGGCCAAAAATAGACTTTCGGTAGACATTAAGTGTATTTGCTTATGTCGTTGTAATTAAGCATCTTGCACTATGTGCAAATCCCCAGCTTTGGAGCAAGTGTTGGGCATACATGAAAACAACTGCAGTCCGTTGCATCTTCGCCGCAAATAGCCGCACGGTCGGCCAATTTCTGAACAGCAAACATAGGCGGACAGATTGCTAGATCGGCCCATTCCGCGGCTGTTATCGTATTGCCTTCGTTGCACCTTTCCGCATGGAACCGCAACCCGAGCAGGCAGTGCCATCCATCTCGTTCGGCTCCTATGTGCGCCTGCTGCGCGACAACCGCAATTTCCGGCGTCTCTGGGCGGCGCAGATTGTTAGCGAGATCGGCGACTGGTTTTACACGCTCTCCATCTACAGCTTGCTTCTCCAGTTGACCGGACGAGCTAGTTCGGTGGCGCTGGCGCTGGTCCTGCAAGTCTTGCCGCAAACCTTCATCGGTCCTACCGCAGGAGTGGTGAGTGATCGCGTCCGGCGCAAGTATGTAATGATCACCGCCGACCTGGTTCGCTTCGTCATTGTGCTGGCGATGCTGCTGGTGCGCACGCAATCGATGGTGTGGCTGGTGTATCCGCTGCTGGTGGCGGAAACGGTCATGGCGGCGTTCTTTGAGCCAGCACGCAATGCGGTCATCCCAGCGATCGCGGCGAAGAATGACGTCCTTCTCGCCAATACTCTGTCTTCGGCCACATGGTCTGTGAATCTGCTGATTGGTGCTTCGGTCGGAGGCTTGGTCGCGGCTCTGTTAGGACGCGATGCGGTCTTCCTCCTCAACGCGCTCTCGTTTCTCGCTTCGGCAATTCTCATCGGAGGAATGAAGTTGCACGAGCCCCATGCGGAATCTGCTATGCCTCTTCGCCCGCGCGATCTGGTGGATTACTCGCCAGTGATCGAAGGCATTCGCTACATTCGTGGACATCGTGGGTTGATGGCAACAATGTTTGCGAAGTCGGGCGAACTGATGATCGGTCCCAGTTGGGTGCTCTTCACCGTCATGGGACATCGCTACTTTCCCTTGCACTGGCGAAACCTGGATCCCGAACGCGGGGCCATGCTGGGTATGAGCCTGCTGCTGGGCGCTCGCGGCCTGGGAGCGCTCGTCGGGCCGCTGGTCTCCGCGCGCTGGGCGGGACGCGAAGACCGCCGGCTGCGTCTCGGAATTCTCATAGGCTATCTGGTCGTCGCCGTGGGTTACAGCGCGCTTGGCGGCAGCAGCAACGTGTGGGTTGCCTGTGCATGGGTGATGGTGGCGCACATGGGAGGCTCGACCATCTGGGTATTTTCGACCACCCTGCTGCAACTGCACACCGACGACCGCTTCCGCGGGCGAGTGTTCGCCGCAGACCTGGGATTCTCCATGCTCACAATCGCGATTGGCGCTTACGTATGCGGACGATTTCTCGATGCCGGTGTCTCCGCTCGCGTGGTGGCAACCAGTACCGGATTCGTCATGCTGCTTCCGGCTTGCCTGTGGGCCTTGGCAATGCGTCCAGGAAACGCCAAGCAGGTGCGAGGCGGCGTGGAAACGAGATCATGATGCAGGCACACAGCGAGGTGATCGCGATCTACTGCAGGTTGGCAAGTTGATCGATCTTCGCTGCCATGATCAAGTCGCTCTCCGTCAGTCCGTCGACTTTATGGGTCCACAGCGTGATCTCAGCTTTGCCCCATGTCAGCAGAATGTCGGGATGATGACCTTGTTCTTCGGCCACCGCCCCCACGCGGTTCACGAAGTCCAGCGCCTGCTTGAAATCAGGAAAGGTGTAGGCGCGGGTAATGTGGTGCTCCTTGACCACTTTCCAGTGAGCCCACTGCGGTAGTTGTTTGAGAACTTGTTCAAGTTCCTTGCCCCTCAGCGGAGGCACACCGTCACGGCAGGGAACGCAAGTTTTATCGGCAAGGGATGACATAGAAAATCTCCTCGCCTATTGTAGCGGCTTGTATCGAATGAGGCAGGGGCGACATTTCCAAAACTCCGGGAAAAGTCATCCCGGGTATCCTAAGACCATGCGCATGCACTTGAAGAAAACCGCGGCTTTCGGTTGGCAAATGCTGACTCTACAGAGCGAAGCAAAGCCAGACTCAGATAATGTCGGCTATAGAAGGTCGCGATGGCTCCGATCCGCGACAGACGAGTGAGTCTACGTTTCATTGCTTGGTGACATCAATCATGTTGTCATCGGCGTTCCCATCAATCAGCTTATTGTAAGGATCGATGCCCGCAAGGGTGGGCGCTTCATCCAGGGTGATCACGAATGTTTTGTGTTCGTCGGTGAGTTTTTCCTTCTTGAGATAAAGAGGCTTCTCCGCATCTTTCTTGCCGCTGAAGACGCCGATCTCAACGTAGTCGGCGAGCGGCACCGGAGTTTCCGCGCCGTTGCCATCGGCCTGCACCTTGCGAGCCTGAACTTCAAGGGTGACCTTATATTTCCCGTTGAGCATTTTCTGCGACGTGGCCGAGACGGCTTTGTTGTCGTAGAGGACGATTCGGTTGAAGCCATCATCGACCAGGTACTGAAGCTCGGGCGGGGTTTGGGCGCGGATGGCATCAACCAGCATCCGAGTATCGGGGTAGGGATAGTCCATGGTCTCGGAGGCGCGGGGATTGTCGTGGGCGTCGACCTGATTGTTGGCGTTGGCGTAGCGGTACTGCATGAGGAAGTTGTGGAGCGCGAGATCGAGTTTGTCTTCGCCGATGTAGTCGGCCAAGGTGTAGAGGATCTGGCCGCCTTTCTGGTACCAGACGTAGGGCTCGCGCTGGACCAAGGCGAGGGGCGGCTCATGGCGGGTTTCGCCGGCGCGTCCGCGCAGATAGCTATCGAGCTCGTGGCGGAGGTAGCGATGCATGAGATCGCGGCCGTACTTGTGCGCCATGACCTGCAGGGCGGAGTACTCAGCGAGGCTTTCCGACATCATGTTGGAGCCTTCAGCATCGGCGCCAATGAGCTGGTGGGCCCACCATTGGTGGCCGAGTTCATGGGCGGTGACGAAGTAGGTGAAGTCGATGTCGGTCGGTTTGAGGACTCGGCCGATGAAGCCGATACCTTCAGAGTACGGGATGGTGTTGGGGAAGGACTGGGCGAAGTTGCGATAGCGGGGAAACTCGAAGATACGGTACTGGGAGAACTGGTAGGGGCTATAGATGCGTTGATAATAGTCGAGGCCGGCACGGGAGCTGGCGAGCATGTCGTCGATGTCGTAGGTGTGGGCGGGGTCGTAGTAGACCGCGAGCGCGACCTCGCCGTTGGGCCCGTGGTAGGTCTCCTGCCGGACCTGATAGCGGGCGGAGATGTAAGAAAAGAAGTCAAGTATGTGGGTGGAGCCCATGCTGTATTCGAAGAAGCGGCGGCCATTGGCCTGCCATTCGCGCTGGAGGTATCCAGGGGCGATGGCGACCTGGTCCGGTGAAGTGCTGACAACGGTGTGATAGGTGATCCAGTCGGACTCCCCGCGGAAGAAAACGTTGTTCACGGCGTGGACGGGGTCACCGCGGTGGGCCATCTCTTCGAGAGCAGGAAGGCGCTCTTCGCGACGGCGGCGCGGATCGTCGAGCTCGACGTTGGTGTTGTAGCCGATATAGGGGACATAGTCCGAGTCAAAGAAGGTGCCGTTGTACGCGAACTCCGCAGGCTCGTTGCCGTCGCGGAAGCCCCGGGTCTGGTGGCCGACGTTGCAGGTGAGGGTGATAGTTTCGCCGGGCGCCAAGGGCTTTTCGAGGGCATAAATGGAGTACAGGTCGCGTGGTGCAGAGCTGACGAGGTGAAACGGACGATCGAATCGGACCTTGCTGACCGACTGTCTCTGATCGGTGAGATGGATCTGCGGGATCGGCTGGTTGGTCTTGTTCTGGAGAGTTATGCGGACGTTTCCGTCGAAGGAGCGGCGGTCAGGGTAGATATTGATGGCGGCATCGACGGCGGTGACCTTGGGCTGGAGGAGGTTTTCGTACTGTTTGAACTTGCGTTCGTAATCGGCCTGAATGTCGCGTCGCGCCTTGGAGTCTAAGTATTCGTTGAGCACGTGGGCATTGTAGAAGTACCAGGAGCCGGCGCCGGCGGCGATGAGGGCAAAAACAATAGCGAATGGGGCGAGCCGGGGGGCGAGGCGAAGGGCTTGGCGAGCACGGACGGGCAGGGAGTCCTCCGCTCCGCGCCGCGCCAAGGCGATGGAGATGACAGCCAGCACGGCCATGATCGCGAACCAGTAGGTGATCGACCAGAACAGCGCGGGGACGAAGTGGCCGTAGCCGTTCATGTCGGAGTAGGTATAGGTGGGGGTCTGGCCGATGAGGTAGAGGCTGTTCTCCCATCCGAAGCTGTAGAGGATGGGCATCAGCACGAAAAGCCCAATGACAATGGTGTGGCCCACAAACTTGTTTGAAACAATGGTTTGGATGAAGAGGGCGAAAAGTGCGAAGCCCAGGACCTGTGGGAAGGTCACGACGTAAAGTTCCTTGAAGTACTGCAGGAGTTCGTAATGATAGTAGCCGGCAATGGTCTGCATGAGTATGCCGACGAGCATGGCCACGGCGAGAAGGGCGGCTTCGACCACAACGATAGCCGTGAGTCGCGAGAGCCAGTCTGTGGACTCGCGCATGGGTAGAGCGTCGTGGATACCGCTGAAGTTGGCGTCGCGCTCGCGCCAGAGGAGTTCTGCGGCATAAAGGGCGGCGACAATGAAGAGGAAGAGCAGGGCGCTACCCTCGACGGCCTGAACCATGAGGTAGGTGACTGGCCAGACATTCTGTTCCGCGACGCGGCCGGCGAAGTGTCCATTGTTGATGCCGAAGACGATGAGTAGGGCGACAATCGCCCAGAACGGAATGTCGCGGAGAATATTACGTAGGCGGAGGCGGGATAGAGAGAGGTACTGGGCAAAGCTAGTGGCAGGGGTAAAGGCTTGATGCGCGAGGGGTAGGCCAGCGGTGATGCGCGAACGGACGGGCAGAGCCTCCGCCAGGTCCTGCATCTTCGCTTTCGCGGCGCCCCTGGGAGCGGGTGGTAAGGGCCTCCACCGACATCGGAAACAGAGCCCAAACCGTCCCCAGTGCTACGAGTCCCGCGGAGATCCAGAGCAGGCGGTTGTAGAGAAAGACACCGCCGGAAAGAGCGGGCGACCAGGTCACGAACAAGGTGTTTTTTTCGATGACTGTCCAATAGCGAGTGACGTCATCAAACAGCACTAGGCCGATGGGATCGAAAATGCCCGACCAGAAGCGCTCGAGCGAGCGGGTGGCGGAGAAGACCGTGAGGCCAATGACGTAGAGCATGAACAGGGCTACACCCTGGAGATAGACGATGAAGATCTTGCGGCTGAGGGCGGAGATGGCGAAGAAAAGGGAGCCGAGAAAGAAAATCTGGACCACGAGAACAGACAGGAATGGCTGCAGGTAAGACCAGAGATGATTGGGACCGATACGGGTGTGGTCTGCCCAAGGCGCGAAGGTACCAAGGAAGGTGCCGAGCATCATGCCGGAGAAGGCGAACACGGTGGTAACGAAAGAGCCCGCCCAGCGTCCGCCGAGGTAGGAGAATTTGGAAATGGGCTGGGTAAACAGGATCTGATAGGTGTCGCGCTGGAAGTCGCGGAGGATGGAAGTGCCAAAGATGGCTGCAATGACAATGATGCCGAAAAGCGCTGCACCGAAGTTATTGAAGGTGTTGGCAAAAGGAGAATTGAGGAGGACCTTGCCACTGCTGTTGCCGATCGTGCCAAAGCTTTCGGACGCGACGGAGAGAAAAGAAAACGTGAACCAGATTAAGAAGTAGACATAGGTGGACAGGCTCTTGAAGCGGAACTTGAGCTCGAAAGTAAAAAACTCCCAAAAGAGCGCCATGTAAGATCCTCCGTGTGCGAGGCGTTAATTCGGAAGCTGACCCTTAGCCTGCTGCGAGAGACTCAGGAAATATACGTCCTCAAGGTCGGAATCGACCGCGCAGAAGCCGTCGCCTGGAGAAGTGTCTGCGTACACACGTATCTCGTGCTGTCCACCCACCAGGTGAGTAGAGATGACGTGGAACTGAGTCTCCAGAGAGTGCTGTTCGTCGTCGGTTGCCACCAGCTTGGACCAGATCTTGCCCTTGAGGGCGGCAAGAGCAACGCTTGGAGCGCCCTCCAGGAGCAGCTCGCCCTGGGCAATAATGGCCATTCGGGGGCAGAGCTGGCGGACGTCATCGACGATGTGGGTCGAGAGGATGACAGTACGATCACTGCCAAGAGAGGAGAGAAGGTTCAGGAAGCGATTGCGTTCGGCAGGGTCCAGGCCGGCCGTGGGCTCATCGACGATAATGAGGCGGGGATTGCCGAGCAGCGCTTGGGCGATCCCGAAGCGCTGCTTCATGCCGCCGGAAAAAGTGGAGAGAGCCTTGTTGCGCACCTCCCAGAGATTCGTCTGCTGGAGCAGTGCGTCCACGGTTTCCTTGCGCTCGCCCGCAGAGGTCATGCCCTTCATGATGGCGAGGTGGTGGAGCATCTCGAGCGCGGAGATCTTGGGGTAAACACCAAACTCCTGCGGCAAGTAGCCAAGGATGCGGCGGACCTCGTCTTTCTGGCGGAGGACATCGATGCTGTCGAGGTTGATGGAGCCAGAGTCGGGGTCCTGGAGGGTGGCGACGGTACGCATCAGCGAACTCTTGCCGGCGCCGTTAGGACCCACAAGGCCGAACATGCTGTTGCCGATGGAGAGGGAGAGGTTCTTAAGCGCCTTTACCCCGTTTGGATAAGTCTTGGAAAGAGAATTGATCGTGAGTGCCACTGCTACCTCCAGATTTCGAGAATGCATCTCAGACCAGCACGATTCTCGGCATAACGGGAGATGGGGAGCTATTCTACTACCAACCGAAGATGTGGACTCGCCTGCGATGGCTCCCGAGTTCACCTCGGGGTGATCGCCGCCGAGATAGCCCAGGAAGTTGTGAGCCGTCCCGCGGTAGTGACGAGGCGTCTCGGGACTGAGTGCAGCCTTGAAGGAATGGAGATCCGTCAACGCAGGCATTCAACGGCGCGGTCGAAGAGTAATTTTCGGCAACACGGAAGTAATCCGTTTGGAGAAATACGTCTTCACCTGAATGTTGAAACCCTCCACGGGTTGGAAATTCCAGCAGCGGGTTCGCTTGTTTCCTCTGGATGACGAATTGACGGCCCGAAAAGGAACTCGGCCTTAACTGAGCGCTTATGGGGCTTTAGTCCCCGGGGTTCCGGATTCGATTTCTCGGCAGCCTCTTTAATCGTGCCGCGAGGAACATCGAAACAATGCTCCTTTAGCCACTGAGGGAGGCGGGCAAAACAAGGAGGCGAACATGAATCCCAAGGAATTCAGATCATCGCTGGCACAGGCGGAGCCGCCCACAGGTCTCTCAGTCCCGCTTGCGGCGCTGTGGTGGGATGCAAAAGGAGACTGGACCCGCTCTCACGCGTTAGTCGATGAGCTGGAGACTGCGGACGGCATGGCCGTCCACGCCTACCTGCACCGCAAAGAAGGTCAGGCCTCCAATGCCGAGTACTGGTACCAGCGCGCTGGGCGCAAGTTTCACCGTCCCACACTCGAGGCCGAGTGGCAGGCGTTAGTCGAAGCGTTGCTCCCTGGCGGCGTATAGAGATTACCGACATTAATTCACTTGACTCAGACGGGGCCGGCTCCAGCCTTTCCTGCTATTCCCCTGTGAGGCGTGGATCAACAAGACG
>Ga0070707_100001587_pt1 | contig 22000 bp, 21 predicted proteins | sample KBSK5502metaG_FD_65468 | JGI IMG/M metagenome (GOLD analysis project Ga0070707, IMG submission 65468) | Corn, switchgrass and miscanthus rhizosphere microbial communities from Kellogg Biological Station, Michigan, USA - KBS K5-50-2 metaG | ecosystem: Host-associated > Plants > Roots >...
CGCCGTCCTGGTCGACGTCGTCGGCGCCGCGCTCCTTGTCGCGCCAAAGGAAGCAGACGAGGTCGGCGTCCTGCTCGATCGCCCCGGACTCGCGGAGGTCTGACAGGCGCGGCTCCTTCGACTCGCGCATCTCGGGCTGGCGACTGAGCTGCGATAGGGCGACGACCGGGACGCTCAGCTCCCGCGCGAGCGCCTTCAGTCCGCGCGAGATCTCCGACACCTCCTGAACCCGGTTGGCATCCCGTGTCGTCGTCTGCGCCTGCATCAGCTGGAGGTAGTCGACGATGACCATGTCGAGGCCCGCCTCTGCCTGGAGCCGTCTCGCTTTCGTCCGGAGCTCCATCGTGCTGATGTTCGGCGTGTCGTCGATGTAGATGGGCGCCTCAGACAGCGCGTTCATTGCCGGCGCGATCCGGGCGAAATCGAGCTCCTCGAGGAAGCCCGTGCGAAGCCGCTGGCTGTCGATGTTCGACACGCTCGACAGGAGCCGGAGCACGAGCTGCTCTTTGCTCATCTCCAGGCTGAAGATGCCGACGCTCCGCTTGTCGCGGACTGCCGCGTGCTCGGCGATGTTGAGGGCGAAGCTCGTCTTCCCGACGCTCGGGCGGGCGGCGATGATCACGAGGTCGCTCTTCTGGAGGCCGGTCGTCAGCGTGTCGAGGTCCGTGAAGCCGGTCCGGATCCCGCTGATCTCGCCGCGGTGGGCGTGGAGGTAGTCGAGGCGGTCGTAGGCCTGGTGCAGGAGCGAGTCGAGCTTGGCGAAGCCGGCGTCGACCCGCTTCTGACTGACGGCGAACAGCTCGGCCTCGGCTCGGTCGATCGCCTCCTGGATCTCGGCCGGATCCTCGTAGCCGATCCCTGCGATCCGACCCGCCGCCCCGATCAGATTGCGAAGGACCGCCTTGCGCTCAACGATCCGGGCGTACTGGACGGCGTGGACGGCCGTCGGGGTGGAGTTCGACAGGCTCGACAGGTAGGCCCGCCCGCCGACGTTCTCGAGGTCATCGGAGCGCTCGAGAGCCTCCGCGACGGTGACGATGTCGATCGGCTCGCGGCGCTCGAACAGCTCGAGCACGGCCTCGAAGATCTTGCCGTTCGCCTGCCGGTAGAAGTCCGCTGGCCGCAGGAACTCGGCGACCTCGACGACTGCGTCACGGTCGATGAGGATCGCGCCGAGGACCGATTGCTCGGCCTCGAGGCTTTGCGGCGGCAGGCGATCGATCACGGGCACCTCTGAGGATGGCGGCAGGGCGTGTCACCTTGAGTGTCACGTCTGCCCCGGTGTGCCCGGTAGGGACTTGTCCCCCAAGTTCGTCCACCGATTTCGCCCAGCCCGTTGGCGGTCTGTGGAAACCCTGTGGACGGTGTCGGAGATCTGTGGTTAGAGGCTCAGCCCGTCTGCGGTCAGTTCGCCCAGCCGCTAATCGAGCCTTCGAATGACCCCGATGAGCTTCCCCTGAATGCGGACGTCGTCGTAGAACTGTGGGGGATACGCCTGGTTGGCCGGCTGAAGGCGGATCTTGTCCTTCTCCTTGAAGAACCGCTTGAGCGTGACGGCGTTCTCCTCGACCTGCGCGACCACGATGTCCCCGTTCCGCGCCGTCGACTGCGGCCGGATGAGGACGAAGTCGCCATCGGCGATGTGGGCCTCGATCATTGAGTCGCCGCGAACCTTGAGCACGTACGCGTCACCGGACGGCGCCAGCATGTCCGGGATCCCCACCGTCTCCGACGCGTCCTGGTAGGCCTCGATCGGACCGCCCGCGGCGATCTCGCCGACGACCGGCAGGACGTGCGCCTCCATCGCGATCGATTGCGGGACGAGCTCCGCCGCGAGGCCGAGACGGATCGCCGCGAACGGCGTCAGGCGGATGGCCCGTGACTGGGCCGCGCCACGCTCCAGGTATCCATCCCGCTCGAGGATCTGGAGGTGGTGATGGACGGCGGACGTGGAGGCGAGGCCGACGGCCTTCGCGATCTCCCGGACCGATGGCGGGAAGCCTCGTGCTCGCAGGGTCGCTGCGATGAAGTCCAGGATCCTGACCTTCCGGTCGGCATCGTGCTTGGTCACCGGCGCCTCCTTGTCCTGGCGAGCATCATACCGAACGGACGTTCGATGTCAAGTCGAGAGTCGGCCGGCGGCTGGTCCGGCTGATAGACTCACCGACCCCGGCGTGGACGCGCGGCCCGCGCGCCATCGGCCGGTTGCTGGACGGGGAACGTCATGGCGCGCGGTTCGAACCAAGGGGATCACGGGAGTCGCCGGTCGAGCGCGCTCGGTCGCGCCCTCGGGTTGCTGGCGTTCATGCCGATCGCGAGTCGAGCGCCGATGTACGCCCGCCTGATGCTTTCCCTGATCCTCGACGAGCGCACCCCCGCGGCGCGCAAGGCGTTCCTCGCCGGCGCGGCCGGCTACGTCCTGATCGGGCGAGACCTGATCCCCGACGAGATCCCGCTCCTCGGCGGCCTCGACGACCTCGTCGTGGTCGTCCTCGCGGTCGACCTCTTCCTGGACGGCGTCCCGGACGAGCTCCTGACCGAGAAGCTCGCGGAGCTCGACATCGACCGCGCCGCGTTCGACGAGGACATCGCCCGAATCAGGCGATTGACGCCGGGTCCGGTCCGCAAGACGATCCGGCGGATCCCGGAGCTGCTCGGGCAGGCTGCTGCGGCCGTGGAGGGTTCGGGTATCGGCCCCCGCGTCCGGCAATGGATCAACAAGGAGGAACCGATCGGGTGAAGGTCATCCTGACCAAGGACGTCGCCAAGCTCGGGAAGAGCGGCGAGATGAAGCAGGTGGCCGACGGCTTCGCCACCAATTTCCTGATTCCGCAGGGCGTCGCGGTGCCGGCGGCCGGCGGCGCCTACCGCGCCTGGCAGCACGACATCGCCAGCCGCGAGGACAAGCGCAAGCGCGAGCGCGAGGAGGCCGAGATCGCGGCCACCCGGATCGCGTCGACCACGCTCACGATGGGCGTGAAGGTCGGCGAGGGCGGGAAGCTCTACGGGTCGATCACGTCGAAGGACATCGGCGACGCGCTGGCCCGCCGAGGGATCGAGGTCGACCGCCACAAGATCGACCTGGAAGAGCCGCTCAAGTCGCTCGGCACGTACAAGGTGGCGATCAAGGTGTTCGCCGGTCTGTCGCCCGAAGTGACGGTCGTCGTCGAGCCAAAGGGCTAATTCCGCTCGATCACGGCGGCGCTCCGCGCCCCGAGAGTCGGCGCCCGGCTGGATGACCTCATCGAGTCATCTAGGGACTGTTCGGCCAGATCGCCTGCTCGAAGCGGCTAAGGACGCGGGGGACTCACGCTCCATTGAGCGACGCCGGCCGAGTCTGACCGGTCGACCGTCCCTGATATTCGGTCCAACAGTCTTGCGATGACTGTCTGAGCGGATCGATCGACGGCGGGTGGATCATTTGCCGGTGAGCGCGTCGGCGGTGGTACCTCCCAGAACGATCCTGCACGTCGACCTCGACGCGTTCTTCGCCGCGGTCGAGCAGCGGGATCGGCCCGAGTTGCGCGGCAAGCCGGTCATCGTCGGCGGCGGCGGACCGAGGGACCGGGGAGTCGTCAGCACCGCGAGCTACGAGGCTCGCGCGTTCGGTGTCCGCTCGGCGATGCCGCTCCGGACGGCCGGCGCGCTCTGCCCGCACGGCATCTTCCTCCCGGTCGACGGCGCCAAGTACCAGGCGGTCAGCCGCGAGGTCATGGCCGTCCTGCGACGGTTCACGCCGCTGGTCGAGCCGATCTCCATCGACGAGGCATTCCTCGACGTCACCGGTTCACGGGTGCTGTTCGGCGACGGCGAGCAGATCGGCCGGCAGCTCAAGGACGAGGTTCGCTCGGCCGTCGACCTCACGATCTCGGTCGGCGTGGCCACGACGAAGCTGGTCGCGAAGATCGCCTCGGATCTCCGGAAGCCGGACGGGCTCGTGGTGGTCGAGCCCGGCACCGAGGCGGAGTTCCTCGCCCCGCTCGAGATCGGTCGACTGTGGGGCGTCGGCGCCAAGTCCGCAGAGGCGCTCCGGGACTACGGCGTGCGAACGATCGGCGACCTGGCAGGCCTGCCAGAGGACCTCCTTGTTCGTCGATTCGGTAAGCATGGCGCGGCGCTGGGCGAGCGCGCGCGCGGGCTCGATGCCGACCCGGTGGGCGGACGCGATCCGGCGAAGTCGGTCGGGCACGAGCACACCTTCGACGTCGACACCTCCGACCCGGAGGTCATCGAGCGGACGCTCCTCGGCATGAGCGAGGGTGTCGCTGGCCGGCTCCGCGACAGCGGGGTAAAGGCCACGACCATCACGGTCAAGATCCGGGACACGACGTTTCGCACGATCACCCGACAGCGGACGCTCGCTGATCCGACGGACCTGACCGAGCCGATCTTCCGGACCGCACTGGAGCTCGCGAAGCCGGAGGTCCGAGGCGTTCGGATTCGGCTGCTCGGGGTGACGGCCAGCGGCCTCGGCGAGCGCGAACAGCTCGCCCTGTTCGGGCTCGAGGATCCGCGTCGACGGCGGGCTGTCGAGGCGGCCGATGCCGTCCGCCACCGGTTCGGCGAGCGGGCGATCACCCGGGCGCGGCTGGTCGGATCCAGGCTCCCGGCCCCGTTCGAGCACGACCCGATGAGCCCGCTCGTGGCGCGAGGCGTTCGAACGGACGAGGGCGGTCGAGTGGACGGCGAGGCGGACGACCGTGACACGCTAGATGACACAGCCTTCGCGGAGGATGCGGTCGACGCCACTTGACATCGAACAGGCGTTCGATGCAGCATGACGTCAGAACCGAACAGACGTTCCAGTCGCCGGGTGCCCCGGACGATGGACGCTCCAATCACGCGATCCGTCGCGAAGGAGGCCGGAATGGCCATGATCCGAGTCGAGCCGGTGGAGGTCCGCGTGCGGACCGGCTGGTTCGACGGCAGCCCTCGAGAGATCACCTGGGGCGACGAACGATTGCCGGTCACCCGGCTGGCCGCCGTCCGCGAGGAAGCGGCCGCGTACCCGGTCGTGACCGGGCCACGGACGCTCTTCGAGGTGGAGACCCCGAGAGCTCGACTCGCCCTCACCTATCAGCATCGCTCCCGACGGTGGACCATCACCGCTCTCGACGAGGAGCGCCGGGCGGCCTGATCCCAGTCGGTCGACGGGACGGGCGCGCCGGTACCGCGCTCGTCCCGACGCCGACCCCTGACGGAGGGCTCCGCCACCTACAATCGTGGCGATGTCCTCCCCGCAGCGCGGAGCGTCGTTCCGCGACCTGACCGTCGGCGCGTTCGTCGACGAGCTCTCATCGGCCAAGCCCGTGCCGGGCGGAGGCAGCGCCTCGGCCGTGGCCGCGTCGCTCGCCGCGTCGCTTGTGTCGATGGTCGCGTCGCTATCCGAGGGCCGTCCGAAGTACGCCGAGCACGCCGAGCTCCATGCGGCTTTGATCGCGACGGGGCGTCGCCTCGCGTCGCGCTTCCTCGATCTGGCCGACGAGGACGCCTCCGCTTACGGCGCGTACGCCCTCGCGATGAAGCTGCCAAGGGAGACCGACGACGAGAAGGGGTTCCGGCGAACGGCCATGAGCGACGCTGCCCGTGGCGCTGCCGAGGTGCCGCTGGCGACCGTCGAGGCGTGCCTGGAGCTGGTCGCTGCGGCAGAGTCGCTCGTCGGTCGGAGCAACCCCAATGCGGCAAGCGATCTCGACGTCGCGGCGTTGCTCGGCGAGGCCGCGGCACGCGGCGCTGCGGCCAACGTCCTGATCAACCTGCCGTCGGTCGCCGACGATGCCTACGTCGGCGACGCGACGGCCCGGGTCATGCGACTCCTCGACTCGATCGAGGAGCTGGCCGCCAGCGCGCACGCGCAGGTCCGGAGCGGCGGTTCACGGGATCCGATCCCCGCATGAAAGCCTGATCGGCGTGCCACGCGGAGGCGCCCGACTCCTCCAGGGCGGCCCGATCGCAGCCGAAATCCGGGGGGCGGTCTCCGAGGATGTCGCCACGTACCGCGAGCGTCACGGGCGGCCGCCAGTCCTCGCTGTCGTGATCTGCGGCCGCGATGCTCCGTCGATGGTCTACCTCCACCAGATCCTGCGCGGCTGCGAGAAGGTCGGCATCGAGGGCCGGCTTGTCGAGATCGACGGAGAGGCGTCGGAGGCGGCGCTCGTCGAGGCGATCCGGGCGCTCAACGTCGACCCGGCCGTGAACGGGATCATCGTCCAGATGCCGTTGCCGCCCACGATCCGCCTGCGGAGCGTGGTCGACGCGATCGATCCGGCCAAGGACATCGACGGCATCCACCCGCTCAACGCCGGCCTCCTGCGACTCGGCTACGATGGATTCCTGCCCGCGACGGCCCACGCAGCGGTCGAGATCCTCCGCCGTTCCGGCATCGAGATCGAGGGCAAGCGGGCGACCGTCATCGGACGGTCGGCGGTCGTCGGCATGCCGGCCGCCTTCCTGCTGGTCCGCGAGAACGCCACGGTGACCGTCTGCCACTCGCGCACGCGCGACCTGGCCCGCCATGTCAAGGACGCCGAGATCCTCGTCGTCGCGGCCGGCCATCCCGGTCTCGTCCGCGGTGAGATGCTCCGTCGGGGCGTCGTGATCGTCGATGTCGGGATCAACGTCGTCGATGGCGCGATCGTCGGCGACGTCGACTTCGAGTCCGCCCGGCGGGTCGCCTCGGCGATCACCCCAGTCCCGGGTGGGGTCGGGCCGCTGACGAACGCCCTGCTCCTCGCCCACCTCGTCCGGGCCGCGCTCGGCCAGGAGGTGCAAGTCGAGGTCGCCGAGGTCGCCGAGGTTGTCGAGGTTGCCGCCGATGCGGCGCCTGACGCGGCCGATGCCCCGGTCGTCGCGGCCCGCGGTCCGGCCGGGTCGCGCAAGACGGCAGCCTCCACCGTTGCCGTTCGGCGGGTCGCGACCGCCAGCCCCAGCGCCAGTCGAAGCGCGAGTCGAGGAGTTCGATGACCTTCCCCTCCGACCTGGAGATCGCCCGATCTGTTACGCCGCGCCCGATCATGGATGTCGCCCACGATCTCGGGCTCCGCGACGACGAGATCGAGCCGTACGGGCACACCAAGGCGAAGGTGACCCTGGCCGGGATCGAGCGGGTCGAGGCCGCGAATCCGCGCGGCAAGTACGTCGTCGTCACGGCGATCACGCCGACGCCACTGGGCGAGGGCAAGTCGACGACGACCGTCGGGCTGGCCCAGGGATTGAACCGGATCGGCCGGAAGGCGGCGGTCTGCATCCGCCAGCCGTCGCTCGGCCCGGTCTTCGGGATCAAGGGCGGCGCGGCCGGCGGTGGCTACAGCCAGGTCATCCCGATGGCCGACTTCAACCTCCACCTCACCGGCGACGTCCATGCGATCGGCGCCGCCCACAACCTCGCTGCCGCCTTCCTCGACAACCACCTCCACCACGGCAACGCGCTCGGGATCGACCCCTTCTCCATCCTCTGGCCGCGCGTCGTCGACATCAGCGATCGCGCGCTTCGGAAGGTCATCATCGGGCTCGGCGGCAAGGAGAACGGCGTCCCGCGCGAGACGGAGTTCGTGATCACCGTCGCGTCGGAGGTCATGGCCGTCCTCGCCCTCGCCCGCGACATCCACGACCTGCGCGCTCGGCTCGGCCGGATCGTGCTCGCCACCCGCAAGGACGGCTCGGCCGTGACCGCGGAGGACCTCCGGGTGGCCGGGGCGATGACGGCGCTCCTGACCGACGCGATCAAGCCGAACCTTCTGCAGACGCTCGAGGGTGGGCCGGCCTTCGTCCATTGCGGGCCGTTCGCCAACATCGCCCACGGCAACAACTCGATCATCGCCGACCGCCTCGCGCTGGCGACGAACGAGATCGTCTGCACCGAGGCCGGCTTCGGCGCCGACATGGGAGCCGAGAAGTTCTTCGACATCAAGTGCCGGGCGTCCGGCCTGGCGCCGGACGCGGCGGTCGTCGTGGCGACGGTCCGGGCCCTCAAGATGCACGGCGGCGTCGGCAAGATCGTCGCCGGCAAGCCGCTCGATCCCGCTCTCACCGAGGAGAACGTCGAAGCCGTTCGGACTGGGGCGGCGAACCTCGCCAAGCAGATCGAAAACGTCCGTCTGTTCGGCGTCCCGGCAGTCGTCGCCATCAACTCGTTCCCGACCGACACCGACGCCGAGGTGGAGGCGATCCGTCAGGTCGCGCTGGAAGCCGGCGCCCGGGCAGCGGTGGTCGCGACCCACTTCGTCGACGGTGGCGCCGGAGCGGCCGATCTCGCAGCCGCGGTCTGGGATGCGGCGTCCAGTGGCGAAGCGCGCTTCCGGCTCCTCTATCAAGACGAGGCGCCGCTCGGCGAGAAGATCCACACGATCGCGACCAAGGTGTACGGCGCGGACGGGATCGAGTTCACGCCGGCGGCGAAGAAGGCCCTGAAGCTCTACGAGGACCTGGGAATGGGCCGCCTGCCGGTGTGCATGGCGAAGACGCAGTATTCGCTGAGCCACGACGCCAACCTGAAGGGCCGGCCGGGGGCATTCACCGTGCCGATCCGCGACATCCGCCTATCGGCCGGCGCGGGGTTCATCACCCCGCTCGTCGGGGAGATGCGGACGATGCCCGGACTGCCGTCCCGGCCCGGCGGCGAGAACATCGACATCGACGCCGAAGGGAACGTCGTCGGGCTGTTCTAGGACCCGATCACCGATAGCGTCAGCACGAGGCAGAGGACGACGAGCATCGCCGCGGCGATGCCGACGGCGAAGGCTCCCCACATCGCGGTGTCGACCGGTCCGAGCGCCTCGCCGGGGTGGGCATGATCGTCCTGACCGTGGGTCATCCCGTGGTCGTCGGGCCCGTGCGCCTCGCCCGCGGCGTCGCCCGGATGATCGCCCTCAGCGTTCGTCGTCATCCCGGCATTCTCGCACGTAGACTTCGCCCGGTGACCCTCTCGACCACGGCGCCCCCGATCGACGCCGGCCTGGTGGCGAGCCTTCGGGGGCTCGATCGGAACGGCCGGTTGCTCTTCGCGACCCGGGTCCTGCGGATGTTCGGCTACGGGTTCCTCGCGGTCGTGCTCGTCCTCTACCTGGCCGCCCTTGGCATCGATGCCGGGCTGATCGGGGTGATCCTCACGCTGACGCTCCTCGGCGACACGGTCATCTCGCTGTGGCTGACGACCAGCGCGGATCGGATCGGTCGACGGCGGGTCCTGATCGGCGGCTCACTGCTGATGGTGGTCGCCGGCGTCGTGTTCGCCCTCACCAACTGGGTCCCGCTCCTGATCCTGGCCGCGACGATCGGGGTCATCAGCCCGACCGGCAACGAGGTCGGGCCGTTCCTCGCGGTGGAGCAGGCGGCGCTGAGCCAGGCCACGCCGGACGTCCGGCGGACCCCGACCTTCGCGTGGTACAACCTCGCGGGCTATGTCGCGACGGCGATCGGGGCCCTAGCCGCCGGCCTCCTCGGTCAGATGCTGCTCGCCGCGGGCTACGCCGCGGTCGACGCGTATCGAGCGGTCGTCATCGGTTACGCGATCGTCGGCCTGCTCATGGCGATCGTCTTCTGGCAGGTCGGCAGCGCGGTCGAGGCGCCACCCTCTGCGCGTGGGGCCGAGGTCGCCGGCCGGCGCTTCGGCCTCGGCGAGCGATCACGGGGGATCGTCGCCCGGCTCTCCGTCCTGTTCGCGATCGACGCCTTCGGCGGCGGGTTCATCCCCCAGAGCCTCATGGCGTACTGGTTCCACCTTCGGTTCGGCGTGGAGCCGGCCGTCCTCGGCGGGATCTTCTTCGGGGCGAACATCCTGGCCGCGGTGTCGTCGTTGTCGGCCTCGCGGATCGCGGCACGGATCGGGCTGATCAACACCATGGTCTTCACGCATCTGCCGTCGAACGTGCTCCTGATCCTCGTTCCGCTGATGCCGACGCTGCCGCTGGCGGTGCTCGTCCTGCTGCTCCGGTTCAGCCTGAGCCAGATGGACGTGCCGACGCGGCAGTCCTACGTGATCTCGGTGGTCGAGCCCGACGAGCGGTCGGCCGCCGCGGGGATCACCGGGATCGCCCGGACCACCGGAGCCGCGATCTCGCCGGCCTTGTCCGCGCCGCTCGTGGCGACCGCTGGGCTGGCCGCGGCTCCGTTCTTCCTCGCCGGCGGCCTGAAGATCGTCTACGACCTGCTCCTCTACCGGGCGTTCACCTCCGGGCGCGCGCCCGACGAGCGGGCTGCGGCCCGGAGCAGCGGCGCCTGAGGCCGCGCGGGGGAGATGAACCTCGACCGCCAGCGCCGGCTCGCCGACGAGAACCTGATCGCGGCGTTCGACCTGGTCCGCCGTCGGGTCGACGAGGCGCGCGGCGCGGCTCAGCGCTTCGGCTCGGTCGCGGCGATCCGGACCGGGATCGAGGTCGGCTTCTACAACCCAGTCCTTGCGCTGGGTGCGGACGGCTCGCTCGACGAGGTACTGGCGGCGGTCGACTGGATCGAATCGAGCGGGCTGCCGACCACGGTCCACCTGTCCGCTGGCGTCGAGCATCGCATCGGCGCGGAGCTCGTCGGTCGCGATTTCCTGGCGGATCCCTGGGCATCACCGGTGATGGTCGTCGAGCCGATCCCGCCGTCGCACCCCCCTCCGCCGGAGCTCCGTCTCCGGGTCGGCGGCGCGGAGCTCCACGACGATTGGCACACGGCCGTCGGGATGAGTACCACCTTGCGCCGGGTGATCGGGCCGGAGTTCATGGCCGATCCGACGGTCATCGTCGCCGTCGGCGACCTGGATGGCGAACCGGTGGCCCACGCGGCAGCGGTTCGGTCGGGGCCGACACTCGGCGTGTACGCCGTCGGCACTGTCGAGCGGTTCCGACGGCGCGGCTACGGTCGAGCGGTCACGTGGGCCGTGATCGATGCCGGCGTCGCGGCCTGGCGGAGCGAGATCGCCATCCTCCAGAGCAGCGAGGCCGGCGTGCCGGTCTACGAATCGATGGGCTTCGCCGAAGTCGACCGGATCTTCGCCTTCGATCGCGCGACCGGGTCAGCCCGCCCGGCGTGACAGCCCGGGCCGGCCGAGCCGCAGCCAGATGAAGCCGGCGATGAGGACGACGATTGCGATCGCGATCAGCAGGTCGAACGGCTGGAGGGCATGGCGGATGTCCGCCCAGCGCGCCCCGAGGACCGTCCCAGCGTAGACGAGCAGGGTCGACCAGATGAACGCGCCGGCGGTGGAGTAGGCGACGAACCGACCGATCGGCATCCGGGCGACGCCGGCCGGGAACGAGATGAACGTCCGGACGATCGGCAGGAGCCTGCTGAAGAACGCCGTCGCCGACCCGTACTTGTCGAAGAAGCGCTCCGCGATCTCCAGCTCGTGCGGCCGGATCAGCAGGTACCGTCCCCAGCGCTCGAGGAACGGCCGGCCACCCCAGGCCCCGATCGCGTACGCGATCAGCGACCCGATCGTGTTCCCGATCGTGCCGACGATGACGACGATCCAGAACGACCACGGGCCGCGGGTCAACGGCTCCAGCTGGCTCGGGTCGGACACGAGGAAGCCGGCGTACGGCAGGATCAGCTCGGAGGGGAGCGGGATCATCGCCGATTCGATCGTCATCGCGATCAACACGCCGAGATAGCCGACGGCGCCATACAGCGAGTTCAGGAACGGGATGACGATCTGGTCGATGAAGGCGAGCATCGGCGGAGCGTAGCCGACTATCGTTGGACGGTGACCGTCCACGGGAGACCCAGCCCGACCGACCCGATCGTCCTGACCGGCGCGAACCTCTCGATCGGGGACGTCGAGGCCGTCGCCCGGGACGGCGCCGAGGCCCAGCTCGATCCCCGGGCGCGAGAGCGGATGCAGGAAGCCCGCGACGTCATCGACCGGCTCGTAGCCGACGGCGAGGTCGTCTACGGCGTCACGACCGGCTTCGGGGCGCTGGCGGACCGGACGATCGACCCGTCCGATGCGGCCCGCCTCCAGGAGAACCTGCTGGTCAGCCACGCCGTGGGTGTCGGCGATCCGCTCCCGCGCGACGTGGTTCGGGCGATGCTCCTGCTCCGCGCCAACACCCTCGCCCTGGGTCATAGCGGGGCGCGTCCAGCGATCGTCGACCAGCTGCTCGAGTTCCTCCGCCGCGGTCTCCAACCCGTCGTGCCGTCCCAGGGATCCGTCGGCGCGTCGGGCGACCTCGCGCCACTCGCCCACCTCGCCCTGCCATTGATCGGCCGCGGCCACGTCGAGGTCGCCGGGCACGACGTCCCTGCCCTGGTGGCTCTGCGCGAGGTCGGGCTCGAGCCCCTCACACTCGGCCCGAAGGAAGGGCTCGCGCTCCTGAACGGGACGCAGCTGATGTCGGCGCTCGGGGCGCTGCTCCTCGTCGACGCGGATCGGCTCGTCCGGACCGCGAGCACCGTGGCGGCGATGTCGGTCGAGGCGCTGCTCGGCACGGACGTGGCGTTCGCCTCGGCCTACCAGCTCGCGCGGCCCCATCCGGGCCAGATCGAGGTGGCCGCGGAGCTCCGCCACCTCCTCCGGGATTCGTCGCTGCAGACGGCGCACAAGTCGACCGGTCACAAGGTCCAGGACCCCTATTCGCTCCGCTGCGTGCCGCAGGTCCACGGCGCCGTCCGCGACGCGCTCGACCACCTCCGCCGGGTCCTCGACATCGAGATGAACAGCGCGACGGACAACCCGCTCGTCTTCCCCGAAGGCGGCGTGGCCGCGCGGGATGCCATGGCCACGGGCGGTGGTCGCGTGATCAGCGGCGGCAACTTCCACGGCGAGCCGATCGCCCTCGCCCTCGACTTCGCCAAGCTGGCGATCGCCGAGCTCGGGTCGATCAGCGAACGGCGAACGGCGCTCCTGCTGGACCCTCACCTCAACGGCGGCCTGCCGGCGTTCCTCGCTCCGGCGTCCGGGCTGGACTCCGGGCTGATGCTCCTCCAGTACACGGCGGCCGCCCTTGTCTCGGAGAACAAGGTCCTGTCTCATCCGGCGACGGTCGACTCGATCCCGACCAGCGCGAACCAGGAAGATCACGTGTCGATGGGGCCGATCGCCGGTCGGCACGCCCGAACGGTGCTCGGCCACGTCGAGCGGATCCTGGCGATCGAGGCGCTCTGCTCGGCCCAGGCCCTTGACCTCCGGCTGGCGGCGATCCCCGACGTCGCGCCCGGCGAGGGCGTGCGCCGGGCGCACGAGCTCGTGCGATCCGTCGCCAGGCATGTCGACGTAGATCGCGAGCTCGGTCCGGATCTCGCCAGCTTGACGGCGCTCGTCCATCGCGGCGAGCTCGCCCGCTTCGCGAGCAACGGCCGGGGAACGGACCGCGTCCGATGACGCAGGTACGGATCGTCGACGTGACCGACGACGCCTCGTTCCGTCTGATCCCGCCGTGCGCTGATCCGGGCTTCGACCACCGGTCCTGCGACTACTGGGAGGACGCCGATCGAGGCTCGAAGGCCGCCCGAGCGTCCTGGCTCGAGGCCACCCCGCCTCCCCCGCCGACGGCGCCGGCGGCCGACAACCCGTTCACGCCCCACCGGTCGGAGCCCGACTTCAACCCGTTCGCGCCGACGTCGCGCTCGAGCGGACCGGCGTTCAATCCGTTCGCGGACGAGGAGGACGTGCCGGTCGACAACCCGTTCGCCCCGACGCCCCGGCTTCGTCCGACCGTGGGCGAGGGTGGCCCACGCAAGCTGGGCCTGCTTGGCCGCGGGCTTGCGGTCTTCGGGAGCTACGCCAAGCTCCTCCTCCTCGACGATGTCGCCGTCGCCTACGCCCAGTTCGGCCCGCTGTCGGCCTTCCCCAGGGCTCAGCGCCTTCGTGACCTCTACCCTCAGCTGCCGGACGCGCCGCTGCCGGCGGTCGTCACGTGCATCGCCACGACGCCCGAGGCACGCGGCAGGGGCCACGCGGCGGCGCTCGTCCAGGACGTCTGCGCGGACCTCGCGCGACGTGGCTTCGCGGCGGTCGAGGCCTACCCGGAGCGCAGGACCCGACCGGACGCCACGAGCGCAGCGACGCCCGAGTTCTGGGCGACCGTCGGGTTCAACATCGCCGTGGACGACGAGCGGTTTCCCGTGGTCCGCCGCGAGCTCCGCTGAGTGGTACCGTCCGGCGGTCAGCGCTCGCGACGAGGGTCCGTTCGATGTCGATGATCCAGGCGCTCGGCAACGTCAGCAAGGTCCGGGGAGCGCTGATCTTTGTCGAGGACGCAGAGGCGGAGCTGAAGTTCTACCGAGACGTCATCGGCCTGCGGCTCCTGTACCGGACGCGGACGTTCATCCGGTTCGATGCGACGCAGGGCACGAGCCTGTCGTTGATCTCGGGTGGCACGGCCTCGGCCGAGCCGAAGGACTACCGCCGGGGCGGCGTCGTCCCGGAGCTGATCGTCGACAATCTCGCGCTCGCCATCGGCCGCCTCGATGGCGCCGGCGTCCGCCACGAGGAGGTGGTCCGGACCGCGTACGGCTCGTTCTGCTTCCTGTGGGACCCGGAGGGCAATCCGCTCCAGTTCTACGAGTCGGCGTTCACCCGACCGGCCGAGGACACCGACCGGCTGCCGGCTTGAGGCCCATCCTCCTCGGCGTCCTCGGGCTCCTGGTCGTCGGCTGTACGACCACTCTGCCGGTCGGCCCGTCGCCGTCCGGGTCGCCCGCTGGGCAGCCCTCGGCGTCCGCGACGCCATCAGTGACGCCGTCGACGTCGTCGGACGCATCGGCGCCGGCCGAAACCCCGGCGGTCGCCTCGGACGAGGCTCTGCTCCAGTTCGCCCCGCCGCCCGGCGACGGCATCGCCCTGTCGTACGACCCGGACACGACCAACGATGTCGCCGCCGACCCTCGCCTGGCCCCGGATGTCTCCGCCCTGGCGATCGGGCTGTTCACGGTGACCGGCCAGTCGCCGCCGGCCGACTTCGTCGTCGCGAGCGTCGCCCGCCTCCGCGATCCGTCCGCGAACGAGGACTGGTTCCGTGCCTGGCGAGATTCGTACGATCAGTCCGCTTGCGCGGCGGCGGGCGGCGTCGCCGGGCACGCCGAGAGCGTGATCAACGGCCGGACCGTCTTCATCGGGACCTGCAAAGCGGGCGCGATCACCTACCATGTCCGCCTCGCCGGGGGATCGATCGTCCTGTCCATGACGTCGGTCGGCCCGGCCCGCCTCGGCGAACGCGTCCTCAAACGGCTCCCGGCGTGATGGCCTCGGGCATGACGGCTCCCTTGCGCGCGCACACGCGGGCTACGATCGATCGATGACGACGATCGATCGATGACGAGCGGTCCTCGGCCGGTCCGCGCCCCTAGGGGCTCGGACCGTTCCTGCCGCGGCTGGCCTCAGGAAGCCGCGCTGCGGATGCTGATGAACAACCTCGATCCCGAGGTCGCGGAGAACCCCGACCAGCTCGTCGTCTACGGCGGCACCGGGCGCGCGGCGCGGAGTTGGGACGCCTTCGATGCGATCGTCCGCGAGCTGCGGGCTCTCGGCGACGACGAGACGCTCCTCGTCCAGTCCGGCAAGCCGGTCGCGGTGTTCCGGACGCACGAGTGGGCCCCCCGCGTCCTGATCGCCAACTCGAACCTCGTCGGCAAATGGGCCACGTGGGACGTCTTCCGCGATCTCGAGCGGCGCGGCCTGATGATGTATGGCCAGATGACCGCGGGGTCCTGGATCTACATCGGGACCCAGGGGATCCTCCAGGGCACGTACGAGACGTTCGCCGAGCTGGCCCGCCAGGACTTCGGCGGATCGCTCAGCGGGCGGGTCGTGCTGACCGCCGGTCTGGGTGGCATGGGCGGTGCCCAACCGCTGGCCGTGACGATGAACGGCGGGGTGTGCCTCGCGATCGAGGTCGACGAGGCGCGGGCGCGGCGCCGCCTCGACATCGGCTATGTCGACCGCCTGTCGAGCGATCCGGCCGAGGCGCTGGCCTGGGCCCGCGAGGCGGCCGCGGCCGGGCAGGCTCAGTCCGTCGCCCTCATCGGCAACGCGGCCGAGATCGAGCCGGCGTGGGCCCGGTCGGGTGAGCGCTTCGACGTGGTCACGGACCAGACGTCCGCCCACGACGCCCTCGGCGGCTACGTCCCGGAGGAGATCTCGCTCGACGACGCGGCGATCCTCCGGCGGACGCAGCCGGACGAGTACGTCCGCCGGTCGATGGCGGCGATGGCCGATCACGTCCGGGCGATGCTCGCCTTCCAGCAGGCCGGCGCCGTCGTCTTCGACTACGGCAACAACCTGCGAGCCCAGGCCAAGGACGCCGGTGTCGCGAACGCCTTCGACTATCCCGGATTCGTGCCGGCGTTCGTGCGCCCGCTGTTCTGCGAGGGTCGGGGGCCGTTCCGCTGGGCCGCTCTGAGCGGCGATCCGGCCGACATCGCTAGGACGGACCGGGCGATCCTCGAGCTGTTCCCGGACGACGCCGGGCTCCGTCGCTGGCTCACGATGGCCGCCGAGAAGGTGCCGTTCCAGGGCCTCCCGGCCCGGATCTGCTGGCTCGGCTACGGCGAGCGGGCGAAGGCGGGCCTCGAGTTCAACCGCCTCGTCGCGGCCGGCGAGGTCAACGCGCCCATCGTCATCGGCCGCGACCACCTCGACGCCGGATCGGTCGCCTCACCGAACCGCGAGACCGAGGCCATGGCCGACGGCTCGGACGCGGTCGCGGACTGGCCGCTCCTCAACGCCCTCGTCAACACCGCCGCCGGGGCGACGTGGGTCTCGATCCATCACGGCGGCGGTGTTGGCATCGGCTACAGCCAGCATGCCGGGATGGTCGCCCTCGCCGACGGGACGGAGATCGCGGCTCAGAAGCTGGAACGTGTCCTGACGACGGATCCGGGGATGGGCGTCGCTCGCCACGTCGACGCCGGCTACGAGCGGGCCATCTCGGTCGCCCGCGAGCGCGGCGTCCGGATCCCGATGCTCGAGGGCTGATGCCCACGCGCCTAGGCGATCGCTCCCGTGGCGCTGGACGGCTCGTCCCCGATCGGCTCGGGCATGGTGCGCAGGTGGCGGACAGGTGACAGCAGCGGGAAGACCGCCGGGATCAGCGACAGGACGGCGGCGATCCAGATCGTCCCGTGGAGACCAATCGCCCCCATGCTTGCGAGAGCGCCGCCGATCAGGCTGCCGATCGGAATCGTGCCCCAGACCACGAAACGCATCGTGGCGTTCATCCGGCCCTGCATTCGGGGCGGACAGATCGCCTGGCGGTAACTTACTTGGTTGATGTTGTAGATCATCACCGCGAGCCCGAACAGGACCTGGGCGGCGATGAGACAGGGCAGCGGGTTCGAGGCCGGGGCCAGTGCGATGAGGAACAGCGCGGGCGCGCTCAACGCGAGGGATCCGATGATCGTCGGTCCCACGCCGAGGACGTTCGCGACCCGGTTCGCAACGAGCGCTCCGACGAGGAACCCCACCGCCCCGATCCCGAATATCAGGCCGATCTGCACGGGCGACAGTCCCAGCTCGCGGACCATGTACACGATCAGGATCGCCTGGGCGAAGTTGCCGAACAGGTTGCTCGATCCGGTGCCGAAGGCGATTCCGCGGAGAGACCGATTCCGCAGGACGAATCGCAGGCCGTCCTTGATCTCGTCGACGATCGACGGCCGGCCGACTCCCGAGGCGTCGGCGTGATGGACGACCGGCGGTTCCGGGCGGCGGATGAGGAACACGAATCCGGCGGAGGCGAAGAACGACAGGGCATCGAACAGAATCGCGAACGGCGCCTTGATCAACCCCACGAGGTAGCCGGCGATCCCAGGGCCGGCGATCTGGGCTGCGGACACGCTGATCTGCAGCTTCGAGTTGCCCTCGATCAGCTGGTCCCGCTCGACAACCGACGGGAGGTAGGACTGGTAGGCCACGTCGAAGAGGACCGTGAGCGTCCCGGTGACGAAGCCGACCACGTACAGCTGGATCAGGGTCAGGTCGCCCAGGGCGTAAGCCACCGGGATCGTCCCGAGGGCGACCCCTCGGCCGACGTCGCCGACGATCATCAGCGGCCGGCGGCGCAACCGATCGACCCACGCCCCGGCCGGAAGGGTGAACAGGATGAACGGCAGGAACTCGATCGTGCCGAGCAGGGCAACCTCGAACGGCGTTGCCTCGAGGATGAGCACGGCCGTCAGCGGGATCGCCAACTGGCTGACCTGGGTCCCGAACTGGCTGACCGTCTCGGCCGACCAGAGCTTCAGGAAGTCCGCGTGATGCAGCAGTCCGCCGCGCGGCCGAGTCGGGGAGGCCAAGGGTTACCTCGGGCGATTGGGTCGGAAGGCCGGGGGCACTGTTAGTCTACGGTCTAACACCCGTTAGTCAACGTCGCTCACAGGCGTCACGGTAGCCACCTCGATCGCCGCCGCGAGGTCGCCCGTCGGCGTCCAACCGTGGCACGATGGACCCGATGTCCGCTCAGTCAGCCGCGCTCGACGACCGGCTGATCGAGTCCGTCCCGAACATCTCCGAGGGCCGCCGGCTGGATGTCGTCGAGCGGCTGGCGACCACGATCGCCAGCGTCGCGGGCGTCCACCTCCTCGACCGGACCAGCGACGCGAGCCACAACCGCTCGGTCTTCACCCTGGCCGGCCCGGCCGGCGCGGTCACCGAAGCCCTCGAAGGGCTGGTCGCGGCCGCGGTCCGTGAGATCGACATGGACGCCCACTGGGGCGAGCATCCCCGGATCGGCGCGGTCGATGTGATCCCCTTCGTCCCGCTCGGCGACACGACGATGGACGAGACGGTCGACATCGCCCGCGACTTCGGGGCAAGGATCGCCGACCGCTTTGACCTTCCGGTCTACCTCTATGCCCAGGCTGCCCGCCGGTCCGACCGGGTCAAGCTCGCCGACGTCCGGCGCGGCCAGTACGAGGGACTCAAATCGGAGATCTCCCAGCATGGCCGGGAGCCGGATCTCGGACCGGCCCGGATGCACCCGTCCGCCGGGGCGGTCGCCGTGGGTGCACGCCCGTTCCTCATCGCCTACAACATCAACCTCGACTCGCCCGACGTCGACCTGGCCAAGCGGATCGCCCGCCGCATCCGCGAGTCCGGTGGCGGCCTGCCCAAGCTGCAGGCGAACGGGTTCCTGATCTCCGAGACCCCGGCCGGCGCGAAGGAGCCCGTCGAGCGCGCCCAGGTCTCGATGAACCTGCTCGACTTCCGGGTCACCCCGCTCTGGCGGGTCTGGGAGGCCGTCCGGTCCGAGGCTGCCGAGGACGGCATCGAGCTGCACGAGTCGGAGCTGATCGGGCTGGCGCCCCTGGCCGCGTTCCTCGACGTCGCCGACCACGTCGATGCGGCGCGGGACGGGCCGGTCGATGACCGGCTGGCCGCGGCGGCCCGATACCTCAAGCTGCGCGACTTCAGCCCGCTCCAGGCGCTCGAGCTCCGCCTGGCCGCCGCCGAGTCCCGAGCGAGCCGGTGAGGGTCGAGGGCGGGATGCGCCGAGGGTCGTGAGCCTCCGCCTCATCTCGGGCGGTCGCGACCAACCGGAGCTGCCCGGCCTGCTGGTGGTCGGCGCGGCGGAGATCGACACGCTCGCCGGCGGGCCGCGAATGGGCTCGTCCCAGGGCGAGGTGGATCGCCGGCGGGCCGCCGACGGGGACGACCCGGCGGTCGCGTCGTGGGCCGGACGAATCCTCGGTGTCGCCGGCCGGGCCGATCTGGAGCGGCTGATCGCGGGCGAGGGCTACGCCCTGGATCAGTTCGCCGTTCTCGATGCCAGCGGCGGCTGCGTCACGCCGGGCCTCGTCGATCCGCACACCCATCTCCTGTTCGCCGGGAGTCGGGAGGACGAGCTGGAGCTTCGCCAGCGAGGCGCGGCCTATCTCGAGATCCTGGCCGCCGGCGGCGGGATCCTGTCGACCGTGGCCGCGACGCGGGCGGCATCGGCCGACGACCTGGCGAAGCACGGCCGTCGCTGGCTCGACGAGATGCTCGGACATGGCGTGACGACGGTCGAGGCGAAGTCCGGCTACGGCCTCGACCTGCCGACCGAGCTGCGCCTGCTCGATGTCGCTCATCAGCTCGGGACGGAGGGCCCGATCGACGTCGTGCCGACCTGGCTCGGCGCGCACGCCGTTCCGCCCGAGCTCCGCGACCGACCGAACGCGACGGAAGCCTATGTCCGCCTGCTCCTCGACGAGCAGCTGCCGGGCGTCGCGGCCCAGGGTCGGGCGATGGCGGCGGACGTGTTCTGCGAGGCGGGCGTCTTCGACGTCGACCAGTCGCGACGAATTCTTCAGGCCGCGGCTGACTACGGCCTGCGGCCGCGGCTGCACGCGGACGAGCTGGCGCCGAGCGGTGGCGCGGAGCTAGCCGCGGAGATCGGGGCGACGAGCGCCGACCACCTCGCCACGCCGTCCGAGGCCGGGATCGATGCGCTGGCTTCGGCCGCGGCAGATGGCCGTCCGGTCGTCGCGACGCTGCTGCCTGCCACCACCTGGTTCCTGATGAAGGACCATCACGCGCCGGCGAGGACCTTCATCGACCGCGGGGTGCCGGTCGCGATCGGGACGGACTTCAACCCCGGCACATCGCCCACCCCGAGCCTGCCGCTTGCGATGACGGCGGCGTGCGTCAACCTCCGCATGACGTCCGACGAGGTCCTTGCCGCGGTCACCATCAACGCGGCCCTCGCCCTCGGGCTGGCCGACGAGATCGGATCGCTCGAAGCGGGCAAACGGGCCGACCTGGTGATCTGGAACGTTCCGACGTCCCGCCAGATCCCGTACTGGCCTGCCGCGGACCTGGTCCGGACCGTGATCAAGAGCGGACGCGTGGTCCTGGATCGTGCCTCGACCTAGACCTTGCCGCGCGACTCCAGGAGCACCGTGGTGGTCTCCACCGGCAGGCCCGAGATGGTGACCGACAGCTTCGACTGAGGGGCTGGCTCGCCGCCCATCTCGTGGAGGAACTTCGCCAGGGCATCCCGGGTCTCTGGCGCGTCCTCGTCGAGCGGCATCGGGACGACGATTCGCGGATCGAGCTGCGCGACGAGCTCCGCCGCCTTCTGCGGCGAGAGGCTGCCACCGACTGGAACACAGGCGATATCGACCGGACCGATGTCGCCGAGCTTCTCCTCGGTCAGGAGATGCCCGATCTCGCCGAGATGGATCGTGTGCATCCCGTCGAGCTCGACGACGAACGCCGTCTGCTTGCCGCGCTCCTCGCCTTTCGTGTCGTCGCGATAGGTCCGGACGCCGGTCACGAGCACGTCGCGGACCTCGTACTCGCCCGGCCCGTCAAGGACGAACGCCGCATCGAGCGACGACGGCAGGACGGTCGAGCCGTCCCGTGATCGCTTGCCCTTCGCCTTCGGGAGGGGACGATCGTCGGGGTGTGAAAAGGTCACGATCTCGCCGGTGATCCCCCGGCCGGTCGGCCCGACGACGGCGGGGTACGGGTCGGCGACGACGACCGCATCCCGCCCGCGCATGCGGACACAGGTGCGCCCATACCAGGTCAATTCCATGGCAGGGATTCTGGCACACGCCCCTCACCGCCGACTGCCTTCTCAGAGGCACGTCAGCGCGCACATTGCATTGCGTCGCGGTCAATCCTGGTCAGGGCGGCCGACGACGGTTGATCGATGTCGTCGATCAACGGGCCGCCCAGCCTGCGCGGCGACGGTCCCGAAACGGCGCCGGGCGGTCAGGTCGGGGAGGCCGCCCCGCTCGCGGGAGAGGGTGTCGATCAGCGAGGTCGATCGCCCTGTCAGCGGGACGAGATCGCATTCGTCGCGCCTGGGTGCGATGGCGTGCTCGGGTGCGACAGTCGTCCCTCGCAGAAAAGAATGAGTGGGGGCGCCTGCCCAATCGGCGCCCCCACTCGGAGGGAGGGAGGATGGAACCCTGAGGGTTCGGTCCGAATCGAACGCTAGACCGAGCGCGTTCAACGACAACCGGCATATCCATTAAGAAAGCGACATGGATAACCCTGACCTCCGGACCATCGCCCCTCGGCGAGGGCCATGCCACAATCCCGCCGATGCCACGACCTCGGCCGGAGTCCGCCGTCAGGCGGCGCGCCCGC
>Ga0070707_100001590_pt1 | contig 21987 bp, 23 predicted proteins | sample KBSK5502metaG_FD_65468 | JGI IMG/M metagenome (GOLD analysis project Ga0070707, IMG submission 65468) | Corn, switchgrass and miscanthus rhizosphere microbial communities from Kellogg Biological Station, Michigan, USA - KBS K5-50-2 metaG | ecosystem: Host-associated > Plants > Roots >...
ACGCCGCCTTCCGAAACGAAACGGTTCGCCATGAGAAGTTGATACAGTTCTTCGGCAGACTTCTCGGCTTCGTCGGAGGCGATCGGCCCGACGCTGGAAATCTCTCTCGAGATCGCTTCGATCTCGGCCTCGTTGAGATAACGCAAAACTTCCGCTGCCGTTTCTTCGCCGATCAGCACGAAGAGCGTCGCGGCCAGTTTTCCATCGCCATTCTTCATTTGTTCTTCTCATCGGTAAGCCAAACTCGCACGAGCCTGGCCACAGTTTCAGGATCGGTCTGCGCCTGCTCGACCACGCGCTTGCGAATCAAATCCATTTTCGTCGGCGTCGGCAGAGGCAGGAATTCGCGTTCCGGCGTTCCGGCGTACTCGTCCTTCAGCAGAGTGCCGTTCAGCTGCGCCTCGAGTTGCTTCACGGTCATCGGTGTCTGGAGGTTTCCGGCGGTCAGCCTCGGCACATTACGCGCCCCGGCCGCACTGCTGCCCGGCGCCCAACTGGTGAATACCGTCTTCTGCACGGGGCGCAGGAACAACAGGTACAGAAGAATGAAGACCACCGGGATGATGAGATAACGCAGGCTGGTCATGATCATGGGTCCCTGCTTCTCGAGGAACGTGGGCTTCTCTATGAGTTCGATTTCGCCTTGAAAGGAAATATTTTCGATTGTGAGCTGATCGCCTCGATCGGGATTGAAACCAATCGCCGCCGCAACCAGGTCGTGATACTTCTTCAACTCTTCGGGACTGCGCGGCTCCTGCGTAATCTGCTCTTTGCCATCGGCTCCCGTTGTGATTTTGGTGTGGTTGTCGAGCAGCACCGCAACCGACACGCGGTCTATCTTTCCAACCGGATTCACGACATGCCGGACAGCCTTGCTCACTTCGTAATTGATGGTTTCCTTCTGCTTGAGCATGTTGTCGTTTGGATTGTTCGTCGCTGTCGCATCCGTCCCAGCCGCCGGAGCAGCAGCGGGATTCGCAGGATTCGGGCTCGGCGTGTTGCGTGGACCCGGAATTCCGCCTACGCGTTCCGACTTCGGCTGATGCTCTTCCTGTTTCTCCTGGCTGCGAATGACACTGCCTTTCGGGTCGTATTGCTCAACCGTCTCTTCAACCTGCTGGAAGTTCATCGTAGCCGAAACCTGCGGACGTACTTTGCCCTGCCCAACGGCGGGCTCGAGAATCTGAACGATCTTTGCCGCCAGTTCCGTTTCCAATTTCTGCCGCGTATCCAACTGCTGCGCCGACAACCCGCCTTCAGCACCACCGTTGCGCGAAAGGATCTTGCCGCGGTAATCGATGAGAACGACTTTCTCTGCAGTCAGGCCCTTCACGGCGCTGGCAACCATATTGACGATGCCCGACGCTGCAGTGCCAGACAAGGATCGGCCATTCTTCAGCTTCAGGATTACGGAGGCTTTTGTCTGATCGTCTGCTGTCTGGAAAAGTGATTCCTTTGCGAGCACAAGGTGGACGCGAGCAGCTTCGACTTCCGCAAGCGTCATGATGCTTCGCGCCAGTTCCCCTTCGAGCGCCCGCTGATAGTTGACCTGTTCCTGGAAATTCGTGAGTCCGAAATTCGTGCGATCGAATATTTCAAATCCGATGCGCCCACTCTCGGGCAGGCCCTGGCTTGCCATCTGGATGCGGACTTCGGCGATTTTGTCCGCTGCGACTTTGACCGTGCGGCCATCGGTTCCGAGCTCATAAGGAACTTTCAGTTCGGTCAACTTCTGCACGATGCCTTGCGCTTCCTGCGGATCGAGGTCGGCGTAGAGCGTTTGATACTCGACCCGATTCACGAAGTAGACCAGTACCCACAGCAGCACCAGAACGAGCGCGGCAGAACCGGCCAGAGCGAGCTTCTGCTGAAGCGTGTAGCGTGTGAAGAAGGCTTTAATTTGTTCTAACGGATTTTGGCCAGCCATCGGTGATCAGTAAAGCCCTCGATGCTTACACTTGCGATTTCATTATTTCCTGGTACGCCTGAACGATCTTGTTGCGCACCTGCATCATGGTCTGGAAAGAGAGGTCTGCCTTTTCCAGCGCAATCATCACCGAATGGAGATCGGATTCGTTGCTGAGAAACTTCTGAAGCTCGCCCTGCGATCCCTTTTCGACGTCATTGACCTGCTGGATCGCTTCGTTGAGCAGCTTGCCGAAACCGCCGCCGGGCTGGGCCGGCTGCGCCGCCGGTTTTGGCATCGCCGGCGAGGGCATCATTCTCGCAATGTCGCTATAAACTTTGAAATCGCTCATCTTTCGCGCTACCTGCCGAGATCCAGCGTGCGATTGATCATAGTTTTCACAATACCGATTGCTGCGATATTGGCTTCATAGCTGCGCGACGCTTCGACAAGGTTCGCCATTTCTTCCATGACGTTCACATTCGGATAAGAGACGTAGCCATCCTTATCGGCATCCGGATGTCCCGGTTCGTAACGGCGATCGAAAGGCCGCGGATCATTGACGATGTCGGAAACCTCAACGCCTTCCACGCCGTTGCCCATTGCGGCGCCGAGCGACTCCTGAAACGATGAAGTCTGGAAGACAACGTCTTTGCGGCGATATGGTCCGCCTTCCTCGGTCCTTGTGGTTTGAGAATTGGCCAGATTCGACGATGAAACTTCGACGCGCTTGCGTTGAGCGGTCAATCCGCTGGCGTTCACATCCAGTGCCGTGAGCAGATTCATACGCTATACCTTTCCTCCATCCGTGATGGCTGTGCGCAGCGTTCTGATCTTTTGATTGAGGTACTGCACCAGCGTGATGTACTGAAGCCCGTTTTTGGTGATCTCCGTCATCTCACGCTCGAGGTCGACGTTGTTTCCGTTCGGTTTCGCCTTCGTGTTCACGTCGTACATCCGCGCGCTCGCCGAGTCTTCGGTCGGTGTGATGTGCTTGCTCGAAGTCGAAGCGAGATCGATGGACGCGAGTTCCTGCTCAAAGCTGTAATCCTTGGCCCGGTAGCCCGGCGTGTCCATATTCGCGACGTTGGCGGCCAGCGCCTGCTGCCGCTTCGACGTCCAGGACAAAAGATCTTCAAGCGCGGGAAACAGCGGTCCATCGGTTGGATTGATCATATGGCTGCCGCCTCCTCGACGCGATATTCGCGAAGTTTGTTTCGCAGCGTTCGCAGCGAAATGCCCAGCAGTTTCGCCGCATGAGTGCGATTGCCGTTCGTCTGCTCGAGCGTCGTCATGATGAGCTTACGTTCCATTTCCCCGACCGACTGTCCCGCCTGCAACGCGGACGTTTCGGGGGTCTCCACAGACTGGTCGAACAGATCCGCGGGCGTAATCTTCAACCGGCCTCGCAGCGCAAACGATCGATGAATGATGTTTTCCAGTTCGCGAACGTTGCCGGGCCAGCCATAGCGCTGGAGCAATTCGATGGTTTCGGTATCGAGCTCGCCGGCATTGGTGCCGCCGTACTTCTTCATGAAATGGTCCGTAAGCACCGCGATATCGTCTTTGCGCTCACGCAACGGCGGAATCCGCAGCGGCACAACGTTCAACCGGAAGAAGAGGTCTTCACGGAACTGGCCACGGGCGATCAGCTTTCGTAAATCCTTGTTCGTGGTCGCGATCACGCGAACGCGAATCGGAATAGGCTTCCTGGCGCCGATGCGATCCACTTCCTGTTCCTGAAGCACGCGCAAAAGTTTTGCCTGAAGAAGCGGAGCCATTTCGCCGATTTCATCGAGTAGGATGGTTCCGTTCTGCGCTAATTCGAATTTGCCAGGTTTAAATGTGTTGGCGCCCGTGAATGCGCCCTTCTCATAGCCGAACAGTTCGGACTCGAGCAGATTCTCGGGAAGAGCCGCACAATTCACGGCAACGAATGGACCATTGTGATTCGCACTGTTTTTGTGAACCCAGTGCGCGAGCAATTCTTTGCCGGTGCCGCTTTCGGCTTGAACCAGGATCGTCGCATTTGTCTTTGCAGCCTGCGCGGCCTGATCGAGCAGCGACTGCATCAGCGGGTTCTGCGTAATGATGTCAAAGGATTCCGACGACGCACGCGGGCTGAAGCCCGCGACTACATGTTTGTTGAGGATCTCGTCGAGGGCCGACTGAGAAAAGGGTTTTTGCAGAAAATCCGTTGCGCCTGCTTTCATCGCGTCGACCGCTGTGGGCACGGTGCCGTAGGCGGATAACACGATAACAGGCAGCGCCGGCTTCGTACGGCGAACGTGGTGAAGGAGTTCGAGGCCATCCATGCCCGGCATTCGGAGATCGGTGATTACCGCTTGAACCAGCGCATTCTCCAACTTGGAGGCAGCGTCGATTCCATTGGACGCCGTCTCGACCGTGTGCCCTTTGTGGCGCAGCGCGGCTTCCAGGGCGGACAGCATTTGGATATCGTCATCAACAACAAGCAACCTGCTCACGCACAACCTCCATGTTGTGTGGGATGGTGATTAGAAACCTCGTGCCCTTCCGCGAAGAACTGACCGTGATTTCACCATTGTGGCTTTCGACAATCCTCTTGACGATCGGAAGCCCGAGTCCGCATCCCTCACGGCTCGTGGAAAACATCGGGTCGAAGATCCGGGCCATTCGTTCTTCCTGAATTCCTGGTCCCGAATCCTCGACCGCGATTAAAACGTCGCATCCTGCGACTCGCCCCGAAAGGCTTATCGTCCCGTCCCTGGGAGTTTCGCGAACAGCATTAAGTACAAGGTTCAGCAACATCCTGTGCAGCAGCTCATAATCGGCCACAGCGAAACAATCCGAATCGCAATCCTTAACAATCCGGATTTGTTTTTGCTGCGCGATCGGCTGAAGAAATACTCGAGTCCCTTCGAGTAGCCGGCTCACCGACATCCGTTCCGGTACCGGCACAACTGGCCTGCCGAACTGAAGAACATTCGTCACGGAGTGGTTCAGCAACCTCACGCTCCGTACGATTTGTTCGGCATACTCGCCATCGAGCATCGAGGCATAAAGTTCGATGCTCCCGAGTGGATTCCTTATTTCATGCGCGAGCTCCATCGCCATCTCACCCATTGCAGCGAGCCGTTCCAACCGAATCCGCTCTTCCCGTTCTCTCTCCAGCTCCTCTGTGAGAGATTGAACCCGTCCCTGGAGTTCGCGGTATGAACGCTCCAATGATTCGGAAGCCGACTGGAATCTCGTTACGAGATCCTCAAGTGTGATTGCATGACCAGCCAATTCCTTCTGGCTGCGCCCTGCCGGGCTTGCATTCGTTCCACTCATCGCCTCCCCTGTAGGCAGGCGTAGTGCCAGAAACTCCTGCCTAGGCAAACCAAGGACTTAGGGCAGTTTTTGCCTAGTTGGGCGATTCGAAACGTCAGAACTATGACAGTGCAAATGCGCTATAATGACGGTTTAATGACACGCGGAAAAGGCGGCCTATGTCAAAAATCCAACAATGTCAATGTTTTGGACTATGTCGGTGTGTTGGCAACCAGGGTGCCTAATAGGGACTCGATCCTTTCGAGTCTTGAATCGATCGAGGTGGACTTTTCAGTCACGATCGCTAATTTGGCCGACAGCCTCTTATTGTCGTCCAGCAGGTTCAGGTACTCCATGATCCGGTTCGCCACGATCTCGATTTGGGCAAGCTTGAAAGGTTTGGTCAGGTAGTCGAAGGCGCCGCACCGAATGGATTCGATGGCGGTTTCGATTGAGGAATACCCGGTCATTACAACGACATAGCAGAAAGGATTCAATTCTTTGGCGACTCTAAGCACCTCCATTCCATCCGGACCGGGGGGCATAACAAGGTCGGTGAAGATGATGTCGAATGTGGCTTTCCGGGATTGGAGTAAATTTATGGCTTCGTTGCCGTTACGAGCTGAGGAAACCGTGAAATTGCGCGACTCGAGGTACTCGCACAGTGTCAATCTTAAGTCACTGTCGTCATCCACGACGAGCAGCCGCGTTTTGCCTGGAAACACCTCAGCTATATTGACCATGTCGGTATTATCGGTAGATGCGTTGAAAACTTTAGATTCCACAGGTATAATCAATCGAAATTTTTTGGCAGGAGGCGTATATGGATATTAATAAGGAGCAAATCCTGGTCGTCGATGACGAAGAGGATCTTCGGAAGTCGATCGTCGAAATATTGACACTGGATGGTTTTGAGGTCGATCAGGCCGGGTCGGCCGAAGAGGCTGCCGAAAAATTGTCACAGCACGCCTACGATGTTCTGATCACCGATCACAACCTCCCCGGAAAGACCGGCGTCGAGCTTTTGGAAGAGTCGCTCGTGCGATACCCCGAAATCATCGGCGTTGTGATCACCGGTTACGGAACGATCGAGACGGCAGTCAGCGCGATCAAGAAAGGCGCTTACAATTACCTGACGAAGCCATTCAAGTTGGTCGAACTGCCTATTATGGTCCGCAAAGGACTTAAAGAACGCCACCTGCGATTCGAGAATCAATACTTGCGTAAGCAATTGGACGAAAAGTACGGATTCAACAACATCATTGGGACCGGCCGCGCGATGAAGCGGATTTTTGAACTGGTTGAAACAATCGCCGGCCTGACCAGCACTGTTCTGATCCAGGGCGAGACCGGCACAGGAAAAGAATTGATCGCAAAAGCGATTCACTTCAACAGCCCCCGCAAGGATCAGAAGATGGTGAGCATCAACTGCGGCGCCATTCCTGAGGCCCTGCTGGAATCCGAATTATTCGGCCACGTGAAAGGCGCATTCACCGGCGCGGTCCAGACGCGAATCGGCCGGTTCGAACAGGCGAATGGCGGAACGATTTTCCTGGATGAAATCGGGAACATGCCGGTCGCTCTTCAGGTGAAACTGCTGCGCGTCCTGCAGGAACGCGAGTTTGAGCGCGTGGGCGGAAACAGCACCGTAAAGGTCGATGTCAGAATCATTGCCGCCACCAGCTCCAATCTCGAGCAGATGGTGAAGGATGGCACGTTCCGTGAAGATCTTTATTACCGGTTGAATGTTATTCCGATCAACCTGCCGCCGATGCGCGAACGCCGCGAAGACGTTCCGTTGCTCGTGCAACGCTTTATCGAACACTTCTGCGAAACGCACAAGCTGGATCTGAAGACGGTTTCACCGCAGGTCATGAAGGCCCTCATGGCGTACGACTGGCCGGGCAATGTCCGGCAGTTGGAAAATATCGTCGAGCGAATGGTCGCGCTCACCGGAAACCGGCCCGCGATCCTTCCGACGGATCTGCCAGGCGAAATTCAAAATCGCGACTCGTTGAACTTCGTTCCATTAATTGAAATTCCTGAAGAAGGCATCAATTTCCAGGACGTTGTTACAGATATGGAGCGGGAGCTGATTCTTCAGAGCCTCCGCAAAACCAACGGCAACAAGAAGCTCGCTGCTAAACTGCTGAATTTAAAGCGGACAACGCTCATCGAAAAAATCAAGCGCATCGGGCTTGCGGAACATATGGCGGCATCGGCGTAGCGACTAAAGCCCTCGTCATCATCCGACGATAAGACTCGCATGGAACGAGTCTTAGTTGTTGATGATGAAAAGGATTGCCGGTTCGCACTGGCGGATGCCATTGCATCCAAAGGGCTCGAACCGGATACCGCGGAAAACGGACAGGCCGCATTAAAACAAATTCAACGCGATCCCTCGGCGTACAGTCTCGTGTACAGCGATCTGCGCATGCCGGAAGTCGGCGGTCTTGAACTGATCGAACGACTTTCCGGGATGAACCGCACGATCGTTCCTATCCTCCTTACGGGATATGCCGACTCGGCCAGCGCCATCGCTGCAATGCGCGCGGGCGCCTTCGATTTTCTCAGCAAACCATTCACGCTTGTCGAATTGGAAATGAGTCTCGCGCGGGCGATGGAGCGTCGAAAGACGTTGCTCCAGCACGAAACGGATCAGACGCGTCTCAAGCGCCTGCTCGAGGAGAGCGAATGCCAGAAGAAGCACATGATCCTTGATCACGAAGAGGAAATGAAAAAGATCTTTGTTTCCTCTGTCCGTGCACACGCCCGGTCCATTGAGGCTAAAGACGCCTACACTGCCGGACACTGCGACCGCGTCGAGCGTTTCGCGGAATTGCTCGCGCGACGGCACGGCGGTTTCGACGAGAAATGGATTTTCAACCTGAGAGTCGCGGCGATCCTTCACGACATTGGCAAGATCGGGGTGCGCGGCGCGGTTTTGTGCAAACCTGCGGCGCTCGATCGGGACGAGTACGACGAAATTTGCACGCATCCGTCAATTGGCGGCCGCATTGTCCGGACGTTATATGGCTTCAACATCGAACCGGCCGTGAGACATCATCACGAACGCTTCGATGGGAAGGGTTATCCCAATGGACTGAAGGGGTCGCTCATCCCGCTCGAGTCGAGGATGATCCTCATCGCGGATACCTTCGACGCCATGACCAGCGATCGGCCTTATCGCCGGGCCATGAGCACGAGCGATGCTCTTGACGAGCTCAAGCGGAATGCCGGAACCCAGTTTGATCCCGCCCTGGTGGAAGTTGCCTGCGACGCGCGCGAACAATTCGAACGCGCACGCTTCGAGATGGCGAAAAAATCACGCGGCGATTATTTTGCGGCGGTTTAGTCGATAAAATAGGACTCGATGGATATTCTGGGAGCCACTGCCCAGTACGAAGAGTGGATGGCCGCGCGGATTCGCGTCGTCAAAGAAGACCTCGCCTATAAACACGCGCAGATGCGCGAATCACCTTTCGCATTTCTGCGCGCGACGTTCTACCGGTGGCTTCAACTCTGGAAAGAGTTGTGCGCAACCGAGGCTTCGTCTCCATTGGTGCTGGCTGTCGGTGATTTGCACATCGAGAATTTTGGTACCTGGCGAGACAGCGAAGGAAGGCTGATCTGGGGCATCAATGATTTCGATGAGGCGTTTCCGTTGCCTTATACCTTCGATCTCGTACGTCTCGGGACCAGCGCACGATTAGCAATCAAATCGGAAGATCTGACGATCGGCGCCCGCGACGCATGTGACGTAATCCTCGAGGGATACACCGAGGCGATCCGATCCGGCGGTCACCCATTCGTTCTCGACGAAGAACATGCCGGGCTGCGTGAGATCGCTCTTGGCGTACTTCGAGATCCGGTCCAGTTCTGGGCGAAGATGCGGAAACTCCCCGATTTCTCGCAAAAACCTTCGAGCGACCTTACCACAACGCTGGAATTGCTCTTACCCGATGACGAAGTGTCCTACCGGATCAAGAGGCGGCGAGCCGGTCTTGGGAGTTTAGGCCGGCCACGGTTCGTGGCGCTCGCCGACTGGCGTGGAGGTCCGATCGCGCGTGAGGCCAAAGCTGCATTGCCATCCGCCTGCTCCCGGGATAAAGGCCGTACGGACACTCGGCGGATCTGGTACTCCAAAATCATCGAAAAAGCTGTACGTGTTCCGGATCCATTCGTGAAGCTGTACGGAAATTGGATCGTACGCCGCCTGGCGCCGGATTGTTCGAAAATCGAATTAGATTCCCTGCCGCGAAGGCGAGACGAGACCAAGCTCCTTCATGCGATGGGATTTGAAACCGCGAACGTCCATTTGGGGACTCAGGAGGCCGTCAAGAATATCCAGTATGACTTGCGGCAGCGACCCCCGGGATGGTTGCACAAGGCGTCCAAGAAAATGGTCAATGCCGTTGAATCCGATTGGCAACAATGGAGGAAGTCGGCTAAGTCAAATGATTACTAGCGTATGGTGGATTTGGAATTCCCAGCGTAAGAATTCAGAATCCTGCGCTGATTTTCAAAACCCAACTCTGAATTCTGAAATCCCGCGTCAGTTTTTGAAATCCCGCGTTGGTTTTCAAAATCCAGCACTAAATTCTGAATTTCGGTCGTTAAGCCTTCAATCCAACTGTGACTAATTGGAAGTCTTCGCAGTTGTCTGATTCGCGTAGTAGCCGGTGCGATGCCGGATCTGGGATCCTGACTTCTTGACCTTCACATCGATCTGGCGCCACGCGTTTTTGTCGCGCTCCGAAGTCGGGTAGTAACTCAGCGTGTATTGCTGATGCAACTCTTCCAACAGCACCTGAGCCAGGCTGTTCAGTGCGTAATTTCTTCCTGTAAACAGCCGGAATGCGCGGCCGCCGCTGATGCTGGTCAGCCGGCCGAGCATGTAGTGATAGATGTGATAGCGGGTTCTTCTTAAAACGAGTGGATCGTCGTCATCGTCATCGATGCCGATCGCGTAGACGAGCACTTCCGCCCGCTTCAAAATATCTTCCACCTGGCCCGAATTGATGTGGCTCTTCGTGTCGAAGCCGTCCGTGACAAGAAGCAGGATCTTCTTGTTGTGCTTCGCCATCTTCATCTCATCAATTCCCATCTGGATGGCATCGTAGGCTGCGGTCTCGCCGCCGGCCTTGATGTCTCTCATGCTGCGCTGAATTTCCTGCATGTTTGGCGTGAAGTGATGGCGAACTTCGACGTCGGAGTTGAAGGACATCACAAACATTTCGTCCTGTGGCCCCAGAGCGAGCGCGATCTCGCGTACGGTCTGCAGCGCCTGCTGCAGCTTGTGGCGCATGCTGCCGCTGTTGTCGATGAGGACTCCGACGCTGATGGGGACGCGCAGGTCGTGCGAGAAGAAGGAGATCTTTTGCTCCTGGCCGTCTTCGAAGACCTGAAAGTCATCGAGCTTCAGGCCATCCATGTATTTCCCCTGCTCGTCGAGCACGGTCGCCACAACGTTCACCAACTCGACTTGAACATTGAGCTTGTACCTCGGATCTTGGGGATCGGTTGACGGAGGCTGCGGTTCAGCATTCTGCTGGGTCTGCGGTGTTGGAGGCGTTGCTTGCTGCGGATGTGCGGCGATTACTACTCCGGCGCACAGGACGCATAAAAGACCGATGGTTCCAATCCAAACGTGTTTTCGTGCGTTCATGGTGAGCCCACTCTTTAGCGGCATCTTGGCCGCGTTTTGGTTTTATTGTGCCAGTGTCAGGATTCGCCCACATTTTATACTCGGGGCGGGAAAGAAACTCCAAGGATTTTGTCAGTGGCCTTCGCGAACCAGATTTCTGTTCCAGTTCGGAATTTCCACTACGAGGTTTCGCGTGCCGTCGGGAACGCTCTGACAGCTCAGGCGACTATTGGGTGTAAGGCCTGGCGCAAACGACAACTCCTCGTCTTCAGCTTCACTCATCTCGGAGACACTTTGGAGACCTTCTCGCACGATGCAATGGCATGTCGAGCAAGCGCAGACACCGCCACAGGCATGATCGATCTGGATCCCGTTAGCTAACGCAATGTCCAGAACGCTGCCCGGCAGGCCGGTCACGCCGTAGGGGATCTTCTCAGGATCGACTTCCACCGTGACGTTCATCGGCAAGAACGTTATCGTGAATTTCTGTGTCGCCGGCGGAGCCGCTTCCTGATTGACGTACGGATTCGTGCCACCCATTCGACTATGGTACCGCTATTTCGCCGCCGAAATCTGCTGGAGGACGGTATCGATCGGCGGGCGGTCGCTCGCCTCGGTTCCGACGTATTTCCACACGATCTTGCCTTCCTTGTTCACAACGAACATTGAAGGCCGGGCAATGCCCTCGGTCGGGTGAAGCACTCCGTATTGCTTGATAAAGTTCCTGTAGATGTCGGAGAGAATCGGATACGTCAGGTGCATCTCCGTCGCAACCTTTTGACCATCCGCGGGCGCGTCGGCGCTCACGGCAATCATTTCGCCACCGAGTTCTTTGATCTTAGCGTAATTTTTCTGCAGCTCGCCGAGCTGCGCGCGGCAGAACCCTCAAGCCTGCGTCCGGTAAAACACCACCAGAACGTTCTTCTTACCCTTGAAGGAATTCAGATTAACAGTCGTGCCCTGAATCGAAAAACCCATGATGTTCGGGGCCACGCCCTGAACCTGCATCGCCAGAAGCAACGCGACAATCAGTGAGTTCATAGGGGCATATCCTACCAAACGCGGGCGGGAACCTGCGACTACATATGAGCGTGAAGCGCTTTTTGCGCTTCGCTGGGACTCAAAATTTTAAATTGCCCGACAGGTAATTCACCGAGTAAAAGATCTCCAATCCGGATGCGCACCAGTTTGCGCACAGCGTGATCGATCGCTTCGCACATGCGCCGAACCTGGCGATTTTTTCCTTCAGTGATCGTCAACTCGAACCAGGTGTATTTGTCGCTGCCGCGCACCTCCCGAACGATCGCCCTGCCGCTTGTTTCGCCGCGGCCGATGTCGAGACCATACGCCAATTGGAAGTATTCATCCGGGGTGATGACCCCTGCTACTTTCACGTAGTAGGTTTTCGGTACTTTCGACTCCGGCTGAAGCAACGCCTCGCCGTATTCCGTATCGTTCGTGAGAATCAAAAGGCCGGAGGTATCCATATCGAGACGGCCGACGGGAAAAACCCAACGGTCCAGTTTCCTGATGTGGTCGTAAACCGTCGGGCGACTCCTGTTATCGCCGAAAGAGGTCACGACGCCGGTGGGCTTGTTCAACGCGATGTACGTTTTCTTCTGTTCACGAACCTTCAGCCCATCGAGATGCACGACGTCTTTTCCGCTCTCCACCCAATGATCCGGATTCCGAACGACACGCCCGTTAACCTTCACGCGGCCCTGCTCAATCCATTCCCGCGTGGTTGTGCGCGAGGCGATTCCGGCTTTCGAAAGGACGCGATCCAAGGTGGCGCGTGGCTTCATGAAGCAATGCCGATAACGGAAAGCATGTGGCCGGTTTTCTTTCCGTCCCGGCGATAGGAGTGGAACAGATCTTCGCGGCATCTGGTGCAGAGAGATGAGACCTCGATCTGCTCTTCGGCCAGGCCGGCATCCAGAAGTTGGCGCCGGTTCGCCTCACTCAGGTTGAGATGCCGGCCCTCAAACAGAGTGGGATCACCTATCGCTTCGACGACATCCGGCCCAACCTCATAACAACACACGCCGATGCGCGGACCAATTGCGGCGACGAGACTCTTTGGATCGATGGAAAACTCTTCGCGAAGCCGGACAACCGTTGCTTCGGCGATACGCGCTGCAGTGCCGCGCCAGCCGGCGTGAACTGCCGCCACCGCGGTGCCGCGCGAATCGGCAATGAGGATCGGAACGCAATCGGCGGTGCGAACTCCAACGATGACGTCATTCAAAGCAGTGACGGCCGCATCGCCTTCAATTGGCTCGCTCGCCGCACTTGTGTCCTTCATCTCGACAACGATTCCTGAATGGATTTGCTTCAACTTCAGGATTGGCCAACCCACCGCGCCGATCGTGGCAAGAAAGCGGACATTGGGGTCGCCGAGACCAGTCCAGCGGCGAGTTGAAAAGCCGTGAACAATGCCGGGCACACCAGCGAGCGCCTCGGATTGAAGGAACGTTATTTGATCCTCGCGCTTTACCTGTAACATGTCACTGATGGCTGCGACTTTCGTTTAGGCTGCGCGCTATCGCGCTTGCGCTTCGGGTCGGGCTTGCGTTCGCAGCCGCTCACGAATCAGATGATCACCGGCATCGGCATCGACGTGGTTCAGAACGACCGCTTGCGCGACTCCATCAAGCGTTTCGGTGACCGCTTCTTAAACCGAATATATACGGAAGGGGAGATCGGCTACTGCAAGAAATGTGCGAACCCGGAACTCCATTATGCTGCCCGGTTTGCCGCAAAGGAAGCTGCATTCAAGGCATTGGGCACCGGTTGGGCCGCCGGCGTGAAGTGGAAAGACATTGAGGTGGAGCGCCTGGAGTCCGGAAAACCCGAACTCCACTTGTATGGAGAAGCTCTCGCACGCGCGACCGCTATGGGCGCAACCCGCTTCTACGTTTCGCTCACGCACGATCAGCTGGTGTCGTGCGCCGTCGTCATTTTTGAAGGCTGATTACAAACCCGCCATTTCGAGGGCAAACATCAAGACCATCGCACCACCTCGTGGATCGCGATCCAGGATTGCAGCCCGGCCAAGATAATCGTTAATCGAACGCTGTTTGTTTGTGGATTCGCAAACATCGAACAGTCGGCCGTCCGGCGACGTGCGAGCGAGAATGGCGCGCCATGCTTTGTCGATAAGCGGCTGGAAGTCGTCCCAGTCCAGCCAGCCATTATTGACGCCATGCAACATCGCGGTCGCGATCATCGCGGTTGCGGAAAGCTCGGGGTAAGAACCCGGATGATCGATCACTTCCCGCCACAACCCGTCTTCATCCTGGAAGCGGGCAAGGGCCGCCATATGCTGGCGAAATGCCCGCAACAATGGAGTGTACTGCGGGTTATTGACCGGTAGATCGGACAGCGCAAGCATCAGCCCGAGTGCAGGAAAGGCATTTCCGCGACCCCATGCGGCATCCGTCAGTGGAGAATGCCGATAAAGACCATCAGGGCGAAGCACGAGCTTCTGCATGAAAGTGAGATGCCGCGACATCATGTCGAAATACTTCCGGTTTCCGGTGAGCTTGCCCGCTTTCGCCAGAAGAGGAATCGCCATGAAGACGGAATCGCTCATCTCATCATGGAACGGCATCGATTCTTTCATTTCGCCGTTTTCGGTAAATCCAAGGTTGGCGGCCTTGCGAACCAGTTCCGTGTAACGCGGATTGGCTGTGCGCTCGGCTAACTCTGCAAACACAAGATGGCCGGCCAGCGTCAGGGAGGTGGGTCTTTCCAGAGGATTCTTCCGACCGTCAATATACGGCGCGGCGAGGCGTTCGACATCAGCCGTCCGGCCTAGACGAAGCTGGCCGATCAACGCCATTCCGGGAATGTATGTGAGCTGATTGAAATCGTGGCCGTACACCTGCGCCATTTCGGCCGCGAGCTGGCGGCCTGTACGGCGAAGGCGTCGCTCGATTTCGCGGTGCGCTTCAGACGCCGGGATGTCGCGAGGAAGGGACTGCAGTATGCGTTCTTTCATCTCTACGCGTGCTGGAATCGGCCCTACCCCCGCGACATTATTATTGGATAGCGCGTCGGTGAGCCCGTAGTCCTCACTGCATGTGACGATCACCAGATCGGGAGCATGGATTCCGATCCATCGCCACAGCGCATGCGATTCTGCGTTTTCCCTGTAAGCAACACCTGTTGGAGGAAATTGAAGCGGATGCCCATCCGGATTTGCCAAAGAAATCGCAATGAGCTGAAAGCGGCGGCGATCCTGGCGGATGGCCTCGAAGGCCCGAACTTCCTGTTCGACGGTTCGGACGGAATCATCATTTCCGGCAAGACCACCGATAAGCAACACCGTCGGTGATGCGGAAGATGGTGCTGCGACAATAGTAGCCTGGATTCGGACGCCATTCCGGGTAAGACCGACATCGCGGTGTTCGGCGCCATAAAGCGGCGACGCCAGTATCAGGGAGAGCATTAACAGGGATGCAACCGTCATCTTCCGATATTTCACGCGGCGGGATTCTATAACATATTATTCAGAGTCGAACCATGTTGCGGAAGCTTTGTTTTTCTTTTGCGCTTTCCATCTCCCTGACGTCTTTCGCGAACGCGCAGGACGGCAGGTACAGGCTTGTCTTCAACAGCCGGGAATACAAGGCGGTCGGACGTAGTTACCCTCAGCTTTGGATGATGACACTCCCGGAAAAACAGAAGGTCAAGTATGCCCCCGGTACATGCACTCCGCAGCCGATCGAAAGCGGTACATTGCCCTCCGGCGTTCAGCTGCCCGAGCGCGGCGAGCATTGGAATTATCTAACGGGAGTTTCGGCTTCACCGAACGGAAAACTTCTCCTCGTCGGGTCCGAAGCCGGTTCAAGCGACTCCCACTTTGAAGATTATTGGTTGTTCGATCCAGCTTCTAAATCGTTCAAATATGTCGGCGGCGGAAATGGAGCGCAATGGTCGCCCCATAGTTCGAAAATTCTATGGTCGACTCCGCGAAGTCTCGGCCCCATCGGAAAAATCCACGTTTGGGTTTCACATCTGGTCGTGGTGGATGTTCATACGCTCGAGCGGCAGTCACTGACATCGGGCATTTCGTACGAAGATTCGTTTTTCTGGTGTTCGTCGGTTCCTAACTAAAAACGATGCAGGTAGGACGCCTTGAAGAAGATTCCACGACTGGTCGTGAGGTAGCCGGCCTGGCTGGGCAGCCTTTCATAGAGCGAACCGTAACCCGCATAGAACACGGTTCCGGGGACAAGTTCGTACAAGGCCAGAAGATCCGTTAACAATCGGCGTTGAGAGCTATCGAACTGTTCGATCGCCCGCACGCGGAAATGCCGATCGAACTGATACGTTCCCTGCACATTGACGATGTGAACGCTGAAGACATGCTCTCCGTTCGAAGCGCGATTGAACTGAACGCCGTTGTAGTTCGTGTTCAGGTTGACGTGCTGATTCGGCTGAAGCGTGACGCCGAAGCCTCTCGAAAGGTTCTTGCCCTGAAAGGGATTCACAGGGTCGTAATACGTCGCGTAGCCTTTCTGGAAATTCCCGCTGAGATTGAGCCAGCGAAACAATTGAACATTGCCGAAGCTGTTCACACGATCGGTCTTGAATCGCTGGTTAACCCAGGGCTCATGGCCATGGCCGTAGTCGATGTCGAAGAAACCCTGTCGCGTGAAATGGAATCGAAGGCCGGTCATGATAAAGGCTTCGTTTCCATTCTGAATTTGATCCCGGCCGTATTTGCTCCAATAGAAAGGACGCACTCTTTTGAGCACACCGTTGTTCCCTTCAGCCGGATAAAAGTTCAGTTCACCGTACGACCATCCAGAGGTGAAGCCAGTCCGGTTATAGAATGCGGTGTCCATTTGAAAATCTTTTCCGTAATGCTCCACCTGGGTGGAAAAGTTCAACTTTCGCGTGCTGTAGTTGTACGAAGCCTGCGCGGCTGTCGCTCCGGTGGCTGCAGCGGAGGAGATTCCCGTCTCCGAATTCAAGAACGTTGCGGAAACCTGCTGTTTCGAGGAGGGACGGATCGAAAAATCACCGCCGGCGACTCGGTTGTAGCGCCCGGCATGCTCCGTGTCGGTAACGATGGCGCCAACGTAATCAGATTGCCCGAGACTGTAGGTTGCGCGGCCGACGGTGAACACTTTGTTGTGATCCCCGATATCTTGCGGGCTTTTGTCGGAAGCATCGAGCAAACCGAAGGTCACCTTCCCGGCGGTGCCTGTGAGTTTGCTTCCCCACGCCGGATTGATAATGCGGCGCGTGTGGACACCCGTTCGCATGTTGCCATCGCCGCCTGTCCCGGCAATGTTGAACAATCCCATGCCTTCCATGAAGAACGGCCGCTTTTCTGAATAGAAAATCGGGAATCGCTGATTGACCTGAACCTGGAATGCGTCACTTTCGACCTGGCTGAAATCCGGATTGATTGTCGCGTCCAGCGTAATGTTGGATGTGATTCCGTATTTTCCACTCACGCCTCTATTGGTATTTCCGCTCCATGAGTTCCACTGATTTTGCGGCCCGCGAAGCTGGTTGATGCTGTGCGTAATGCTGGGTAAGACCTCGATCAATCGCCGCTGATGAAGTTCGCTGAACGTGAGATGCGCGTGCCGATTGAATACCCACTGGCCGGGCGGGATATCCGGCCACGAAGCCGAAACGCCGGAGCGGCTGATGCGGCGCCAGAACAGGATCCCCATCTTCACCTTGTCGCCGCCGGCGAACCGGATGCTCTGTAGCGGCAGTTTAATTTCGACGACATAGCCGTCGGCGGTAACTTTGCCGGCGCTGTCCCAGATGAAGTCCGCATCCCAGTTCTCACCCGACGACGACGTATTGAGAGCATCCATCTGAATACCGTTCGGATTCGCGATGAGGTGGTATGAAGTCTGCCCGGTGCCGGCGGAGTCCAGGCTCAGCCCAACCCAGTCGTCGTTGAAGATGTTGTCGCGGCGGCTGATGGTCGTGCGGATCTTGTCGGGTTCCGAGTCGAAACAATGAAACGCGAAGTAGAGATTGCGATCGTCATAGCCGACACGGACCTCTGTGCGAAATGCCTGCTTCTCACCATAGAGTGGATTGTAGGAAATCCAATCCCCCAGGATCAGCGGCGCTTGCTTCCAGAGCTCGTCATCCAGAACGCCGTCGATCTTCGGAGCGACGTCGGTACGTACGACGTCGAAGGATGGACGGTCCTGCGCCAGGATGTGGAGCCAGAAAGACAGAACTATTGCGAACGCGGCAATAATACGATGCACGTTTTTTCAACGAGAGTTGACTCGGAATTGTTCCATATCCGTCACGCGGACCCGGACCCATTCATTGACGGGAATATCGCACGAACCGTTGGCAATGACCATCCGGACAAAGTTGCTGCTGAGCGCCGTGCCGTCTTCCAAAGTGAGAACTTCAATTTCCGTGGCGATCATATCGTGAAGAAATTGTTCATGCTTTTCCAAGATGAGATTCCGCAGTGCCTTCGCCCGGAAGCGAGCGACGTGGTCCGGAATCGCATTGGGAAGATCGGCGGCGACGGTGCCGGGACGCGAGGAATATGGAAAGACGTGGAGATAGGTAAGCGGGGACTGTTCGATCAGGCGATACGTGGCGGCGAAATCGTCATCGGTTTCGCCGGGAAAACCGACCATAACGTCGGCTCCAATACCAGCACCGGGAATTCGCGTCCGAATGCGCGAAACCAGGTCGAGATAATACTCCGGCGAATACGGACGGTACATCGCTCGAAGGATGCGTGCAGAACCGCTCTGCAGCGGAATATGAAAGTGATGCGCCATGCAAGGATGCGTCGCGACAAGTTCGATCAGTTCCGGCACAACTTCGAGAGGTTCGATGGAGCTCAGCCGCAGTCGCTCAAGGCCCGTTTCGGCAACGGCGCGACACACCAATTCATAGAAAGTGGTCTTCGACTGAAGGTCCCGACCGTAAGTCCCGAGATGAATTCCTGAAAAGACGACTTCCTTGTAGCCACGCGCTACCAGGTCGCGAACTTCAGCTATGGCGGCTTCGGGATCAATGCTCCGACTCCGGCCGCGAACCGATGGAATGATGCAGAAGGAACAGTTCGCATTGCAGCCATCCTGGACTTTCACGACCGCCCGCGTGCGGCCACCGGACCCGACGTGTGATGCCGGTTTGAGCTCGCGCTCGAGGAAAATGCTGCTGCACAGGATTTCGGCGCGCCCATGTGTACCGAAATCCTCATCAAAAAGATCTCCCGCGATTTTGCCGACCATCGGCTTATGCGAATTTCCGACAACGTATCGCACTCGCGGCAGTGCGGCCAGTTCTTCGGGCGCCCGCTGCGCGTAGCAGCCGGTAACGATGATTTCCGCCTGAGGATTGCGCGAAGCAATCCGGCGAATCGTTTGGCGCACGTCACGATCAGCTTCGGCGGTCACAGTACAGGAATTAACGATCACTACATTCGCGTCGTATGCAGACTCGGACTGGACAGCCTCCGATTCCAACAGTTCCTGGTGAATCGATGCACCTTCGGACTGAGAAGCCCGGCAGCCGAAATTGGTTACAAAGAATGTTTTTCCCATAAGAACTTCTTTGTGTCTTTGTGCCTTAGTGGTTAAACACAAAGTCACAAAGACACAAAGGCTACTCGTCTTGCTCCGAAACTCTCCTGCTCTTTTCGGCGACAGATCTTTCGAGCTGCTCTTTGTATTCGCCCAGCTTCTTCGTCAGGTTCTCATCGCCCAGCGCGAGGATCTGAAGCGCGAACATGGCGGCATTGGTTGCGCCCGATTTCCCGACTCCCATTGTGGCAACCGGAACGCCGGGAGGCATTTGCACTGTGGACAATAACGAGTCGAATCCCGAAAGCGGCGAGCTGTCGATCGGGACGCCGATAACCGGCAACGTTGTTTCCGCAGCGGTCACGCCGGCGAGGTGCGCCGAGCTGCCCGCTCCGGCGATGATGATCTTCAATCCGCGTTCCCGCGCGGACCTTACGTATTCCGCGGTGCGATGCGGCGATCGGTGGGCACTATAAACGCCGATCTCATAGGGAATTTCAAATTGCTTCAGAACCTTCGTTGCCTCCTGCATGACTGGAAGGTCCGAATCACTGCCCATGATGATGCCGACAACCGGTTTCACCTTTGTTTCGACAATCCTTTCTTCCCGATGTCTTTTCTGTAGTCTTTCCCCTCGAATTCTATCATCTGCGCGACGAAGTAAGCCCGGTCCAAAGCCTCTGCCAGCGTGGCTCCGCTGGCAGTGACATTCAGGACGCGGCCGCCTGCCGTATACACTTTGCCGTCTTCCCAGCGAGTCCCGGCGTGATACATCCTGACACCTTCGATACGCTTCGCTTCGTCCAGTCCAAAAATCTGTTTCCCGTTTTCGACCTTGCCGGGATAACCGCCGGCAACCAGCACGACCGTTGCGGCAGCTTCCTGCCGCCATTCGAGTTTCCTCGAAGCCAGACGGTGTTCCGCAACATCGACGAGAACGTCGAGCAAATCCGTCTTCAATCGCGCCAGGATGACCTGGGTTTCCGGATCGCCGAATCGGGCGTTGTATTCGAGGATCTTTGGACCTTCGGACGTAAGCATCAGGCCGGCGTACAGAATGCCGGAATACGATTGCGCAGCCTGGAGCGTCGGCACGATGATTCGAGTCAACACCGCATCCTGTTGTTCGCGCGTCAGAATCGCATCGACCGAATACGCCCCCATACCGCCGGTGTTCGGACCGGCGTCGCCATCGAAGCGCCGTTTGTGATCCTGGGCCGCGACCATCGGCTGAAAATCCAGCCCATCGGCAAAGACGTGAAACGATGCTTCCTCGCCCTCGAGAAATTCTTCGATGACCAGCTTCGCGCCCGCTTCGCCAAGGGTCTTCGATTCCATGAACTCGTGAACCGTGGTACGCGCGGCAGCAACGCTCTGGGCGATAACGACACCCTTGCCCGCAGCCAATCCATCGGCTTTGATGACGATCGGATATTTTGACCGCTCGAGAATTGCATATGCTTCAGCCGTCGTTGTGCACTCGGAAAACTCCGCGGTTGGAATCCGATTCGCTTTGAAAAATTGTTTCGCGAAACTCTTGCTGGATTCCAGGCGGGCGTGATCCGCGTCAGGCCCGACTATAGCCAGGCCTCGTTTCCGAAAAGTATCGACGATGCCCTTGCTCAGCGGAATCTCCGGACCGACAAAGGTCAGGTCAATCCGCTCGCTACTCGCGAGGTCAGCGAGCCGTGAAACATCGTCCGCACTGATTGAAACGAGTTCGGCCTGCTCGCGAATGCCGCCGTTGCCGGGCGCCGCGAAGATCTTCTTCACTTTGGGGCTATGCACGAGGGCATCGACGATGGCGTGTTCTCGTCCTCCGGATCCGACGACGAGGATTTTCATTTGGTGGGAGTGGTGATTTGCGTGAGGACTTCGTTAAGAGCGCCGGTTCGGTAACCATCGACATCGATCGCCACGAACCGGAATCCGATTTTTTTGAACTCCCGGCTGAGCTGATCAAATATTTCGATACTCAGCGCCTTCGCCAACTCTTCGCGGGCGATTTCGATTCGGGCGATATCACCGTGATGCCGGACGCGCGTCTGGCTGAAGCCCAGCGCGCGCATGACTTCTTCGCCCTGATCGATCATGCGCAGCTTTTCGACAGTGACCGGAGAGCCATAAGGGATACGTGATGACAAACAGGCCGAGGCCGGCTGATCCCACGTTGGAAGGCCGAGCCTTTGCGAAAGCTCGCGGATTTCCGCCTTCCTCAAACCGGCTTCGATCAGCGGACTCCGGATTTGCAACTCCCGGCCCGCCTGCCGGCCGGGGCGGTAATCGGCTGTGTCATCGAGATTGTTGCCGTCGACGACATATCGAAAACCGCGGCGCTCGGCCATTTTTTGGAGCAGCGAGTACAGCTCATGCTTGCAGAAGTAACAGCGGTTTGAGGGGTTTTCGACGTAGTTCGCGTCTTCCATTTCGCCGGACGCAATGAATTCGTGGCGAAAACCATACCGCTCCACAAGATCCAGGGCGATGGTTCGCTGGTGTGTTGGATAGCTCGAACTTTCCGCAGTAACAGCCAGGGCACTCGATCCGAGCTCCTGGCGGGCGACGAGGGCGAGATAGGAACTGTCCACACCCCCGCT
>Ga0070707_100001596_pt1 | contig 21955 bp, 17 predicted proteins | sample KBSK5502metaG_FD_65468 | JGI IMG/M metagenome (GOLD analysis project Ga0070707, IMG submission 65468) | Corn, switchgrass and miscanthus rhizosphere microbial communities from Kellogg Biological Station, Michigan, USA - KBS K5-50-2 metaG | ecosystem: Host-associated > Plants > Roots >...
CTGGCCAGCGGGGTGCGCTGCAGGCTGCCCCCGGCCTGGGTGTACAGGGCGATGCCGTGGATCGGCTGCTTGCCCGTGTTCACGATCTGCCCGACCACCTGGCCGTTCTTGAAGGCCAGGTGCGCCTCGACGCCGACCGGCTGCCGGCCGGAGGCGGCCGTGCCCAGGATGCGCACGCTGCCGTAGACCACGCCCTTCTCGAGCACCACGGGGCGCTGGATGGGCACCACGTGCTCGGTGCCCTCGCGCAAGCCGCCGAGCGCGGTGGAGCTGTCCGAGAGGTCGAAGGTCAGAGGCGCGGCCAGGCCCGGCCGGACCATCTCCAGCTGGTGGTCGCCGCGGCTGCGGAAGACGACCTGGTGGTAGTCGACCTCAGCCACCGAGCCGTTGGGCGCCAGGCTCAGGACCTGCACCTCCTGGTCCTGGACGCCGCCCTGGAGAGTGATCCCGAGCCCGTAGAAGGCGCCGGTGAAGATGACGGCCACCGCGGGGGCGGTGAGCCAGAAGAGGTCGGGCCGGGGCGGCGAGCGGCGGCGCAGGAAGAGATAGTTGAGGGGGGCGACCAGGAGCAGGTAGCCCAGCAGGAGCGGGCCGACCAGCCACGGCGAGGGCAGGGCGGCCCCCGGCATCGGCGGCAGGGCCTGGGCGACCGTGGCGTCGACGCCCGGCAGGCTGTGGGTCGCGGGCAGGATGCCGGGCGTGTGGTCGAGGGTGCGGCCCAGGGCTTCCACCCAGGTCGGGACCACCAGGGCCGAGGACGCTGCCGGCTCGGTGGCGGGGTCGTAGGTCACCACGGTGACCAGGCCGGCGCCATAGTGGCCGGCGACCAGCAGCGGGTGGCCGGTCGCATCCTCGACCGCGCTTCTCGCCCCGGGCTGGAGGTCGCCCGTGACCGCGGTCGTGAGCACGTCCTCGGGGCGGCCGGCGAGCGCGGCCACGCCGCCCAGCGAGGCCGTCGTGGTGCCGGTGGCGCGGATCGGGGCCAGGTCCGGCGGCAGGCCGATCAGGGTGCGCCGCCAGTCCGCGCCCCCGGTCACCACCAGGCTGCCGCCCTGGCCGACGAAGTCCCGCAGCGCGTTGCGCTGGGCATCGGAGAGCTGCAGGGTGGGGAACTGGTCCATGACCACGGCGACGAAGCCGGCCAGCCCGGCGGCGCCGGTGGGGAAGGTCTTGGCGTCCTGGTAGGCGGTGACGCGGACGATCCAGTCGTCGAAGCGCATGGCCGCCAGCTGGTCGACCGGCACCCTGGAGGTGCTGAGCACGGCGATCGGGATGTACTGGGACCGGTCGACGTCAGCCGACGTGACCACGGTGCCGTCGGGGTCCTGGGCGGCGGCCACCTGCTGGTAGCGGTCGGGCGCCGTGATGACGCGCGTCAGGACCTGACGCGCGGGCACCACGACGTGGATCGCATAACCGGCGTCTGGAGCCTCGACGGGGAACTGAGGGATGCGGGTTGGGAGCTTGGGCTGGGTGGGCTGGGGGGCCGGGCTGGGATTGACCGGGTTGGCGCTGCTCAGCAGGGGGTCGGCACGGTTGAGGAGCACGATCTCGCCGCTGAAGTCGGCGTCGCCGGCGTTCTTGACCGTGACCACGTAGCGCACCCAGGAGCCGCTGCCGGTCTGGACGGCGCTCAGGACCAGCTCGGCGGGGACGGTCTGCGTGGTCGTGCGCCCGGGGCCGGCCGCGTACCAGAAAGCGCCGAGGATGGCCAGAGCCACCACCCCGAGCACCAGGACGGCCCGGTTGCCCATGGTGGATCGAACGCTACACCAGGATTACGCGGGCGGGTCCCCCCACTCGGTGCCGCCCAGGCTGACGGCGACGTGGGTCATGTCCCGATCGGCGGCGGCGCCATGCCAGTGCTCGACCCCCGGCTCGACGGTGACGGTGTCGCCCGGCTGCAGCTGCTGCTCGGGCTGGCCCCTGACCTGCGTGCGGCCGCTGCCCTCGATGACGTGGAGGGTCTGGCCGCCCGCGTGCCTGTGCCAGTGGGTGCGGGCGCCGGCCTTGAAGCCGACCAGGTAGACGCGAACGGGATGGGGTTCGGTGCTGTCGTTGACGGCCAGCTGGGTGACCTCGCCCGTGAAGTGCTCGCGGTCGGCGAGGTGGGCGTCGGTGTCGGCCTGCCGGCGGGTCCATAGCTTCATGGGGTTCATCATGAATCGAGTCCAGCGCCGGCGCCGGACCGGGGGGATTCCTGATTTGCCGGGAAATCAGGGCTCAAACCGCGGTCCGGCTCGTGGTTTGCCGGGAAATCAGGACTCAACCGGCCCGGCCTAGCCGCGCCTCCCCGCACGTTCGGCTCGTTCTGGCCAGGCCTAACTCGAGTCGCCTACTGGGTGCCGGGTTCGTCGCCCGAGGCCACCCAGCGGCCGCCGCCCTGCTCGGAGACCAGCTCGTCGGCGGCGCCGGGTCCCCACGAACCCCGTGCGTAGGTGTCGGGGTGGCCTGAGGTCTCCCAGGCCTTGATCAGGGGGTCGACGATCTCCCACGAGCGCTCGATTTCCCGGCCGCCGGGGAACATGGTGTGCCCGCCCGCCAGCACTTCCAGCAAGACGTTCTCGTAGGCGTCGGGCAGGGGCTGGCGGGTGAAGGCCTTGTACTCCAGCTTCAGGCCCGCGGGCACCATCTCGAAGCGCGTCCCGGGGCGCTTGGCGCCGATCCGCAGCAGCACCCCCTCGTCGGGCTGGATGCGCAGCACGATCAGCGTTGGGATCCCGGGCTGGCGCTGGCCGCCGATGCGCAGGTGGGGGGCGTCCCGGTAGCGCACCACGACCTCGGTCACGTTGCGCCGCAGGGCCTTGCCGGTGCGCACGAAGATGGGGACGCCCTCCCAGCGCCAGTTTTCGATCACCAGGCGGGCGGCGGCGTAGGTCTCACGGCGCGAGTTGCGCGCCACGCCCGGGGTGTCCAGGTAGCCGTCGTACTGGCCCCGCACGGCCAGCGCGGGGTCGATCGGCTGCACCGCGCGCAGGGCCTCGAGCTTGGACTTCCGGATGTCCACGGGGTCGAAGGTCGTGGGTGCGTCCATCACGGTCAGCGCCAGCACCTGGAGCACGTGGTTCTGGACCATGTCCCGCACCGCCCCGCTGTGGTCGTAGTAGCCGGCCCGGGTGCCGATGTCGCCGGCCTCGGCGGCGGTGATCTGGATCGAGTGGATCATGGTCCGGTCCCAGTTGGGCTCGAACAGCGAGTTCGAAAAGCGGAAGGCGAGCACGTTCTGGACGGTGTCCTTGGCCAGGTAGTGGTCGATCCGGAAGACCTGGTTCTCCTCGAAGGACTCCATCAGCCGCTGGTTGAGGCGGCGCGCGCTGTCGAAGTCGGTGCCCAGCGGCTTCTCGACCACCACCCGCCGCCAGTGGTCGCCCTTGCGAGTCAGGCCCAGCTCGGAGAGCGAGCGCACGATGGGGTCGAAGGCGACCGGCGGCGTGGCCAGGTAGAAGACCACCGGCCCGTCGTCGCCGAGGTCGTGCTGGAGCGAGGAGTAGGTCTCCGGCGAGTCGTAGTCGAGCCGGTACCAGCGGGCGCTGTCGGCCAGCCCGCGGTCGCCGGTGGCCTCGGCCACCATCTGCTGCCAGCCGCCGTCGGGCGGCTCGGAGCGCCCCGCGCCGATCAGGCGCAGCTGCCGGCCCGCGGCCGCCACCCCACGCAGCGCGGGCAGGATCTTGTTGCGCGTCAGGTCGCCCGACGCCCCGAAGATCACGATGTCCGTCGGTCCGGCTGGATTCGCCACGCTCAATATGATGCGAGTGATGGCTGTGGTGGGGAGGGCGCTCCGGCGCCTGGAGGGGCGGGGGAAGGTGACCGGCACGGTGAGCTTCACCGCCGACCTGCATATCCCCAACGCGACCCACGCCCGCCTGGTCCTCAGCCCGCACCCGGCCGCGCGCATCACCGGCTACCAGCTCGACGAGGCGCGCCGTACGCCCGGCGTGATCGCGGTGGTGACCGGCGCGGACCTGCCACAGCTGAACGGGGTTCCCGGGGCCGACCTGCCGCTGGCCCGCGACCGGGTCTTCTTCGCCGGCCAGCCGGTGGTGGCGGTGGTGGGCGAGACCGAGGCCGCGGCCGAGGACGGCGCCGCGCTGGTCCAGGTCGACTTCGAGCCGCTGCCCGCGGTCTTCGACCCCATCCAGGCCACGGCCGAGGGCGCCCCACGGGTCCTGGGCGAGAGCGAGATGGGACTGGACGACGCCGGCGCCCACGGCACCAACGTGGCCGTGGCCGAGGTCGCCGACCGCCACCACAACGTCAGCGGCCAGGTCTTCTTCAAGAACGGCGACGTCGACGCCGCGCTCAGCGGTTCTGCGCACGTCGCCAAGGGGCGCTACACGCTGGCCTCGGTCCACCAGGGCTTCCTGGAGACGCACGTCAGTGCGGCCCGCCCTGAGCCCGACGGCACCCTCACCATCTGGACCAGCACCCAGGGCGGGTTCTTCACGCGCAAGGAGACGGCGCGCGTGCTGGGCATCCCGCAGAGCCGGATCCGGGTCGTGGCGATGCCGGTCGGCGGCGGCTTCGGCGGCAAGATCTGCCTGGTCGAGCCGCTGGTGGGCGCGCTGGCCCGCCTCACGGGCCGGCCCGTGCGCTGCCAGCTGACCCGGCACGAGGAGTTCCTGATGGGGCGCGGCGCCCCGGCCTGCATCGTCGACCTCGAGCTCGGCGCCGACGCTGAGGGCCGGCTGACCGGCCTGCGCTCGAAGGTCTGGTTCGACAACGGCGCCGGGCAGGGCGGGCTGGCCGGCCTGGCCGGCCTCTTCCTCTGCAGCGCCTACCGGCTGGCCGCCTACGACTTCGCGGGCTACGACGTGGCCACCACCAAGACGCCGGTCGGCGCCTACCGGGCGCCGGGCGCGCCGCAGGCCTTCTACGCGCTGGAGTCGGCGGTCGACGAGCTGGCCCACCGCCTGGGCCAGGACCCGATCGAGTTCCGGCTTCGCAACGCCGCCCGCGAGGGCGACCCCCGCCCCGACGGCACCAACTGGCCGCGGATCGCCCTGGTCGAGTGCCTGGAGCGCGCCCGCCGGCACCCGCTCTACGGCCAGCCCAACGTCGGCATCGCCGTAGGGGCCTGGGGCGGCGGGCGGGAGCCGGCCGCCGCGGCCTGCCGGGTGGAGCCCGACGGGACCCTGGCGCTGCACGTCGGCTATGTCGACATCAGCGGCACCGACACCACCATGGCCATGATCGCGGCCGAGACCTTCGGGGTCGCCGTCGACCGCGTGCGCGTGGAGACCAGCGACACGGCGACCGCCCCCTACGCGGGCATGGCCGGCGGCTCCAAGACCGTCTACACGGTCGGGCCGGCCGTTCAGCAGGCCGCCTCCGAGGCCCGCAAGCAGCTGCTGGAGATCGCCGGCGCCGAGCTCGAGGCCGCGCCCGAGGACCTGGTGATCGACGACGGCCACGTGCAGGTCAGCGGGGTGCCCAGCCGGCGCCTGGAGATCGGGCACGTGGCGGGGCTGGCGGCGCAGTTCGGGGGCAAGTACCCGCCGGTGCTCGGCCAGGGCCGGGCCGCGATCACCCAGCAGTCGCCGATGTTCACCGTCCACCTCGCCCAGGTCGCGGCCGACCGCGAGACGGGCGGCTGGCGGGTCAGCGCCTACGCGGCGATCCAGGACGTCGGCAAGGCCATCAACCCGCCCGAGGTCGAGGGCCAGATCCACGGCGGCGTGCTCCAGGGCCTGGGCCGGGCGCTCGGCGAGACCATGGAGTACGAGCAGGGCGTGCTGCGCACGGCCAGCTTCCTGGATTACGAGCTGCCCAGCATCGACCAGGCGCCGCCGGTCGACATCGAGCTGGTCGAGGTCCCCTCTCCCTACGGGCCCTACGGGGCCAAGGGCGTGGGCGAGCCGCCCGCGGTGCCGGGGCCGGCGGTCGTGGCCAACGCGCTCTTCCGCGCCACCGGGTGGCGCCCCGAGAGCATGCCCGTGAACTGGGAGCAGCTGGCCGCCGGGACCTGATGAACGCCGCACAGCAGGTGCTCGACAGCCTCACCGACGCGGTGGTAGTCGCCTCCGCGGAGGGGCTGGTGAGTGGCTGGCTGGGCGGCGCCGAGAAGCTGTTCGGATACACGGCCGCTGACGCCGTGGGGCTGCCCCTCAGCTCGCTGTTCGCGCGCGGCGAGCGCGACCTGGACGAGCTGATCACGCTGGGCGGGGCGCGCGGGATCGACACCGTGACCGCGCTCCGCCACCGTTCCGGGGAGGAGTTCATCGCCGCCATCTCGGTGCGCGCGCTGCCCGACGGCTCGGGCACAGCGGCGGTCGTCAAGCCGATGGACGCCGGGCTCGACCCCGGCCGCGCCAACCCCGAGTGGGAGCGGGTCCTGGGCCGCGAGCTGCGCGAGCTGATCGACCTGGCCGGGGCCGACCTCCTGGCCATCGACCGCACCGACACCCTGGCCCGGGTACTCGTCGAGCAGGGGCGCCGGATCGTGCCCGGCACCCAGTGCGCGATGAGCCTGGTGCCCCACGACCGCCCAGACTTCTTCCGGATCATCGCCGGGGCCGGCGAGTGGGCCCAGAGCCTGGTGGGCAGCGAGTGGCCGCGCGCGGGGACCGTGGCGGGGGTGGCCATGGAGCGGCGGCGGCCGGTGGAGACCGTGCGCCTCCCGGAGCGCTCGCTGGTGGGCCCGCGCATCGAGGCCGGAGGCATCCACACCGGTCGCCTGATCCCGCTGCAGACCCGCGAGCCGCTGCCCGACGGGCGCACGGCGCTCGGGGTCTTCGGCTTCTACCGCCGCGAGCGCGCGTACTTCACGCCCTACCAGCGGCGGCTGATGAACGAGTTCGTGCGCCTGGCCAGCCTGACCCTGCAGCGGACCGAGCTGATCGCCGCCACCGCGCGCGCCACGGGCCGGCTGCGGCTCGGCGTCGAAGCCGCCTACGACCTGGCCAGCACGCTGGCGCCGGCCCAGGTGGTGCGCGCCCTGATCGACCGGGCGATGGCGGCCGGGGGCGCCGACCGGGTGACCGTGCTGCGGGTGGAAGGCGGGGTGGCTGCGGTGGTCGACTCGGTCGACGTGACCGGCGAGCGCCGCGCGGCCGGCCGCACCTACAAGGTGGGGGGCTCGATCGAGGCGCTGTCGGCTCAGCTGGCCCGGCCCGGCGCCGGCATCCGGCACAACTTCGTGCTGCCCCTGGCCGCGGCCTCGCCGCCCGTCGTCCTGGTGTTCGGGCGCCGCCGCGACACGGCTTTCAGCGAGGAGGACCTGGCCACCCTGCGCACACTCGGCAACGTGGCGGCGCTGGCGCTGCGCAACGCCTGGCTGTACGCCGAGGTCGAGGAGGCCGCGCGCGTCAAGACCGACTTCCTCAACCTGGCCGCGCACGAGCTGCGCACGCCGCTGACCGTGATCCGCGGCTACCTGGCCATGCTCCGCGAGGGCAGCTTCGGCCCCGTGCCACCGAGCTGGCGCCCGCCGCTGGAGGTCCTGGTCGACAAGAGCGACGAGCTCGGCCACCTGGTCGATAACCTGCTGCTCGCGGCGCGCCTGGAAACCGCGCAGGTCCCCAGCCTGGCGGCGCCGGTGGAGCTCAACCAGCTGGTCGCGGCGGCCGTGAACCGGGTGCGCAGTCGCGCGCGCCAGCTGGGGGCGGACCTGCGCTTCGAGGGGGCGCGCCGGCCGATAGTGGTCTCGGCCGACCCCGACCACCTGGCGCGAATCATCGACGCGCTGCTGGCCAACGCGCTGGCGTTCTCGGAGGACGAGCGCTGGGTCCGGGTGCGCGTCCGGCCCGCGACCGGGGGCCAGGCGCGCGTCGAGGTGGAGGACCGGGGGCGCGGCATCGCGCCCGAGGACGCCGAGCGCGTGTTCGAGCGCTTCTACCGGGTCTGGGAGGGCACCCCCGGCGGGGCCGGCACCGGGCTCGGCCTGTACATCGGGCGCGAGCTGGCGACACGGGTGGGCGGCACCCTGGTCCTCGAGCGGTCGGCGCCGGGGGCGGGCAGCCTCTTCGTGCTCTCGCTCGCGGAGGTGGAGGCCCCGCCAGATGACTGAAAGCGCGGAGCTGGTCGTCGAGGCGCTGGGCGACGGGGTGGCGCTGGCCGGCGACGACGGGGTGCTGCGCTGGAGCAGCTCGCGCCTGGGCGACCTCGCCGGCCGGGCCGTCTTCGAGGTCTGGCCGGGGCTCGAGCTGCAGGCGGGTGAGCAGCGCGTGGGTCTGCTGAGCTTCACCATCCAGCCGGCGCGAAGTGGCTGGTCGCTGCTGGTCCGCGACCTGAGGCCCTGGATCGGCGAGGACTCCGGCCGGCCGCCCTCCCGGCAGCTCGACCTCGACCGCGTGCTGGGGCGCGTCTTCCGGGGTGCGCTGCGCGCCTCGGGCGACGAGCTGGAGACCGAAGAGCGGATGGAGGAGGTGGCGAGGGTCCTGGCGGCGCAAGGCGCGCGCGTGGTTCCCGACGCGGACTGCATGATCGCCCTGATCGAGCCCGGCCGGCCGGGTGTGATCCACATCGCGGGGGCCTCCGGGCCGTGGGCCTCGACGCTGGTCGGCCGCCACCTGCCCCTGGCCGGCAGCTTCCTGCAGCGCACCGTGGCCGCGCGGCGGCCGGTCGAGACCACGGACGCCCAGTCGGCGACCGTCAACCGCGAGCTCCTGCTGGGCGGGGACATCCACACCATGCGGCTGGTCCCGGTGATCGCATCCCAGCGCCTGCCCGACGGGCGCACGGCGCTGGGCACGATCGGCTTCTACAGCCGGCGCCCCCAGCCGTTCACCGCCCGCCAGCGCACCGTGATCGACAGCTTCGCCAGCCTCGCGGGCCTCTCGCTGCAGCGGGCGGCGCTGCTGCGGGCCGTACGAGAGGCCGCTCGCCGCCTGGAGGTCGCGATCCTGCTCGCCGCCGACATCTCGGCCAGCCTCGACGGGCGCGAGGTGGCGCGGCGGCTGCTCGACCGGCTGCTGGAGACCGTCGCCGCCGAGCGAGCCGCGCTGCTGCGCATCGAGGGCGGGGAGACCGTAGTCGAGGACTCCCGTGACGTGCTGGGCCTCCCCGACGTTCCCGGCTACCGGCTGGCGGTGGCCATGCAGCCGCTCATGAGCGAGGCGCTGGTCACCCAGCGCCCGGTGGTGGGCGGCACCTATGAGCGCGAGGTGCTGCCGTCCGAGCTGCAGAAGGCGCTCGCGGGTGTCCGGCACACGCTGACCGTGCCCCTGGTCCTGGCCGGCGAGGTGATCGCGGTGGTGGTGCTGAGCCGGCGCCGCGACGTCGTCTTCGGCGAGGACGAGGTGGCCACGGTGCAGCTGATCGGCAACCTGGCCGCGCTGGCCCTCCGCAACGCCTGGCTCTACGCCGAGGCGCAGGCGGCGTCGCGCGCCAGGAGCGACTTCTTGAACATGGCCGCCCACGAGCTGCGCACGCCGCTGACCGCGCTCGCGGGCTACGTGTCGATGCTGCGCGACGGCAGCTTCGGGGCCGTGCCGGCGGAGTGGCGGCACCCGGTGGTGACGCTGGACACCAAGACGGCCGAGCTGGGACGCCTGGTCGAGGACCTGCTGCTGGCGGCCCGCCTGGACACCGGCCAGCTGCCGGTGGTGCGGGAAAGGGTCGACCTGGCGGCGGCCGCGCGCTCCTCGGTGCAGAGGGCGCGGGCGCGTGCCGAGCTGCTGGGCGCCGACCTGGCTTTCGAGGTCGCCCCGGAGGGCGCTTTCGTCGAGGCCGACCGCGACTACGTGGGACGCATCCTGGACAACCTGATCAACAACGCGCTGACCTACAGCCGGGGGACGCCCTGGGTGCGGGTGCGGGTGATGCACCGGCCGGAGGGCCCGGCACTAGAGGTCGAGGACCGCGGGCGCGGCATCCCGCCCCTGCTGGCCGGGCGCATCTTCGAGCGCTTCTTCCGGATCGAGCAGGACGGCTTCCCGCAGCAGCCCGGAACGGGTCTGGGGCTCTACATCAGCCGTGAGCTGGCGCTGCGGCAGGCGGCGCGGCTGTGGCTGGACTGGTCGGAGCCGGACGTGGGCTCGCGCTTCGTTTTGAGCTTCCCGTCGGAGCATGGCTGCTGATGCGGGCTGTGGTGGCGGTGCGCCAGGGCGGGCCGGAGGTGCTGGAGCTGCAGGAGGTGCCGCAGCCTTCGGTGGAGCCGGCGTCCGACGGGCAGGTGCTGATCCGGGTGGCCAGCGCGGGGGTCAACTTCGCGGACACGCTGTCGACGCGGGGGCTGTACGCGGCCTCGCCGCCGCCGCCGTTCGTGCCCGGGTTGGAGGTGGCAGGTGTGGCGGTCGAGGGTGGGGCGCCGGTGATGGCGATCCTGGCCTCGGGCGGTTACGCCGAGATGGCGGTGGCCGACCGGCGGCTGGTCTTCCCGGCCGACGGGTTAGACGTCGCCGCCGCCGGCGGTTACCTGCTGGTGACGCTGACGGCGTACTACTCCCTGGCCGAGGCGGTGCGGGTGCGGCCGGGCGAGTCGGTGCTGGTCACCGCCGGCGCCGGCGGGCTGGGGTCGACCGCGATCCAGGTGGCGCGGGCGCTGGGCGCGAGCCGGATCACGGCGGTGGCCTCGACCGAAGAGAAGCGGCGGTACGCCCTGGAGCATGGCGCCGACCAGGCGATCGGCTACGAGGACGCGTTCCCGCGCACCGAGGTCGTGTTCGACTCGGTCGGCGGCGACGTCTTTGCGAAGTGCCTGGAGGCGGTGCCGCCGCTGGGGCGCGTGGCCCTGATCGGGGCCTCGTCGGGGTCGCCGCCCGAGGTGCCCGGCTTCGACGTACTGCGCCGGCGCAACGTGGGGGTGTTCTGCTTCAGCTTCGGGATGCTGCGGCGGGCCGACCCGGGGCTGGTGGCGCTCACGGCGCCGCGCGCGGTGGAGCTGCTGCGGAGCGGGCGGGTGCGCCCGCCGGTGGGGGAGACGCTGCCGCTGGAGGCGGCGGCCGAGGCGCACCGGCGCCTGGTTTCCCGGCAAACCGTGGGCAAGGTGGTGCTCAGGCCATAGGCGGTCTTGGCGCAACGGGCACGCGCACCACGGCGGTGCCGGCCGCCCGGTCGCCTGCCACCAGGCGCACGACCGCCTGCGGTGGTGTCACGCGCGAGCCGTCCACCGCTTTGACCCGCAGGCCGAGCAGCGCGCCGCCCAGGGTGCCGCCGGCCAGCGACCAGGCGGCCAGGTGGTACGCCGCGTAGACGGCCGGGAAGGCGCGCGGGCGGCGGCGGGACAGGGCGGCGCAGAGCGCCAGGTCGATGCCGGCGCTCAGCATCCGGGCGCGCTCGCTCGCGGGCTCACCGGGCAGCGGCTCCCGGCCGCGCAGCTGCAGGAGGGCGAGCCGCGTCAGGGCACGGTGCAGCGGCCGCTGGGTGAGGTCGTAGAGCGGTCTGGGCAGGAGCGGCCGGTAGCCCCGGAGACCGCCGCGCAGGCGGCCTTCAGTCCAGCCCACGTGCAGCTCACCGCCCGGCGCGGCCACCAGCAGGCCGCCGGCGATCGGCCAGGTCACGCTCCCTGACCGCGTGCGCGGCTCACCGAAGTCGATCAGGGTCAGCGGGCCCAGCCGCAGGCACCAGGCCGCGGCCTGCACGATCCCGAGCGTGTAGCGGGCGCTGAGCGCCAGGAAGCGGTCGCGCAGGCGTTCGACCGGGACCGGCGCGGGCGCCGCCACCACGTCCTCGACATCGACCACCGTGCCATTCTCACCACGGTGAGGGTGTTCCACGCCCGCGTGCTGGCGGAGGTCCCGCCGGCCAGGGCCTTCGAGTTCGTGGCCGACTACCACAACGTGCGCCGGGTGCTCGACGGCGTGACGCGCTGGGAGCCGCTGGGCCGGCCCCGAGGCCTGGGGGCGCGCTTCGACGTCGAGATGCGCACGCTTGGCGTGCCGCTCCGGAACATCCTGGTGCTCGACCGCTGGGACGAGCCGGGCGGCCTCGGCTGGCGCTCGGAGTCGGGCCTCATCGCCCAGCGCGGCGGATGGACCTTCACGCCTCGCCGCGGCGGCACCGAGATCGAGCTGGAGCTCGCCTACCAGCCGCCCGGCGCGGCCCTCGGCAACCTGCTCGCCGGCCGTGCCGACGCCCTGGTCCGGCGCCGCCTGCAGCGGGCTTTGGACCGGATCAAGCGCGAGCTCGAGGCTTAGCCTGTCCGATCCCCTTCCCCTCCGCTACGCAGAGGGACCTCCCCGCGGAGCGGGGAGGAGTCTGCGAGATCCACCACCTCGTGCCTGTCCAGGCTTAGCAAGCACGACGGCAACCGCCGAGACCGCGAAGGCGCCGGCGCACAGCCAGAGCGCCACGGTGTAGCTGCCCTGGCGGTCGTAGAGGTAGCCGGCGGCCAGCGGGCCCACCGCCCCCAGCACCTGCGCCGGCAGGCCCTGCGCGGCGGTGATGGCGCCGAAGGCCAGGCGGCCGAAGTACTCGCCGGTCACGGCCGCCCGCAGGGGCGAGACCGCGCCGAAGGCGAAGCCGTAGACGGCGATGTAGAGCCAGATCAGCGCCGGCGTCGCGGCGACGATCAGCAGCACCACCCCGGCGGCCTGGAGCGCGCCCGAGATCGCCAGCAAGGTGCGGGGGCCGAGCCAATCGCCGAGCAGGTTCATCACCACCCGCGAGGGCAGCGAGGCCAGGCCCAGGAGCCCGGCCGCGCCGGCAGCGAAGACGGGGTCGAAGCCGCGGCCGATCAGGTACGGCACCTGGTGCGCGAGCAGCACCGAATGCGCGAGCAGGCCCAGCCCGGAAGAGGCCGTCAGCGCCCAGAAGGCGCCGGTGGCCAGCGCCGGCCGGAGCCGGAGCCCTTCGCGCTCGACCGACGGGTGCATCTCGTCGGGATGGCGGCGCAGGACCAGCAGGTGGATGGGGACGCAGACCAGGAGCTGGCAAGCGGCCATCACCAGCAGCGCCAGGCGCCAGCCGTAGTGGGCGGTCAGCGCGCCCGCCAGCGGGTAGAAGACGACCGAGGCGAAGCCACCCAGCAGGGTCAGCAGGGCCAGCGCCCGACCTCTCCGCTGGCGAAACCAGTTGTTGATCACCGTGAAGGTGACCGGGTAGAAGGTCAGCGCCTGGGCAAGGCCGAGCCCGCCCGCCCAGAGCAGGTAGAACTGCCAGGGCTCGCGCACCTGGGAGAGCAGCGCCAGGCTGGCGGCGGCCAGCAGGGAGCCGCCCGTCATCAGCGCCCGCGCGCCGCGGCGGTCGACCAGGCGCCCGATCGGGATGCCGAGCAGCCCCGAGCTGACGAAGGCCAGGGAGAAGGCGCCCGAAATCAGGGCCCGCGACCAGCCCAGGTCGCGCTGCATGGGCACCACCAGCACCCCGAAGAGGTACTGGGTGGTGCCGTAGGAGACGATGGTCGTGGTCCCCAGCGCCCAGACCAGGACCCACCCGTAGTACGGGCGCCGGATCAGGTCTTGCGCCAGGCCAGCGGTTTGCCTAACCGCGACTCCAGGATCGCTCCCAGCTCGCCGCGGTTCGGCTTGCGGCCGGCGGCGGCCTTGTCGAACACGACCTCGCCGTCGAGCGAGACGGTGAACACGCCTTTGCTGCCGGTCTTCAGCTCAACGCCGGTCAGGATCGGGGCCCATCCCTCCAGGATCTCGGCTGCCGCACGGGCAGCCGCGTCCAAATAGTCTCAAGGGACGCAGTACTCGACGACCACCTGGTGCTGCGGGTTGATCACCCCTCAAGTATCTCGTTTACGAAGGTTTTGCCACGCGCTGACCGAGTGGCGTCTCGGCGGCGGTTTCGATCCCCGCCGTGGGCAACGCGCTCGTGGCCGCCGTCATCGCGCTGGTCTCCGTCCTGCCCACCCCCCTCGTGCCCGCCCCGGTCGTGCGCGACACCGCCGGCCTGCGGCTGGACGTGGCGCGGATCGTGGCCGCGTCCGGGGCACAGATCGGCGTCTCGCTGGTCGAGCTCTCCGGCGATACGCCGGTGTCCTGGTCGTACAACGGCGACCAGCAGTTCGTGGCCGCCTCGACCTACAAGCTGCCGCTGCTGATGGCGAACGCGCAGCTGGTTGCCGCCGGCGCCGCCCACGACTCCGACCCCATCTGCTACTCGGACTGGATGTGGGAGGACGGCTGGTACAGCGACTACACCGACGGGGCGTGCTACACGCGCCTCGAGCTGGCCGCGCGGATCGCCCAGCACTCCGACAACACGGCCGCCCACATGCTGGTGGCCAGCCTCGGCGGCAGCCAGGCCCTCAACAGCTACGCGGCGCGGCACGGGGCCGCGGAGTCGGCCTTCTACGACCCCAACCTCACCACCGCCAACGACCTGGCCCGGCTGCTGGTCGACCTGGCTTCCGGCCGGGCGGGCGGCGGGGCCGCGCAGCAGTGGCTTTACCCGCTGCTCACGCACACCTCCTTCGAGTCGGGCATCCCGGCCGGCGTCCAGGCGAACGCCACCGTCGTGCACAAGGTGGGGATGCTGGACAGCGTCGTCAACGACGCCGCGATCGTGCTCAATGGCCCCCGCGGCGCCTACGTGCTCACGGTCATGACGGACGGCCCGGGCGGCGACGCCGGCTGGGCGCTGGTCGCGCAGGTCTCCGGAGTCGTGTGGAGGTTCGAACTAAGCTGAACCGGTGAACCACCCCACAAAATCTGCGATTTTGCGGGGACCCCGGTTGTGAAGGTCGGCCTGAAGCTGGCGCCGCAGCACGTCAGCATCGACGACCTCCGCTACGTCTGGCAGGTGGCCGACGAGGCCGGTTTCGACCACCTCTGGGACTTCGACCACTTCAACCCCATCGTGGGCGAGCTGGGCGGCACCATGTACGAGGGCTGGACCCTGCTGGCGGCCATGGCCGAGCGCACGCGCAGGGTCCGGATCGGGTGCCTGGTAACCGGCAACACCTACCGGCACCCGGCCGTGCTGGCCAAGATGGCCGTCACCATCGACCACCTCTCCGGCGGTCGCCTGGAGTTCGGCCTCGGCGCCGCCTGGGCCGAGGTCGAGCACCGCATGCTCGGCCTGGACTTCTACACGACCGGGCAGCGCATCCGGCGCCTGCGCGAAGCGGTCGAGGTCTGCAAGGCGCTGTGGACCCATCCTTCGGCGACCTTCGCGGGACGCTACTACTCGCTCACGGAGGCGCTGGCCGAGCCCAAGCCGCTGCAGAAGCCGCACCCGCCGGTCTGGATCGGCGGCAGCGGCGAGCAGCTGACGCTGCGGGTCGTGGCCGAGGTCGCCGACGCGTGGAACTTCACCGGCCCCCGGGCCGACGCCGCGCGCAAGATCGAGGTGCTGGACCGGCACTGCGCCGACGTCGGGCGCGACCCGGCAAGCGTGCGGCGCAGCGTGCAGCTGCGCTACGACGGCGACGTGGAAGGCGCGCTGCGGGTCACCGAGGAGATGCGCGGTCTGGGCTTTGCCGACGTGATCTACACGGTGAAGGTGGACGAGGGGCGGCGCCTGGCCGACGAGGTCGCCGAGAAGATCCTCCCCCGCGTGCGCGTTCTGTAGCGGGCTGGTGCGCCTAGACACGGACAGCGGGCGCCTGCTGGGTTCGGCGCGGATCGGGATGCTGGCGCTGCACGCGGGGCGCTTTCCGCTCGTCAACCCCGCTGCCTTCAGCTATCAGAACGGGTCGGTCTGGATCACGACCTCGCGCTACGCGGCCAAGTTCGCGCTGGCGCGGCGCGACCCCCGGGCGGCCTTCCTGGTCACGGGCGGCGAGCGCAGCGTGGAGCTGCAGGGTCTGCTCGAGCCCTATGACCTGCGCTCCGTCTCGGGCATGGTGCGGGCGGCCGCGGAGGCGCCGAGCTTCGGGTTCGGGATGGCCGGCTACACGCTCAAGAACGCGGGCTTCATCGGGGGCTACCTGGTCGACCTGATGGGGATCCCCCGCGAGTGGTGGCCGTGGAACCGGGTCGTGATCCGGCTCCGAGCCGACCGCTACCGGACTCTGGTCGCCGGCACGCCCGCGCGGGCGGCGCGCTCGGGCCTGGAGGGCATGCCCGCGGTGGTGGCCAGGGCCCTGGAGACCCAGGGCACGGGCTACCTGTGCTGGACGCGTCGCGGCTATCCCAGCCTGGCCCCGGTGCTCTGGTCGGCCGCGGGCTCCGACGTCGCCTGCTGGCTCCCCGAAGGCCTGGCCCCGCCGCGCGAGGGCACCCCCGCCGGGCTGGTGGTGGAGAGCCATCACCGCTACCGGGCGACGCGCATGCTCGGCGCCTGCGTGCGGGGCACGCTGCACCGGGCCGAGCCGGTGCGCGCGCTGATCGCCGAGCGCTACGGCTTTGCTCTCGAAGGTGGTTCGGCGCTGCGCCTGGAGGCGCGGCGGGTCACGCACTGGCGCGGCTTCGCGGTCGCCACCAGCGCGGTGGGCGCGCGGGTGGCATCCTGAGGCCATGCCACGGCCGCAGGCACCCGAGGTCGAGACCCGCCGCTGGCAGGATGGAGAGTGGTCGTCCGCGGACGACCGCCTGGCGGGGGAGGAGCCCCTCCAGCTGAGCCTGGGCGGCGCGCCGCTCAGCATCGTGATGCGCACGCCGGGCCACGACGTCGAGCTGGCGCTGGGGCTGCTCTGGGCGGAGGGGGTGATCAGGTCGCTGTCCGACGTGGCCTCCATGCGCGTGAGCGCCGAGGCCGATGAGGCGGCGCCCTTCGTGGTCGGAGACCTGGTGGAGTCGAACCTGGTCGACGTATACCTGCGGGGGGCGCCGGCGCGCTTGGTGGAGCGCTCGTTCCTGTCCAGCAGCGCCTGCGGGGTCTGCGGGGCGACCACGGTGGAGTCGCTGGCGCTGGACTTCGCGGTTTTGCCCGAGGGACCGGTCTTCGCGGCCGGGCTCCTGCCCCGGCTGATCGACTCCCTACGGGCGCAGCAGAGGGTGTTCGACCAGACTGGCGGGCTGCACGCCGCGGGGCTGTTCGCGGCCACGGGGGAGCCGGTGGTGGTACGCGAGGACGTGGGCCGGCACAACGCGGTGGACAAGGTGGTCGGGCGCGCACTTATAGATGGACGCGTGCCCGCGCGCGAGTGCGTGCTGGCGGTCAGCGGGCGCGGGGGCTACGAGATCGTGCAGAAGGCGGTGGCCGCGGGGATTCCCGTGGTGGCGGCGGTGGGGGCACCCTCGAGCCTGGCCGTGCAGACCGCGCGCCGCTTCAACCTGACGCTGGCCGGCTTCGTGCGCGGGGGGCGCTTCAACGTTTACTCGGCGCCCGGCCGCCTGCAGTAGCGGAAATCCCCTCGGCAAGGGGCCTTTTGTATACAAGCGGCGGGCCGGCGCCGCTCTCTGGTGCGCGCTTGTATACAAATGCCGGGATCGAGTTCGCCTACGACGGTTTGCGGGCGAAGTGGTTGCGGGCCACGATCCTGATGACCACCTCCCCGTGCTGGTTGGTCAGCTTGCCTAAGCCGCGGACCGTGCCGCGGTTGGGGCTCGACTCGGACGGCGTCACCTCCAGCACCTCGTAGGTGCCGGTCAGGGTGTCGCCCGGGCGCACCGGGCGCAGCCAGCGCACCTCCTCGAGACCTGGCGAGGCCAGCGAAACCGCCTTGTTCAGAACCCCGAGCGCGGCCAGCCGCATGAAGATCGAGCCGGTGTGCCAGCCGCTGGCGATCAGGCCGCCGAACATGGTCTCGCGCGCGGCCTCGGGGTCGACGTGGAAGGGCTGCGGGTCGAACTTGCGGGCGAAGTCGAGGATCTCCTCCTCGGTGACCGTGACCGACCCCAGGTCGACCACCTCGCCGACGTGGAAGTCCTCCAGGTACCTCACGCTGGGGGGCGCAGGTCGTAGCGCAGGAAGAGGTGCGAGCCCTGGCGGCGGACCGACGCCAGGCGCCCCCACAAGCCGTGGTCGGGCAGCAGCTCCACCCCGCCCACCATCCCCGGGCGCCACGCCCGGTCGCGACCGGCCAGCACCGGCGAGAGCGTGAGGAACACATCGTCCAGCAGCGACGCCCGCAGCAGCTGGCCGATCACCTGGGGACCACCCTCGCACAGCACCCTGCGCCAGCCCCGCGAGCGCAGCTCGGCGAGCACGTCGGGCATCTCGCGCGCCGGACCGCCGGACCGGGAAAGCACGACCAGCTCCGGCTCCGCCGCCAGCCCCAGGGCCGCACGGAGCGCGGCGAAGTCCTCTGCGCAGGGGGGGTAGATGTAGTCCGGAGTCCAGCGGTGGCCGGTCTCATCGCGGTAGGTCTGGGCCCCGACCAGGACGCCGTCGGCGCAGGCGCGGAGCAGGCCCATGACAAACCGGTCGCCCTCGCTGCGCCCGCTCAGCGTGGGCCCTGAAGAGACCCCCTCCAGGGCTACCACCCCGTCCATCGAGGACACGAAATTGGAGTAGAGGCACTCCTCACGCAGCGCCAGCGGACCCCCGTAGAGCTCCTCCAGGCGGGCCCCCAAGGGCACCTGTAAAGCGTCGGGTGCCCCCGATCCGAACAGGCTCCGCAGCGCTTCCATGGGCTTCCAAGATTGCAGAAGTTCCAAGTTTCGCGTGCTAAGGTCGCCCGCAGCCGTGCCTTCGAAGGCCCCGCATCCGCCGGGCGACGCCTTCACCACCGAAGCCACCCTGCGGGCATTGCAGGACATCTCGGTGGCGACCACCTCCGCCCACGACCCCGCCGCCGTGGCCGAGCTGGCGGTCAGTCGCGCCCGCTCGCTGACCGGCGCCGACGGCGCCGTGGTGTTCGCCTATGACGCGCCCACCCGCCTCCTGCTGCCGCTCCACGAGACCGAGTCCGCGGTCGAGGAGCCGCCCGTGCGGCCCGGGCAGGGCGCCATCGGCATGGCCTTCAAGTCCGGCGCGCCGGTGGTGGTGGACGACTACCGGACCTGGAAGCACGCGGTGCCCCAGTCACAGGTCCGGGGCATGGTCAGCGCCCTGGCCGTGCCCCTGCTCAGCGACGACCGCCCGATCGGCGCCCTCGGCGTCTGGACCTACGAACCCCGCGCCTTCAGCGAGCGCGAGACCCAGCTCCTGACCCTCTTCGCGGCCCAGCTCGCCCCCGCCCTGGAGGGCGCGCGGCTGACCGAGGAGGCCCAGGCCAAAGCTCGCATGTTCCAGGCCCTGCACGAGGTCGCGGTGGCCTCCAGCGGCCTCTCCGACACCGAGACCCTCGGTCGCCTGGTGGTGGAGCGGGCGGTGGGGCTCCTGAGCCTGGAAGGGGCCGGCCTCTGGTGGTGGGACGCCGGCGACAAGCTGCTCCACCCCGTGGCCTGGCATGACTCCCGCGAGGGCTGGAAGGTCGGGCCCTACAAGAGCGGCGAGGGCGTCCTGGGCGCCGCCTTCGCGGGCCGCCGCGAGGTGGTCGTGGAGGACTACCAGAACTGGCCGGGCGCCACCGCGCCCGCCAAGCACGCCGGGGTCAAGGCGAGCCTCGGGGTCCCTCTGCTGGCCGGCGACCGCGCTGTAGGCGCGATGTCGGTCTGGACCTACGAGAGCCGCCGCTTCCGGCGCGAGGACAGCCAGCTGCTGGCGCTCTTCGCGGCCCAGGTCGCCCCCGCCCTGGAGCGCGCGCGCCTGACCGCCGAGCGCCAGCAGCAGGCGGACGTGCTCAAAGTCCTCAACGAGGTTGCGGTCGCGGCCAGCGGGCTCCTGGAGCCGCGGGCGCTGGCCGGCCTGACGGTCGACCGCGCGCGCGACATCGTAAAAGCCGACAGCGTGGCCCTGATGTGGGGGGACCGGGCGCGCGGCCTGCTGATCAAGCTGGCCGACAACGACCCGGACGACCTGGCGCCCGCCCTGGCGCCGCACGACGACGGCGTGGTCGGCGTGGTCTACGGCACCGGCCGGCCGCACGCGGCCGAGGAGGACCAGGGCAGCGTCGCCGCCGTACCGCTGCTGGTCGCCGACCAGCCGGTCGGCGGCATGGTCCTGCGCTCCAGCCAGCCCTCTTTCTTCGACGAGGACAACCTGGAGCTGGCCTCGCTGCTGGCCGCGCAGGTGGCGCCCGCCCTCCAGGCGGCGCAGCTGCATGCCGAGCTGCTGGGCTCTGACCAGAGGTTCCGCTCGCTCTTCGAGACCATCGCCTGCGGCGTGCTCGTGCAGGGCGTCAAGGGCGAGGTCGTGGACGCCAACCGGGCGGCCGAGGAGATCCTGGGCGTCAGCCTCGACGAGATGCGCGGCCACTCGTCGGCCGAGCTCTGGGAGGTGGAAGAGGAGGGTTACGGCAAGCAGCGCCCGGCCCTGATCGCGCTCGCCACCCGGCGCCCCGTCCGCAACTACACGTTCCGGATCCGGCGCCGGGACGGGGAGGTGCGCTGGCTGCAGGCCGACTCCATCCCCGTCCTCGACCAGGAGGGCGCGCCCACGCAGGTGGTCTCCTCGATCATCGACGTCACCGAGCGCAACCGCGCCGAGGACGCGCTCCGGGAGTCGGAGGAGCGCTTCCGGGCCGTTTACGACCAGGCCGGCATCGGCATCGCGCGCCTCAGCCTGGAAGGCAAGGTCGAGGACGCCAACCCGGCCCTGGTGCAGATGCTCGGCTTCTCGCCGCTGGACCTGATCGGTCACGACGTGCAGGAGTTCGTGCACACCGACGACTTCCGCTCCGAGGCCTGGCCGGACATCGTCTCCGGGCAGCGCCGCTCGATCCAGGCCGAGCTGCGCTTCATCCGCAGCGACAAGAGCCTGATGTGGGGCCAGACCACGCTCACCGGCGTGCGCGGCCGCGACGGCAAGATCACGTTCCTGATCGGGATGATCGAGGACGTCACCGAACGCAAGGCACAGGAGGCGGCGATCGCCCACCAGGCGATGCACGACGCGCTCACCGACCTCCCCAACCGCGCGCTGCTGGCCGACCGCCTGCACCAGGCGATCCGCGTCGCCAAGCGCGAGCAGCACCACCTGGCGCTGCTGATGATGGACCTCGACCACTTCAAGGAGGTCAACGACACCTTCGGCCACCAGGCCGGCGACGTGCTCCTGCGCGACGTCGCCGCCCGCCTGCGCGGCGAGCTGCGCGGCTCCGACACCGTGGCCCGCCTCGGCGGCGACGAGTTCGCGATCCTGCTCACGCGCGTGGAGACGCCGCACGCCGCCTCGCACACCGCGCGCAAATTGCTGCACGCGCTCGACGCACCCTTCGTGGTCGAGGGCGAGACCGTCGACATCGGCGCCTCGATCGGCATCTCCATGTACCCGGAGCACGGCGGTGACGCCGACCTGCTGATGCGTCATGCCGACGTCGCCATGTACGTCGCCAAGCGCGCCGGCACCGGCTATAGCGTCTACGCGGCCGACGCCGACCGCCACACGCCGTCGCGGCTGGCGCTGATCAGCGAGCTGCGCCACGCCATCGACCGCAACGAGCTGGTGCTGTACTACCAGCCGAAGGTGGACGTCAAGTCGGGCGGCGTGGCCGGCGTCGAGGCACTCGTGCGCTGGCGCCACCCGCGCCTCGGGCTGGTCACGCCCGACCAGTTCATCGACCTCGCCGAGCACACCGGCCTGATCCGCCCGCTCGGGATCTGGGTGATCGAGGCGGCGGTCGAGCAGTGCCACGAGTGGCGCCAGCGCGGCCTCGAGCTGACCGTCTCCATCAACCTCTCGATGCGCAACCTGCACGATCCCCAGCTGCCGCAGGTGGTGCAGGCCGCGCTGCGCAAGTTCCGGGTCAAGCCGGCCTGGATCATGTTCGAGATCACCGAGCACACGCTGCTCGCCGACCCCGAGAACGCGATGCGGATCGTCACCCGGCTGTCCGAGCTGGGCATGCGGCTCTCGATCGACGACTTCGGGACCGGCTACTCCTCGCTGTCCTACCTGCGCCGGCTGCCGGTGCGCGAGATCAAGATCGACCGCTCCTTCGTGCTGGGGATGGCGTCCGAGGAGAACGCGGCCGTGATCGTGACCTCCGCGATCGACCTCGGCCACAACCTCGGGCTTTCCGTGGTCGCCGAAGGGGTCGAGGACCAGCGCACCCTGGAGATGGTCCTGGAGGGCGGGGCCGATCTCGTACAGGGCAACCTGCTGGCCTCCGCCAGGCCCGCGGAGGAGCTCGAGCGTGTGGTCGAGACCATCGCGCTGCCGGCAGTGTCGCCGGGATCGACCCACGCTTAAGTGGGAT
>Ga0070707_100001598_pt1 | contig 21949 bp, 19 predicted proteins | sample KBSK5502metaG_FD_65468 | JGI IMG/M metagenome (GOLD analysis project Ga0070707, IMG submission 65468) | Corn, switchgrass and miscanthus rhizosphere microbial communities from Kellogg Biological Station, Michigan, USA - KBS K5-50-2 metaG | ecosystem: Host-associated > Plants > Roots >...
TCCCGTTTACAGCACAAGCGCAGTCTACCTCGATACAGGCATCGTCGGTGGCGCCGTCATGAGCCAGGAGGCGATGGCCGTGGAGGCCGCTGAACTCGTCGCGCGCCTTCTGCACGGCGAATCCATCCGGGAAATGCCGGTTCGGGAAAGCACACTTGTGCCAATGGTCGATTGGAAGGCGCTGCACCGCTGGGGCATCCCGGAAGTCAGACTGCCACCCGGCACCGTGATCATGCACAAGGATCAATCGATTTGGGACCTCTACAGATGGCACATTGTGGGCGTCATTTCTCTATGCATCGTTGAAGCCGTGCTTATTGTCGCGTTGCTGCTTCAGCGCGCCCACCGCAGGCAGGCTGAAAAAACGATGAGAGAGAGCCAGCGGCTGCTTCAATCGACCATCGATTCTCTCGATGCTCGTCTCGCGCTGCTCGACGAAGACGGCACCATCATCGCGGTAAACCAGCCCTGGAAGTCCTACGTAGAAGCAAATGGCTGCAACGGGGTCAACAGCGGTGCCGGGAGCAACTATCTGGAACTCTGCGCTTCAAATGCGCAGTGCGAGGAAGCACGCCTGGTTTCCGACGGCATAAGAGACCTGATGAAAGGTAAACCAAAGGACTTTCGTTGCGTTTATCCGTCCACGCATGCCGACAAGACTTCCTGGTTTCAAGTGCGCGTGAAGCGGTTCTATACGGGCGGCGCGCGGCGGTTTGTGGTGGCGCACGAAGATGTAACGGAGATCAAACAAGCGCACGATGCTCAGCAACAGCTGAGCGGCCTGCTCCTGCGCGCACAGGACGAGGAACGCCGGCGAATCGCTCGCGATCTTCATGACGTCACGGTGCAAAACATGGTAGCCATCAGGGCGGACCTTACCAGCGTGCGACGAGGAATTCAAAGCCAGGGGACAGGTGCTGTGGAAACACTGGAAGAGAGCCTGTCGCTCTGCAATCAAGTTATCAAAGAGCTTCGAACTTTGTCGTATTTGCTTCACCCGCCATTGCTTGACGAAGCCGGTCTCCTGCCCGCTTTGCAATGGTTTGTGCGCGGCTTCATCCAGCGTAGCGGGATACAGATCGAACTGCTGGTGCTCGGCGATATTGGACGCCTGGCAACAGATGTTGAAACTGCGTTGTTTCGTGTCGTGCAGGAAAGTCTGACGAATATTCATCGCCACTCCGGAAGTACCAGCGCCATCATCTGGGTGACCAAGGATGGAGACACGGTCCTCGTGCGAGTCACCGACGAGGGGCATGGTTTCTCGCTGTCGACGATGGCGGATAACCAGGACGCGGGGCTCTCGCCGGGTGTCGGAATTCTTGGTATGCGCCAGCGTCTGAGACAACTGGGGGGACAGCTGGATATCGAATCCAGTTCGGAGGGAACTACTGTCAGCGCCAGAATTTCGATTTCAGAGGGAGGATATGCTGCGTATTCTAATCGCCGATAATCATCCAGTCGTGCGCCGCCATGTGCGCGAGATATTGGAAACCGAACAGGACTGGGAGGTCTGCGCGGAAGCCGCAACGGGAAGGGAAGCTGTTGCGATGACGTCAGCCCATCGTCCGGATATTGTTGTACTCGATCTTTCCATGCCGGAACTGAACGGCCTGCAAGCCGCCCGGCAAATTCACGACCTGTTTCCTAAAACGGGATTGCTCATCTTTACGATGCACGATCCGCTCGAGCTGTTGGACGAGTTAAAACCATTCGGAGTAGGGACCTGTATTCTGAAGACGGATCTGCACCAGCTGGCAGACGCCGTTCGCAGGATATGTCAACAGAGCCGGGGCTCAGAAACGATGCATCGTTCGCAAATTGACGAAAACGAGGATGTCTCAACTGAAATGCTGACAGACCTCGAACGGCAGATCGTGCAAATGCTCGCCCAGGCCAGGAACAATCAGGAAATTGCCGCCGCTCTTTCTTTGACGGTGAGAGCCGTAGAGATCCACCGCGCGGCGATTATGTGCAAGCTCAAAATCAACTCGGTCTTCGACCTGGTTCACTATGCCGTGCGGAAGAAGCTCGTTGAGACCATGTCCACTCGGCTACCGCGCTGAGCAGGGAGAGGGAGTCCATTTCGAGCCGTCGGGTTCTTTCTTAAAATCAGTGGTTGTGACGAAGGGTGTCGCGAGATATTCCGGATCATTAACAATGGTCGTCACGGTGAACCATTCGTCGCCGTTGGGTTCGCTGAAGCGATCGTAGTATTCAGTGACGGTCGCACCCGCGCTGTAAGGGACGCCGTTCTTGCGCATCGTAGCTGTCTGCCCGAAGCCGGGCGGCATCGTTGATGGGGATTCCCATGTAGTCGCCAAGCTCGGGTCCGGGAATCCGTTCGGGAAAATCCTCGTGATACAACGGCGCCCAGTTTCCGGCGAAGTCTGCCTGGCCGAATGCAGGCGCCGCGAAAAGCAATAGCAATAGCAATAAGTACATCGGGGCTTTCATTGCGTGCCAACCTTTCCGGCTGCCGTCCGTCTTATTTTTCTGTGCATTTTAAATTGAACTTCGAGGGATTGAAAACCATGAATCGGATAGCCAGATACCCAGCATGGGTTGTCGCAGCGCTCATGCTGACTTTAGGATCGATGGCCGGCGGGGCCTTTGTCGGCGCGTCGATAATTCACGGGGCCCACGCGCCTGAGGCAGCCGTCGCCGCTGCCGCGCCGCCGGTCCGTGAAGCCGCCACCATGCCGGCCACGTTTTCGCCGGTCGTAAAGGCCGTTTTACCGGCTGTCGTCAATATTTCGTCCACGAAAGTGATTCGAACGTCCGCCGGTTTTGAACAAAACCCGTTCGGCGAACTGTTTCCGGGATTCCGGATGCCCGATCGTCCGCAGCGCGAGCAGGGTGAGGGATCCGGCGTGATCATCAGCCCGGACGGATACATCGTCACTAATAACCATGTCGTCGATGGCGCGAATGAATTGACCATCACCATGGCCGACAAGCGCGAAATGAAAGCTCGCGTCGTTGGTACCGATGCCAGGACGGATGTCGCGCTGATCAAGGTCGACGCGAAAGATCTGCCGCACGTTGTTCTCGGCGATTCTTCGAAAGTCGAAGTTGGCGACATCGCGCTTGCGATGGGAAATCCGTTTGGCCTTGGCCAGACCGTAACGATGGGAATCATCAGCGCGATCGGCCGCGGAGGCCTCGGCATCGAGGATTATGAGGACTTCATTCAAACGGATGCATCGATCAATCCCGGTAATTCGGGCGGCGCGCTCGTGAACACCCGAGGCGAGCTGATCGGCATCAACACCGCCATTCTTTCCAGAAGCGGCGGTAACCAGGGCGTGGGCTTTGCAGTTCCTGTGGACATGGTCCGCCACGTCATGACCCAGTTAAAGGAAAAAGGCACTGTCACGCGCGCGCGGCTTGGAGTGCTCTTCCAGGAACTCACGCCGAAGCTGGCATCTGCGCTTGGAGTGAAGGCATCGAAGGGTGCCGTGGTCACCGATCTCGTTCCTGACGGGCCGGCGTCGAAGTCCGGTTTAAGAAAGGACGATGTCATCGTCGGCCTGAATGGGAAAGACACCGACGGCCGTTCGCTGCGCCTGGCCGTGGGTTCAATGGCGCCCGGAACGACGATCGATCTGAATGTACTTCGCGGCAGCAGCCAGATGAAGTACTCCGTCACTCTCGATCGGATGCCCGAAGAACCCCAGCGGGCGGATGACAGCCAGCCAGCAGTCCCCCGCTTCCACCGCCGCGGATAAATCTTGAAATCGGACGAAAAGAGAATTAGCCCCAAAAAGGCACAAGAAGCACAAGTTTTTATTCCTTTTGCGACTTTTGTGCCTTTTTGTGGCTAATTTGTCTTCGTCTGGCTTCAACGCGCCATCAATGAATATTTTGAGTCGTCACACTCACAGTCTCTGTTTTAAGAGGATAGTGTGGCGGCCGCGATGCGACGTATGCCGCGATGGCGAGCATATCGTCGGGAGTGAGATTCGCGAGAACGAGCTTCATCAACTGAGCCTGGTCGCTTGTCCGGGTGCCCTGTTTGATATCCCACATCTGGCGGACCATGTAGCTGGGTGAGCGGCCCGCAATCGGCGGGATGTCGGCCGCACCCATCAGATCTTCACCGTGACACGTGATGCACGGCGTCGTTTTGCCCCGGATGAACTCATTGCCGACGACCCGTGCGCCGCCCGTGGTGACCAGGTCTTTTCCTTTAGCAAGGCTTCCCTTCGGCACGTACGCGATGAATCCCGAGTGAGGATTGCGATATGTCTCGGCCTGCTCTTCATCTTCAGGCATTTCAATGATGCGGTTGCCGATCGGCTGGGTCTTTTCGTGTTCCAGAGGCAGAAACAGATTGCCGGCGATTCGTGTTCTCGGCACCAGGTCTGTTTCAACGACGCGGACCCACGGCGTCCATTTGATCGCGCTGAAGTATTCCGCCGCGGCTTTCATTTCTTCGTCGCTGAGCGATTTCGCCAGCTCGATCATCGTCGGAGTGTTCGGTTTTCTCGGATCGGACGTGTAGCGCCGTCCACTTCGAAAATCCTGAAGCTGCCGCATGATGTACCCAACCGGCAATCCGGCGGGGGCTGCATTTTCCGGCCGGCCTTTGCCAGTCGGCAGATGACATGAGCCGCAACCGCGTTTTTTAGCACCCAGCGCGGCCGGACCATGCACTATGACGTCAGGCATCTGCGGGTGATCTTCGGGAAACCAATCGATGACATTCTGCCCGTCGCGAACGTCGACCAGAGAGTACGCGGCCTGACTACCTTTAATATGTCGCGGTCGCGTCTGCTCTTCAGGATCCTGGTTCGCACGCAGGTTGCGGCTCGGTGGATTCTGAGGCTGGGCCTTGTCACCCGGCTTTGCGGGCATCTCGAAACCGTATGCCCATAGAGGTTCATTTTCGAAGTCGATCTTCAGTACTTCCCCTTCTGCGAGCTTTGCCGTTTGCGGCGGCGCCACTCGATGCGTGTCGTAATATCTCGTGACCGCGGCTCCAAGAGCGAAACATACGATTCCCAGCATCACAGTTTTCACAAAACGCATCAAACCGGCCTCCCTTCGTTTCCCAGTTCCGGCAGTATGCCACATCAGGGAAAAAAACCTCTAGATTGGAATTCATTCTGGCCGGTAACGTGCACGTTAAATAGGGGTGAGTAATAAAGATGTAGTTAAAGGCCTGCGGATACTTGTTCTGGAGGACGAGCAGGACACGAGAGATCTATTGCAGTTCCTGCTCGAATCACACGGAGCAACAGTAATGGTGGCCGATAACGTTCCCGAAGGGCTCGAAATCTTTGCGAAAAGCCGGCCCGACATCGTTGTAGCCGACATCGGCATGCCCGAGTACAACGGTTACGCATTCATCGCTGCGGTTCGTAAGCAGCGGCCCGAACTTCGAAACGTGCCCGTCATTGCTCTCACTGCCTTTTCAACGCCCGCCGATCGCGATACTGCGCTCATTTCCGGTTTTAATGAATATCTTTCGAAACCGTTCGGGCCGGACGAGTTGCTCAAGACCATCAGACGTTTGCACGATGAGCATCGCATAGACACCGCAGCGTAATACGGGGAGAACGTCGTGGCTCCCATACCAACACGGCAATTCTATTGGCTTACCGGAATCTTCATTACTGCCGTTCTCGTGTTGCTTGTTGCGGTACCCGTCATCAGCAGCCACCGCATGACTGTGATTGTTGGTGAGCTGAACGACCTGGCAGATCCCGCGGACCGGTTAGGTGATGAAGTCGGAAGAGCCCTCACCCATGAGCTTTCTGGGATCCTTGGATTCCAGGCTACCGGTCAGGAGCAATACACGGCGTTGTACGCTGACCAAACCGGCATCATCAGTCAGGATCTCAATGAACTCGACCAACTCAGTCCCCGGCTCGGACCTTCGGTTCAAACCCGTTTCAAGGAACTCGAATCGATCGTTGGTCTGTGGCACAAGCATGTTCAAAAGAACAATCTCGTCAGGACGCAATTCCCAAGCGGCGAATTTCGCCAGCTTCTCTTCAATCACGAGTACATATACGAAGGAGCGCAGCAGGCCACGGAGAACTTCAATGAAGCAGTCAACCGGTGGCGATTTGACCGGCGCACAGGGCTTCAGAGTCTTGGCCATATATCCGCCGTTCTAAATATTGCCTTCGCGCTTCTTGCTCTTGCCGCGCTGGCGCTCGTTGCGAGCACATTGCGGCGTCTTAATGCATCGACCTTACACTTGGAACGGCGCGCAAAAGAGGAGGAGGATCTCCGGCAGGTTGCGCACAGTCTGACGGGCGCCTTAACGCTGGACGATGTCCTGAGCCGCATCACGGAAACGGCGGCGCTCGCCGGCGAGGCAGAGATGGTCTACATCGAGACGATCGACGCCGAGAAGAATGAGATAACCTGCGTTGCCGCTCACGGTTCTGCCGTTCCACCGATTGGAATGAAAGGCCCATACGAAGGCTCGATCCTGAAGGACGTCCTGTTGTCGCGGGAGCCGCGGATTGTCCCGGATGTGGCCACTCACCGCGACACGAAATCGCTTTTCGGGCAACTCGCGCGCGAGTGCGGAGGCTGCGCGGCGATGATTGTTCCGCTGATCTCCGATAATGAACTTTTGGGCGCTCTCTTCCTCGTCCGCCGACATCCGCAGTACTTCACGGACGCTGAATTTCCTCGTGTGAGAATTCTTGCTGATATGGCATCCGTCGCGATGCAGCGCGCACTTACGCTGGAACGTCTGCGCAAGATGCAGGCCGAAGAACACTTCGTCGGGGAAGCCGCGTCGATACTCGCGTCATCCCTCGATTACAACGCCACACTCAAGAGCGTAGTCCATCTCACCGTCCCGCGGATCGCCGATTGGTGCGCCGTTCATCTCGCGCTTGATGGAGAGGTCCGGCTTGTGGAAGTCGCTCATGCCGATCCTTCGAAAGCCGCGTTGACCGGCCGCCTCCGTGAAATCTATGGTTCGAGGCGGGAACGCGATGCCGGGGCGGTTCGTGTCATCCGTACGGGCAAGGCGGAAGTCTACTCCGACGTCGGCGAGGACCTGCTCAAAGGAATGGCGCACAATGAAGAACATCTTGAATTGATGCGGGAGCTCAACGTGAAGTCCGCCATGGTTGTACCGCTTTCTGCCGGCGGAGAAACGCTTGGTGCGCTCACTTTTGTCGCCGAAGAAACTCGACGCTACACCGCCGACGATCTGGACTTCGCCGAGAACATCGCCCGTCATGCGGCGTTGGCGGTCCAGAATTCCCGCCTTTATGCCTCGGCCGGGCACGCCATTCAAATACGAGACGAAGCCATCCGCGCGCGGGACGAAATACTCCGCGTCGTGTCACATGACCTGCGCAATCCTGTTCACAATATTCAAATGACGACGAAGCTCCTGGCGGCCGGCTCCGTGTCGGTCCAGAAGTATCAGCAGATGGTGCAGATCATCCAACGTGCTGCCGAACGCATGAATCGTTTGATCGAAGATCTCATCGCCGTTGCACGGGTGCGCGAAGGGCAGCGGATTCCGCTCGATCTTCATTCGGAGGATCCAAAAGAAATTGTCGGGGAAGCGTGCGAAGTGTTCAACGTTCAGGCGCGGGCGAAAGGGATCGCCCTCCGATGCGAGGCCGGCGGCGCCATTCCCAGCGTCAAAGCCGATCGCTATCGGATCCTCCAGGTCATTTCGAACCTCGTCGATAACGCCATCAAGTTCACGCCGGAAGGCGGAACGATTACCGTGAGCTGTGAAGCCTGGCAGGATCGTGTGCGTTTTGCCGTAAGTGACACAGGCCGCGGAATCGAACAGGAAAACCTGAGCAGAATTTTCGATCTCTTCTGGCAGGCTAAAACCACAGCCCACATGGGTGCAGGATTGGGATTGGCCATCGCGAAGGCCATCGTCGAGCAGCATGGCGGAGAGATCTGGGTCGAGAGCCGGCCCGGCGCTGGCACTACCTTCTTTTTTACGCTTTCGGGAAATTCGGGGACGGACGTCTAATTCACCCAATTTCATTCAAAGCGCGTTAATTGAAATTGGGTGAATTAGACGTCCGTCCCCGAATTTCCCGCAGTGGCATTCAACTTCCACAGATAAGCCACTCAAAATGCGTACTTGTTCCGCGCGACGTTATGTGTGCTAACGTACATAAAAGCGCGACGAGCGAGCACCACGTCAAGAGCAAGCCGGAGGATGCGGCAAAGCATGGCCCAGAATGGTGAAGTGAACAGGAAGTTTGGTGTGTACAGAAGTGTTTGTTGCGAATCGGAAATTGTGATCGCCGAAGGTGTGAATTTTCCGGACTGCCCCAACCACGTCAGGCTCACCACAGAGTGGAAGCTCGTTATTGAGACCCCCGACCGAATCGTTCACATCAGCGACCGTTCGGCCAAAAAGAAATTGAGCCCTCCTGCTGCCTGAGATTTCCAATTCGGCAGCAGGAAGCAGGAGGTTGCCACTCAAATGCCGCGGAACGGCGAGATCAATAGCCGATTCTCAGTTTACAAAAGTCTTTGCTGTGGTCGGGAAATTCTGGTTCGTGAAGGAATGGTTTTCCCTGACTGTCCTAATCATCCTAAACTCACGACGGTTTGGAAGATAGTGAGAACGGACGTGATCGAATTGCGACGCGTCAAAACAACCAAATCGAAACCCGCCTGATAAGTCCGAGTCTGCTAGGCTGTAGTTATGGGCTCCAAACCCCGCTTGCATTCTCTGAGAGCTCAGGCGGAATGCAATATTGCGATCCAGAACCAACTTAAACTCGACTTCATCGCAGCCGAGCTCAATATCAGTCTGACTTTCATCTCGCTGGCCAGGACCGCATTAGAAATGGAACATTTTGAAGCCAGCCGGCGGCTCCAGGCAAGGGCGGCGCTGGCATGCGCCGAAGCCAAAAAACGGATTGGAGAGGCGGAAGCGCGTGGAGCAAACGTCCTGGAGCTGCGGCGTTTCCTGGATCGGGCCGTTGCCGCTCTGGAAAAACTTCCTTCCTGATAGGTGCTGGCGTTATAAATACTTCCCATGAATCCCATGAATCGTCGCCAACACATGAAAACCCTGGTTGGTCTGGCTGCGTCATCGATCATGCCGCAGCAGGCTGCGATACCGCCTCAAGGCATCGGACATCGCTTCCGCCACATCTCGTATAGCGATATCGGAGGCCGTCCGGACAGCGTGCAGATCATGGTGAACCGGGGCCATCTGTACGTCGGTCACATGTTCAGCAACGGCGTCACGATTCTCGACGCCGCGGATCCGCGCCGCCTCAAGCCGGTCGGCTTTTTTACCGGCGGTGACTTCACGCGCACGCATCACCTGCAGGTGGCGGAAGACATGCTCCTCCTCGCGAATGGCGCAAACATCGTCGCCATGCAGTCTTACGACAACATCCGTGGTTATTTTGAAAATGCGCTGGCCGACAGCATCACGAACCGGAAGAAGTTTCGGTCGGGCCTGAGTATTCATGACATATCGCGGCCCGCGGAAATGAAGGAAATTGCATTCCTCGAAATGCCCGGCCTTGGCATCAATCGCCTGTGGTGGGCCGGAGGGCGTTACGCGTCTCTCGCGGTACATCTCGACGGGTTCACGGATCACTTTCTCGTCATCGCGGATCTCAAGAACATCACGAAACCGGAAATCGTCGGGAAATGGTGGTTTCCGGGAATGAACCGTCAGGCCGGAGAACCGTCCACGCTACAGCCCGGAAAGCGGGTGGCCCTGCATCATATGATCACCTCCGGGGATCGAGGTTATGGCGCATGGCGGGATGGCGGTCTCACGGTTCATGACCTCAGCGATCCGACGAAACCGAAGATGATTTCGCACATCAACTGGTCGCCGCCGTTCCCCGGCGGCACGCATACGACGCTGCCGCTGCCGGGTCGCAACCTTGTAGTCGCCGCAGACGAAGCCAACGCGGAAAAGTGTGCGAAGGGAATGTTCCATACGTTCATCGTGGATGTTCGCGCGCCGGAGAATCCGGTGCCGATCGCGACGTTGCCGACTCCGAAGGAGCGGGACTTCTGCGGCTTCGGTACATTCGGGCCGCATAACCTGCACGAGAACCGGCCGGGTAGCTTCCGTAGCGAGGAAACCATCTTTGCAACCTACAACGTTGCCGGCGTGCGGGTTTTCGATATCCGCGATCAATTCTCGCCGAAGGAAATTGCGTATTGGGTTCCGCCCACCCCGAAGCGGCTCATCGATCCACGACCGAACGTGGCCCTCGCGGCCAAGTCCGCCGACATTTACGTGACGACCGAAGGTCTGGTTTATGTGACGGACTGGAACGCGGGACTGAATGTGTTGCAGTACGAGGGGTAAGCGTAAAAGCCAAATGCCAATGGGTCACTGGTCAAATGCCAAATGTCATATGGAAGACCGGGCACCCCATATGACATTTGGCATTTGACCAGTGACCCATTGGCATTTGGTCTCTTTCCTAATCCAGAAAATTTGCTTCTTTCAGCCTCGCAGGCACGTACTCCTCAGTAACATAGCTGATGTCCTTGCTGATGAGCGCCTCGACTTCGAGCTTGAACCCGTTCTTCAGCATCAGATCGATTTCCTTCTGCCACGGTTTCTTGTGCGCGAACCACGGATATTGAGCAATCTGCTTGGCGCGCTTGGTGTCCTGTTCGTTCAGGCGGATTTGCACGCTCGGACTGAGCTGGCATCGTCCATAGTCGTCGCTGCGTAGCCCCAGAAACCGCGCGTCGGGAATGGCCATGCGGCGTGATTCGTACGCTAGGTTGATCGAGCCCTGTTTGATCACGCTGTAGATGTAGTATCCCCATGGATCGTTATCCAGAAGGCAATACACCGGCAGCTTCAATTCATGATGGAGCCGGTGCAGCATGCGGCGCACGCCGCGCGGCGGCTGTCCGCCTCCGTGAGTGAGGATGCAGTTATGCGTGCGCCAGAATTTATCTTCATTGAAGCGGCGCCACACCGTGTCCTTTTCGACGTGCAGGATGAATTTCGCGGTGTGCTTCTTGAACTGCACGATATCCGCCTCGACGATGGACGGAATGCTGTAGCCGCCGGAACCCATGCGGGCGCAATCGATCTCGTCGCCGCTGTCGACAAGTGTGATCGGGCCAACCATCGCTCCCGCATTCTTCGCGTAGAGATGCAGCTCTTCGCGCATCGCATCGAGGCTGACTTCCATGTCTTCGATGACCGGATCGCATTCGTCCTGAGTATCGAAGGTTTCTTCGCTCGTGCCTTCAATCGTGTGTTTCAGCAGATAGAAGAGACCGCGGATGCTGGTCGTCTTGCCCTGATCGATAAGCTGCTTGCAGCCGGTCCCGACGAGCAGCGTCTGCATATAACTACGCGCCTGAGCCAGATTGAACAGCTCGCGGCGATTCGTGCCGCTGCCCATCTCGATGATGCGTTTGGATTGGCTGAATTTAACGTTCGATAGCGAGCGTGATGGAATGTCCACGTATGGCGCCCGGCCGCGGTCGACGGACTTCACCACCTCATCGGCCAGGTTGCGGATCGAACCCAGTGTTTTTTTGTCTTTCGCAGTGAGCGTCACGCTTTCGGAGGGTTTCTTTGTTTTCTTAGCCATTCTGCGGTTCCTCCGGATTCACGATGATCACATTGTCACCGAACTCTTCCTCCGGCTGAGCGATTGCGCGGCCGCGATCGTCGAGTTTCGTGTCGGCCACAGCGGTTTTGCGTTTCGCGATGTCCACGAGGCGGCCATAGAAATCTTTTCTGGGCCTGTCGCCGTAACTTTTGATTGAAGCGACGGCCGATGCGACCTCTCCCAGATACCGCAGGAAAACCTCCCGGCGTTCCCCTTCCTGTCGGACCTTCTTGCGACGATTGAGATAAACCGCAAGTTTTCGCCCGACCGCCTGCAACCCGAGCCGCAGCTCACGCATGATCTCGGGATACGAGGCGACGGCTTCCTTGGATTCACTGGTGAACGGAACCCACACGCTCGCCATGTGAACCATGACGGTCACGGGACCGACGGGCACCTGCCCCCGTGATTGCGTCAACCCATAAGCGCGCCAGTTCGTGCCGATAACGGACTGTGTGATGGCGCAGGCTGCGGGTTGAAACTGCAGCGGTACGCGGTTTGCATAACGCAGCACCTGCATCGTCTGACCTTCCGTCAGATTGACGTTCTTCATTGCCGCGTGGAGCTGGACGATATCTTCCTCTTTCAACTTCGACGGTGTTTGCCGCGTGCCCAGTTTGGCCTGCAGAAGGATTTTCTCCGCGCCCGCCGCGCCAATGCCGTCGAAAGTTGTGAGCAAAAATTGCTTGAGAGAGCGCGCGTCGCTTTCCTGCAACAGTTCGGTGAGAGATTCCAGCGTGACTTTCTGCGTCGGGCTTGCGCCGCCGTACGCCAATCCCACTTCGATGACGAACGGGTTTCCTCGATAAACCGCCGGAGGCCGCGTCGACGCGGAGAAAAACTCGCCCGGCAACTGGTGGTGCAGACCTTTAAGAATTAGAGCCTCACCGATCGGAGAAATGCAATCGGTCGAGGGCGCCGGAATCTTGGTACCCTGGATCGCCACATACAAAGCGTCCGCTTCCTGGCGTCCGATTTTCTTGGGATTCGCGCGCGTTCTGACCTTTGCGGCTTCGCAGATCTTCTGCGCAACGCCCGGGCCGACGCGCGAAAACGACGAAGTCAGAAACTGAGACATGGTGCCGGCATGCGTACTCTTCAGCATCGTCACGAGCTGCCCGAGTTCGATGCCGTACGGATGCGGCTTGATCTCGACCGGTTCGGGCGGCAGTTGCGTCGACGAGCGCGAGTACGTGGTCTCGCCCCCATCCGGATCGACGTAATGAATCGTGACGTGGGGATTCGCAATGGCCGTCTGTTCCAGATATTCATCCACGCTGCCGCGTCCACGGACGAAGCGGCCCTCGAGCTCGATCGTCACCCGCGTCCCGCTCTTCAGTTGATTATGATGATGCGCGGGCTCGGATGGAGGAGTGGGATAGTGCGACACCCACTCGATACCATGATCGGCGATGTACTTCTGGCCCTTCTCGCCCGCCGGAATATCTTCGCCGTCACCCTTACCGTTGATAATTTCCGGCTGATTGCGCCGGGTATCGATTTGAATCTCGAAGTAGTGCGCCGGCTTTCTCGGCGAGGTCATCGAAATGATCTTCACCGGCTTGCCCGTGGTGAGCATGCCGTACATGCCGGCGGCGCTGATGCCGATGCCCTGCTGGCCGCGGCTCATCCGCAGCCGGTGGAATTTCGAACCGTATAGAAGTTTTCCGAAAATCAGAGGGATCTGTTTCTTCACAATTCCCGGACCATTGTCCTGGACGCCGACCTTGAAACGGTTCGGGCCCGTGGTCTCGATATGCACCCAGATTTCAGGAACAATGCCGGCTTCTTCGCAGGCATCCAAGGAATTGTCGACGGCTTCTTTTACGGCGGTCAGGAGGGCCTTGCGCGGATTGTCGAATCCGAGCAGATGCCGGTTCTTGGCAAAGAACTCGCTGACCGAAATATCGCGCTGTTTAGCCGCCATGCTTTCGGCGGTTACCCGGCGACGCGACTCCGTCTCCGGCGGCGGACTCACGGGCATTTTGTTATCCGATGAATCGATCTCTCTACCGTTACGCATAAAACTCCAACTCTAACTATAATGCCGCAAAGCCAGACAAAGGAGGTCCGCTAATGAGTCGTCCAAATGTTGAGTATATGAATCCGCCAACGCTGTCATCACCCACGGGTTACACGCACGTCGTGCAGGTCCACGGGGGCCGCACGGTCTACATTGCGGGCCAGGTCGCGTTCGATAAGTCGGGCAATCTCATAGGAAAAGGCGATTTCGCGGCGCAGGCGACTCAGGTTTTTGAAAACCTGAAGCTGGCGCTCGCCGCCGCGGGCGCGACGTTTGACAACCTGGTCAAGGTCACGACTTTTGTGACGGACCTGTCCCAGATGCAGGTGCTGCGCGAGATTCGAGCGAAGTATTACGGCAAGAATGCGCCGGCAAGCACGCTCGTGCAGATTACGCAACTTGCGAATCCAGCGTTCATGATCGAAATCGAAGCCATTGCCGTGGTTTGACAAATTCAGGGACAGACACCTAATTCACCTAATTTCTCACGTGCGAATCCTTAATCGAAATTAGGTGAATTAGGTGTCTGTCCCTGAATTTGTCCGGGTGAAGATCCTTTGCAGCGCAGCTACTGCAGATCACTCCCTCGCAGAACGAATTGCGAGAGGGCCGCGCGATGTAGACAGCTTCACGACCGGGTTGCCGCTTCCAAACCGAAGCGTGTTCGGCGTCTCGGCGACCCGCGCCAGGTCCGCGCACGCTGCCGCCGTGCAACTGATCGGCGAGCGGCTCGACGTCTGAATGGCAACTCCAGAGCGGTATCCGTCCGGAATGGATAGCGCCAGCGGCCCGTTTTGAGTCGATACTTCAAGTCCCGGTCCGTCCCAGGCTGATCCCGATAACGCTACACTGATCGGCCCATTTGTCGCGGATATCCGTTGATCGCCGCTCCCACGTTTGAGCGCGATCGGGCCATTGTTTGTCGTTGCCTGGACACTACCACCGACGTTGTCGAGGCTGATCGGCCCGTTTGAGGCGCGCACTTGAATATTGCCCGCCAGATCGTGTACCGCCATCGGGCCGTTTCGAGTCTGGAGGTCCAGTGCCGAGAGACGGGGGGCCATGATGATGAGACTCGCGAACCATTGACGATCACTGGGACCGGTGACGGAAATCTGTCCGTTCGTGTTCGAGGTTACGATGTCCCGCAGGGTGCCGCGTGCATCCGGATCATCGTCCGGCACGCCCTTGCACGTCTTGACCGAATATTCACTGCGATCCCATCCACTGACGTACATGCCGCTGTTTTCCGTCTGCGCTCGCAGCGTGGAAACCTGCGACGCGGGCAATAAAATCTCGCTTTCTTCAGTAATCGCCGGCCGGCGATCGAATGTAATTCGCAGGTCGCCGCAGTTCGTTACTTTTTCGATATCCACGTTGAGGTTTGTGGATCGGCGAGCCTGGCGGACTTGCCGGTTCTGACGGCCCTGCGCTGCCACCAGGAGTGGAAGCACGATGGTCATGAGCAGAAAAAGTTTTGTTTTCATGACGACCATAGAAACGTTGTGTTGCAGAATCGTTGGCGTGGCGAAGCCCCCGAAGCGCCGCAGACGGGGTGGCGCGAAGCGCAAGCCCGATAGGGCGCAGCCTCAAGAAAAGTTCGGCGAAATGTTCAGGCGTGAAGATTTCGCCGAACTGACCACCCCGTCCGCGCCTCTTTGGAACGGGACCATTTTTTTGATGGCGCGGCCACCCCTCCTTTGCAAGGAGGGGAATAATAAGGAGTAAAGATTTGGATTCGAGACTTCTGGAACACGCAGCAATGCGCGCTGAAAATTACCTCAAGGGGATTCGTACTCGCAGAGTGTTTCCGGATTCGACAGCAATCGCAGGCATGTCCCGCCTTGGTGGCGAGATGCCTGTCGACGGCGAACAACCCGAAGAAGTTCTCGCGCTTCTCGACGACTTCGGTTCGCCGGCCACCGTCGCCACCACCGGCGGGAGATATTTTGGGTTCGTCAACGGAGCAACGCTTCCAGCCGCACTGGCTGCGAACTGGCTTGCGGGAGCGTGGGATCAGAACGCCGGGCTTCGCATCGAAACGCCGGTGGGAGCGTATCTCGAGGAAGTTTGCCTCGCGTGGGTTCGCGAGATCTTCGATTTTCCTGCCGGAACCGGCGCCGGATTCGTCACCGGCGCAACGATGGCAAATTTCACCGGACTGCTTGCTGCGCGTCACGCCGTGCTCCAGAAGGCCGGATGGGACGTCGAGCGCGAAGGGTTATTCGGCGCGCCGCCGATCTCTGTCATCGTCGGCGATGAAGTGCATACATCGCTGCTGCGCGCCTTGACACTGCTGGGACTCGGACGTGATCGCGTGATTCGCGTTCCGGCCGACGGGCAGGGAAGAATGCTGTCGAATCGATTGCCTCGGATCGCCGCTCCCGCGATCGTCTGCATTCAGGCCGGCAACGTCAACACCGGCGCGTGCGATCCCGCCGTCGACATTTGTGACATCGCGCACGACGCCGGCGCGTGGGTTCATGTCGACGGCGCGTTCGGCCTGTGGGCGGCGGCCGCTCCCGCCCGGGCTCATCTCGTGAATGGTTTCAACAAGGCGGATTCGTGGGCCACCGACTGCCACAAATGGCTGAATGTGCCATATGACAGCGGCCTGGTTTTCGTTTGCCGGCCGGAGCTACTGGAGGCCGCGCTTCAGTTTTCAGCCGCATACCTCGCGGCAGACACTCAACGGGAGCCGATGCGGTTCACACCGGAAATGTCGCGCCGGGCGCGAGCCATCGAGGTTTGGGCCGCGCTGCGATCGCTGGGGAAACGTGGCCTGGCAGATTTGATCGAAAGGACTTGCAGGTACGCATCAACGTTTGCCTCACGATTGAGTGCCGCAGGCTGCGAGATACTCAACGAGGTCGTGCTCAACCAGGTCCTGGTGTCCTTCGGTGATGATGCGCGAACCCGTGCTGTTATCTCTGCCGTTCAAAACGAAGGAACATGTTGGTGCGGCGGCACCATCTGGCACGGCCGCACCGCCATGCGGATCAGTGTCTCATCCTGGGCAACTACGGATGATGATGTCGAACAAAGCGTGAGCGCGATTCTGAAATGCGCAAAGCAGGAGCAGGAATAGCCACAAAAAGGCACAAAATTCACAAAATATTTTGAGCCGTTCGTGCCTTTTTGTGGCTATCTCTTCTGTTTTAGTTCGACGTGGCGCGGGGCGCCCGGTCCGGGTGCAGGAGCAGTTTCTGCACGCGCCAGTTCACGATTTCTGCGACGTAGAGTTCATTCTCCGACGGGCACGCAATCTCGTGAATCCATCCAAACTGCTTGGGTTGTTTTCCTGCCTTGCCCAGCACGCCGAGAATCTTTCCATCGAGTGTGAGCTTGTAGATCCGGCCAGGAAATGCGTCGGCCGCATAGATCACCTGATTCGGACCCGGCGTGATGCAGACGGCCCATGGCGCACCGGCGTGCTGGCTTCCCGTGGTCTGCGCGTTGGGCGTTGGTCCCATCCACGGACGCGCATCGGCAGGAACCGGTACATCGAGCTTCATCTCACGCAGGAATTTCCCATCAGGATCGAAAACCTGAATGCGGTAATTACCGCGATCGGCAACGTAGATGTTGCCCTTCGCATCCGCAGCGATGCTGTGCGGCGTATCGAACTGGCTCTGCTTGTTGCCGGGTTCGCCCCACGACTTCACCCAGTCGCCGTTCTTATCGAACTTCGCCACGCGCGAATTGATGTAGCCGTCGCTGATGAAGATGTTGCCCTGCGTATCCCACGTGACATCGGTCGGCTGCCGGAACTGCCCCTCAACCGGTGGCCGCGGAGGATTCACGCGTTTCCAGGCTTCGGCGCCGTCGTCCGAAGCTTCCTTCTTGCGGCCGAATACCATCATGACGCGACCTTCGGGATTGAACTTGATGACCATGTCGGAACCTTTGTCGACCGCCCACAGGTTGTCGTCTTTGTCGACGCGAACGGTGTGCGCGAACGACCAGGCATAGAGGTTCTTGCCAACTTCCCGGATGTACTTGCCGTCGGGACCGAACTCCAGAACCTGTGCTGCGGTCGCAGCGTATGCCGGTCCTATCGTATTGCCGCGGTTGAACACAAAGACGTGTCCTTTGGAATTGACCGCCACTCCTGATGCTTCCCCGAGATGCAGATCGGCTGGAAGCTTGAAGAAGTTGGAGACCGAATCAAACGGGATTTCCGGCACCGCCTGCTGAGCAAACAGCGCCGAACTGAACATCAAAAACACCAAAACAACGAAGCTTCTCATTTTATCCTCCCGGTACGAAAACCAAATGCCAATGGGCCAAATGCCAAATGTCATATGGAAACCGTACTATATGACATTTGGCATTTGACCAGTGACCCATTGGCATTTGGTCTTGTGCCCTTGGCTAAAACAGTACCTTAAACCCGAACTGAAATTCCCTCGGACCACCGCTGCCGAGCGACGGATTGTTATTCGAAACATCCGGTGTGGCCTGAGAAGCGCCAAATACGCCGGGCGTTCCGAATGGATTGTTACCGCCGGCCCCGTTGAACTGCGGATTGCCGTATTGAGTCGTGTTCAGAAGGTTGAACACCTCCGCCCGGAATTGTCCAGTGACTCTCTCACTGAACTTCCAGTCTTTCATCACGGAACCATCCCACGTGTGGAGGCCGTTTCCGCGGAACATGTTTCGAGTCATGTTGCCGTAGCTGCCGATGGCCGGAGGCACCATCACGGAATTTCCCTCAACGAAGCAGCCCCACTTCTGAAGCGCGATATAACTCAGCGAGCCCGGAGCTCCGACCTTCGATGTGCACGCCGGATTGTTGATCGCCAGTTCCGATGCGCTGCGTCCGGCGGGCGCGGTCGTGCCGGGCAGGAAGAACGGAATCGCTTCGGTCTTGCGGCCGCTGAAGTCTGTCGTGTCACCGATGAAGTTCCAGCGGTCCTGGAATTCCGCGATGCCGGCCGGGTCGGCATTGCGGCTGCCGATGACACCCCATGGCAGCGCGCTTTGAATACTGACGATCGATGTCAGTTTCCAACCCTGCAGCATTTGAGCGAAGCCGGATTTGCTCGGTAGCGCATACGTCACGGTCGCGGTGAATCGCTTGCGGATATCGAAGTCGCTCGACGAGTAATCCTGCCGGTAGTTGAACGGCGTCCCGTTCGGTCCACCACGCTCGCCCGTCTGCTGATCGAGAGCATGAGCCAACGTGAAACCGATCGTGGTCGCCAGACCGTGCGTCGCACGCTGCGTCAGCGTCATCTGCGCCCCGTTATAATTGGAGTGCAGCGAATTCGCTACGGTGTAGATGTACGAGTAGTAGGGGAATTTGTCGTTGAGCGGCCGCGCAAGTTGAAGCGCCGTCGCATTCACACCAGTGGATGCCGTGATCGTTGTTGGACACGGTGTGCCGGGGCTCGTTGCCGCGACTGCCGCAATTTGCGCCGCAGTGAAGCCCAAGCAGTAACCGGCTCCCATCGGCGGAGTGTTGGTGTAATCCAGCGCCAGGAGCTTCGTCGCGTGATTGCCGACGTAGCTCACATCCAGCGACAGATTGCGTGTGATGCCGTGTTGAATACCGAGCGACCAGCTCATCACGTACGCATTTTTGAGATTCAGGTCCGTTGCCTGAACCGTGCACAGCCGGTTGGTTCCGCACTTCAGCACGCTCGTGTCGCTGGAACTCGGATAGATATTGCCTCCGTAGGCATTGGGACTCTGATTCCAGTTGAGCTGCCCGGGAAAAGGCGTCTGCACGCCATTGGTCACGGCTGCAGGAGGAAGCGGAAGACCCGCGGAGCGGATATCGCCGATTGTCGGGTCAGTGGCCACACCTGGAGCACATCCCGAACCGGTTGTATTGACGGCGCCGCGGCACAACAGGAATCCGCTTGGGTTTGTCGCCAGACCGACGGAAGGATTATTCGTGTTTTGTTGAGAAAGGAAAATCCACCAGCCTGGAGTGACGAAAATCGTGTTCGCTCCTCCCCGGATGACGGTTCTTCCGCTGCCGGTCAGGTCGTATGCGAATCCGAAACGCGGCGCGAAGTTGTTCTTATCCGCATTCCACATGCGATCGGTGTTCTTTCCCAGCTGAAGAAGTCCGCGCGCGGGATCGAAGTTCGCGAATTCATTGGTGGCTTCCTTGATCGGCGTGACGAGCTCGTAACGCAGGCCAAGGTTCAACATCAATTTCGGTGTGATGCGCCAGTCGTCCTGGAAGAACGCGGCCATGGCTTTGCCCTGGACGTGGCGCCTCGGATCACCAATGAAGATCTGTCCATTGCTCGTTGTAGTACCGGACATGAAGTTTTCCAGAGTGCTGAACGTCACCTGGCCGCGGCCGCGATTGAACGTTCCACCGTGACCGATGGATGTGTCGCGGTACTCGCCGCCCATTTTGAAGGTGTGATGGCCGCGCAAATACGAAAGATTGTCGATGTACTCGAGAATGTTGTCAGGGCCGTAGTACTTGGGGAAGCTCGAGCAGCAACCGATGCTTCCGGAAAACCCTGTCATCGAGACGTTCGTGAAGCCGCAATTTGGTTTCGAAGTGCCATAGCCAAACGGTATTCCGTAATCGGGTTGACCATTTCCGCCGCCGGGGCAATCCGAAGTTTCAAACCACTGATAGAACCGGTTGTAGCCGAAACGCGCCGTGTTGACGACGGACGAGCTCTTCGCATAGTCCCACTGCACTCCGAAGAAATGGACCCACGCGTTGTCGCTGGGACGCCAATATTGTTGCGTAATCGTCTGGTTGTTCACAACAAGCCCGCGGTGCGTGCCGATGTAGTACTTGCCGTTGATGGTGTGCTTTTCACCGGGATGAAGATCGATTTTCGTAAGGCCGCCATCGACGTTGTATTCGGTATTCAGGCTTCCCGACACGGTTGCGCTTGTTGCACCGTTCGAATCGACGCCACGTTCGAATTGCTTGGACAGATCGAAGATCGAATAGCCCGAGGTGCGATTGCAATTCGCGTCAAGTCCGGAAACTTTCAAGCTGGTCGGGCTCAGGGGAGTGCCGGCGGCGCGAACCGTGTTACATGCGCGCACCAGACTCGTCGTTGCGCCTGCAATCGGCAGCGCGTTGGGATCGAGACTCGGGTAGGTGAACACCGCCGGATTCCCGACGTGGTAGCGCTGGCCTTCATAGGCGAAGAAGAAAAACGCTTTGTCTTTTTTGATCGGCCCGCCGAGCGTGCCGCCGAATTCCTTCAGGCCGATTTCCTGTTTCTGATCGCCGGCAAGAAATGGATTTCTCGCATCGGTGCTGTCGGTGCGGAAGAAATAGTTACCCGTGCCGTGCAAGGTGTTCGTGCCCGACTTCAGCGCGACGCTCGTGACCGAGCCGGGTTTCCATCCATATTCAGCTTTGGGATTCTGCTGCGTGCTGAATTCCTGAATAGTGTCGATCGCCAGGAGCGACGCGGCATCCCCCGCGAGACTCACCGAGTTGATCGTGCTCTGGCCGCCGAGCGGCTCCATGGCCGTGATGCCGTCGAGGATATAAACGTTGTGTTCGGGACGCAGGCCATTCGTCGTTTGCGTCCACGCGCCACCACCAGGATAGATCGTCACGCCCGGCCGCAGTTGAAGCAGATTCATGAAGTTCCTGCCGTTCAGCGGCAGGTCCGCGATTGTTCCTGGTTGCAGCGTGCCGCCCAGAACAGCATTGGCTGTTTCGATCATCGGCACTTCCTCGGTTACTGTTACCTTTTCGTTGACGGCGCCGGGCTCGAGGGTGACGTCGATCTTCAATTCTCTGCCGACTTCCAGTACAACGTTTGTCCGCTCGATCGTTTTGAAACCTGCGAGCTCAGCGCGGATACGATACGTACCCGGCGGCAGACTCGGAGCGTTGTACGCTCCAGCCTCATCCGTCACCACACTTCGTGACGTGCCTCTGTCCACATCCGTGATCGTTACCATTGCCCCGGGAATCAAAGCACCGGTCGAGTCGGAGATGTTTCCCAGAATGCGCCCGGTATTGCCTTGTGCGAAGCCTTGAACGCACATAGCAAATATGACTAGCCAAACCACCTTCCTCACATGCGAAACCATTCGGACCTCCTGCGGTCAAAAATGTTCAATTGTTTGGGGGGTGAGAACTTCGCCGGAAATTACCACATCGCGGTAGGGAAAAACAAAAGATAGCCACAAAAAGGCACAAGATTCACAAAATACTTTTGAGTCTTTTGTGCCTTTTTGTGGCTATTCCTTTCTAGAACTGCAGCTTGAACCCGAGCTGGATCGAGCGTGCCGCACCGCTTCCAACCGAAGGATTGGAAATCTGCACGTCGGGCGTAGTTCTTGCGCTACCCAGCAACGGATTGCTGCGGCTGGCGGCATTGCCGTTGACCGC
>Ga0070707_100001600_pt1 | contig 21940 bp, 17 predicted proteins | sample KBSK5502metaG_FD_65468 | JGI IMG/M metagenome (GOLD analysis project Ga0070707, IMG submission 65468) | Corn, switchgrass and miscanthus rhizosphere microbial communities from Kellogg Biological Station, Michigan, USA - KBS K5-50-2 metaG | ecosystem: Host-associated > Plants > Roots >...
ACGAGGTGCAGCCCAACGACCCGCGGCGGGCCAGGGCTGCACGGCGCCTGCGTGCCGTTGGTGCCTTCGTCCGGGAGGCAGCCGTGGTCGTCGGGTTGTTCTCCTTGTGGCAGTTCGCCGGGTCGTTCTCGCTGATGGGGCCGGACGGAGCGGCTGACCGGGCACGCTGGCTGTGGCATGCCGAGCGGGTGCTGCACCTGCCGAACGAGGCCGCCCTGCAGCGGGTGATCCTGCCGCATCCGCTGATCGTTCAGGCATTCGACCTTTACTACGACATCCTTCATTTCCCGGTCCTCATCGCCTGCCTGATCTGGCTGTTCGTCCGGCACCGCGAGCGGTACGCAGATTTCAGGATCACTCTGGTCGGGTTTACCGGCTTGTGTCTGCTGATCCAGCTGATCCCGGTTGCACCTCCCCGGATGCTGGCCGCGATCGGCATGGTGGATACGGCGGCCCGCTACGGCCAGTCGGTGTACTCGTCCACCGGAGCATTCGCGGCTGATCAGCTCTCGGCCATGCCCTCGGTCCATGTCGGCTGGGCCATCCTGGTGGCCATCGCCGTGATCGCCGCGCTCCGGTCGCGCTGGCGCTGGCTCGCGCTGCTGTACGCGGTCATGACCATGCTGGCGGTCGTCGTGACCGCGAACCATTTCTGGCTGGACGGCGTCGCGGCCGCCATAGTCCTACTGTTTGTGCTGGCGGCCCAGTGGACCACGCGGCTGCTCGTCGGCCGTTACGCCGACCGAGCCGAGCAAGCCCAGCCCGGGGAGCCCACGGAGCCCACGGAGGCCGCCGAGCCAGCCGAGGCCGCCGAGCCCGCCCTGCCGGCCGAGCCCGCCGAGCCAGCCGAGCCCGCTAGTCAGCCCGCGGATTCGGTGGCGCGAGTCGGCGGTGGATGATCGAGAGGTCCTCCTCGCCGAGTGCCTCCTCCTCGACGGGGTCGACGATCTTGGGCCGGAAGAGCTGCTGCGCGATGATCGTCGGCACGAACGCCGAGAGAATGACCACTGTCACGAGTTCGGTGTACTGAATCTTGCTGATCACGTGATGGGTCAGGCCGAAGAGCGCGGCGATCGAGCCGAACGTGAGGCCGGTGGCCATCAGCAGCGTTGTATAGGTGCGCTCACGCCGCGGCAGCCGGAATGCGGTGGCCGCCGGCCAGACCCCGGCGAGTTTGGCGGCGAGCTTGACCAGCAGCAAGGCGCCGATCACGCCGGCCCCCGAGATAAGCGCCGGAGCCGAGATCAAGGTTCCAGCGCGCAGGAAGAAGAAGGGCGTGAGCAGCGCGAACGCGATCGAGCGCAGCCGCTCCATCAGCACCCTGTCGTGCAGGAACACGCCCGCGACGACCAGGCCGGCCACGTACGCCGGCAGCACCGCCTCGCTGCCCGCCTGAGTGGCGAGGCCGGCGAGGGCGAGCAGAATCATGAGCAGCAGCTTGATCTCCGGCTCGGAAACCCGGTGGCCGAGGCGCTCGCTCGCCAGCCGCACCAGGCGAGGCAGAAACACCAGCGTGACCGCGCTCACGCCCACGAACACGATCAGCAGCCAGTCATAGCTCGCGAAGAGCCCGCCGAGCGCGAGCACGGTGCCCAGGTCGGTGATGAAGCACGCCGCGAGAATGAGCTTGCCGAGCTCCTGCCGGTTCAGGCCGGTCTCCACCATCACCGCGTACACAACGGCAACCGACGTCGTGCTCAGCGCGACGCCGCCGATTTCTGCGGCGTGCAGCCGCCACCCCAGCACGTACAGGCAGAACAGGAACGCCGCGACGAACGGCAGCAGGAACGAGACGCATCCGATGGCGAGGCTCGCCTTCCAGTGCCCGCGCAGCGAGACCGGATCGATTTCGGCTCCGGCCAGGAACGTGAGCGCCAGGGAGCCCACGCTCGCCAGGAAGGTCACGAACTGAGGCTGGCTGATATGCGAGGCGATGCCGGGGATGTTCCCGGCCAGGGCGCCGACGACGATCTCGACCAGCGCGACGGGCACGGCGATCCTGATGCTCACGACCGATGCGAGCAGGGCCATCCCCAGCCAGATGGCCGCCACGTAGTAGATGTTCACTGCCGCTCCTGCCAGGCTTTTCTGGCGGCAGCCATAGCCGGGGAACTGCGGCAGGCTTCCACCAGGAGGTGTACTCCGGTAGAAGCCATCAGCCACGGCGGCGGTTCGGGCAGCGTGCCCGCCGGAGCTTCATCCGGCCTGATCGGATCCTAGCGGCCGGATCAGCAGCGCTGCGTGCAGGGCAAGCCGGCTGCCGGCCTCGTCCACGCTGACGCCGAGCAGCTGCTCGATCTGGCGCAGGCGCTCATACAGCGTCGGCCTGGCTAGGCCGCAGCGCTTGGCGGTCTCGGCCTTGTTGCCGCCGGTCTCCAGGTAGGTGGCCAGGACGCCGACCAGGTGTGTGCCGGCCCGCTCGTCGTGGCTCAGCAACTGGCCAAGCTCACGCTCGGCGAATTCCTGAACCCGCCGATCCTCGCGCAGCTGATAGAGCAGCCCGGCCAACCGCAGGTCCGACAGGCGCGTGAACGACCTGCCATGATCAGGCCCGCGGCGGGAGCATCTGGCGGCAGCGGCTGCGGCCGACGTGGCATCACCAAACGCACGTGGCAGCTCGGCCACGCCAGCGACTCCCGGCCCGGCGCCGATGACCTGCGAGCCGCCCAGCGCCCCAGCACGCCGGAGCCGGGCGGCAAGCCGGGTCAGCGCCTCGTCCTGATCGGCTCCGGCAGCCAGCGCGAGCAGCGCTCCGGCCTGGCGGTCATCCAGCGTCCCGGTGATCGCCGGGAACCGCAGGTCCTGGCAGGCGGCGGCGAGCGCGCCGGCCACATCTCCCGGCGGGTTCTGGCCGCCGGCGACCCTGATCACCACCGGGATCAGCACGCGGCCGGCCAGCGGCACCCCGAGTGCGACGATCCGGGCTTCCAGGTCGGCCGGATCGGCGTACCCGGGACCTGCCACAGCCGCCAGTACCGACCGGTGCGCCGTGCGTTCAGGGCTCTCCTGGTGCCGGTCGGTCACCAGGCGGGCGAGCGCGAGTGTGGTCGCTGCCCGCTCGGCGAGCACGAGCGCGTCCGGGTCAGGCGGCCCGGGCAGCACGAAGATCAGCCGCCCCCAGTCGGCGCCGCGCGAGCCGACCATGGCGATCAGCCAGCCCGCGGCGGGGTCATAGCCGATCCGGCCGGATATCACTGCGGCCCTGTCGCGGGCAGCGAAGCCGGCGAGCAGCTGGGTCATCTCCTGGCCAGCGGGAGCGCAGGCGAGCACCCGGTGCGACAGGTCAGCGAGTATCGCGGCGGTGCCCGCCAAATCGCTTGCCCGCCTGACGATCTCGTCCGGGCCAGCCCCGGCCAAGGCCAGGCCGGTGAAGACGTCGTGCAGCCGCTGCGCCGCTCGGAGCTCGGCGACCTGAGCAGCCAGGATCTGGGCGTGCACGGCCTCGGTGATCGCGACGAACTGGGTCTCCCGCTCCAGCACGATCAACGGCAGCCGGTGCGCGCCGGCCGCCGCGACCAGGGCTGCGGGCAGGGCCCGCAGATACCGCGAGCCGAGCTCCACGGCCAGAGCGCTCACCCCGGCCGCGGCCAGTCCTGCCACGTACCTGGCCAGGCCGTCAGGGTCCGGCGGCAGCGCGATCCCGGTTGAGAGCACGAGCTCGCCGCCGCGCAGCAAATGGCCCGCCTCGGCGAGCTCGATCACGTGGACCCAGCGAACCAGCGCGCCGAGCCCGTCTGCTCCCGCGACGACGCGAGGCGACCCGAGCTTGACGGGCTCGAGGGCGAGGACGTCGGCGACGGTCGGCAGCATGGCTGGCTCGCGGTGCCCCCGGTGGCCCGGCTCAGGCGCCTGACAGACCGTAAGTTGTCATGCTTCAGATCGTACGCTCTGTAACTTGGCTGGCGATCGGGTCCGGAGGAGACTGACATCGGGCAGGACGCGGGCGACGCGGGCGTGGCATGGAGGTCGAGCGATGGCGCATCAGGCGGAACAGCACCCGAGCGACGGACCAGGTGCGGAGAAGCGAGCCAGCAAACACTGCACGCACTGGGTCGGCGGCAAGCCGTGGACTGGAGCAGAACCCGCGCACCGGGGAGAGATCTACAACCCGGCGACCGGGCAGGTGACCGGCACCGTGGACTTCGCGGGCGCGGCGGAGGTAGACGCCGCCGTAGCGTCGGGAGCGGCGGCCTTCCCGCACTGGCGGGACACCTCGCTTGTCAAGCGGGCGTCAGTCATGTTCGCGTTCCGCGAGCTGGTCCGGCAGCATGCCGCGGAGCTGGCCAGGCTGATCAGCTCCGAGCACGGCAAAGTCGCCTCCGACGCGGCCGGCGAGGTCGCGCGCGGGCTCGAGGTCGTCGAGTTCGCCTGCGGCATCCCGCATCTGCTCAAGGGCGCGTTCTCCGAAAACGTCTCCTCTGGCGTCGACGCGTACTCGATCCGCCAGCCGCTCGGCGTGATCGCGGGAATCACGCCATTTAATTTCCCCGCGATGGTGCCGATGTGGATGTTCCCGATCGCAATCGCAGCGGGCAACACGTTCGTGCTTAAGCCATCGGAGAAGGATCCATCGGCCTCGATGAGGATCGCCGAGCTGCTCGCCGAGGCCGGCCTGCCTGACGGCGTCTTCAACGTCGTGCAGGGCGGCAAGGAAGCGGTCGACGCCCTGCTGACCCACCCTGAGGTCAGAGCCGTCAGCTTCGTCGGATCGACCCCGGTGGCCCGTTATGTATCCGAAGTTGGAACAGCGGCGGGCAAACGGGTCCAGGCGCTCGGCGGCGCGAAAAACCACATGGTGGTCCTCCCCGACGCCGACTTGAACCTGGCAGCCGACGCGGCCGTATCCGCCGGGTTCGGCTCCGCGGGAGAGCGGTGCATGGCGATCTCCGTCCTCGTGGCCGTCGATCCGATCGGCGATGAGCTGGTCGCCAAGATCGGCGAGCGAGTGGCCAGGCTCAGGGTCGGTCCTGGCGATCACGCCGACTCCGAGATGGGACCGCTCGTCACGAGGGCACACAGGGACAAGGTGGCGTCGTACCTGGACGCTGGCGTCGCCGACGGCGCGACGCTGGCGGTCGACGGCCGCGGGCACCCGGTCAGCGGCGGCGCGGCGGATGGCTTCTGGCTCGGCCCGAGCGTGCTCGACCGCGTGACGCCGGCGATGAGCTGCTACGTGGACGAGATCTTCGGCCCGGTCCTGTCCGTCGTGCGGGCCGGCAGCTACGCGGAGGCACTTGGCGTAGTGAACGCCAACCCATACGGGAACGGCACCGCGATCTTCACCAACGACGGGGGAGCTGCCCGCAAGTTCACTAATGAGGTCGAGGTCGGGATGGTGGGCATCAACGTGCCGATCCCGGTTCCGATGGCGTTCTACAGCTTCGGTGGCTGGAAGTCGTCGCTGTTCGGCGACACGCACGTGCACGGCACCGAGGGCGTGCACTTCTACACCCGGGGCAAAGCCGTCACCGAGCGCTGGCTCGACCCGAGCCACGGCGGAGTGAACCTGGGCTTCCCGGTGAACCAGTGAACGGCGACGGGACAGCAGGGAGCGCAGCGACGATGCCCGAGTTCAACCCCGAGAGTCCCGACCCAGTCCGCGGCGCCGCCGTCTACGCCGCCGACCGGGCTCACGTGTTCCACTCCTGGTCGGCACAGAAGGCACTGAATCCGATCGTTATCGCGGGCGGCCGGGGCAGCTACGTCTGGGACTATGACGGCAAGAGGTACCTGGATTTCTCCAGCCAGCTCGTCAACACCAATATCGGACATCAGCATCCCCGCGTCACCCGCGCCATCGCCGAGCAGGCGGCCAGGCTGACCACGATCGCGCCGCAGCACGCCAATGAGGCGCGCGGCGCGGCGGCGGAGCGGCTGATCTTGCTTGCGCCGGACGGCTTCAGCAAGGTGTTCTTCACCAATGGCGGCGCCGACGCGAACGAGAACGCGATCAGGATGGCCAGGCTGCACACCGGCCGCGACAAGGTGCTCAGCTTCTACCGCTCCTACCACGGCAACACCGGAGCGGCGATCACCTCGACCGGCGACCCCAGGCGCTGGCCGAACGAGTACGCCACCGGCCACGTGCACTTCTTCGGCCCGTACCTCTACCGGTCATCGTTCTGGGCATCGTCGCAGGCCGAGGAGTGCGAGCGGGCGCTCGAGCACCTGGATCAGGTCATCCAGTTCGAGGGGCCGGCGACGATCGCCGCGATCCTGATCGAGTCGATCGTCGGCACGGCCGGCGTGCTCCTGCCGCCGCCCGGCTACCTGGCGGGCGTGCGTGCCCTGTGCGACAAGCACGGCATCATGTGGATTGCCGATGAGGTGATGTGCGGGTTCGGCCGGGCCGGAAGCTGGTTCGCGTTCACCGAGCACGGCGCGGTGCCTGACCTGATCACCTTCGCCAAGGGCGCCAACTCCGGCTACGTGCCGATCGGCGGCGTGATCATCTCCGATCCGGTCGCGGCCACCTTCGACGACCGGATGTTCCCCGGCGGGCTGACCTACTCAGGGCACCCCCTGGCGTCCGCCTCGATCGTGGCAACCATCGACGCCATGCGCGATGAGGGCATCGTCGAGCACGCCGCCACGATCGGTGAGCAGACGCTCGGGCCGGGCCTCGCCGAGCTGGCCCTCCGGCATCCGGTGATCGGCGAGGTGCGCGGGCTCGCTGTGTTCTGGGCCCTGGACCTCGTGTCGGACCGGGCGACCAGGGCCATGCTGGCGCCCTACGGGGGCACATCCGAGGCGATGAGCACCCTGGCAGCCAAGCTCCGGGCGAGCGGCCTGCTGACATTCATCAATTACAACCGGCTGCACGTGGTGCCGCCCTGCACGATCTCCGAGGCCGAGGCCAAGGAGGGCCTGGCGATCCTGGACGACGTGCTCACGGCGGTCGACGCCTACTACCAGGGCTAGCCCGGCCGTCAGCGGCCGCGCGGGCACGGGAAGAAGACCCGCCCATCAAGGTTGACGTCGAACTTCACCGCGGCGAAGCCGGCCGGACCCGAATAGACCCTGCGGCAGAACGCCGCGAACGACCGGCCGTCCTTGCAGCTCTTACCCGGATCGCAGACGTAGTGATCCGCCCCGTACTCGGCCTCGCCGACCCACTTGCCGGTTGGCTGGGCCGCCGTCTTGTCGGCGGTGAACACGTGCCAGCTGCCGCACTCGTGATAGACGTAGCACTCCTCAACCACCGCGCCGTCGGCGTACCTGGCGCCCCACCTGGCCAGGCGAGGGCTGTTCTTCCACACCGCGGTCATCCCGTAGGAGTGGATCAGATTGAACGCGAAGGCCAGGTAGTTCTGGGCGTCACCGGGCGTCAGGTAAAAGCCGGTCGTGGCAGGCGGGTCGAAGCTGTCGATGTCGTCGAGCTCGACCGCGTCGAACCCCTTGCGCGCGCACATGGAGATCCGCTCGGTCAGCATCGGCTTGAGCGCGTCGAGCTGGCGGAAGTCGACCCAGCGCTCCTCCGGGTAGCCGTAATAGACCCGGCCAAGCGCCGCGGCCGGGAACAGCCCGCGCGGCGAGGGGCTGCCGTCCGGGCGGTAGTCCTCCCAGGCCAGGTCCAGATAGCAGACGGTCCTCGGGTGGGCCAGCGAGCTCGCCGGCCACGAGGCGCGGATCCTGCGGATCTGCTCCCTGGTCGTCAGGAAGCCGTCGATGTCATAGATGTCGACCGCGCGCGATCCCGTGCGCTTGAGCGGGAACGTGCGCCCGATCTGCCAGTCCCAGCGCATCGGCCGGCCTGCCTTGTTCAGATGCGGCGGATACCAGCACGTGCCGTGGCACCGGACCGGCGCGGGCAGGGGCTGCACGCGCCAGGCGAAGGTCAGCCTGGTCCGGCCGGCGCGGTCGGCGGTGAGCACGCTCACCCGGTGGTGCCCGGGTTGCAACGTGCCCGTGGAGAACACGCCCCGCTTCGGCATAGCCCGCCACTTCTCGTGGTCGACCCGGAATTTCCGGATAACAGGACCATCCGCCGAACTGTAGTGCGCCGGGCTGATCTGGAAGTATTCCTGTGCCGACCCCGTCCGCGCCGCGGGCAGGCCGTTGACGAACTCACTCACCGGCCGCTGCCCGCGTGGGTAGCCGCCGACCGTCAGCAGCGAGGTGACGCTCCGCCGCACGCGGAGCACCGTGAACGTGAACGACTTCGCGGCGGTTTGCACAACCTGCGTGGCCGTCTCTGTCACCCGCAACCTGCGTCCCGTGTCGGCATGCCCGACGATGTATTGCTGCGCGGCGAACGGCGTGGCGGTGGAGTCGGCTCCTGCCGCGCACCTGTGCGCGCCGCATGCCTGCCAGGAGTATCCGACCTCGAAGCTCAGCAGCCGGTCCCCGGCGGGGAGCCGGCCTGGCCGCCAGGACAGGCCAGTGGCGGCAACGGTGGCGCCGTCGCGGAGGTCGCCGGTGATCCGCAGCCGCCCGCTCGGCACCGGGCCCCCGGCCGCTTCAGGCGCCCGCGTGGCCACCGCCCCCGGGAGGGCCGCCACGTGCGCGGCCGTGCTGGCGTCTGTCACGCTCGCCCGGGCGGCCGGCGGCGCGGGGATCCCGGCGGCCGCGGCGATCCCGATCATTGCGGCCGCTGCTACCGCGATATCCCTCGCCTGCGCCATGGCATTCTCCTGCCGTCCGGTTGGGGGAATGATAGACCACGTGGCGATAAAGGCTGGTTATCGTCGGCGATGGCAATTGCGCGCCCGTTGGCAGGTGACTGATGCGCGGGCTTCGTGACAAGGGAGTGCTGATCAGCGGCGGCACCAGCGGTATCGGGCTGGCCAGCGCCGAGCGGTTCATCGAGGAAGGGGCCAGGGTCTTCGTAGCCGGCCAGAAGCAGTGGGAAGTCGACGCTGCGGTTGCCATGCTGATGCAGCGCGGCCGGGCCGGCGGCTTGGCGTGCGATGTCAGCAGCGCGGCGGACGTCGTCAAACTCGTCGAGGCGGCCGAGGGTGCGCTTGGCGGTATCGATGTGCTGATCAATAATGCCGGCACGGCCCGCCGTGACCCCTTTCTCGACATCGCCGCGGCCGACTGGGACCGGATTCTCGCAGTGAACCTGCGCGGCATGTTCCTGGTCGCGCAGGCCGTCAGCAGGCGGATGGCCGAACGCGGCCGCGGCGTGATCGTGAACATGTCCTCGACCAACGGCCTGGCAGGCGAGGAGGACTATGCCCACTACAACGCATCCAAGGGCGGCGTCCTGCAGCTCACCAGGACGATGGCAGTTGAGCTTGGCCGGCGCGGCATCCGGGTCAACGCGCTCTGCCCCGGGTTCATCCGCACGCCGCTGAACGACGCGATCTCCGCGCCGCTCGGCGCCGAGCGGTTCGAGGCCGCGTACGTGACCAGCCACATTCCGCTCGGGCGCGTAGGCCGCGCGGACGAGGTGGCCGCTGCTTACGCGTTTCTCGCGTCCGACGACGCGTCGTTCATCCACGGAGCAGCGCTGGTGATCGACGGCGGACAGCTCGCGCTGATGTAGCGCCCGCGGATCAGAGCCCCGCGAACGCGCCCTCAAGGATCGTCAGGCCTTCGGCAATCAGTTCCTCACTGATCACCAGCGGCGGCAGGAAGCGCAGCACGTTCGCGTAGGTCCCGCAGGTAAGCACGATCAGGCCGGCCGCATGGCAGGCCTTGGCCACCTTCGCGGCGGCGGCCGCGTCCGGCTCGATGGTGCCTGGCCTGACGAGCTCGATCGCGATCATCGCGCCACGGCCCCTGACGTCGCCGATGACCGGGTATTGCTGTGCCAGCTTGCGCAGCCTGGGGAGCAAGAACTCGCCGATCCGGCGGGCAGCTCCTGGCAGGTCCTCCTTGCTCATGGTCTCGATCGCGCCGAGCGCGGCCGCACAGGCGACGGGGTTGCCGCCATAGGTCCCGCCGAGGCCGCCAGGGTGCACCGAGTCCATGATCTCGACGCGGCCGGTAACCGCCGCGAGCGGCAGCCCGCCGGCGATGCCCTTCGCCGTTGTGACCAGGTCAGGCACGATGCCCTCGTGCTCGCACGCGAACCAGTCGCCGGTGCGGCAGAACCCGGACTGGATCTCGTCGGCGATGAAGGCGATGCCGTGCTGCCGGCAGTACTCGGCCAGCCCCGGCAGAAAGCCGTCCGGCGGCACGATGAACCCACCCTCGCCCTGGATCGGCTCGATCACGACCGCGGCTGTCCTGTTCTCGCCTACCTGAGTGTGGATGAGGTTCGTGACCACGTCGAGTGCCTCGGCCGCGCACCGGGCCGGGCCGCCAGGCCAGCGGAACGGATAGGCCATGGGCGCGCGGTAGACCTCGCCGGCGAACGGGCCGAACCCGTCCTTGTAGGGCATGTTCTTGGCCGTCATCGCCATGGTCAGGTTGGTCCGACCGTGATAGGCGTGATCGAAGACCACGACCGCCTGGCGCCCGGTGGCATGCCTGGCGATCTTGACCGCGTTCTCGACTGCTTCGGCCCCCGAGTTGAACAGCGCCGACCGCTTGTCGTGCGTACCTGGCGTGATCCGGTTCAGTTCCTCGCAAACCTCCACGTAGCCCTCGTAGGGCACCACCATGAAGCAGGTATGAGTGAAGTGGGCGACCTGTTCGGTGACCCTGGTGACGACGAGCTCCGCGCTGTTGCCGACGGAGGTGACAGCGATGCCCGAGCCAAAGTCGATCAGCGAATTGCCGTCGGCATCGATGAGCACTCCGCCTCCCGCCGCGGTTACGAAGACGGGCAACACATGACTCAGGCCGCGGGCGACGCTGCGCTGGCGGCGCTCGAGCAGCTCGCGCGAGATGGGGCCGGGTATCTCAGTGACCAGATGGCGCTGCTGGACCAGGGCAGGGCCGCCGAGGGTGGAGTGCAGGTTCATAGGCCGAGGATAGCCCGGTTACCAGCACCGATGCGGGCCGGCGCGGTGATATGAGATGATCTGGCCCCGGGCGGCCGAGGCGCTGGTCTGCTGCTTACTTTAAGCTTCTCACCTGCGCTTATCGACTTCCGGCCAGAGGAATTTGCATAATGATCCCGGCAGGTCTTCCAGTCTGTAGGATCTGGATGACCGAACCGATCGGGCACTTCAGGCACGTCAGGAAATTGCGTACCATCAGTGACAGATTGGCTAGGTCAGGTACTAAACAGTATAGACCTAAGGCTGGGTATAGTACAGACCCTTTAGTACGGATCATGGCGTTTAAGGTACCGGCAAAACGGTATGTGTTGGCGGAATGGCCCGCCCCGGTCGCGAGGAGAGCCTTATGCGGACGCATGAATGGTTTCGCACCAACAGTTTCAATTACCGTGAGTTCGGCAGCGCCCGGCAACTCGGTCGGATCAAGCGGGCGCGAGGCCTGTCCGTTTCACTGATCCTGCCTACCCGCAACGTCGCAGAGACCATTGGCTCGGTGCTGGACGAGGTCGACTACCTGCGGCGATCCGATATAAGGCTGATCGACCAGGTCATCGTCGTGGACGCCGACTCCACGGACGGCACCGCGGAGATCGCGGCATACCACAACGTGCAGGTTTACTCAGAGAACGCGCTGATGCCGGAATACGGGAAAGCGCACGGCAAGGGCGACGCCATGTGGCGTGGCCTGTCCGTGGCCACCGGCGACATCATCGCGTTCGCCGACACCGACACCGGCAACTTCTGCCGCCAGCTGGTGACCGGCGTCGTAGGCTGCCTGATCACCAAGCCGGAGATCCAGTTCGTCAAGGCGGCCTACCGACGCCCGTACACCCAGGAGACGGTGTCAGTGCCCGACGGCGGCGGCCGGGTCACCGAGCTGACCGCCAAACCCGCGCTGAACCTGCTCTTTCCCGAGCTGGCCGGTTTCGTGCAGCCCCTCGCCGGCGAGTTCGCCGCCACCAGGGACCTGTTCTACTCCGTACCCTTCCTCAGCGGATACGCGGTCGAGGTCGGCATGCTCATCGACGTGCTCGAAGCGTGCGGCCTGCCCGCGATGGCGCAGGTCGACGCGGGCATGCGCAAGAACAGGCACCAGGACCTGTCGAACCTGAGCCGGATGGGCTATTCGGTGCTCAGGGCCGTGCTAACCCGCGCCATGCAAGGACGGTCGCCGGTGGCTCCTGGCCTCTCCGAGTCGGCCTGGACCGGGGCTTCTGAGGTCGGCTCCTACCTGCACGCTGTCGCCGCGGCGCGGGGTGTGCAGCTCGACGAGTACGCGGAGATCATGATCGAGCGGCCGCCGATGCGGGTGGCACTGTCAGCGATGGAACTGACGGGGGCGACCACGGCGGGAGCGATGGGGGCTGCGGCCGGCTGAGGTCGCCGGCCCCGAGACCGGGGATCATCTGGGCGTTCCGGGGGGTCGTCCCCTGGGGCCAGCACCGGTCAGCAGGCGGCGCGCCGCCGCCTCGATCGCCTGCTGCGAGAGCAGCACGGTCATCGCCGCGTCGCCGAGCGGGATGAAGCTGTCCTCGCTAGTCACGCGGGCCATGGGGCCCGAGAAACCGGCGTCGGTCAAGGCCGAGAACACTCCTTCCGACACTCCGCCTGAGCGCCTCGTCTCGTCGGCGACCAGCACCGCGCCGGTCGCCGTGGCCGCACGGATCAGGTCACCGGCCGGCAACGGCGCGAGCCATCGCAGGTCGAGAACGCGGCAGCCGATGCCCGCCGAGGCGAGATTCGCCGCCGCGCGCAGGCTCAGCCGCAGTCCGTTGCCGAACGTCACGATCGTCAGGTCGGTGCCGCCGCCGTGAACCCGGCCGGCGCCCACAGGCGCGTGGCCTGACATCCACCGGTCCGGCGGCTCATAGCGCGCGAGCCAGCCGTCGTCACCAGGCTCGTGCAGGTCACGCTCGTGATAGAGGGCGATCGGCTCAAGGAAGACGCAGACGCTGCCGTCCTCGCCCGCGCTCGCCAGGCAGGTACGCAGCATTGCGGCCGCGTCCTCCGGCCTGGCCGGGCAGGCGACGATCAGGCCAGGGATGTCCCGCAGCGCGCCGACCGCGTTGTCGTTGTGGAAGTGGCCGCCGAATCCCTGCTGGTAAGCCAGGCCGGCGATGCGCACGACCACCGGATTGCGATATCCGCCCTGGGAGAAGAACGACAGCGTGGCTGCCTCACCGCGGATTTGGTCGGCCGCGTTGTGCAGGTAGGCGAGGTACTGGATCTCGGGGACCGGCAGCAGGCCGGCCAGGCCGGCGCCGAGAGCCAGGCCGAGCACCGACTGCTCGTCAAGAAGTGAGTCGAAGACCCGGCCTGCGCCGAACGCAGCGAGCAGACCCCTGGTCACGCCGTATACACCGCCCTTGCGGGCAACATCTTCGCCGAACACGAGCAGTTCTGGCCGGGCAGCGAGCTCGTCGGCGAGCGCACGGTTGATGGTCTGGGCGAGCGTCAGCGGGCCCTCATTCTCCGGCAGCCGTCCGCTGAAGGCCCGCTGTCTCGCCGACTCGGCGGCCGGCTTAATGGCCGCCGCCACCGCCGCAGGGTTGCGCGGCGCGAGCGGCTCCATCACCTGCGCGGCTGACGTCAGGCCAGGCGCTCCCTCGGCCTTCTCAGCCAGCGCGAGCACTGTGCTGCGGATCCGCTCGGATCGCTCGGCGACCTGCGCGGCTGTAAGCAGGCCGGACCTGACGACGAGGCTGATGCTGCCCCGCAGCGGGTCATGCTCGGCGTCCGCGGCGATCTCGGCCGCCGACCGGTACGCGGATTCCACATCAGATCCTGCGTGGCCGCCTAGCCTGACTGTCGCGAGGTGCAAGATCGCCGGGGCACGGCGCTGTCTGATGTAGGCGACGAGATCGGTGGTGGTGTCGTAGACGTCCGCAAGGTCCGCTCCGTCCGCGTAGGCATACCTGATCGCGGGCCTGCAGCCGAGCGCCGCAGTGATCCAGCCGGGCGGCGTGCGCACGCTGATCCCTAGCCCGTTGTCCTCGCAGACGATCAGCAGCGGCAGCGGCAACCCCGCATGCGCGCAATACGCGGCCGTGTTGATCGCCCCCGCCGCGGTCGAGTGGTTCACCGAGGCGTCACCGATGCTGGCGACCACGACCGAGTCGGCCGGCCACGGTGGCGTTCGGCCGATTCTGGCGGCCCTCGGGAGCGCGAAAGCCAGTCCGACCGCCCTCGGCAAGTGTGAGGCGATCGTCGAGGTCTGCGGAATGATGTTCAGGTCCCGGTGGCCGAAGACCTTGTGCCGTCCGCCGGCGATCGGCTCGGCCGCTGCCGCGACCATGCCGAGCAGCACGTCCGCGATACCGTCCTCGCCACGGCCGGCCTGAGCCGCCCTGACGAGGTAGAAGGCGCCCGACCTGTAATGCAGCAGCGCGGGATCGGTGAGCCTAAGTGCGGCGGCGACCGCGGCGTTGCCCTCATGCCCGGCCGAGCCGATCGTGTAGTAGCCGCTGCCGCGGCTGCGCAGCCACCGTCCTGCCTCGTCCAGGTGCCTGGAAGTGAGCTGGGCGTCGAATAGCTCGAGGCAGCAGCCGGCGGTGAGCCGGCTGCCAGGGCGCACCGGCATGCTTTCAGGACCCGTCAGCCTCGCGCCCCGGGCGCCGGAGTGCTCGGCTGGCTGGCTCAGGGGCGTCATGCCCTAACCGTAACCACGCCGCCAGGAGTACTGGGTGTCTTGCGGGCGGACCTAAACTCTGTCAATCAGCCATTGCGACCAAATTCGTCGCGTACTCAGGACTCTGGAGGCTGTGCATGCGGCTGGCCACGATCGGTACTCCTCGCGGGCTCCGCCTGCACGTTGCGGTCGCTGGTGGCTACCTGGACGTGGCCGATGCCACTGGCGATCCTGAGCTAGCCGCTCTCGGCCGTGTACTCGCGGCCGGGCAGCCAGCAATGGACGCGATCAGGCTGGTCGCCGGGCGGGAAGGCACCGAGGTTCCGGCGGCGAACTTCGGTCCTGCCGTGCCCGAGCCACCTCGCATTCTGTGCCTGGGCGTGAACTACACCGAGCACGCGATCGAGGGTGGCCGGCCGGTTCCTACCTGGCCCGAGGCATTCGTCCGCGGATCGGCCAGCGTGACCGGCCCGTATGCGGATCTCGTTAGGCCCGCCATGACGAGTTGCTTCGACTACGAGGGCGAGCTGGGCGTCGTGATCGGCACCGGCGGCCGCTATATCAAGGCGCACGACGCGATGGCGGCGATCGCGGGGTTCGTCGTGCTGAACGACGCGACGGCCAGGGAGTGGCAGCTGGCCGCCACCCAGTGGACCGCGGGCAAGAATTTCGACGGCAGCATGCCCGTCGGACCCGAGCTGGTCACGCCCGACGAGGTCGATATCGCGGATGCGGCGCTGACCACAAGGCTCAACGGCCAGGTCATGCAGTCCGCCAGGACCTCCCAGATGATCATCGACGTGGCTAGCGCGATCGAGTTCTTCTCATCCTTCACCACGCTCAGCCCAGGCGACATCATCGCGACGGGCACGCCTGGCGGGGTTGGGTTCGCCAGGAAACCACCCGTCTGGCTGCAGCCGGGCGACCTGATCGAAGTGACAGTCGAAGGCGTCGGCACCATCCGCAACAGGGTCGTCGGCGAGGTCACTGATCTGAGCGGCTGGCGCTGGCGGCCCCAGAATCAGCCATCCGCAGGGTTCTGACCGGGCCCGCAATCGCATGTTCCGGGCATTGAGGTGACAGTGATGTGCGGTCGGGCGGCTAGCCCGCCGGCGCCAGCACGGTGAGCGCCGCAGGCAGCGCGCGGATGCGCAGCGGAGTCCCGGCTGGCAGCGGCGTGGCGCACGACAGGGGCTCGCCGTCGGCGGCTGCCGGGAGGTCCCGGCTCATCGTGATCGTGACGTCGGCCCCGCGGTCCAGCGAGATCTGCGGCAAGCCGGTGTGCGAGCCGTCCTTGATCTTCAGCAGCGCCCTGGCGAAAGTGAGCTTCGGGGCGTGCCGCATCAGCACGAGGTCGAGCACGCCGTCGTCAATCACGGCTGGCGGCGCCACCTGCATGCCGGCCCCGAAGAACGCCGAGTTGGCGATCACGACTGCGTATCCGTCGAACTCCTGCCCGCCGGCGCCGGCCACGTCAACAGTGAACGTGGCTGGCCGCCATCTTGCCAGCGCCCTCAGCGCCGCAACGGAGTACACCAGCGAGCCGCCCAGCCACCGCGTGCTGTTGGCGATCTGGCCCGCCACCGCCGGGATTCCCGCGTAGACGCTGCCCGCCACGATGATCTCCGGATGACCAGGCGTGCTGGCCGCGATCAGGTCAATCTGCCGTGGCCGTCCGGTCACCAGCACCCTGGCGGCCGCGGCAGGATCGGCGGGAATGCGCAGCACCCCGGCCAGGTCGTTGCCCCGGCCAGCCGGGATGATCCCGAAGCAGGCACCGCTCGCGGCCGCGATGCCGGCCAGCGCGCCAGCCATGCCGTCGCCGCCGACCGCGACGATCACCTCGCCGCGCCCCGCCGCGTCGGCGGCCAGTTCGCGCGCGTGGGAGAGGCTGGATGACTCGACGAGGCGGTACTCGGCCCCCGCCGTCGCGAGCGCGGACGTGGCAGGCGGAACGAGCACCCGAGCCCGGCCGCTGCCCGCTGCCGGGTTAACGATGAGGCACAGCGGGCGTTCCACGCAAATCTCCTCGTTCCTAGGATGCAAACGTTACCGCCGCAGCGGCGTACCATCGGGTGCTATGGCTGCCCAGCGCGATGAGGCCGGTGAACGCCGTGCCCTAGGCGCGCCGGAAGACACGGCGCGATTCCTGCACGTTCAGACCACGACGGACTCCCGTGCCGAGGCGATGGAGTTGGCCCACGACGCCGTGCAGGCCAGGCTAGCCGCCTGCGCCCAGGTCGCCGGGCCGGTCGCGAGCACGTTCTGGTGGGAAGACGGCATCGAGCGGGCCGAGGAATGGATGATCATACTCAAGCTGCCCGCGGACCGGTACGCCGAGCTGACCGAATTCCTGCTCGAGCGGCATAGCTACGACGAGCCCGAGATCATCGCGACGCCCATCATCGCCGGGTCGGCCGGCTACCTAGACTGGATCGACGAGGAAACCAGGCCGCGCTAGGCGGGGACCCTGGGAGGCACCATGACCTCGATGCCACCGGACACCGACGGCCTGTTCGGGCCAGGCTCGGTGACCTGGCGGATACTCGCCGAGCCGGTCATGTGGATTGGCGGCCTGCGGGCCATGTACCTGCAGGCGCTGCACCCCAGGACGATGCGAGCGACCTGGCAGAACACCGCGTTCGCGCGTCAGGGTGAAGCGTGGGGCAGGTTCGGCAGAACCGTGGAATTCGTGCGGGTCAGGACGTACGGCACCGTGGCCGAGGTGGAGCGGGCCGGGCGCCGGGTGCGGAAGGTGCACGCCTCGCTGACCGGCACCGACGCCGATGGGTCTGTGATCAGGTTGGATGAGCCTGACCTGCTGCTGTGGGTGCACTGCGGGGAGATCGCCTCCTACGCGGACGTCGCCCGGCGGGCCGGGATGGGCTTGTCCGCCCGCGATCTTGACGACTTCGTCAGCGAGCAGCGGCGGGGTGCTGCGGTGGTCGGCCTCGACCCGGCCGGCGTGCCGGGCAGCATGGCCGAGCTCGACGCGTACTACCAGCGGATGCGGCCGCAGCTGCAGGCCTGCAGCGAGGCGCGGCAGGCACTGGTCCGGTCGTTCCTGCCCGATATCCCGTGGCCATTCACGGGCCTGAAGATTATCGTTCCGCCAATGAACGCGCTGGCGCTTGCCAGCCTGCCGCGATGGGCGCGGCGGCTGTATGGCGCGCCGGGGATCCCGGTCACCGACCTGAGCGTGACGGTCACTCTGCGGGCGCTGCACCAGGCCACGGCGCGCATCCCCCGCCAGCTGCTCGGTATGCCCGCCGCGCTCGCGGTCCGGGCGGCATAGGCCCTGCGGCTCGGACCACCTGGTCACCCAGCTTGATCCGCGGGAACCAGGCACATCGTCGCGCAGTTGACCAGACATCAAGCAGACAGGATGTGATCATTGATGCGTGTCGCAGGCGAGACGATCGGTTCACGTGGGATCGTGCTGCTGGCGGCGGCTGCCGCTGCCGGGATCGTGCTTGCCGTCCACGGCTGGTCGGGCCGGCACCTCGGGACAGCGCCCGGGCTCAGACCCGCGCTCGCCGGTCCGGCTGCCTCGGGATCTAGCTCACCGGCAGCGGGTCCTCCGACGCACACCTCGCCAGCCCGCAGCCAGTCTCCTGTGTCCGCCGCTCCGATGCCGACGCCCGGACCACGGCTGAGTGCGCAGACCTACGCATCTTACTCGTACCGCATCTGGCCAGGACCGGTCAGCTCGGCGGCGAAAGCCGCTGGCACCGGCCTGGCGATCGCCGTCCGCCGACACGGATCAGGGATCATGGTCACCGCCGGGGTGGCCGGCCAGCCCGCGCAGCCAGCCAGGTTCTACCCGACCGGAACGGCGGTATACGTGATCGAGGCGGCGATGGGCGACGATTCGGGCACCAGCGACTACAACCTGGGAGATGACGGGCTGGTCATAACCGACTCGCGGGGAAGGATCCTGCAATGAGCCGCGGTACACGTCCCGCAGCCATAGCCACCGAGTGGGCACCAACAATGGCCCGGGTACTCCTCGGCCTCACCCTGGCGTGGTTCGGCTATCACGAGCTCATGACCCCGCAGCTCTGGACGGGCTACGTTCCCGGCGTGTCGGCGAATTCCGACCTCGCGATCGGCCTGGTACTCGCGCACGGATGGCTGCTGCTCATCCTGGCCGTGGCGATTACTGCTGGGATCGGGCTGCGCCTGGCCGCCGCTGTCGCTGCCCTGCTACTGGTCCAGATCGTGCTGGAACTCGCTATCACCGGCGGGCTCACCGACCTCACGCTGCGGGACGTCGGTGTACTCGGCCTGGCCGTCTGCCTGATCGGCAACACAAGGCAGCGCGCATTGCTCCGCAGCTAGCGGGCCAATCCGGGGCGGCGGCCACCCTAGGCCCGGCTCCTGGGCGGCAGGTTCCACGCCGCGATGACGGGCCTGCCGTGCTCGGTTCCCAGGAACGACAGCGTCCCCGTGTCCAGCCGGAACAGCCGGCCGTCCTCCGGGTTAAGGCCGAGCCAGCGGGCAGTGAGGATGCGCAGCAGGTGGCCGTGGGCCACGAGCGCCACGTCGCCACGGGCTAGCAGCGGCCTGACCCTGGCGAGCACCGCGTCAGCTCGCCTGGCGACCTGGGCGATGGTCTCACCAGGATGGTCGGCATCGCCAGGGATGACGCCGTCGCGCCATAGGTACCAACCAGGGCGGTCCAGGCGGATCTCGACCGTGGTCCTGCCCTCGTAGCCGCCGTAGTCCCATTCGGCTAGGTCCGGGTCCATCTTGAGGCCGGCCGGCACTGTCCTCAGGCCGGCCAGCTCGGCGGTCCTGACCGCGCGTTGCGATGGGCTGGCGAACGCCGCGGCGACGTGCCTGGCGGCTAGATCCGGGGCGAGGCGGGAGGCTGCCGCCTCCCCGGCCGCGGTGAGCGGGATGTCGGTGCGGCCGGTGTGCTTGAGCTCTCTGCTCCAGGTCGTCTCGCCGTGCCTGAGCACGATCAGCTCGCCCGTATCGCCAGCTGAAGCCACCGTGGATCTCCCTTGTCGCGAGTAAGGACGGTACAGCGGTCCGGTCATTCTTCCTGCTGTGCGGCCTCGTCGGCAGCAGGGCCCGGGTACTCTCCAGGGAACTTTGCCCTGCACTTCCTCGCTGAGGGGGTGAGTCCCCATTGTCCCGGAAGGTCCCCGATGCAGCTCAGTACTCCGCCCGCAGCACAGGCAACAGCGGCGGAGGATCCGGTGGACGCCGGTCGCCCGGCGATCATGCCAGGCCCCCTGGGCTTCCAGGTGGCCCGGGGCGCTTGCCGGGTCAGGCCCGTCACGGAGCGGATCGCATGCTGGAGCGCCAGGCACGCGGTCATCGCGCTGGTCGGATGGCTGGTCATGGTGGGCGGTGCCCTGCTCGCCGGCCACATCTACGGCACGCAGAGCCAGCCGCAGTACGACCCTGGCAGGTCCGGAGTCGCCGAGCGGATGCTCGACCGCCTGCATGTGGTCACCCCGCCGTCTGAGTCCGTTCTGATCCAGTCCAGAACCCCTGGGCCGGAGCGGACGTTCGCCGCCAGCCCAAGGATGCGCCTGGCCACTGGCGCCGTGGTGGCGGCCCTGCGAGCACTGCCAGGCGCGGCGAGCGACATCAGGTCGCCGTTCGGCCGCGCGGGCAAGGAGCTGATCGCGCCGGGCGGCGGCGGGGTGCTCGTGACCTTCCAGGTCGCTGGCCCGCACAGCCAGGTCGACGCGACGGTGGTCAGGGCACTGCGCGCGATCGCTTCGGTCCAGACCAGGTACCCCGACCTGATCGTCGCCGAGACCGGCGGGGCGAGCGTTGACCGGGCTGCTACCGCGCTTCTCGGCCAGGACTTCCACCAGGCCGAGCTGACCTCTGTCCCGCTCACGCTGCTGCTCCTGCTCGTGGTGTTCGGCGCGCTGATCGCCGCGAGCATCCCGGTGATCCTGGCCGGAACCGCGGTGATGACCACGGTGTCGCTGCTCGCGATCCCGAGCCGGTGGCTGCCGATCGGGCAGGGTACCTCGGAGGTCGTGCTGATCATCGGGATGGCGGTAGGCATCGACTACACGCTTTTCTACCTGCGGCGGGAGCGGGAGGAGCGGGCCGCTGGCGCGAGCTTCCACGACGCGCTGAGAATGGCAGCGGCGACATCGGGCCGGGCCATCGTCGTCTCCGGGCTGACCGTGATGATCTCCCTGGCCGGGTTGCTGTGCACGGGGATCGACATGTTCACGGGCTTCGCGATCGGCACGATCATGGTGGTGGGCGTCGCGGTCATCGGGTCACTGACCGCCCTGCCGGCGCTGCTTGAACTGCTCGGGCCGTGGGCCGACCGAGGCCGGATCCCGTTCCTCGGCAAGGGCAGGACCAGGGCCGACCGGTCAAGGCTGTGGACCGCCGTCGTCGGGCGGGTGGTCCGCAAACCCGCGGCCTGGGGCGGGCTGGCCTTGGTCGCCCTGCTTGCGCTGGCGCTTCCCGCGCTCGGGATGCGGATCGGCAGCCCGGCCATCAACCTGCCGTCCACCCTCCCAGTCGTGCGGACCCTTGAGCTGATCCAGCGGGACTTTCCCGGCGGGCCCGCTCCCGCCCAGGTCGTGGTGACCGGGTCGGGCGTGCAGAGCGCGGCCATGCGCGAGGCGATCAGCAGGCTCGGGTCGATCGCGGCTACGGGTGGACCGATTCACGGGCCGGTGACGGCGCTGCCGGTCGGCACCGGGCGGGGCATGCTCCTGTCGCTACCGCTGGCGGGCACCGCGGCGAGCGGGAACTCAAGCGCGGCCGCCATCGGCGGTCTGCGGGCGCTGCGCGGCCGGATACTCCCGGCCACCCTCGGCAAGGTCCGCGGCATCAGCTACGCCGTGACGGGCTCGGTGGCAAGCAAGCTCGACTACCGGAGGGCGCTCGGGTCGGCATCGCCGGTGGTGTTCGGCATCGTGGCCGCGCTAGCATTCGTGCTGCTGCTGATGGCCTTCAGATCGCTGGCGATACCGCTGGTATCGATCGGGCTGAACCTGGCATCCGTCGGAGCGGCGTATGGCCTGATCACGCTCATCTTCCAGGATGGCCACCTGGAGCACCTGATCGGATTCACCTCGTTCGGCGGCATTATCGCCTGGGTTCCGTTGTTCATGTTCGTGTTTTTGTTCGGGCTCAGCATGGACTACCACGTCTTCATCCTGAGCCGGATCTCCGAGCTGAGATCGCGCGGCGAGGCCACCGCGGACGCCGTCGTGGGCGGCATCTCCCGCGGCGCAGGCGTCGTCACAAGCGCCGCGGTGATCATGGTCGCGGTATTCTCGATCTTCGCGTCGCTGTCCACGATCGACCTGAAGATGATCGGCGTCGGGCTCGCGTTCGCCGTGTTCATCGACGCGACCGTGGTACGCGGCATCTGCGTGCCCGCGGCGCTGGCGCTGCTCGGCGACCGCAGCTGGTACCT
>Ga0070707_100001602_pt1 | contig 21922 bp, 18 predicted proteins | sample KBSK5502metaG_FD_65468 | JGI IMG/M metagenome (GOLD analysis project Ga0070707, IMG submission 65468) | Corn, switchgrass and miscanthus rhizosphere microbial communities from Kellogg Biological Station, Michigan, USA - KBS K5-50-2 metaG | ecosystem: Host-associated > Plants > Roots >...
GCTGCCACGTGAATGCCCCGAGCAATGCGGCGGAAATTACGATCAACATCATGCGACCCAACCTGCGCGACTGATTCGCAAGCGCGCGTGGTTTGAGCTGAATACCTGAGCCCTTCTTGTACATGCTTGCGCCTCCTGCTCTGGGACATAGCGACACCTAGTTGAAGGCCGAGGATGCGTGTTCCATCGAAGCAGAGCCACGTCTTCCTGACCTTGACTTCCCATGGGTGACGTGTTAAGTAAGCCCACTAAACATGCAGCTCAGAAGGGGCTTGCGGGATGGCCCAGGCACGCTTTAGGTTTACCGGCTCGATCGCACTATCCGATCTTGAGACTCGGTGCCTCCGCCTTTATGGTGCGGGCTGGACCCGCATGGAAATATCCGAAATGGCTCGTGTGTCGCGGCGGACAGTCGGAGCGACCCTCACCGTGGCCAAAGAGAAGCTCGGCGCCCGAAGTCTTGCCCATGCTGCGCTATTGCTCGGCGCGACACCGGCCAACGCGAAGTCGCTCGGTGAGATGTCCGGCTGAACGTCACGCCCTGCTGATATGGGGCACCTATCGCAAAACATCGGTGCACCTTGATCGTCTCGGGCGGTTGTCTACTGGGCGTTCAGTCTCGGTCAGGATTACCTTTGCCGAAGATAGGTCTCGGCGACAGCTATGGACGTGTCGATTCCTTGGCGGCTCTCGCCTGGATCGATTTTGTGAGCTTCGCCGCTTGGCGAAGACTCAACTCGACCAGCTTCATAGCCTCCCGCTCGACGGTCGTCAAGCGCTTGGAGGTGGCAAATTGCTGGGTCTGCTTTGCAACCCGAGTCAGCTCTGCAACGAGATCAGTTGAAGGTTGAGCATCACTGGAGGCTTCTGCGATGAAATAGCTGATGGGTTGGCGGGTGCGGTGAGCGATCAGCGCCAGAACTCTCCGCGAAGGACGAGACTTGCCGCGTTCGACAAAATGAATGAACGTCCGAGACACATCGCTGCCAGCGAGTTCGGCAAGACTTAGTCCTGCCTTTAGGCGTGCCTCTCGGACCCGCTCGGGATCGACGGGTATACCTGGGCCTCGAGCTCCGCGTTGCACGCCGTTGGAGCGTAGTGTTAAGTGTTAGTTAAGCGACCAGACTGGGACGCCATTTGTAAGCTCGGACCAATTTCGTGTGGAGGAAGCATGGCGACATACAGGCCCGGAGAAAAGGCACCGCAGAGTGGAACCATCCAGTGCGTGAAGCATCCGGAGGTTGTCAAACGCATCAAGCAGGGAGAAACGTTCCCTCCGTGCGACAACTGGGGCGATCACACTGGACCAGGAAATGTCTGGCAGTACATTTGATCGTAAGTTGAAGAATTTGGCGCAGAGTCGTGGATTGCCAACGCGCAGAGCGCCCGGACCACAGATGACGATGAGCACACACGCCTCGGCCGTTGATTCGGAGTCGACATCGCGAAGCGGCACAGCGCCGTTTAGCGGTGAGTTGTTGCTAACCACCGGACCGCCCCGTACGGCCTTTCGGAAGCGATCGGGCGACTCTGACGGGGCCGCAAGCTCATTAAGCACTTCCGCAGCCGCAGCGTGTTTAGCTACGACCTCTTGCCCGCGAGCGGCAGCTTAGTGGCTCGCGTGCGACCGACAGGAGGTAATTATCGAGAGATTCGGATACTTGCCCCTTCTCGAGAGCGCCCCGGCCCACCACTCAGTAGTGGGCTGGCTCGTCTGGATCTCAATGATCACAAGGAGTTGGGCGTCGGTTCGTCTGCGCAGCTTCGAGCCGACATTAGGTCGTTATATCAGTGGGCACCTCAGCGCCAGTCCGGCAAACGAGTCGCTCAAATTCACATGAGACGCGCGAAGCAAAAGCTGATCCCGCTAATGAGCACTTATCGAGAGCAACCCGGTCGATGCCACGCCCGAGTTCTCTGACCCTACAGCCCCGCCAGGTTCGGTCGGGGGTGAGGAAAACGCGCGGCTAGGCTCCGCGTGTCCGCTCGATTGATTCATCGCCCTCGTCCGGTGATTCGCCCCACTTCAGTCCTAAGGCAACGATCTTGCCGATCTTCGCCGCTAGTTTCCAGTGCTGTTTGGCTGCGGCCAAGTCTGGCCGAGCCTCGAGCACTTCTGCATATGCAATGTGGGCATCGAGCAATTGGTAAGGCTCGCCAGATTCTTCCTGGATTCCAATTGCCATCTCGAAGAGTTCGTCGGCTTCCGCATGATTGCTGCTCCATTCTTCGATCTGGCCCAGCACAATGCAGATCTTTGCTTGAACTCTGGGTACGCGAGTTACGTCATCCAGGGCTAACGCCTCGGTAAGGTGACGCTTTGCCATTTGCAGTCGATCCCGTGCCACCAGCGGCGAAAGGCTTTCGGGAGCCTGGACAAAAAAGCTCAATGGCTTATGTGTCTGTTCCGCGATATGTTCGAGGGTTTCCATCGAGGGCAGCGCGCGTCCCTTCTCAATAAGGTGAATCGCCGTACGGCTCACTTTCCCGTGAGCTACCTCGGCTAGGCTTAGGCCAGCTTCCTTCCGCGCATCCGCTACCGATCCTGCCCTGACGGTGACGCCCTTGCGCCTACCCCTGCGCCCGGTCCCGACCATTGACCCAGAGCATACGCCCGCAACGAGGCGCGATTGGAGTCAAGGGGCGGACCCCGAAGGGTAGTCCGGTCCAGGAGAGCGCAGCAGAGAGATGGCCGGCCCATTGTCAAGTCATCTGTCAATTCACCGCTTGACGAATCCCGCCTTTAGGCACATGCTTCCCGCGAACTAGCCGAGCTGCCGGGGGTCGGGCTGGTTCTACTAAGGGGGCGGGCGTAGTCAAGGTAGGTCAACCATGACGCCAGTACTGGCCGGAACCAGGGCCAACATCCGCGTCACCTGCGACGCGAGCCCAAGCAACGACCGGAGCGAGTCGGCCGTTGCCGCCAACCCGCTCAATCCATACAACCTGGTCGGGTCGTCTAAACGATTCACCGATCCGCACACGTATGCGTTTTCACTCGCCGCCTATTCGACCTTCGACGGAGGTCAGTCGTGGACCGAGGCGCCGCCGCTCGGGCTCATGGCCGGCTGGGACGGGACGTCCGATCCTGCTGTCGCCTGGGATGACCTGGGTAATACATTTCTGGTGGCGTTGCCCTTTCAAGCCGGCAATCCTATGGCCATTGCCGTTTACAAATCAACCGATGGTGGCTTGACTTGGAGCCCCCCGAAGCTGATTCACTCCGCGTCTGGCGATGACAAGCAGTCCGCCTTTGGTGACATGAACCCGGCCAGCCCGCATCACGGCAATGTGTACGCAGCCTGGGACGGCCCTGGCGGACTGCTTTTCGGTCGTACGACCGACCATGGAGCGACCTGGAAAGGCACAGGTGCGAACCCTGTAGGTTCGATACTCGCGCCCTCATCGTTCGCGCCGCAGGTCGTTGTCGCGGCTGACGGAACCGTTTACATCTTTTTCATCGCATTTCCAAGCACTGTTCAATTCGTGAAGTCAACAGACGGCGGGAATTCGTTCTCCGCTCCATCGACGGCAGCCACGGGTATCACGCCGCTGCCCGGCCAGCTGCCGGGAGGAATCTTCCGCACGCCAACGGTGTCTACCGCCTGTACCGGCGTGACAGCAAACGATCTGCTTGTCGCGTGGCCCGACTTCAGACAGGGTGTCGCGCGAATCTACTACGTCCGATCCACTAACGCAGGCAGCAGTTGGCTGGGCGGCGCATCTGGCCAACCATTGCTTACTGGTGGCGCGATCTCGGCAATTAATCAGCATGAATTCCAGCCCTCCGTGGAGAACATGCCCACCGGAGAGATCGGGTGTGCCTTCTATTTGTTCGGGCCTAAGGGTGGTGCAACGCCGTTGATCGATGTCGTGCTCGGAGTCTCGATCAACGACGGCGCCACGTTCGTGGACCGTGTAACGGTGACAGACCAGCCGTGGGATCCAACCGTTGATGCCGTATGGGCCCATGGAAATCCGGCCATAACATTCATCGGAGATTACTTCGGGCTGGCAGCCAGTCGCCTCGGATTCTTCCCGTTCTGGATGGACACGCGCACCGGCACCCAGGAAATCTTCACCTCAAGGTTGGCGGCGCGGCCAGCTGATCTCTACATTCGGGATTCGTCGGCTGACTCAGGGGCTGTCCCCTCTCCCGGCAACCACTGGGAGGCTCCCGATCTGATCGTGCGACGACAGCCCGATGGCGCCGTCACCTTCGTGAACCAGGACCTCGTTCGCGATGGAGTCACCGATCATTACATCTACGGTCGGACGACAAACCTAGGCCCGAACGCCGCCGAAAACGTCACCCTAGCAGTCACGGTCGGCAACTATCCATCACTGATTGGACTGCCAGGATCTGAATTTCGCTATCCGCAGGACTGGTATCCGGGTGACTGGCAGACCGCGGGTCTCCAGGCCAGTCATCTCTACTTGGGCGAGAGTCCAGTGCTGCCCTCGATCGCCGTCGGGGCTCAGCAGATCCTCGGGCCTATCACGTGGCCGGCCGCCCAGATACCAGTCGAAGACACCTGGCACCCATGTCTGCTGGGGGAGGTCAGAGCCAACAACGACGACTCCGCGGGGGGGATCAACGGCGCCCCGCTGTCGGTCAGTCCCGGCAGCTGTGACTACGGGAGTTACTTCTGGGGCGACAACAACGTCTGCCAGCGGAACCTCACGTACGCCCATATCCTCGAATTTGGCGACACCCTCATCAAGTTCCCGTTTGTGATTGGGAATCCGTTCAGCCATGCCCACCTCGTCGAAGTGATCGTTGACAAGGGTTCGGCGTTGGAAGACGTACCGATGGTCCTCCGGGCTGAACCAATAACCAAAAAAGGCAAGCCACCCAAGTCGGATCCAGACCGCGATTACGGGGTCAGGCGTGCGGCGAACACGTGGCGTCTGACTCATCACGCGGCAAGCGTGGGGTTCACCGTCAAGCCGGGACAGATGCACCGCGTGACGCTCTCGTTCAGGGTACCCAGCAAATTGGACCTCGACTCGCCATCGATCGTCCGAATCTTTCAGCGCAACGACGGAGGAGTGATCGTTGGGGGCGTGCAGCTGGAATTGGTCCCAAGGCGGAAGCACCGTGACAAGGAGAAGCGGGACTCGACCAAAGAGGTGCGTTCCCGAAAGCGGACGAGGAGGAAGCGATGAGCAGCAGAACCGTCAAGAGCGCCGCAAACCCGGTGGACGCGGCAACCCTGATCTTCAAGGCGACCGTGGCCCGGATCAACGCCTCCAATGAGCCATCAGTGCCGCCAGGCCCGGGGCTAATAGTCGCTCGAGTCGACGCTGTTCTGAAGGCGAGCCCAGACCTCGGCAACCTCGTGGGCCAGGAAATCACGATCCAACTCGCCACCAAGCGGCCGGCGATGGAGCGCGGTGAACAGGCGATCTTCTATGCCACCGACTGGGTCTACGGCAAACGGATCGCCGTCCAGGAACTGTCCCACCACGCAGCCACACCGGCCGCCGACAAACAGGTAGCCAGGGTGCTGGATGAGCAGCCGATCAGGCACCTCGCATCCCGCATCCGTGGTGCCGAGCTGGTGATAGTGGGCGTGGTCGAGGCCATCAAGCCAAGTCCGCTCGACGAACCACTGTCCTTCAACGCACCGCAGTGGAAGGTGGCATCGGTTCGAGTCGAGTCGGTTCTGAAGAGCACTCAGCGTCGCCAACCGTCCATTCCGAATTCGGTAAACGTGCTCTTTCCGAGTAGCGACGATTGGGCTCCAGCCCCTAAGTTCACAAAGGGTAGGAGCGGGATTTTCCTGCTTCGCCACGAGCCCAAATTGGGGATACCGCCCGATTTCTTCCTGGCCCTGGACCCTGCCGACTTCCAGCCGCGGAGTGCGCTGGGCCGGGTCCAGTCTCTGTTGAAGAAGTGAGCGAGCCCCTGACCGACCAAGAACCGTCGAGGTCGCGAGGAAGCCTTACGGAAGGAGATAAGCCATGGGCGTGAAGATCAAGGTGGTGAACATGGTCCCGCTGTCGCGCAGCAGCGAGACCAACGACGATTCCGAAACCAATCTCAGCGTCAATCCGATCAACAAGCGGCAGATTGCCGGGACGGCGTTCACCCCCTCCGGGGGCCCAAACACTCTTGTCTACCTCTCCAAAAATGGGGGCGATACCTGGACGGTCAATGCGATCGTCCCCGGTCAAACCGGCGACTACAACACGAAGTTCAGCTCCAGGGCACTGTACGGGGGCAACCTGCGATGGCCTCCGTTCCCGCTCACGATGGACGTCCTCCGTACGAAGAACCCGTTTATCGGGTTGCTTATGGCCGTCATCGACGCCAGGCCAGGTGGAGGCGGAGGATTCTTCGACCAGCCATGGGTGGAGACGCGGACTGTTGGCAAGAAGCCCGGTGCAGGCAAGGATCATGTCTATGTCGGCGCCAACGACCTAACGATATTTCCGGGCGCCGGTGCGTCCATCGACATCTGTGCCAATGGAACGGGTGGGGCGCCGGTGTTCAAGCTGGTCCGCCTCGACGCCCGACCCGTGTTAGGTCAGGACGGACCGTCTGTGCGCATCGGGATCCATCGCAGCGGCAAGGTGTACGCGGCGTTCTTTGGCTGGCGTCCGCCTGGCGGGAGGACCACCAGCGACGTCGTGGTTGTCCGGGACGACCACTGGGGCATTGGCGCGACGCCCTTCAAGGATCTGCTCGACTCGGTGGATTTGAAACGTGGCTCGCGAGTCGTCACGGGCATCAACGTCGGGTGGGGAGTCGGGTTGGGCTCAGACCGAACGGGGTCGGACCTCACCCTTGCCGTCGATCCCGTTCGCGCGTCGGTCGTCTGGGTGGCCTGGTGCGACGTTCAAGGTGGCGCGATCACACTGCATGCTCGACGCTCGACCGACTCGGGCAAGACCTGGTCTGGAGACTTGCTCACCGTTCCCAACGCCAAAAACCCAGCCCTTGCCATCGGCACCGATCACAGGGTCGGGCTTCTATATCAGCAAGTGGTCGGAACTTCGCCGAATTGGCGGTGGGAGGAGCACCTACAGCTAAGTCGAAGCGGCGCAAACTGGCACGACATCCTTCTGGCCAAAACAGCGGTCAAGTCATGGACCGGAGACTACTCATACCTGGAAACTCGTGGGCGCGAGTTCTTCGGCATCTTCGCCGCTGACAACACGCCGAATCACACGAACTTTCCGCACGGAGTCCATTACCAGCGGAAAGCTGACTTCACAACGCACAAATTGCTCGATGTAACCGGCGCAACCGTAATTCCGCCGTCGATCGACCCGTTCTTCTTCAAGCTTTCAGGACGCCGGGACGACGACGAGGACGACGAGGAATGAGCGCCTCGAGTCCGGCGGACCATCTGGTGCAGTCGAGCCTGCACTACACGACTGCGGCCAGTCGTGGACCGAGGCGCCGCCACCGCAACCCGCGTCTACGTCGGAGTGGCCAATGGTGGCCTGTCGATTTCGAGGAACACCGGTATCAGGTGGCCACGCTTGTCGCATCTGGCCCGAGAAATCGTCAGTGATCGCGTCATGAGCTTCCTGCCGATCGGTCCAGACTTTGTCTTTACGCCTCGCGTGGCAGGGTTTGTGCGGATGTCGGCGCGAAACGAGCTCGGTGCCCAGGGCCTAGTTTCGCAAATCGCAATCGATCCTACGGATCCCAATCACCTCTACGTGCTTGTTCGGCCGTCAAGTGGCGGGGCCAATGTCTTCCACAGCGACGATGGTGGTGCCTCCTGGACGGCCATAACGGATGTTCTGCTCGTCAAATACGCCGGTCAGGCGTCCGTATCTGCAGTAGGCATCAATCAAGTCAACCCCTACGTGTACATCGGCACCGACTCTGGCAACGTGTTCGTTTCTCCAGACCGAGGCTCGACGTGGAGCCTGCCAATACCGACAGGAGGTGGGTCGATCTGGCAACTGCTGGTTGACCCTCGTACAGCATCCGACCCGATAAACACAAACATCCTCGCGGCCACTTCGCAGGGGGTGTTCCACTCGCTGGATGGAGGCGCGACCTGGATCAGTAGGTTGGCCGGCGACGCGCGCGCAATAGCGGCTTGGTTCCCACCTGCTGGGGCACCGGACTACTACGCCGCAATCGATTTCACTGGCCTCTTCCACACCACCGATCCGACCCAACCATGGAAGAACCTTAACGATGGAACGCTATTGCCAGCTTGGAATGCCAATTCCTACCCGTTCGTGACTCTCGCAGTCGACGTTGCCCGCAGCCCGGCGCGCCGCGCCTACGTGATTGCCGCACAGTCCGGAAAAACGCTTGGGCTCTATACCAGCGCTGACCCCCTCAAGCCCTGGACTCAAGTCCAATCGCCGTCACTCCCGAATCCGGGTCAGGGACTCTATTCATTCGGCCTTGCAGTCGCGCCGAACTCCCCAGGTGACGCTGTCAACGATGTCCTTTTCTTTCCGGGTTGGCACTTCTATAGATCGGTCGATGCCGGCCAGACATGGATCGACGCCTCGAGCGGGCAGCCGTCTTTCCACGACGATCTGCACTGCGTAGCTTTCTCTCCGGATCCAGCACCTCCTGGAACGGTTCCGTCGACGTACTTCGGTTGCGATGGCGGCCTCGCCATGAGCGATCAGTTCGCTGATCCCACCTTTCTCATTCAAGCCCCACAGACCGACTACAACCAGTCTGCTACCTACGTCGACACTGGCATCGCCCAGAACCTCAACCACGGGCTGCAAAGCTGTGCCATCTACAACTACTCAAGCGATCCCAGCGTGCCAGCACTCAGCTACATCTCTTGCCAGGACACTGGCCTGGCAGGGGGAACTGGGACGCTCGGATGGCGAGTGATTGCGGACCAGTACAACATTGACGGTTTCAATGTCGCTGTCTCGCCCGGCGCTGATGGCGTGAAGGTCTGGTCGTATCTCGGCTCTCCCAACTACATCCGGCTTGCTACTGATCGTGGCGCCTTTAACAGCCCTGATATTGACGTCAAGCTGGCTGGCGAACTCCTTGTCGCCACCAGCAACTTCGTTGTGGGGTTGGACAAAGCGCTGGTGTGCGGCGTATGGGTCCGGGACGACGGCGGCCCAAAGCTCAACATGCTGCAGGTCGATATCCCCGCCCCTGGCATGCAGGCCGCCACTCCTTTAACGATGCAAGGCATCAGCGTCGGCACGGACATTGTGGTTGACGCGGCCGCCAATGCAGAAGTAGTCAAGGTCACCGCCATAACAAACGTCACATTCACCGCCACTTTCACCAAAGCCCATCAAGCGGGTGCCGTACTCCGACTCCAGAGACATCCCGTCGTCAGGATCGATGGCAATGGATTGGCCAGCCAGATCAGCCAGGATTTCGGCCAAGGGGTGGAAGTCAAACTGGTCGCGCGCAGCCCGATCGACCCCAACGTTTTGTTCTGCGCGACGAGCGATCAGCGACTCTGGACAACCAACAACGGGGTAATGGCCAACGCCCAAACGATCTGGAACGAGGTTGTCGGCTCAAAGCCTGCAGCGCCGCAAATATCCTCCATCACTGTGGACTCCATAGGAGTTCCGTACGTGATGTGCGCCGATGCCGTTGCGACCGGTGCAGGTGAGTTCGTTTTCCAGACTCCGCTCTTCTCGATTCAGGGAGGCAACTGGATAGGCCAGTCGTGCCAAAATCTCCCGGGAGGGATATACGGCAAGATCTTGGCGGATCCGCTCAACGCGGACAGGCTCTACGTCGTTCGTAGCAGCCAGGCGTTTCAGCTGGTTAATTCTCAGGGGGCGTGGCACTGGACTGACATCAGCGACGGCCTGCCAGGAGCGCCGTTGTATGACTCCTGGATAGGCAATATCGGGAGCGCGAATGCACCGCGGATACTGCTACGCGTCGCGGCAAGCTCGCGCGGAGTCTTCGAGCGCGAAGTCACCCCCGGAGCCCCACCTCCACCCAAGATTCAACTCTATCTACGAGCGAACTTTCTGGACCTCGCACTCCTCGATACATGCCCAAGCGGCGTACCCAACCCATTCGACCCGCAGAACCCCGACTCGTTCGTGTATCACTATCAATGCGCGGACATTAAAGTGGACGCGGAGAATTCGGGCGGCTTCTTCCAGAACGAGCCCGAAGACCCTCTGCCAATCTCTCATACGACCTTCGACCAAATTAACGACAACAGCGTCGCCGTCCCGGAGTCAGGCGCAACGCTGGTCCACGTGCAAGTTCATAACCGAAGCCGCACTGCCGCCAGCGCGGTTCGGGTTTGGGCACTCTACTGCAACGCCTCTGCAGGAGTGCCAGCGCTCAACGCCACCCCCTCCGGCGGCAACGGCTTCGCCTTCTGGCAGCAGTTCAAGCCGAATGGTCAAATAATCGCCCAGCTTCCTAGCGACAGCCCGTGGAAGCCGGTGGGATCACCACAGATTTTGTCAGGCATAAGCGTCGATTCGCCGAAAGTGGCGTCGTGGAACTGGACCGCACCCAAGCTGGCCAATGGCGATCGAGGCCACTACTGCATCGCTGCCTTCGTTCATTCCGCCGCGAGTCTGCTCAACGACATCAGCATGGATGTCGACGACTTGGCCTCTCGCAAGAAGCTGGTTGGGCTTAAGAATCTGCACATCGGCCCTCCATTGCCGCCCAACGGTTCAGGCGGCGGCGGCCCACAGGGAAGTCCGGGCACGGGTGCTCCAGCAGACGGCAGCCCGCCCGCCGGTCGCTGGCAGATGCGTGAGTATGTGGAGTTTCACAACCCGACTTCAGTTGTCCGCCCGTGCGACCTTGTCTTCGACTTCTCTAATTTGCCGGCTCAAATCGAGGTTGCAATACGGTTGTCGCACCTGCACACCTCGCACGGGCTGCCAACGCCAGAACATAGCACCTCGAGTCCCAAGGACAACAATGCCTCGGCGATCCGTTCCGAGGAACTGTCTGAGAAGCGCAGGCGAGGTCGCCCGACGCTGCCACTTCACCCTCCGATTTATCGGCCGAGTGGTAGGGGTGAGCGTCGGCAGGTTCGCGTACGAGAAGTGCAGCTGGAACCCTACGGAGCGTGCGCTGCAGGGGTCTACCTCCGCAATACTGGACGCTTAACCGCGGCGACCAAGTTCTTCTTCCAAGTTCAGCAGGTGGTCGCCGGCCATGTCGTCGGCGGATGCATGTACGAGGTTCGTATCGCCGGCCGCGCCAAGTACCACAAACTCAGGCCGCCGGCAACGGAACTCCCCGGAGACGCGGCGCTCCGCAATCTCCCAGTTTGGGCGGCAGGTCAAATCGAGGCTGAGATCGTTCGCCAAGGAAAAGGAGATTGAGTCAGCTAGTACGTCGACAACATTGCGCTCTGTTGCGGCGCCTGCAATTCGAGTGTTGAACACGGTTGGCCTGGCGGTATTCGTCGCGACGCTGATCAGCAAGACATCACGCTAAGGAGGGCACTGATACTAATGAGCCCACGGGACAAAGGACAGGAGGGAGGAGCCCCGGACGTCTCCACCGCAGGGGTGGTATCGCCCGTTGCAGCAGCAAACGATTCAAAAGACGGGGAGCATCGCATTCTCGCTTCTATACCTGTAAGCCTGTTGAACATGAGTTCTGGTCACCTTGCGAAACCCACTCTTGCCCGCCTCGACAACAGCGGTGAGAACCTGCTTCTCTATTTGCCCGTGGGCAACGGTGCAAATAACAGCGGCATGGATCCAACGCTCAAGCACTTTGCGAAGGAAGTAATTACGGCCAACCAGGACAACCTCAAGAAGGGACGCCTTCAACGAGAGTTGCCCTACTGGACCGTCTTTGTCATGAATCTGATCCTGTTTGGGGTCGGCCTAATTGCCTTTGGAGCAGCGATTGTCCGCGGTCTGTCGGGCGACCCGGTCAGCACTGCAACCTTCGGCGGCATAACTATTTCGGCAATCATCAGTACGTTTCTGCTCAATCCCATTACCTCCCTTCAGAAGAGCAATTTGTTGAACACTGGACTGGTCTGCCTGATCAACACTTACTGGGATCGCCTGCTCTATTTCGAGGATCCCAAAACGATCGACGCAGACCTCAAGAGAGCGACCGAGGACACGGTTAACGGGCTAGAAAGCCTCCGGAAGAGCTACCTGTCAAAGGACACGGCTCAGCCAGACGCGAACAAGTGATCTGAGTGCGGGAGTCACGTTGATTAGACAGGCTTGACTCCTCCAATAACGGGGTATGCGCAACTCTATCGGTCGCGCGTTCTTGAGCGTGGGTTAGCCGGCGCTGAGGTCGCGAATATCTGCGGGGTGGCGTCATCGACAATTCGGTAGCAATCGATATCAATCACCTATCAAGACCATTTCTGGAGCCGACATCTGAACTGAGGACGCGCGTGACATCTTCGACGGGTCAGTTGTACCAAGAGCCTTGGTTCGCAGCCGCAAGGATGCGGGAGTGGAGCCAGGCGCCGTTCAGCGCTTTAGCGACGCGTCGAGGCGAAGCGCCAGACTGCCTGGCTAGGACTCAAGAAGACGTCACCGTCGCGATGATCTGAATGCGCTCATCGAGGATTTCGGACTCACGGACAGGCACCAGCGTTAGACTCATCGATGCTGCGCCGGCGCACGATTTCAGATGCGTCGTGGCCCCGTCCGGTAGAGACAGGACGAAGACCCCTGTCCGATCGACAGGATAGGGAGAAACGAGCCCCAGGTCGTAACTGAGCATCTGCGAACCGGTACATGCGTCGACGACTACGTGGATGCCGACCGCCTGGCCGGATGGGTTGGCGATCCTCGTTATCGACAGCTTCACGGCCGCACTCGATACCGTGATCACCACACGGGCAGTCGGCGACTGAGCCGTGAGGATCAGCCCCGCAGGAGAGAATGCCGGGTTGCTTGGACGTGGCGCGGTGGCCGACTGCGCGCAGGAGATGATACTGATCGTGGCCACGACCGACAAGACCGCCGCCTTCAAGCGCTGCGTTTGACCGTCGAGTCCAGGACCCTCAGGGTCGATGAGCGAATCGTCAATGCGCTTGGCAGGGATGTCGGATGCAGAGGCTGGACCACCACGGACGCCGTCACCGGGCCGGCCGCCCTTCCCAACCTCTTGACCACGTTCGTGATGTCGAGCTCATACAAGAGCGTCTCAGCCATGACCATCGAATTGTCGGGCGCCATGGGATGCATGAAGAAACTGACTGCGCCGGCGAAACTTGGATGCTCAAAGCTAGTCTGGCGCGACGCGGCGGAATTGTTGATGAAGACCGCGGCAGAAACGCGGTCCGATGGGCTTACGCCTTCGAACTCCAATTCGATCGTCGTACGTCTGGTGAGGGCGGCCAGAGTTGCGGTGTTCAGATGGTCGAGAGTGGTGGGATACGAGATGACTCCAGGCTTATCGATGGTCGCCTGCACGCCGGCCTGCGCTTTGATCGTCTCGACCTCATTCAGGGCGACCTGGCCTCCCTGCTTCAAGAAGTTCTGGATTCGCTGAGCTTCGTCGTGTGTCGTTGGTTCGGGAGTGGCATTACTCATTCATGCACCGCCTCATGGAAGATCGTCGTATCGATAGACGAACAGTGGGTAGAGAAGCATTTGAAAAACTGAGATCGTCACGGGGTTGCCGTGCTGGTCGAAGAAGTCTGTGAACTGACGATTCGTCCAGGCAGGGTCATTCGTGTTGGGATTGCCTAGCTTCATGTTCCAGTCTACCCAAAGCCGCTCCACCATGTTGTGATGCGTCCAGAAGATCGCATCCAGCGGCGACAGATACGTCCCCATGTCGCCACCGACAAAACCATGGACCGTGTTGTGGGGATTGCCCTCGAGTGGATCGTATGCCGAGATAGTTCGTTGATTGGCAGAAGCTGAGATGCTTCCACTGGCGAACAGCAAGAAGTTTGGCTGGGCCAAGATCCCACTGATGACCGCAGGTCCGACTGCCGTCGAGGGCACGGTGTCCGCAATCGTGGCCACGCGGCCGGGGTCGTACAGCGGGCTGGACGAATCGAAGAACAAGGCGGGGATCTGCGGATTCTTGGACCAGTTCCAGTACGGAAGCGCGAATTTCTTGCTTCCGGTCAGCTCTCGGCATATCTCTTCGAACCGGTAGAGGTACTCACGATGCCATGGAAGGAACAACCAATTACCGTGCGGGCAGTGATTGAGATGGATGTTCGCCTGGTTGGTCCAGTTTCGGTTGTCGGTCGCCGACAGGCCCTTCATCAATGACACGGCTTGCTTGAAAGTGACTATGTCGGGATCAGTCGGCGCAAGGGTCGTAATGTCTTTGCGCACCCGGCGGTGGGCGATCTGGTCGAGGATCGCATCGACTGTTTCGCAACCCGGCAGCATCGACGCAACAACGCCCGCGGCCATGAGTTGGACGAACTGCCTCCTCGAAATTCGAAGCGAATCGAGACCGGACTCGAGTGCCTCGAACAGTTTGGAGTTCAGTTCTCGTGCTCTCATGTACCCGTGATGCCCTCGATCATTGTTTCGGGATCGAGCACGGCAATCGTTATCGAGTTCCCTGCGTTGGTCACGGACAGGTATCGATCCGACGTGTAGGTGTCATTGATCTCGACGGTCTGCCCGTTGAATAACGTGGCTTTGACGACCCACTGTCCACGAGGCACGGACCGAACGAGGCGGTCTCCCCAATTGAGATTCAGGGCCTCGGTTTCCGGTCTAGTTGTATGAGTGGGCGCTTGCTCGGTGATGGTGACTGCAAACGTCACGCTACCGGAACCGACACTGATGATTCCGGGCACACATGGAACCCCGGCATCCGTTTCCACCTTCAAGGAACCGCTCGTCTCGAATATCGCTGGGGTCAGGTGGACGTTGTTCGGGTTCCGCAGCACGGCGAAGACCGGAGCATAGGAGGCAGGAATCCACTTGTATTTGTCATCTGGCGCGAAAGGAAGTGTGTCGACGTGGTCGAGACAGTCATGGTAAGAGTCGTAGTGATAGAAGTCCGTGGCATCTGGGAACCGCCGAACCGTGGTGTTGACCCCGTCAACAGGCTGCTGGGTGTCGAGCTCGACGTTCGTCGCGGGCCTGGTTGGAAGCACGGAGACCTGTAGGTCGAAGACTCCCGGATGTATCGACTTGAAGATCCGACCCTCTTCGTAGGGAACGTTCAGCTCCAGCGTCGTTCGTGAAATCTTCCCAGGAGAAGGCTGCCCAAAGGCACTCCCTGGAACCTGAAATTCCAGGGTGGTCGTCTCCTTGTCGGTTGGTTGCAGCTCTTGCCCATTGACCTTGAGCTTCGGCGTCAGGTCCTGGTGAAAGACCCAGAAGAAGTTGCCTTTGATGATGAGGTTGACCGTGGCCCCGGGGGCGCTGACGAAGTCAGCTCCAACGAACTGCGGCAGATGAGTCCGTACCTGTGGGTTGTGGTTCGCGAACGGCAGCGAGTTGATGAGCACCTGGGCCTCTTCCGTTACGGCTTGCAGCACTTCCAACGCGCTGGTCTTTAGCTTGCTCACTAGGTCGGTTAGGTTATTCATGACGCTACGCACCGAATCGCTGACGTTGTTGATTCCCGTATTGAGATCGTTAGCGAAAGCCGACTCTGCATTGGAGATAGCGTCTCCGACGGCGCCGGCTGCGGCCAGCACCACTGCGTCACCTGAGGCTGCAGCGTTGTTGGCGATCGTCGTGACCTCGTTCGCCAAGCCGTCCAGTAGAGAGCCGATGAGTTGCCCCGGATCGGGACCGCAGGTCGCCGTGCCGGCAATCGAGACAAGGAACGCGATCAGAAACCAGACCGAGGGTCGAGACAATCGGCAACGACGCGCGTCGAGCAGTGCAGCCATTCGGCCCAGCCTCCGCCGAACAGTATTTTCCTGTGTTGCCGCTACTCTACACTAGATCCAACCCCACTTGACAACCACTTAACAGGCCGTGTAATGGCGGCACGCTGGATCGGCCCCGAATCCGACACCTCATCGCGCTAACGCTCCATCCTGAACACCTCGAACAAAAGAGGGAACGGGACACGCGCCGGACGTGAATCGTCTCAGGGGTCAACGTCACCTCTTCCTCAATCTTGTTTAGAGTCCCGCCAGTCAGGGGATCCAGCACTGATACAACATGCGAAAGCTGACGAGATCGACGTCTTATCGCAAGCATTCGGATCGCTGGTCAATGCAGCTCACCCATCAGGGGGTTCGCCGAAGCCCGTGATACAACTCTCCCTAGGACGGTACTGTCCTAGGCAAGAGCTCAATGGCATCCGGATGAAGCCGCCTATTGCTCAAGAGTCAACGGGCTGCGATCTGTGTGAATGGGTCGCTACGACACCATCTGGGATCAGAGCTTGGGACAGCAGGAGCGACGGCTGGATAACTGCCCCCGGGCACCCCGGCAATTATTGACAGTTAGTAGGGCGGGCTCAGTTCCAAGGCCGTCTGGAAGCGGTCGTGTCTAACGGGGCAGGACCACGGGGACATGTTCTCCTAGATCGCTGAACACCTCACGATTGGACCAGTTGACCATCCCACACACGCAGTAGATCATTCACATGAATCGATCACTGTGTCCGCTTCAGCTAGAGGCCGGCAGTTCTTGGAGGCTCGCAATGGCGTTTGCACTACCTGCGTTGCCCTACTCCTTCGACGCTTTGGAGCCGCACATAGACGCTCGAACGATGGAAATCCATCACGATCGGCACCACGCGGCATATGTAAATAACGCGAATGCGGCTCTCGAAAAGCACCCCGAGCTTTCCAAGAAGTCGGTTGAGGAACTGCTGCGGGACATTGGGTCTGTTCCGGACGATATTCGGACCGTAATCCGCAACAATGCAGGCGGCCACTCGAATCACTCGATTTTCTGGACCATCATGGGCCCACATGGACAAGGCGAGCCAGAAGGTCGGCTAGGTGAGGTCATCAAGTCAAAGTACGGTGATCTAGCGTCGTTTCGCGAACAGCTGAGCAAGGCGGCGATTGGCCAGTTTGGCAGTGGGTGGGCTTGGCTAGTAGCTGATCGTGCCGGAGAACTCTTGATCAAGGGTTACCCCAATCAAGACAGCCCTTACATGGACGAACTCACGCCGATCCTGGGTGTGGATGTATGGGAGCACGCCTACTACCTGAAGTATCAGAACAGACGCGCTGACTATGTTCATGCTTGGTGGAGCACGATCAATTGGGCGGCTGCGAATGAGCGGCTAACCACCCATTTCGAGTATCGCGGCATGCAGCCTCCCCCCGGTAAGACGACCGAGCATGACGGACTCGACGTCTGCTGCCCCGTCGACGGTGAGCATCGTTACATCTCGAGCGTGGCTGACCCGATGCCCATGTGCCAGAAGCACAACGTATTGTTCCGACCTTGCTGAGGACCGCTTTGTGTTAGCTGACCTATGGAAGGGCCTCGGTGACCAACTCGGTCAGCGTTGGGCCTCCGTTTTCTTCTATCCAGCCTTCGCGTACTGGGCCGGCGGCCTTCTTCTTTGGGAACTGTCCCATCGCAATCTACCCGACGACGTAATCAACTTTGGCAAATGGCTCGATCACTTACCTGCGGTTGGACAAGTGGGTCTGCTGGTTCTCGTGGCGGTTGCTATCACCGCGAGCGGTTATGTCGTCGACAGCGTCACTTACCGAGTACTGCGATTCCTTGAGGGTTACGGACTCCCATGGATTGGCCCAGTGTCGGAGGCTGCCATCAAACTCCGGAACTGGTGGCGCAACCGGGACTTCCTTGGTCAGAAAGGCTGGCTTCGCCGATATGACGAGCTGGCGGCCAAGCCAAAAGAGAACAGGACTGCGTCTGAGAGTGCTGAGTGGGAACGCCTAGACGAACTCAAGTTGACAACGCCTGCCTCTCCTATGCCAACCCGGCTAGGCGAATTGCTGAGGACTGCGGAGCTCCGTCCGTGGTGGAGGTACGGCCTGGACGCAGTCGCATGTTGGGCGCAGCTTTGGCTGGTGATTCCGAAGGAGGCGAGGGCTGAGATCTCCGAGGCTCGTTCTGCACTCAATGCAGCCGTTCGACTTTGGACGTGGTCAGTGCTCTTCCTGGCTTGGACGCCGTTTGTAAACTGGGCAGCTCCGATCGGTCTCCTTCTCGGTTGGTACACGCATCGCCTCGTTATGACCGCAGCTATGAGCTACGGCGAAGTAATGGCAGCCGCGTACGACGTGTTCCGGTTCAAGCTGTACGAGTCAGTTCACTGGCCGATGCCCAAGAACACGAATGAAGAGCGTAATCTGGGTCTGGAGTTGACCAAGTTCCTTCGCCGTGGCTCCTTTAAGGCATTGCCGCTCGCCCAGACGCGGTCACCCGTGCAGATCAACAACGCCGAATAGGCGAGTCATGTGCAATCGACCTGCGCGGCTCGCCCGCGATTGGTGACGGTAGCTGTCTCTTATCATGAGCAAACTGGAGAGGCAAGCGGTTATCGTCAGTATCCTCTCCGGGCCTTCAGCGTTGGGTCTCATCTCAGGTAGGCCGCCATCCAGTTCGTTCGGCAAAAGTGTCGGTTCCGACGTACTCCGCTCGTCCCTCCAACGGTGGCGCGATCAAATGTGGGATGGAACCCGCGAAGAAACGCTCCTCAAACGCGAGTAGCACCATCCATGTAACGAGCATCAAGGTGCCTAGGATCGTGAGAAGGGGCTGCCCTATCGCCGGACCCTCAGGATCAAATGCGACATCGAAGGTGAATTGGAGCGGCACATACACCCCGGGGTTCGACGTGCGGTAACGAGTTAGCGTTGTACCGTTCGTGTACCACCGGTCGCGGGGTTCAAATTCGAAAGTCAGCAGGTCGCCCTCTGCCTTTTCACCCGCGGGCGCGCCTACGTAGATGTGGGCAACACCTACCTCGGTGCCGATGAGCTCCCGATGCTTGTCGTCATTTGTGAGGCGGTCGAGAAGGAACAACAGATGTGCTGTCGGGCCCTTAACATGTCGGAACGGCTGCAGGCTTTCAATGAATTCATGAGCGTCCTTCCGCACATATTTCAAATGGCGACCCGGCGTCACTCTCTTGTACTCGGACTCATCGCCGAAGATTGGGAAAGCCGTGTGCCTGCCCGTCTCGGCAGCAAGCCCCCAGGCTAGGTGATCAAGAGACGATCGGAGATTATTCAGGCAATCACCGACAATTGGAGACCATTCCGCCGGCGGGCGCTCACGAATGACACCGCTCCAGCTATGAACCACGGCTCCGTCTGGGCCCTCCTGGATCTCTTCGATGGCCCCGTACGGGCTGGCAGCTAGGAACCGTTGCACGAGACCTGCAAGTTGCTCGAAGTGGATCTCGGAGCGTCGAAATTTGCGTTGCCAACTCGGTTGGTCAGCCATTGGGCCCACAGTCCGATGTATGTGCTCGGGATCGCTGCGACAGAGCCAGAGCATATCGCTCCCAATGGGCTCGCCTTATCGAAAGCAAGGTTGAGGCATAGGCCAAAGATAGCCCGCAGTGAGTTCAGTTACGAATCCCGCTGACTGGCGATGTCTTTGAGAATCGCGCTGACATCAACGCTCACACCAAAGATATTCGGCTTGATCTCAATATAACTCGCGAGGCGAGCGGCGCGCCTTGCGACGCCAGCAGCCTTTTGGCGGTGTTCAGCCTCTGATGCGCGCTCCGCGATATCGCGCAAGTAGACGATAACGTCGTCTCCACGTCTGGTTCTACGCGCGAGCTGCTGAAGCATCGGACGGATAGACTCGGGCTTCGAGTGATAGTCCGATAACCAAATAATCGCGTACGGATCTTGGCGGGGATCGAAGGAAGCGAAGTCGCGGTTAACTATGAGAAGTAGTGGGTCGGCATCGTCCGACATTCTCGTGCCAATCTTCGGTGGCCATTTCTTGTTGAGCACTTCTTGTGCAGTGTCGTGCATTCGCTGTGGGTAGGGCTGCACGAGGGCCCCCTCTAAGCCAAGGTCCTCACCAAATGCCTCGGCCTGCCGATTCATTTCATCTCGTACGCTGTCCTTATAGTCATTCCAGAGCACAAGCAGGAAGGTGAACTTGTACGTTCCACCGCCGACATTCAGAAAAGTCGACACCTTGAAGCTCATGTCGGCCGGAAGTTAGCACCGTCGCGATCAGTTGTCGAGTGTCTCGCCGAAACCGAGATGGCCTGAACCTGGCGCGAAGGGCCCGGGCCGAGGTCGAAGGCGCTAACACTTCCCAACACCGAGCGCACGTCCGTGTTTGCGTTACCTGCCTCTTATCGATAACATTGGCCAACACACCGCGCAACGACTGCACGCGTCATCGACCAGACTCAGCCAGTTACCTTGGCAAAGCGATAGATGTCATCCGGGTATGCCACCAAACCTCTGACCCGGGCGGATGTAATTTCCAGAGCCGGTGGATGCCAAATGAAGACGAACGCGACGTCGCTAACCAGCATTCTCTGAGCCTGTTGATAGTCGGGCCCACGCGCCGCGATGGTTGCCGTGCGGGCTTCGTCCAACAATCTGTCCACTTCGGAGTTGGTGTAACTACCGAGGTTGTCGATACCCTTTGTGTGAAACCAGTTGTACATGGTGCCATCAGGATCGAGGGTTCCGGTCGACCCTACTAGAGCTGCGTCAAAGTTGCCCGCCTTGGCGTCTTCGTCTAGCTGAGTCTGCGATTCCGGCTGGACAAGCACCGTGATTCCAGCAAACTTCAATTGGGTCTGGATCAGTCGAGCCTCTTCCACGTGTGCTGGCGAAGATTCGGTTTTAAGTGAGAACGCAAAGTTGGTAGCGATCGAGCGGGCCGTCTGCGGATCTGCATAATCGAAGATCTTTTCCGTAGGATCGAAGTACATAGATTGAGATGGCGAGAGCGGACCATACGAGATCGCGCCTAGGTTGGCGAATACCGTCTCGACCAGCTTCCTACGATCAATTGCCATCGCCAGCGCCTTGCGTTTACTGGCGTCCCGAAATACTCGTTTATGGTTGAGCTCAATTCCTCCGAACCCGAATGATGGAATCTCGTTGTAGGTGAGGGCCGGATTCGACTTAACCTTGAGGAAGTCGTTGAAGTCGACTTGATTAGAAATGTTGATGCTTCCAGACTTCAGGGCAGAGTACGCGTTCGCCGGGTCGTTCTGGAACGAGTAAATGACTTCGTTGAGGAACGGGACTCCATTCCAGTAGTTCAAATTCCTTCTTAACGTGACATGGTCATTAGGTTTGAACTCTGCGAACATAAACGGCCCGCTGCCAGCGTTGAACGGATGCGCGCCAAAGTCCTGGCCACCGGCCTTGACTGCCGAGGGCGATAGCATCATGCCGGCGCGATCAACGAGGGATGCGAACAGAGTCCCATCGGGCTTGTTGAGGTGCAAGATCGCAGTGGCGGAGTTGGGCGCCTCGACCGAATCGATGCTGCTCAGCTCTGATCGCCGCTGATTCGCGGCGCCTCCGTCCTTGAGATACCGGTCAAGATTGAACTTGACGACAGACGCGTCACAGAGGGTTCCATCCTGAAATCTAGCGCCGGTCCGCAACGTTAGCGTTATGGCCTTACCGTCGGAACTAATTTCCCACTGAGTGGCCATTCCCGGCCGTAGGTTCCCCTTCGGATCGATAGTTAGCAGCGAGTCATAGATGTTGTACAAGACCTGACGGTCTATTGGATCAGATGATAGAAGGGGATCTAGAGAACTGATCCTTCCATAGAGTGCAACCATAACGCTGGTGCCAAGAGGAGGAGATTGTGTGGATTCTTGTGATCCAGGCCGAGCCAATGCCCACAAAGAGCCCGCGAACAGAAGCGTCGCCGCAAGCACGCTGACCAGAGAATGCGCTGCCAAGCGCCTCCACAACCATCGCTTGGTTTCCGCAAAAGCCGCCTTGAGCTCCGGCTGATTTTCGTACACCGGTCTGCTCATCAATCTGGCCTCGAACTACTAGGACCGCACATGTGCTAGCGCATCCCCTCTTCTGCGGTGGCTTTGCTGACGCCCATAATTCGCGCCGTATCGTCAACGCCAAAACCG
>Ga0070707_100001604_pt1 | contig 21896 bp, 11 predicted proteins | sample KBSK5502metaG_FD_65468 | JGI IMG/M metagenome (GOLD analysis project Ga0070707, IMG submission 65468) | Corn, switchgrass and miscanthus rhizosphere microbial communities from Kellogg Biological Station, Michigan, USA - KBS K5-50-2 metaG | ecosystem: Host-associated > Plants > Roots >...
CGCCCCTTCACTCTCTACGGGCGGCCCCCCCACCCAGGCTCCGGAGCCAGAATGGCACCCGCGGTCCGCCTGCGCGGCCGATCCGTCCCACTTGTGGTACTGCTCCTCTCACTGATCGCCCCCCGGGCCGCACGGGCCCAGGCTGACTCGGCGGTCGAGACCGGCGCACTCCAGCTCTTCAAATTCAAACAACCGATTGGCGGAGAGCACTACCGCATGACCCGCGACTCGACCGGGCTCGCGCTCACGACCGCGTTCGAGTTCACCGACCGGTTCCGGCGGGTGAGCCTAACGGCGTCCCTCGAGACCGGTCCGGATCTCACGCCCCGACACTTCGCGACCAGGTGGATCCCACGCTCGCCATCGAGGAGTGGATTCTGCACGCCGCGCGGCAGCCGTTCGCGGAGCTGGAGCCGGGTGCGCTCAAGGTCGCACCCGAGCTCCGAGCCCAGCTCACGCATGCGGGCGCCCCGCGCGAGCACGAGGCCGAGGCGGCCGAGCGGCTCAGGGATCTCGAGCGCATCGTCCGGGCGCGGTATCGGGCGGGGGTTCCGATCGTGGCGGGGGATCGACCAGACCGTTCCCGGCTACAGCCTGCACCGGGAGCAAGCGCTGTACGTGGCGGCCGGCAAGCGGGCCGATCTGCTCGTCGTGGACGGCGATCCGCTGCGCCGGATCACCGACCTCCGCCGGGTACGCCTCGTGGTCGCGAACGGGCGCCGCTACGATCCGGCGCCGCTCTGGCGCAGCTTGGGCTTCACGCCCTGACGCCGCCGGGGCCTAGGCGACCGCTCGGCCGGGCGCGGCGAGCATGGCGTCGAGCGCCTCAATCGGCAGCGCCGGCGCGAAGTAGTGCCCCTGGCCCAGCTCGCACCCGAGGTCGAGGAGCGCGGCCCGCTGCTCGGCCAGCTCCACTCCTTCGGCGATGGTGCGGAGCTTGAGCGTCTCACCCAGGCCGACGATCGCCCGCGCGAGCGCCGGGCGGTCGAGGCCGGCGCCTACGTCGTCCACGAAGGGCTTCGCGATTTTCAGGATATCAATCGGGAATCGGCGGAGATAGCCGAGCGAGGAGTAGCCGGTTCCGAAGTCGTCGATCGCCAGCTGCACTCCCAGGGCCTTGAGCTCCGCGAGGCGCTCGAGCGCCGCGTCGCTCTGCTGCATCAGCACGCTCTCCGTGATCTCCAGGACCACCGCGCCGGCGTCCACGCCCGACGCTACGAGCGCCTGCCGGGTCACGTCCACGATGTCCGCTTCGTACAGCTGGCGACCGGAGATGTTGACCGCGACCGACAGCCCCAGCCCGGGATACGCCGCTCGCCACCGCGCCGCCTGGCGACAGGCGGTGTGGAGCACCCAGCGGCCCAGCGGGACGATCAGACCGGTCTCCTCGGCGAGCGGCACGAACTGCTCGGGCAGGAGGAGGCCGAGCTCGGGGTGGTCCCACCGGATGAGCGCCTCCGCTCCTCGCACGGCCCCGGTCCGGAGGCACACGATCGGTTGGTAGTGGAGCGTGAGTCGCTCGCCGTCGATCGCGCTCCGGAGCGCGTTCTCGAGCTCGAGCCGCTCCCGGATGTCGGTGTACATCTGAGGCTGGTAGGTCTCGACGCGCCCCTTGCCCCGGCGCTTGGCCGTGTACATCGCCACGTCCGCGTTGCGGAGCAGGTCGTCGGCGCTTTCTCCGCCGCTGGTGACGGCCACGCCGATGCTGGCGTTCACCTCTACCTCGGTGCCGCCCAGAGTGAAGGGCTGCGCCATCGCCGCCGACAGCCGGTCGATCATCGCCGCGTGGCCGTCGGGCCCGGGCGAGTCCTCGACCAGGATCGCGAACTCGTCTCCGCCCAGCCGGGCCACGGTGTCGGTCGCGCGGGCGCAGGACCGGAACCGCTCCGCGGCCGCGATCAGCAGCCGGTCGCCGTCGGCGTGCCCCAGGCTGTCGTTCACCTTCTTGAAGTCGTCCAGATCCAGGAAGAGGACGGTGATCTCGTGGCCGTGACGGCGGGCGAGGGTGAGGGCGTGGCTCACCCGGTCGCGGAACAGGGCACGGTTCGCCAGTCCGGTCAGCGGGTCGTGGAACGCTTGGTGGGTCAGCTGCCGCTCGAGGCGCTTCCGCTCGCTCACGTCGCGCGTATTCAGCACGATGCCGCGCACGGCCGGCTCGTCCAGCAGGTTGGTGGCGATGACCTCCGCGTGGAGTACCGCGCCGTCGGGCTGGCGGAAGCGCCACTCGACCGGCGTGGTGACGCCCGGCAACTGACCCGCGTCGCGGCAGAACGCGCGGGCCCGGTCATGCTCGTCGGGATGCAGGAGGTCGAACAGGGTCCGGTCCGTCAGGGCGGCCGGCTCGTAGCCGAGCACCCGGGAGACCGACGGGCTGACGAAGCGGATCGTCCCGTCGGGCCGGATCACGATGATCACGTCCGACGAGTGCTGTACGAGCGAGCGAAACCGGACCTCGTTCTGCCGCGCGGCGGTCTCCGCCAGCAGGCGCACGTTCTCCCGCACCGCGAGCACCTGCCGCACGACGACCAGCACCGTGATCAGCACCGCACCCACGGCCAGGCCGCTCACCGGATCGGTCCACGGGTCGAGGGCAACCGCGAGCAGGAGACCGTAGGTGGCTACCAGGGCGAGGTAGGGGAGGGGGCTCACGGGGTGGGGGCGCGGCCGCTGCTCCGCTGCGACCGTGGTGCGGGACACCGGGTGCCGGGAGTAATACTCCGCGCTGGCGATGAGGAGCAGATAGGTGAGGAGGTAGACGGCGTCGGTCCAGCCCGCGCTGCGCTCGTTAGTCTCGAGGAGCACTAGGTCGAAGGTGAGGTCGGCGACGATGCTCACGACCACGCCGGTCACGAGCAGCCAGAACGCGCGGCGGTTGCCGTCGAGCGGTCCCCGGAGCAGCACGGTCGTCACGCCGAGGAGCACGAGCAGGCTCGCGAGCGGGTAGGCGAAGGCGAGCACGGTCCCGCCCGGCGACGCACCCTGGGCTTGCCAGCTCGGACGGACGGTGAAATACCAGATGACGACCCCGCCGCCCAGCAGCACCATGGCGGCGTCAAGCGCGAACTTCGACCGCTCGAGGCGGGTGCGTCGCGCCAGCGGGAACGAGAGGAGGGCGGCGAGAATGATGAGGCTGTCGAGCAGGTAGAACGGATCGGCCCAGGAGACCGGGGGGTTGGTCCCCAGGGCGGTGACGTAATAGACCGAGATGACGTTGCCGACCAGCACCGAGAGGCAGCCGACCGCGAGCAGGCGGAGCGCGGTCCGGACTCCCGGGTCGAGGGCCGCGTTTCGCGAGGCTCGGGCGTTGAGCGCTACGCAGACGGCATTGAGGGGCATGAACCCGACGTTGCCGATGACGTCGCGGAGCACGGAGCTGCCGAGTCCGCTCCGCTCCCACCAGAGATAAGCGATTGCGTAACCGGCGGTTACGGCCGTGATCGGGCCTGGCCAAAGCGGTGGCTTGCGGCGTTCATCACCGCCTCCGGCCAGCCGGGTCGCAGTCTGCACCTGGGGCGTCACGCGCCTGCTCGTTTGGGGAACAGGGGAGACCTAGGCAATCCTGATGCCCGGATCCCCGCCGGGCCGTCGTCCGGCGCCATTGCCGGTCGCTCACCGGCTTCATTACACTTGGGGCGGCTTGTTGCGGTGCCCTTCCAGATATCAATGCCTGCCAGGTGGGAGGCCGAGGTTCTCAGCCTCGCGCCGGCAGCGCAGTTCGGCTTCATGGTATCCGTTCGGCACGCTGACCCGCGCGGTACGGCAGAACGGGGGATGAAGCACCTTTTCCAACCCGTGTCTCTCCGCTTGCAGGTGCTCGGCAGCATTCTCGCCGTGCTCCTTCCCAGTCTCTTCGTCTTGTTCTTCTACTATCCGTACCGGCAGGAGCAGATCGCGCGCGCCGGCCTCCGGGATCAGGCGGAGGGGCTGGTCGAGGCCGTCGCGCTGGTGGCCGGTGAAGCGCTCGTGCGGGGAGACTCGATCGGTCTCGCGGATGCCGTCCGGTGGGCGAGCCGGGACCCGGCGGTGATCTATGTCCTGGTGTTCGACTCGGCCGGCCGGGCCCTTCGACGCTACGACCCACTGCGGATCCGCCCCGAAGTTGCCGCCCGGGTGGCCGGGACGACCTCCCGGGACGCGAACGGGTGGCTCCAGGCCGCGACACCGCTCGTGTTTCACGACCGACCCATCGGGGCCGTGTACCTCGGACTCGCGACCTCCGTTCTCGATCAGGAGATCGTCAACAGCCGCCTCAGCACCACCGGCCTCGGTCTGTTGATCCTCGCCTTGGGGGTGATGGCCTCGGTCTATTTGGCGGCCCGCGTCGCCACCCCAATCCTGGCGCTGCGCGAGGCCACCGCCGAGATCGCCCGGGGGAACTATGCGATCTCGGTGCCTTCCGGCGGCAGCGAGGAGATCCACGCTCTCAGCCAGTCCTTTGCGGGCATGGCGACCGAGCTGCGGGCGGCCACGGACAAACTCGCGACCGCCCGGGATGCGGCACTGGCGGCCGAGCGCGCCAAGGCCGAGTTCCTGGCGACGATGAGCCACGAGATCCGGACGCCGATGAACGGCGTCACCGGGATGCTCGGGCTGCTCCTGGACACCGATCTGGACCGATTCCAGAAGGATTACGCCGAGACGGCCCATCGCTCGGCGGAGGCTCTCCTGGCGGTCATCAACGACATCCTCGACTTCTCCAAGATCGAGGCCGGCAAGCTCGACCTCGAGCTCATCGACTTCGAGCTCCGCCACACGATCGAGGACGTCGTCGGGCTCCTGAGCGAGCACGCAGCGGCCAAGGGACTGGAACTGGCGACCCTGGTTCACGAGGGCGTTCCGGACGTCTTGCGGGGCGACCCGGGCCGTCTGCGGCAGGTGCTGTTCAACCTCGTGGGCAACGCGATCAAGTTCACCGAGCGGGGCGAAGTCGTCGTCCGGGTCGCGGTTGCCGAGGCGAGCGGGGACGCGGTGACGTTGCGGTGCGAGGTGGCCGACACCGGGATCGGAATCGATTCGGCCGGTCAGGCCCGGCTGTTCCAGCCGTTCGCCCAGGCGGACACCTCTACCAGCCGCCGGTACGGCGGCACCGGTCTCGGCCTGGCGATCTGCCGACGCCTCGTGGAGATCATGGGCGGCGAGCTGGGTGTGCGGAGCCGGGTAGGCGAAGGGAGCGCCTTCTGGTTCACGGCGCAGCTCGCGCGCGCCGGCTCGCTGCCCGAGGCGGTGCTGAAGCAGCGGGGCTCGTTGGCCGGGTTCCGGGTGCTCGTGGTGGATGACAACCGGACGAGCCGGGAGGATCTCGGGCAGCGGCTCACGAAGTGGGGCCTTGACACGCAAGTCACCGAGAGCGGCGTGTTGGGCTTGGCGACGCTCGCTGCCGCGGCCGCCGAGGGGCGACCCTATGACCTCGCCCTGATCGACCTGCACATGCAGCAGATGGACGGGCTCGAGCTCGGACGCGCGATCAAGGACGACCCCGCGATCGCCCGCACCCGGCTCGTCCTTATGACGTCGATCAGCGCTCGGGGCCAGGCCCGGGCGGCTCAGGAGGCGGGCTTCGCCGCGTTCCTCACCAAGCCGCTCCGGCAATCCGCCCTGCACGACTGCCTCGCGACGGTGCTGGGCCAGCCGGCCGCTCTGGCGGGCGATGCGTCCGCCGCCGTCATCATCACCCGGCACACGCTCACAGAAGCCCGGGCGGCCCGGCGAGCGCGGATCCTCGTCGCCGAGGACAACGAGGTCAACCAGCGAGTGACAGTCGGCCTGCTGGAGCGATTGGGGCACCGTGCGGACGTCGTCGCCAGCGGGCAGGAGGCGGTTGACGCCGTCGCCCGGGCGCGCTACGACCTGGTGCTGATGGACGGCCACATGCCCGGCCTCAGCGGGTTCGAGGCCGCGACGGCGATTCGCCGACGGGAGCTCCCCGGCCGCCGCCTGCCCATCATCGCGTTGTCGGCCGACGCGACGGACGCGGGTCGCGAGGCCTGTCTAGCGGCCGGGATGGACGACTTCATCGCCAAACCGATCAACCGCGCGGCGTTCGACGACACGCTCCGCCGATGGCTTCCCGACGCGCCGCGCGACGCGGGCGCAGCCGTCGCTGCGGAGCCGCCGCCCGCCGCTGGGAGCGAAGGGGCGTGCGCAACGCTGGAGCTCTCGCAACTCTCGTCGGTCGCAGGGGATGACCGGGGCAGAATGCGTACCTACCTGGATCTGTTCGCGTCCACGACCGCGAAGCTCCTGGACGAGCTGGTCACAGCCCTGCGGGAGCGCGACGCTTCGGGTCTCCGGAAGCTGGCGCACGCCGTCAAAGGAGCCTGCGGGACCGTCGGCGCCCAGGAGATGGCGGCGTTGGCGGCGGCGCTCGAGGTCGCAGTGGACCGCGACGATTGGCGGACGGCGACGGGACTCTGCCGCGAGCTGGACCACTGCTTCGCGCGGACGAAGGCCCTCGGCGGAACGGTCTGACGGGGGGGCGGCCGTCGCCCAGGGCGATGCCGTTGACACGACCCCGGGCGAGGTCGATCTTGCGCGGGTCGTACGGTCTAAGCCCCCCAACTCTCCACGATGCCTCACCTCTCGACCGCCGGTCGGACCCACGCAATCCCCGGGTTGCGCTCCACGGCGTTGTTCGTTCTGAGGCTGGGCCTCCTGGCCGCGGTCTACTACGCCGCCGCGCGGCTTGGTCTCCGGTACGCGTCCATCGGCGAAAGCGTGTCGCTGGTCTGGCCGCCGACCGGCATCGCCTTCGCCGCGCTAACCCTCCTCGGCCCCCGCTATTGGCCCGGCATCGCCCTCGGCGCCTTCCTCGCTAACGCGGCCACGCCGGTTCCGCTAGCCTCTGCGGCCGGCATTGCGCTCGGGAACACGCTCGAGGCCCTCCTCGCCACCCATCTCTTCCGCCGGGCCGGCGGCGTGCCGGCGCTCGAGAACCTGCGCCACGTGCGGGCCCTCGTTCTCGTGGCCGGGCCGGTCGCGGCGCTGGTCAGCGCGCTCGTGGGCGTCGCAAGCCTCCTGGCGGGCGGCGCGCTCGCGGCGGCCGCCGCGCCGGACGCGGTCGCCGTCTGGTGGGCCGGCGACTTGCTGGGCGCGCTCGTGGTCGCGCCGGTGCTCTTCTCCTGGACGAGGCGTCTCCCGGTGCCGGAAGGCGCCCGCCGCATTCTCGAGCTCACCGCGCTCTGCCTCGGGACCGTCGTCGTGGCGGACTTGACGCTCGGCCAGCTGGTCCACGCGCCGATCCTGCGGCAGATCGACTACCCCTACCTTCTCTTTCCCTTCGTCATGCTGGGCGCGCTCCGGTTCGGGGTCCGCGGCGCGTCCCTGCTGAGTCTCACGGTCTCCGCGGTGGCGGTCTGGCACACCGTCCATGGCGGCGGCCCTTTTGTGGCCGCGACCTCCGTCGGGACGCTCTTCGCCATCGCGGCCTACCTCGGGACGGTCGCCGTAACCGGGTTGGTGCTCGGGGCGACCGTGCAGCGGGAGCGCGGCCAGGCCACAGACGCGCTGCGCCAGAGCGAGGAGCACCTGCGATTGGCCCTGGACGCGGCCCGAATGGGTATCTGGTTTTGGTCGGTCGAGACCAACACCCTGGCCTGGGATGAGCGGCTCCGTCGGCTCTACTGCCTCGCGCCCGGCGAGCGGGTCTCGACCTACGAGCAGTTCCTCGCCCGGGTGCACCCGGAGGACCGCGGGTTCGTGACCGAGACCGTTCGGGACGCGCTCGGCGGGAGCGGCGACCTCGACTACGAGTTCCGCATCGTACTGCCGGACGGCGGCGTGCGGTGGATCGCCGACCAGGGGCAGGTGGCCCGGGACGAGGCGGGCCGGCCGAGGTACATGACGGGTGTCTGCATGGACATCACGGAACGGCGGCGGACGGAGGAAGGCCTTCGCCAGGCGCACCGGATGGAGTCCGTCGGCCGGCTGGCCGGCGGTGTGGCGCACGAGGCGAACAACCAGATGACGGTCGTGCTCGGCGCCGCCCGCCTCATCCTGGCGCGGCCGGACCTGCCCGAGGCCCTTCGGACGGACGTGGAGTACATCCGCAAGGCCGCCGATCGCACGGCCGCGGTCACGGCGCAGTTGCTCGCGTTCAGCCGGCAGCAGCTGCTCAAACCGGAGGTGCTGGACCTGAACGCCATCGTGGCCGGCTGGGAGCCGGTCCTCCACCGGGTCATGGGTGAGGATTGCCGCGTGACCCTGGTGCTCGGCACTGACTGCGGCCGGATCAAGGCGGATCCGGGCCAGCTCGAGCAGGTCCTGCTTAATCTTGCGCTCAACGCGCGGGACGCCATGCCGCACGGCGGTAGCATCACCGTCGAGACCTCGCGGACCGAGCTCACGCCCGCGTACGTCCGGCTCAAGGGCGGTATTCCGATCCGGCCGGGCCTGTATGCCGTGCTCGCGGTGAGCGACACGGGGCACGGAATGGACCGGGCGACGGCCAGCCACATCTTCGAGCCGTTCTTCACGACCAAGGAGCCCGGACAGGGAACGGGGCTCGGACTCTCGACGGTGTACGGGATTGTGAAACAGTCGGAGGGATACGTCTGGGCCTATAGCGAGCCGGGTCTCGGATCCACGTTCAAGGTGTACCTCCCGTTAACCGACGAGGCTCCCCGGAGCCGGGACGGGCCCTCCCCCGTGCCTCCCCCGGCGGCGGGCGAGTGGATCCTGGTGGTCGAAGACGACACGCCCGTGCGGGAGATCGCCCGGCGCGCGCTGGAGGACGCGGGCTACCAAGTGCTGGAAGCCGGCACCGGCGACGAGGCGCTCGAGGTCGTCGCGCGCACGACCGATCGGATTGCGATGGTGCTCACCGACGTAGTCATGCCCGGGATGAGCGGGCCCGAGTTCGCCCGGCGCATAGCCGAGGTCGCCCCCGGCACGCGGGTGCTGCTGATGTCGGGATATCCCGACGGCGAGATCGGCCGTCGCGGGCTGCTGGCCCCCGACGCCTCGTTCATCCAGAAGCCGTTCACTCCGGAAGCGCTCGTCCGGACGGTGCGCCGGACCATCGGGCCCGACGGCCGCTCCCCGGGGGACGGGGACTAAGTGGTGAGCGCCAGCTGCTTCTGTAGAGCCTCCGCGCGCTCGAGATGGCGGCTGATGACCGGCGCGGTCCGGTCGATGAAGGCGCGGATCTCCTCGTTCGGGGTCGATCGCCGTGCCTGCTCGGCGAAATCCCGCACCGCTTCGTGGGTGACCACCTCCTTCTGTACATAAATCCTGTCGAATTCGGGCCCTCTGGGCGTGGCCCGGAGCGCGGTCACCTCGTCCTCCGTCACCGGCGCGAGCGGGTCGCTCGCCGGCAGCTGGGGGGTGACGTTGAGCCGCTTCATCAGGCGCTCGCCTTCCGTCCGCAGGACGTGGTGGTCCTCCATCATCGCGGTCGCGAAGGCTTTGACCGCGGGGTCCGTCGCCTTGTCGACGGCGAGCGCCGCGGCCGCGCTGTCCGACTGGTGCGCCTCGTCCAGAATCGCGAGGATCCCCGCGTCGGTGAGTGCGGTCGAGAGCTCGACGAACCCCGCCGTGGCGCTGAGGGCGGCGGTGTCCGCCAGCTGCTGCATTGCCGTGTCGCGGCCCCCGCCCACGCGGCCGCTGTCGCCGCAGGCGCCGAGGGCGCCGGCCACGGCCACCGTCGTCCACGCTTTCGCGCTTCGTGCTAGGCCCGTCGTCATGTGACCTCCCAGGCAAGTCCGGCGGAGGGACCCCTCAGACTAGGGTGGCATGGGGCGTCGGAATGTGACGGCCCTCACTCCGGACCGAGCGGAACGGGACCGGCCTTGACGAGGCCCGCTCCCCGCTGCATCCGTCGGGCATACGGGCGAGCGCCATCAGCCACGGAGGCGAAACCAATGGATCATCGCGTCAGCACGTCCGAGGGGTCTCACGCCATTCTGACCACCGAAGCGCTGGACGGGCTGCGCGACGGTCTCCGCGGCTCCCTGCTCACACCGGCCTCCGACGGCTATGACCAGGCGCGCACCATCTGGAATGCCATGATCGACCGGCGACCCGGGTTGATCGTCCGCTGCACCGATGCCGCCGACGTGGCGCGGGCGGTCCGCCTTGCCCGGGCGCACGACCTGGTCGTGGCGGTGCGGGGCGGCGGACACAACATCGCCGGCAACGCCGTCTGCGAGGGCGGGATGATGATCGATCTCTCCCTGATGAAATCGGTGCGGGTGGATCCCGCCGCGCGGACGGCCCGGGTGGGAGGCGGGGCGACACTGGCCGATTTCGACCGCGAGGCGCAGGCGCACGGGCTGGCGACGCCCCTCGGCATCAACTCCACGACCGGCGTCGCGGGGTTGACCCTCGGCGGCGGATTCGGCTGGCTCAGCCGCCGGCTCGGCCTCAGCATCGACAACCTGCTCTCGGCCGAGGTCGTCACCGCCGGCGGCGATGTCATCGAGGTGAACGCGAGCGAGCACCCCGACCTCTTCTGGGCCATCCGGGGCGGCGGGGGCAACTTCGGGGTGGTGACTTCCTTCGAGTTCCGCCTGCACCCGGTAGGTCCCGAGGTGCTGTCCGGCATGATCGTCCACCCGTTGACCGCCGCCCGCGAGGTACTCCGCTTCTACCGGGATTTCCTGCCGACCACGCCGGAGGAGCTGGTCTGCTGGTTCGTCCTGCGGAAGGCGCCGCCGCTCCCGTTCCTTCCGCCGGAGTGGCACGGCCGGGAGATCCTGGCGCTCGCGCTCTGCTGGTCGGGCGACGCCGAGGAAGGCGTCCGTGCGGCGGCGCCGCTCCGGGCATTCGGCCGCCCGGTGGCCGACGTCGTCGCACCGCACCCCTACGCGGCCTGGCAGACCGTGCTCGACCCGCTGCTTGCGCCGGGGCAGCGCAACTACTGGAAGTCGCACGATTTCAGGGAGCTGAGCGACGAGCTCATCGACGTGCTCGTGGACTATGCCGGCAAGCTCCCCGATCCGCAGAGCGAGATCGCGTTCGCCCAGCTCGGCGGGGCCGTGAGCCGCGTGCCCTCGGCGGCGACGGCCTACACCCATCGGGACGCGCAGTTCGTTCTCAACGTGCACGGCCGCTGGGAGGACCCCGCCAAGGACGCCGCTTGCATCGGCTGGGCCCGGGAGCTGTTCCACGCCGCGGGGCCTTTCGCCACCGGCGGCGTTTACGTGAACTTCCTGACGCAGGAGGAGGGCGACCGGATCCGCGCCGCCTACGGAGGGAACTACGACCGGCTGGTACGGCTCAAGAACCGGTACGATCCCACGAACCTCTTCCGGGGGAACCAGAACATCCGGCCGGCCGCATACGCCTGAGACGCCCTACGCGGGCGCCGCGGGCTCGGGTCTGCGGCGAGATCGGGCGGACCGAGGCGACACCGCCGAGGCCGGGACGCCAGACATGGCGAGCCGCACCCGGAGCGCGGGCGTGATGCGCTTACGCACCAACGCCTGCGCGAGCGCGGCCGACCGATCTCCGGCGTCTGGCGCGAGGGGCCGGGGCTCGCCGCCGATCAGCGCCATCACCGGCACGCCGTCCTCGTAAAGCACGCGGTTCGGTCCGAGCGCCGGCACCCGCTCGCCCGGCGTGATGATCCCCGTCAGGTTGAGTGGGTCGGCGGCGCTCAGCGCGACGAGGCGGCCGGCCGCCGGCTCGCGCCGGATCGCGCGGAGCTGCCCGACGGCCTCCGGCAGCGCGAACTGCTCGCCCGCCATCCCGGCGATGAATCGACCGCCGCGGATCTCGCCTCGCGCTTCGAGCCGTCGATAGACCGGGAGCAGGTCGCGCCACGGGGGAGCGTTCTCCTCCCGCTCGAGCAGGCGCCGGAAGACGACGCCGTAGCGCCGGAGGAGTGCGTGGGCGCGGTGCTCGACGGCGCCTGAGGGGGTGGGGGTAGCGTCCACCGCGGCGAGCAGCGCCCACCGCCCCCCGCTCTCGATTCCGAACGGCACGGTGCGATGCCGTCGCGTTGCGTGCGCCAGGGGTTTCCGCTTGGACGACGGCGTGATCACGGCCCGCAGCCCGGCGAACCCGTCGGATGTGACCAATCCCGCGGCGGCCAGCTCACCCAGGGCCCGCTCGACCTGGGTCGGCAGGAGGCCCGAGCCGCCCACGAGCTCGTGGAAGAACGAGGCCCCCCGCCCGCGAAGCACGTCGAGCACGCGACGGGAGTACTCCGGCAGACCGTCGCCGGCGGCGGGCGACCGGTCTTCCAGCCACAGGGCGGCGTGCTCTCTCAGGAACAGCGCGACCGGCGTGGAGCGGATCGGCCCCGCCGCGCGCTTGCCGCGCTCGCCCTCCGCCGGCTTCCGCCCGTCGGACAGCCGACCCCAGCCTACGCGTCCCGTGAGACAGAGTGTGTCCAGCAGCGCGGGGTCGTACTCCTCGCAGCGGGCGGAGAGGACGTCGGCCTCCCACGCGCCGGCGGGCAGCTCGAACCCGTCCAGTTGCTCGAGCACGGCCGCGAGCCCGTCGAGACCCGCGACCCGATGGCCGGCGTCCACGCGCTGCCAGGCGAACAGGAAGCGCATGAAGTCGGCGCCGCTCACGGGCTCGATCTCCGCGCGGAGGCGATTGAGCGTGTAGCGATGGATCCGCGCCAGCAGTCGTCGGTCGCACCACTCGGGTGGCGCCACGTCCGCGGCGGGCGTGAACCGCCCGCGGAGCACGACGCCTTCCGCCTCGAGCGCGGCGAGCGCCGCCTCCGTCGCCGGCTCGTCGCCTCCGAGAGGGGCGCCGAGAGCGCGGGCCGTCACGGGGCCCAAGATGCCGAGGCGGCCGCGGAGCAGCTCCCTCAGGTCGAGGACGGGCCGCAGCTCGCCGAGCCGTTCGGCCGCCGCCCAGAGGACCGACCCCGACCCCGTCGCGGAAACCGCGTGGGCCCGACCCGCGGTGACGAGCTGCTCGAACCACCCGCGCCACGAGGCGCCGTCGCGGCCGGCCTCGCCCTCCGCCTCGGTAAGGAAGCCAGAGGTGAGCAGCGCGTCGTGGAGCTCGTCGGGGCCTCGGACGTCCGGCCAGGACTCGTCGCGCACCCGCGCGATCGCGGCCGGGTCAAGCGCGCCGAGGTCGTCCGCGGATGAGGGCTCGAGGGCGCGGCGCGCGTAGACGGCCTGCGTGCGGCGCTCCTCCAGCGGGGCATCGTCCAGAAAGGCGTAGGGTCGCGCGTTCAGGATCTCGTGTGCCAGCGGCGACGGCTCCGGCAGGTCGCGCGCGAGGCAACGGACCTCCCCGGCGGCAATCCGCCGGAGCACGGCGGTGAGACCGTCCAGGTCCATGACCTCACGCAGGCAGTCGTCGATCGTCTGGCGGACGAGCGGGTGGTCCGGGATCTCCCGGTCGCCCGCGATGTTCTCGAGGCACGCCGCGGCGTCGGGGAAGGCGGCGGCGAGCAGGTCGTCCGCTTCCATCCGCTGGAGTGGGGGCGGCACCTTGCGCCCGCCGCGGTTGCGCGGGATCGCGAGCGCGATCGTGGCGTTCCAGCGCCAGCGGGTCCCGAACATAGGCGCGTCCAGCAGCGCCTGGATCAGGATCTCCCGGACCGTGTCGGGATGGAGGAACCGGAACACGGTGTCGAGTGGGAAGGAGTGCTGCGGTCCCAGCGACAACAGCAACCCGTCCTCGGTGGCGGCCGCCTGGAGCTCGAAATTGAATTGGCGACAGAAGCGCTTGCGGAGTGCGAGCCCCCAGGCGCGATTCAACCGGCTCCCGAAGGGCGAGTGGATCACGAGCTGCATGCCGCCCGACTCGTCGAAGAACCGCTCGGCTACGAGCGTGTCCTGAGTCGGCAGCGTGCCCAGGAGGCGCCGCGCTTCGGCGAGGTAGTCGACCAGCTGGGTTGCGGCGAGCCGGGCCGACTCGCCCTGGCCCAGCAGGCCGGCCACCCATTTCACCGCGCCGTCATGCTCATCGAGCCGCCGGTCGAGCTCATCCCGGAGCGCCGATACCGCCGCCGAGAGCTCCGCACTCCGAGCGGGCGCCTCGCCGAGCCAGAAGGGAAGCCCGGGCGGCTGGCCGCGGGCGTCCTCCACCCGCACAACGCCCTGCTGCACCCGGAGGATGCGCCACGAGAGGTTGCCGAGCTGAAAGATGTCCCCCGCGGTGCTCTCGACGGCGAAGTCTTCGTTGACGGTGCCGAGGAAAGTGCCCTCCGGCTCGAGCACGACCCGGTAGTCCGCGGTGTCGGGGATCGCGCCGCCCGAAGTGATGGCAAGGAGCCGTGCGCCCCGGCGGCCACGAAGCCGGCCGTTCACGGCGTCGTGATGGACGAGCGCGGCCCGGCGTCCCCGGCGGGTTGAGAAGCCCGAAGCGAGCATGCCAACGACGCCGTCGAACTCGTCGCGCCGGAGATGGCGGTAAGGGTACGCGCTCCGGACGAGGTCGAAGAGCCGATCCGCCGCCCAGTCCTCGCACGCCGTCTCCGCCACGATCTGTTGGGCGACTACGTCGAGCGGCTGCTCCCGCAGGACGAGGCGGTCCAGCGTGCCCCCCTCGACTGCCCGGAAGAGTGCGGCGGACTCGACCAGCTCGTCCCGCGAGAGCGGGAAGAGCCGTCCCCTAGGCGTGCCCGCGACGGTGTGCCCGGACCGACCGACCCGCTGAAGGAAGGTGGAGATCCGGCGGGGCGAGCCGAGCTGGCAGACCAGATCGACGTGGCCGATGTCGATGCCCAGCTCGAGCGAGGCGGTGGCCACCAGCGCCCGGAGCCTGCCGCCCTTGAGCCGCTCCTCCGCGTCGAGCCGGGTTTCCTTCGCCAGGCTGCCGTGGTGGGCGGTGACGGCGTCTTCGCCTACCCGCTCGGCCAGATGCCGCGCCACTCGCTCGGCGAGACGGCGGGTGTTCACGAACACCAGCGTAGTCCGATGTGCTCGGATCAGCTCCGCCAGGCGGTCGTAGATCTCGGTCCAGACCTCGCCCGCCATGACCGCTTCCAGCGGCGACTTCGGCAGCTCGAGCGCGAGATCGAGGTGTCTGCGATGGCCTTCGTTGACGATGACTGGGGGTGAACGGTGAACGGTGAACGGTGAACGGGGGTGATCCGCTCCGGCCTCCGTCCCGACCAGCCAGCTCGCGGCCTGCTCGATGGGCTCGACCGTTGCCGACAGGCCGATCCGCTGGACCGGCTGCCGCGCCACGTGCGCCAGGCGCTCGAGGCTCAGGGCGAGGTGGGCGCCGCGCCGCGACTCAAGCACGGCGTGGATCTCGTCCACGATCACCGTGCGCACCGACCGCAGCATGCTCCGGCTTCGCTCGGCGGTGAGCAGGAGGTAAAGCGACTCGGGGGTGGTGACGAGGATGTGGGGCGGGGACTTGAGCATCGCGGCGCGCTCGGCGGCCGGTGTATCTCCGGACCGCACCGCGGCCGTGAGCCGGGGAGCACCGAACCCCATCTCCTCGGCGAGCCTGCGGATCTCGCGCCGGGGCTCGGCCAGGTTCCGGTGCACGTCCGCGCTCAGGGCCTTGAGCGGCGACACGTAGACCACGCGGGTCTCCTCCGGAAGGGTCCCGGTCAGGCTCTCCCGCAGCAGCTCGTCGAGCGCGATGAGAAATGCGGCAAGCGTCTTCCCCGACCCGGTCGGCGCGGCGATGAGCGTATCCCGGCCGGCGCGGATGGCGTCCCAGCCCCGGCGCTGGGCGGGCGTGGGTTGACCCAGGCGCTCGCTGAACCAGCGCTCGACGACGGGATGAAAGCCGTGGAGGGACATAGATGGAAATATATCCCCTGCGGGATCACCTTTTCCCTTCGTGGTCGGCTACGCCCGGCGCCTCGGCCTCTTCTCCGGCACCATGGCAGTCATCGGCGGCATCATCGGTGGCGGCATCTTCCGCACGCCCGCCACCGTTGCCGAGCGGGTCGGCTCCCCCGCGCTCGTGCTCACGACGTGGATCACGGGCGGGATCATCGCGCTCATCGGCGCCCTCTGTTTCGGCGAGCTGGGCCAGCGGCGGCCCAAGGCGGGGGGCGGCTACGTCTACCTGCGGGAGGCCTGGGGCCCGCTGCCGGCGTTCCTCTACGGCTGGGCTCTCCTCCTCGTGATCGCGACGGGGGCGATCGCCGCGGTCGCGGTGACCTTCGCCGACTACGGGCTGGCGCTCGCCGGACTGCCGGCGCGCCACGCCGTCCCGGTCGCCGTCGGCGCCATCGTCCTGCTGAGCGGGGTAAACTGGGTCGGCGTGAGGCCTGGCGCCGTCACCCAGAACGTGCTCACGCTACTCAAGCTGGGCGCGTTGACGGCGCTGATCGTCGTCGGCCTATCCGCCGCCGTGCCCGTGGCGGGTCCGCCGCCGCCGTCCAGCTCACCAGGCGGCTGGCCGGGTGCCGCCGCGAGCCTCGGGGCCGCGCTCGTTCCGGTTCTATTCACGTACGGTGGCTGGCAGCAGACCAACTTCCTCGCGGAAGAGATCGTCGAGCCGGAGCGGAACCTGCCCCGGGCCCTCGTGCTCGGGGTCGCCGCAGTCATCGCGGTTTATCTGCTGGTCAATCTGGCCTATCTGCGGGTGCTGGGTCCGGCCGGCCTGGCGACCAGTACCGCGCCCGCGGCCGACGCCATGAGGTCTCTCCTGGGCCCCACGGGCGGGACGCTCATCGCCGCGGGGATCGCGGTCTCGACGCTCGGCTTCCTCGATCTCGTGATCCTGGTGACGCCGCGAGTGCTTCAGGCGATGGCGGCCGACGGTGTGTTTTTCCCGCGGCTGGCCCGGTTGCATCCGGTCTATCGGACGCCCACCGCCGCCATCGCGCTGCAAGGCGCCTGGGCCATCGCGCTCACGTTGACGGGGACGTTCGGCCAACTGGTGGACTACGTCGCCTTTGCGGACTGGATCTTCTTCGGGCTCACGGTTGGCGGCCTGTTCGTCTATCGGGCGCGCGACCGAGCTCAAGGCGTGGCAGGGAGCGGCTTTCGTGTTCCGGGCTACCCCTGGACGCCGGCCCTGTTCGTCGCAGCCGCGTTCTACGTCGTCTTGAGCTCGGTGCTGGCCAATCTACGGAACGCGGCGATGGGAATGGCGCTGCTTGCCCTGGGGATCCCGGTGTACGGTTACTGGCGCGCCCGGTCGGCCCGCCGGCCTGCCTGACCGATCGCTGCTACCCGGGCCACCCCCGGGGCCGTGCCTTGGCGAGCAGGATCAGGGTTCGGGTCGTCGTAGCCGAGTGCAGCGTGGCCGGCAGCTCGAGCCGGGGCGGTTCGTCCGGCGGCGGTCCGTTTTCCCGGGTCGCCGCTTCGGACGCGGCGAGTGCCTGCGCCAGGCCGGGCGGGATCGGGTGCGCTTCCTCCGCTGCCCGGAGCACCAGCTGCTCGACCGGCGACTGGCTGCCTTCGTCGGTCGTGGTGGCCGCCTCGACCAGCACGAATCCCACCGTTGGCACCCAGATGGGCCCCGCGGACAGCCCCGCCAGCAACCCAGGGGTCAGCGGAAGGCTCTCCCCGCGCAATGTGATCACGCCAAAGCCCCGCTCGCCGAGCCGTCGGCGGGCGTGCAGGAGCGCGGCATAGTTCCAGGGCAGGGTAGCGGCCTGGGCCTGCGCCACGGCCGCGTACAGCATGCCGCGGACGGCGTGGACCAAGCCATCGACACCGACGGAGCGGCGTTCGGCCATCGTCGAATCCCTGAGCTTCGGGAACGGGAAGGCGGTGCCTGAACGTCACGTCCGTCCCGCACCTTGTCAACCAAGGCCCGCCGGGCGACGATTCAGCCCGGCGCCAGTGCGGGTCGGCCGGGATGGACCTTGCCGTCGCTCCGCGCTCTCAGATACTGGTAGATCGTCTCTAGCTTGGCGTCGTCAAGGATGCCGGTCCAACTCGGCATCCCCTTGGCGGTCCGGCTCCCGTGGACCACCCGCCAGAACTCGGCGTGGTCCACCCTGCCGCTCCGGAAGCTGTCGATGAGGTACGGTGCGATCGTGGTGCCGGTGGCGTCCTCGCCGTGGCACCGGGCGCAGTACAGGTTGTACTGCTTCCAGCCGCCGTACACGGCCGGCCCGACGGTGTCGCGGGGCGCCGCATGGTACTGATCGCGGAGTGACCCCGTTGGGGGTTGCGGGGGTGTTACTGGAGCGGCCGGCGCGGAGTCGGCCGGCTCGAGCGCCGGCTTGCCGGCGGGAATCGTGGGATCGGCCCTCGGCGCGCGGTCGATTTCGCTCGCCCGGCGCTCGCCGCAGGCGACAAGGGTTGCCAAGCACACAAGCCCGCCTAGGCTTAGAGCGCGGCGTCGTCTTTCCATCTCAGAGCTCGGTATCTCGAACATGGATCGGCTCCTGGTTGACGCGACCCGCCCATGAGGCGGCGTCCGACCGCTCCGGGCTGTGAGCCCGCTCACCGCGTGTCCTGCGACCTGCCCGTAACCTCGCACGGCGCGAGCGGGGTCGCACGCCGCGGGAGGGATCGGAGGCTGACCCGGCGCATGTCCCACGCGCCATCTGCCGCGCTCCCATTGCCTTGGCCCGGAGTCGGGCGAGCGCCGCACCGGCCCGGTGCCGGGCATATCCGTTGCAGACGAAGCAGCAGTCCAGCCTGGTCTACAATCGTCACCACGCGCGCGATCTAAACGATCAGCGGTCCCAGGAGCCTGACTCGCGTCACCCGAGCCAACCGCGCGCGCCTCCCGTCGGAGTTACTGCCATGGTCACGTTTCTCAAGAGTCTGCGCCGCCCGGAGGTTGAGACCACCGCAACCGGTCAGCGCGAGCGGTCCGTCGCCCGCGAGTACGCCGCGCTCGAAGCGCTCGTCGTCCGCGCCGAGAAGGCCGCCGAGCAGCTCCGCGCGGTGGAATCGATCGCCGAGACGGCGGCCGCACTGGAGGCGATGCAGGAGCGGTTCGCCGGGGTCGAGGGCCGGCTGGCCGGCTTGGAGCAGCTCGGCGAGCGGTTCACGGGCGTCGAGGAGCAGGCAGAGCGCGCGACCAAGGCCCAGACGCGAACCGACGTGCAGCTGAGCCATGCGGCCGAGGGGGTCGAGCGGCTCCAGAGCCAGCTCGGCGCCGTGGGGGACAAGGTGGAGACGGCCATCCTCCTCCGGAGTGAGCTCGAGAAGTTCCTAAGTCTCGAAGGGCCCATGGCGGCTCTGCGCGGGGAAGCCGACACCCTCCGGACCCAGCTCGCCGACCTGGCGGACAACGTCGCCCGGATGCGGGGCCAGCACGACGACGCCCTCCGCGCCCACCGGCACACGCTGTCCCGCCTGGAGACGTTCGACCAGGAGCACCAGGCCGCCTCAGGGAAGCTCGAGGAGCTCGAGCGCCGGGTGCAGACCGCTGAGCGCTCGCTGGAGCCCGTTGACCAGGCCGCGGAGTCCATCCCCAGCCTGCAGCATCAGCTGGCCGTGCTCAAGACGCTGGCCGAGCAGGTGGCCCACAAGACGTCGGCGCTGGAGCAGCAGCGGGAAGCAGTGGACCGCGCGGCGACCCAGATCTCCCAGCTCACCCGGCTCGACCGCGAGCTCGATGTCTGGGTCCGGCGCCAGGAGGAGCAGATCCGCCGGTTCGCCGCGGTCGAGGCCAAAGTGTCCGAGGTACAGGCGCTCCAGACCAAGGTGCTCGCCCGGACCGAGGAGCTGCAAGCCTCCCAGCGGACCGTGGACGAGGGCCAGCAGGCCGCGCGTCAAGCCCTCACCGACCTCCGGGAACAGATGCGGAACAGCAGCGAGAGCTTCGAGTTGGAGAACCGGGGTCTGCACGCGGTGAGCGAGCGGGTCGCGGACCTGCGCACGGCCGTCAAGGACTGCGAGGCGCGGTTTACCGTGCTCGACGCGGCGAGCCAGGGCGCGTCCGCGGTGCAGGCCCAGGTGCGGGCCCTATCCGAGCAGGCCGGCGACCTCGCGGCCGAGCTTACTCGCCTGTCCGACGAGGCCCGGCGCATCGGCTCCATCCGGGAGGAAGCCGAGCGGCTCGACGCGGCGGCGCAGAGCGTGACGGCCGGGATGCAGCGGATCCGGGAGCTGGAGCCCGAGGTCGGCGAAGTAGCCCGCCAGCTGGCCACGCTCAAGGGCACCCGCGAGCTGATGGCGGACGGCCTGGAGCAGATGCGTCTGGCGTCCGGGGAGATGGCGCGGCTTCGGGAGAGCCACGGGGAGGTCCAGGCTTGGCTCGCGAACGCGGACGTGTGGACCCGCAAGGTGCAGGCGCAGGTGAAGGACCTGAGCGCCCTGGAGCCGGTGGTTGACCGCATTCGCATCGACGTGGAGCAGGTCCAGGGTGCGATGGCGGGCATCGAGGCGCGCCGGGCGCTGGTGGACGAGGTCCATCAGCGGCTGGACGGGCTCGGCAACGCCGCCGAAACCCTGGTGGAGCGCACGGAGGTGCTCCAGGCGCGGATGGACAACGCGGAGAACCGCTTCGCCCGGCTCGCACGGCAGGCGGACGACGCCCAGAAGGTGGCCGACACCATGGCCGGCGTGGCGACCGCGGTCGGTGACGCCGAGAACCGGATCGCGCTGGTGGGCGAGGCGGCGCAGGCGCTCGAGGCCCGCACTGGCCAGCTGGAAGAGATGGAAGAGCGGATTCGCCTGCTGGGGCAGGAGCTGGAGCAGCGGCAGGGCGCGCTCGACCGGGCCACGGAGCACCTGGCCCGGGCCTCGACCGTTCGACAGGAGGCGGCGGAGACGGCCCACCGGCTGGAAGAGTTGTCGCGCAGCATCGCGACCGGGCTCGAGACCGCGGAGCACCGGAGCAGCGGGCTGGACCGCCTGGCCGGCGAGCTCGAGGCCAGGGCGACGGCGCTCAAGCCGATCGACCGGCAGCTCGCTCGGTTCGAGGAGCTGCTCGCGACCTGGGAGTCGGCCCAGGCCGAGGCCGCGCGGGCGCTGGACCAGACGCTCGCACGCCAGGGCGCCGTGGAGGCGCTCGAGGCCCAGGTGAAGCACATCTTCGAGCTGGCCGACCGCGCCGTGCAGGACATGCAGGCGATCGGCGGCGCCCGGCGCGAGGTCGAGGACACCCGCAACCTGCTGGAGGAAATCCAGGCCCAATTCCGGGCAGCGGAGGCCGCTCTCCAGGGCTTCGAGGCGCGACGGCGTCAGCTGGAGCGGACCGAGCAGCGGCTCGCCCGGGCGGAGGCCCTGGCGTTGGATGTGCGCGCCACCGTCGAGTCGCTGCAGGCGCAGCGCGCCGTGGTCGATCACGTGATCGAGCGGGCGGGCGCGCTCAGCTTCCAGATGAAGCAAGCGGAGGCGCTCATCGAGGCGCTCCGGCGGGAACGGACCCTCGCCACCGACGTCAAGGCGGCGGTGGCCGCGGTACGGGACGACGACGAGGAGCCCGAGGACGAAGCGACGGCCTGATCGCTACCGGACGCCCTCGAGCATCCAGAGATCGCCGCCCCTCGGGGCGGCGCGATCGAACAGCACCCAGCGGCCGTCCGGCGACCACACCGGATAGTCGATCCGCACGTCCGCCTGGGGGAAGGCGAACACCTGATAGGGCGGCTGGCCGTTCGCGGGGTGGACCCACAGCGTCTTGTGGCCCCGCACGTCCAGGATGAGCGACTGATCGGGCGAGAACGACATGTGGGCCCCGCTCGCCACGTCCGGCTGGCGGGTCACGCTCTGGTCCTCCACCGACACCCGGAAGATCTGGAGCTGCCCCGCCACCTCGGTCCGGTAGACCACACTCCGACCATCTCGTGTCCACCGCAGGAAATGGCCGCTCGCGCCGGACGACGTGAGCTGGCGCTGCTCCGACCCGTCCGCGTTCATCACCCAAACCTCCCCACGCCCGCTCCGGTCCGAGAAGAATGCGATGCGCCGGCCGTCCGGCGAATAGAAAGGATTGATGTCCGTTCCGGGGTTGGCGGTGAGCCGGGTGAGCTGCCCGTCCGCCAGCCGCACGGTCCAAATGTCGGCGTTCCCGGCCCGGGCCGAGAAGAACGCGAGGGTCTGCCCGTCCGGCGCCCAGTTGGGCTGATAGTCGCCGCCGGGGCCGGTGGTGAGCTG
>Ga0070707_100001606_pt1 | contig 21879 bp, 24 predicted proteins | sample KBSK5502metaG_FD_65468 | JGI IMG/M metagenome (GOLD analysis project Ga0070707, IMG submission 65468) | Corn, switchgrass and miscanthus rhizosphere microbial communities from Kellogg Biological Station, Michigan, USA - KBS K5-50-2 metaG | ecosystem: Host-associated > Plants > Roots >...
TTCGCCTCCTATTTCTACCTGAACGTGCTCACCCTCTCGACGACACCCGCGCAGTTGCTCGATAAACTCGTCCATCGTGCTCAGTCCGTAATGGAACGGGTACTGTGCCGCGTGGACGAAACAGAACGCAGGTGGAAGAGCAAACGTCCTCCTGTCTACCAGGATACACCACCACCACGTACTGGCGAGGTGTTCACCTATGCCCGGCTCTACCAGGATCTCAAGCGGCGCCTGAGCGAGCAGCGCATGGATGCGGAAATAGCAGCCGCGTGGGAATCCCTGCCAGCCGGACTCGATGCGCGCGGGCGCTGTCTGCACCTTGTGCTCCATCTCTGGTCATTGAGCGGTAGTCGCGGCCCTGCCATCGTCGTCTACTACTCTCCACCCTTCATCCCGCACATCGCCGCAACACCCAGCCCGCTGCACGAAGCCGTGCATGCAGTCGCAGCAGCCCACCCAGAACTGCACCTCGAGGTGCAGGAGTACTTCCCACTCATCTCCGATATGAGCTACCTGCGCCTCGATCCCGATATCGACCCCGCCGCGCTCATCGCCAACCTGCCAATTTGGAACGACGCTCCAATGCCCGCTGCCTCTGCTCGTCCCGGCTCCTACAGGCTCCCCTTAGAAGCCATGCGGCAACTCAACCTGCCTGTCGTCAACCTCGGCCCCTACGGCAAAGGCGCGCACCAGCCAGGGGAGCGCGTGCTGATGTCCTATTCCTTTGGCGAATTGCCTCAATTGGTAGACGAGGTAATCGCACACCTTGCCCGTGAGACGAAAGATGGGAGCGATCACTAATAATCGTCCTGGCTGTGGAAATGCTAGTGTGAGCACCCATTCCCCTCCCATGAGCTTCTTGCCCCAACGGATGTCCTCAGGCAGTCAGCACGCGGGTTGTCTTAAGAGCGCGGTCCTAGAAGCGGCTCATGGAACCGCCATTGACGTACAGCGTCTGCCCGGTCACCCAGGCGGCATCCTCACTGCACAGATAGCGCATGCAGCCATACATATCTCTGCTCGTTCCAGCCCGCTTGATCATCCCCTGCTGGACGAGTTGCTCAAAGGCTTCCGCAGAGTAATGGCGCTGGGAAGCCTCGGTGTAGACCGGACCCGGAGCGATCCCATTGCAGGTGATGCCCGCATCGGCCACCTCGTGGGCCAGGCTGTAGGTGAGCTGATTGAGGGCAAGCTTGCTGACCGAGTAGACACCACCCGGCTTATAGGCCCCGCCCGAGGATATATTGATGATGCGTCCCCACCCTCGTTGGCGCATGAGCGGCACCAGGGCGCGACAACAGAGCAGAGCGCCTTTTACATTGGTGGCCATCACACGATCCCAAGGACTCTGCCGGATGCTTGGAGACGGGCAGTTGCCTCGTGAACCGCAGCACAGTTACTATCACCCAGGACCACACATGCGCCATCCTGAAGAAAGAACGTGGCGTAGTCGAATCCCAGCCCGCGTGCTGCACCGGTAATGATCGCCACTTTGCCGTCAAACGATCCCATGTCCGTGTCCCTCTTCTCGATTCACTGTTTCGTTCCAGAAAAAAGTGGGTGAAGACCCAGAGAAAGCCGAAGAGCAGTCAGCAAGCACAGTGTACGTTTCCCTTTGGTCAAGAGATGAGCTGATGAATGCATTCCGATTCTACGCTTTCATTCAGAGAATCCGCAAGGAGGAGGGGACAAGATAATTTGTTGCGACGTCTCTCTTTGGAGAACGGATGTCCTATGGAGCTAGCAAAGGGGGACAGCCGACGTGGTGTCAACAGTTGCCCTTGCGCCGTTTGCGCTTTTCAGCTTCTTCAATCATCGCGGCCACAATGGCACGCTGGGCGTTGGTCAAGGCCTCGTCGTGAGTAGCCCCGGTGACCCTTGCCCCAATCTTTGGGATGGTGGCGACGAACTGACCGTCGGCCTCTTCTATGTGGATGTCCTGTATGGTGTCTATCATAGTGTGAATTCTATCTGCTTAAAAGCCAAAAGTCTAGTGCTCAATTTTCACCAAATCGCGGCGTGAAGGCCCTGCCTTCAGGCATGGACAGGTAACGCCGCCTCCTGCTCTTTGCTTCCCCTTGCGGGGGCACGTTTTTGTGTGGGAACGTGCAAACCCACACCGGTTGCCCGGGTAAGGTCTTCCTCGCGAGAGACTATCTGACGGTTTTCTTTGTTTGCCAACGACACTGGTCTAACCCCGCTACGCCTGTTTAATCGGTGGCCGTAGAGCCTGGAGCTGGAAGCGCCACTCCAAAGGTACCTATCCATTCGTCGATAACGGTTACCCATTGCTGGGTGAGCTGGTCAGGATAGTGCACGTGCCAGCCTGAGCTATGCGCTCAACAGGTACACGTCTTAGCTTCGGCGAGGAGCAAGCCCCTGACTTCAGCTATGGGGTTCCTGACCCGTACGATCTGCTTTCCATCGTGCCATACGACCACCACTTCAGCGGCCGGCATTGTCTGTGCTTTTCTTACGGCTTCGTAAAAGCGCACTTGCATCAGTCTCTCATCTTCTCCAAAGTACGTCGTTTCTGAACGGTAGTCGAGACGGGTCTGATTTTTGGGGGTGAGAATGATCACACTGTAGTACCCCATTACTTCTGCCCTTGCTTTTTCACATGTCGTTTGATGCCCGAAAGTTGATCGAGCGTTGCACGGTCGATCAGATATCTCACGATTTTATTGCGGTTAATGCGCTGGCCGGTCCGTTTCTTGTGATCATGTGCCAGATCGTCTAATTTCTCTGCTTGCAGATGAGTGAGATAAAACGTCGTCTTCTCTAACTGTTCTACCGTTTCGCCGTATTGCTGTGTAACCGTGTTACTGATAGGCTGTTCTGCTGTTCCACGGTAAAACGGTGTTTCGGTTTCACCAATCGCGGCCAGCAGGCCCTTGCCGATTACGGCAGAGGGAGGAATGGCCGCCTGCGTAGCAGTACACCCCTTGCGGGGGCACGTTTTTGTGTGGGGAAGCAGTCCGTGGGACTGTATACGTGCAAACCCACACCGCTTGCGCGGGTAAGATCTTCCTCGCGAGAGACTATGTGATGGTTTCCTGATGCCGTGCCAACGGCACTGGCCTAACCCCGCTACACGTGTGTAACCGTTGGCCGTAGCGCTTCAGACTGGAAGGGCCATCTGAACGGTACCTATCCATTCATCGAGAACGTTTACCCGAGGCCCTGGTGAGCTGGTCAGCTCTACTATCTGCTGTAGCGCTATTCTCTGGAAACGAGAGAAAAAGGGAAACGGGACACACGCCCCACCCCCTGCGGCAATGATAGCAGACCAAACTCAGTCATGGCTCACGAAAATTCACGAGATACTCACGAAATAGATGATAATGCTGGAAGTTCAGAGGAGAGAAAGCAGGAATAGCCATGAGCAGGACGGGAGCAGCCTATCTGTGCTTTGTCAGATACTGTGGTTTATACGCACCCTCGCTGATGGGAAAGGTGATATGCCGAGCATTTGGCCATCTCTGCTCTCCTCCGTTCAAGGCACTCGAGTGCGTAGAGAACGCACTTAAAAGGTCGCAAGGGTGGCTTCCCTTTCCTATACTGCTCCTGGATCAGACCATGCATGATGCATACAGCAGAGAGAAGGAGCCATCGAAGTATGACCGTTTTTGATCTGGTCTTCCTGCTTGCGGTTGTGGGATGCGTGCTCGCCCTCGTTGCTCTCAGCTCCTTCCTGCTTCGCCGCCACTGGAGGTCGGCAAGGCGAGTCGCTCTGGCGCTGGGGAGCTTTCTGATGCTGTATGCCGGTGTGCTGTTGAGCGTCTCCCTGCTCAGTCCCCAGCACACGCTCGCCATGCACCAGGATCGCTGCTTCGACGACTGGTGTCTCTCGGTGGAGCGGGTCGTGCGGCAGCGCTCCGTCGGTGCCCCTCCCACCATCGTCGCCGCACGTGGTGAATTCTTCCTGGTCACCGTGCGCGTGTCGAGTCGAGCCAGAGCGATCACCCAGCGAGCCCTGGATGTCCAGGTCTCTCTCCTTGACGCAAACAGTCAGCGCTATGACCCTTCTCCCAGCGGTCAGCAAGTTCTCGATACGACCGGGCAAGGTGGGCAGCCGCTCTCGAGTGAGCTGGAGCCTTTCGGCTCATTTACCGGCACCATCGTCTTCGACTTGTCCACAGGCTCATCGCATCTGGCCCTGGTAGTCACCCATGGTCTGTTCCCCGACCTGTTCGTGATCGGAAGTGAGCAGAGTTTTCTTCACCAGCCGACCATCATCGAACTCCAGGTGGAGGGATGAGATCCACAACCTGGAAAATCCGCTCCACACCTGGTTTCTTTCCATCGACCCCTTGTAGCGCTCGTTTGTTGACGAGGGATGTGCCCTCGTTTGAAACCCACCAACCAGTGGTTATCTGAGCTCACGTTGCTCAGAGAGGTACCCAAAATCCTGCGCGATTTCCCTCGTCAACAAACGAGTGGTAAACAGCTCAAGAATAGTTTTCTGGTTACTATCTGCTTTGCTCTCGAGACGTTCGTCCAGGTGTTGACGGGCGACGCACAGTGGACATCCTGGCTTTTCGTGTAGCATGCGGACTGATGGAAGTGCGTGCGACACATACCGGCTTCGGTGTGCATGTGGAGTTCAGATTGCATAGTCGTCAGCAGTTGAGCCGATGGACTCCAGCCGCTAAAACGCTCGAAGAACTAGTGGGCCGCTTCAACAGCCGACTCTCGAGGCCGAGCGATACTCTCTTCTTTCGCCAGCGTCAGATCAATCACCATCGAGCGCCCAGCGCGGTAGACTTCGCTCGTTGCCAGGCGTGCCGCTCACCCGAAGATGCGCGGTCAGGCGAAACACTCCATCGAGCACTGCCAAACGCGTACCTGGTGCTCATTTATCCCGTAGGGGATACGTCAACAGTTCCTGCCAATCGTCGAGGAACCCGACTTCGGCGGCAAACTGGCCGCTCTGAAAGAAAGGCCACGCGTCTCCACGTGGATGTCGTAGGCTCGAACCCTACTCTGTCAGCCAAACAGAAGTCCCTTGAGTAGTGGTATCATCATTCCATGAGTACATACCAGACCGACTCCCGCATCGACGAATACATTCATGCGCTCCCTGGCTGGCAGCAGGATATTTGCCGCCAGGTGCGAGAGCTGGTGCACGCCGCCGACCCGGAGGTGACCGAGACCATCAAGCGCACAAAGCAGCCCTATTTTACGCTGCATGGCAACATCTGCGCGAGGCTTCGAGCGAAGGATCATCTCACCATTTTCATCTACGACCCCATCGCGCCCGATCCCGAGGGCATGATTAACCAGGGACAAGGGAACCTGACAGCGCGGGCGATTCAAGTCCGTCAGGACGAACCCATCAACACGCGCGCCCTTTTGAACCTCTTTCAAGCCATTATCGCCAATAACCGCGCGGGCGGGTGGCGCAAGCTCAAAGGGAGTCAGTAGCGATCCCTTTGGCTATGCAATGCTCGAGACGGGTATCTGGGTTCTCACCTGTGAACCACGGGCAGCCAGTTCTATACCCACTCTTCGCGCTAATTACCCCTAAATGAAAAAGGCACAAAAGTCGGCGTTATCGGGGCAGTTGGTGCGCAGGGATGTGTGCAGCTTTGAGCAGAAGAAGCTCATTTTTCATGAATACAGAAAGAGGTACTTTGAAAGCAAGAATCGGATAGCCACCTTTCAGCCTTACGGAGTATACTCCCCGTGGGCAAACAAAGAAAGGACATGAAAAAGGAGGTGGAGCATGTATTATCGTGTAGCTATCCAGGGGGATTCGTCGCCGACCTGGCAGTGGAAATCAACGACGCTGAGTGAGCTTTCTGCCTTGTTTCAGTTTCTTCGGCTCTATCGTACGCTTGGAGAGAATCGCCTGCGTGTGTTCTCCTCCTTCTCACATGAAGAGATGCACGAGCAGCTCGTGCGAGTGAACCAAGGACTGGAGTCCACCTCGGTCACGGCAGCACAATTCCTGCAAGAGCGGCTGATCGGTTCACCAGAGATGGCATGGAGAACGTCAACATGGGGGAACGAGCGGACGACATCCTTCGCTGTCATCAGCGAACCATCGCTGGGCGAGAGCAGTAGGGGAGTAAACGCCCTGGATGGAGGGGGCATGAGTCCACTGGAGAAGAGGAGGGAGGAGCTAGAACCTGGGATAGGTGGTGATCATGACATCCCGTACCGGTTCACGAGGCCCTCCTCGATACTGCAAGTCCTCGCCTGGATGAAGCTTCTCGTGAGGGTGCAGGATGGCACTCTCCAACCCTAGATCGTGCTTAAGGGGAGCACTAACAGTCACGCGAAGGGTGCGTATCGGTTCGCAACGCGCGTAATGACATCAAATGAAAGGAGACGGATGAGCCAGATCTGGAAACTGGTTGGTCCCGATGGTAAGCCGTATGCCAGCGCTGTGCCAGGGACGCTGGGTGGTCACCGCCGCAATCGCATCTACGGTCGTCTCGACTGCCCCGCCGCACTACGCGCCATTGCCCGAGGAGGCTATGTCACCCACCGTGTCTTCTTCCTCACTGAAGAAGATGCGCGGGCCGCCGGTTACCGCCCCTGCGCCGTCTGCCTCCCCATTGCCTATGCACGCTGGAAAGCACGGCAAGACAGCATAGCGGATATCAGGCCGCTTCATGCGGGAAGACGGAAGCTTTCTGGGCGAACAGCTCAGGAGCGACCTGTGGGGTGACAGCACGCTCGCCGACGATCATCAATCAGAAGGAGGCAACATCTGAATCATGGAGAAGCAACAGCTTCTGAAGCGACTTGAGAAGGCGTGGACGGAGATCAAGGAGTCCTACGCTGGCTTGTCAGATGCACAGCTGACGGAGCCTGGCGTCATGGGTGATTGGTCGGTGAAAGAGATCCTTGCGCATGTGACCACGTGGGAGGAAGAGGCGCTGAAGTATCTGCCGCTCATCCTCACCGGAGGCAGGCCACCACGATACATCCAGTCCGGCGGCATCGATGCCTTCAATGCGCAGATGACGGAACAGAAACGGAGCCTGGCGCTCTCCGAGGTCCTGAGCCAACTGGATGAAACGCACCGTCGACTCATCGACTACATTCAAAGCGTGCCCGAAGAGTACTTCACGCGAGAGACGCGCTTCCGGCATCGCCTCCGGCTCGATACCTACAGCCATTACCCCCTGCACGCCAGGGCGATACAGCAATGGCGGGAGCGGCCAGTTGAAGAAAGGACCAGGAGCTGAACCTTCTTCCTCATGATTCGCGTCAAGTGTGTAAATTTGGGAACTAAACGGGTCTGGCACAGATTTGGTGATTCGATTATTGCAGAGCTGTGAAGAAATCTCAGGGAATCACTTCTGAAGCGAATGAAGATGTTCGAAGCAAGCTGCTGATGCGCTTGAATCACCAAATCTGTGCCAGACCCTCCATCAGAATAGCGTTTACACTTCTGCACGACGAAAACGAGGGCGCCTTCCATGCTTCTCACCTCCCTTCAGGTTCTTGCTCTGCGGAAAATAGTCGCTTCTTTGCAGGTATGTCCGCCACTTCCAGGCCTTGATAGAAACTGAACAGTCAGGCGATGTGCTGGTCTGCTTGCAAGACCCGTGCGAACAGATCGCCTAGTCGCCCGGCTCGCTCAAGCGCCACCTGCGGCGAGAGAGAAGCCGGATGAATGGTGCCCGCATCCAGTTCCTCCCAGGTGAGCGGCGTGGAAACCGTCGGGTGGGCCGGGTGAGCGCGCAGCGTATAGGGAGTGGCCGTGTTGCGCCCGACACTGTTCTGCGCGTAATCCACCGTCACGCGGCCTCCACGGTGCGTCGCACCACGAGCAAGGGCGATCAGGTCAGGGTATTTCGACTCGAGCTGCTGCCCCACGGCTTTGACCCAGACGCGAACGCGCTCGAAGGTGTGGCCGGACGCGAGCGGTACAAAGACGTGCAGGCCGCCTCCGCCGCTGGTCTTGGGATACCCCCTGAGGCCAGCCTCTACGAGCGCGTCGTGGAGCCGCAGTCCTGCCTCTCGCACGGCATCGAACGACGCCGCTTCGCCGGGGTCCAGATCAAAGATGGCCAGGTCGGGCTGCGTGAGATCTGGCAGATGGGAGCCCCACAGGTGGAATTCGATGGCCCCCTGGTTGGCGAACCACAAGAGGCCAGCCACTGTGTCGATCAGTGGCAAGGGAACCGCGTGGCTGACCGTCTTGGGCTGGTAGTCGACCCGGCGGAGCCAGTCGGGGGCATCCTCTGGACAGTCGCGCAGGTAGTACGAGGCTCCCTCGACCCCGTGTGGGTACACGCGCAGCGTCACCGGGCGGTCTTTGAGATAGGGGAGCGCGACCAGCGCGATCTGCCGGTAATAGTCCAGTAGATCGGCCTTGGTGAACCCCGTCTGCGGCCAGTAGACTTTCTCTAGACGTGAGACCTGGATGGCCTGGTCTCCCAGTCGCCAGGTTTCCGATGAGGTGTTCATACGAGTGTCCTTCCTCCTCTTGTTCTGACTCTGACCGATTTTCCTCTTTTTCCGCCACTGTCTCAAAGGGCTCGCTCACACGAGCACATTCGTCACTCCTTGCTATTGTACCATTGGCTCGGTCGATCCCCGCTCATAGGACGAGGTGAATGACGGAGACCGGCGCCGTCCTCTTTGCACCTGCTCGCCCGCTCGAGGACTGGTGCGATCAACGAGAGCTAGAGGCGAGACTGGAGCCTGGTAATGGCAGTGCGCAGGGTGTCCTGCACCTGTCGGAGATGTGCTTCATCCTGGCCAAGCCCTCCTCAATGGCCCGTTCGAGCAGCTGACATGCGTCTCTCCCCTTTTTTCATGAAGGACGTTCATGCGTTCGCTGCAAAAGGACGCGCTGTATGCGTGATGATGCCAGGGCATCATCACATAGGCTATAATAGTACGATATAGCGAGTGCGTCTGGTGCCGGTTCGAACCGCCCAAGCCTATGTCAGGCTTCCTGAAAGCGCAGGCGGGTACACCGACTGATCCATACAATGCCCTGCGTCAACTCGCGGGAGAAGAAGGAGGAACACCCCGTGGAATTTGCCGCCCTTGCGCACACCTTCGAGGAACTGGAACGCACCAGCTCCCGTCTGGCGTTGATCGGGCTGTTAACGCAGCTGTTTCGCTCAATCGAACGGCCAGAGGAAATCGAACACGTCTGCTACCTGGTGCAGGGGAGGGTCGCGCCCTTCTTTGTGGCACTGGAGATGGGGATGGCAGAGAAAAGCGTGACGAGGTCCATCGCCATCGCCTCTCACACCACTCCAGAGTCCATTGCATCGCTGTACGCGACGTTGGGTGATCTGGGACTGGTCGCAGGGCAGGTGAAGGGCGAGACAAAGAATGACCCCGCTGTCCTGAGTATCGACGACGTGTTTGAGGGCTTGAGAGCCATCGCACAGACCACAGGCAAAGGAGCCGTCGAACAGCGCATTGCGAAACTTGCTGACTTGCTCACGCGCGTAGATAGCGTGTCTGCCAAATATGTGGTGCGCATCCTGCTGGGCAACCTGCGGCTGGGCATCGGCGACGCGACCGTACTCGACGCGCTGGCGAAGGCCAGGTGGAACGATGCCAAAAAGCGCAAACTGCTCGAAGGAGCCTATCATAAAACCTCGGACCTGGGGCTCATCGCCAGGACGCTCTGGGAACACCCCGGAGAGGAAGAGGCGCAGCGTGCGGTGGCAGCCCTGGACATCCAGGTCGGTAAACCGGTCCACTCGCAACTGGCCGAGCGGCTCCCAAGCGCCGAGGCGATCATTGCCAAGATGGGGACGGTGGTGGTGCAGTACAAGTACGACGGCTTGCGCGCGCAGATCCACAAGGATGGGAAGCAGGTCACCATCTTCTCGCGCAACCTGGAAGACCAGTCGCACATGTTCCCCGAACTCATTGAAGGAACCCTCAGGCAGGTACGAGCGGAGAGCGCCATTCTGGACGCGGAGGCTCTGGCCTACAACGCCACCTCCGAGGAATTCCTGCCCTTTCAGGAAACGACCCGCCGGCGGCGCAAACACGGGATCGAGGCCCTAGCCGAGCAACTTCCGCTGAAGGCCTTCGTCTTTGACATCCTCTACAAAGACGGGACCTCGCTGCTGGATACCCCGCTGTCGGAACGCCTCAAGATTCTTGAAGAGACCCTTCATCCGGCTGACGATACCCTCATGCTCACCGCGAGCCATACGATGGAGGATGCCCACTCGCTCACCCTGCTCTTTGATGAGTCGATTAGCAAGGGACTGGAAGGCCTGGTCGTGAAAAAGCCGGAAAGCCGCTACGAAGCAGGCGCGAGAAATTTCAACTGGGTGAAGCTCAAGCGGCACTCGGCCGGAGCCCTGAACGACACCATCGATTGTGTCCTGCTGGGCTACCTCTATGGCCGTGGCAAGCGCGCGGCCCTCGGGGCGGGTTCCCTGCTGGTGGGGGTCTATGATCCCGAACGGGATCTGTTCGTCACAGTGACCAAAATCGGCACGGGGCTGAGCGATGAGCAATGGCGCAGTATCCAGGAGCGCACCAAAGGACTGGAAGTCGATCACCGGCCTGCCCGCGTCTCGTCGCTCATTGAGCCGAGCGTGTGGGTCGAGCCGCAACTCGTCCTCGAAGTGCTGGCCGACGAGATCACGCGCTCGCCCACCCATACGGCGGGGAAAGTCGGAGCCGAGCCGGGCTATGCCCTGCGTTTTCCGCGGCTGGTCTCGTTCCGGGAGCGAGACAAAAAACCGGAGGATGCGACGACCGTCCAGGAACTGGTTGAGCTGTACCAAAGCCAGGGCAAGAAGTGATGGGCATGGTGGATTGCCCCTGCGCCACGCTTTGGCAGAGGCCGCTTACGTACCATTTTCTCTGCCACATCACAAGAATCCCCTGGCGAGTGCAAGCGGTGTTCCCCACGCCTCCCGCGTCGTCACGAGGACTCCCAGAGTCGATCCGAGGCGATCTGCGCTCCCTCGACCATGGCTGCGAGCTTCGCCCAGGTAATGTCTGGGTCAACCGTGAGTGCGCCGGAGAAGGTGGCGAAGCCGCAGTCGGTCCCGGCGATGACGTGCTCCCGCCCAATCACGGATGCATAGCGCTCGATGCGCTGGGCAACCAGTTCGGGATGCTCGATGAAGTTCGTGGTAGAGTCCAGTACGCCAGGAATGATGACCTTCTCTTCCGGTAGCCTGATCTCCTCAAAGACCTTCCACTCATGTTCGTGCCGCGGGTTGGCCCCCTCGAAGGACAAGGCCACCGGGCGCGCCTCCAGCACATCGGGTAGGATGGTCCGCAGGGGAATATCGCGATGGTGTGGCCCCTCGTAGTTGCCCCAACAGAGATGGAGCCGCAAACGATCCGGCGGGAGATCCCGCACGGCCTGGTTGAGCGCCTGGATGTGCAAGGCGCGGTAGTCCTCGCGCCAGTCCTCGCCACGTACCCGGCTGACGCCGAGATCGGGGCAATCCAGTTGCAGGAGGAATCCGGCCCCCACGATGGCATCGTATTCTTCCTTCATCGCCTCGGCCAGGGCGTAGAGATACGCTTCGTGCGTCGGGTAGTACTGGTTCTCCAAGAACAGCGCGATAACGCCGGGCGAGGCTGCCGTTATAAATGCCTCGGCGACCTGCACGCCCGTTAAGGCGTCGGCGAGGTTGGCGATATCGCGCGCGACGTCCGCCTGCCCGCGATAACTCACCGGGCCGTTGCAGGCGGGCATCGTCGAGACCTGGCTGATCACGGGAAGACGCCCGGCGTACCCTGGAAAGTCGGCGATATCCGGTGGGACCGTTCTCGCCTGCGCGCTTTGTCCTTCAAACCCGGTGAGCCGATCCTTGACGTAGGTGCTGTAGCTGATTTTACTCATCTCCCCATCATTGACCACATCGATGCCACAGCGGGCTTGCCGCTGCACGACTTCCTGGACCGCCGCTCGGACCCGTGCCTCAAACGCGGCGCGCTCAAGCGGCTCGCCGCGATCCTGGGCCACTAACATCTGTTGCAGATCGGCTGGTCTGGGCAAGCTTCCGGTATGTGTGGTGAGGATTCGCTGCGTGCTGTGTTTCATGGTGGCGTGACTCCTCTGCTGAGACGACATCGTCTGACTGCCTGTTCTCTCATCGTAATGTCTCTTGTATTATATGCCATGCTCACACCCGTTGTCATATGGGGATTGGCTCTTATCCGGTGGAATGGGACTTGATCAGACAGCATCAGCCGGCTCAATAGAGGGGTCTCGAAGACAAAGGCCTCTCCCTTGTCGCCCATACTGGTCGGGAAGGGATTCATGCCGTCATTCGGTATGCTCGCCCTGCCTCTCTGGCGAGTTTCTATCAAGGGGGTACATCTGGCACCTCCACGAGCCGCTTCACTTCACCCGATAGCTCAGGCTCCTCGATGCCCAGCACTCGACACAGCGCTAAAGCCTCCTGGGTTGCCCAGGTAACAGCAAACACCCACTCGGTCAGCACAAAAGCAGCCCATGCTTCCATCCCTTCATCGATGAGGCGCTTGCCTCCCCGGTCGGTCAGACAGCGATAGCCGAGCGCCTCTCCGATCTTCATCAACCGGTAGCAATCCCAACAATCCATCCGGTCACACCATGCCTGACCCGCGGGATCAAAACGTACCATCCGCGCTCGTGGATGATGCGGGCAGCGTTTCCATTGTAGAGAGGCTTCATTTGGCTCTGTTCTTGCGGTATGATCTACTTCACAAGGGAGTATGTCCTGAACGTCTACTGGCGGTTCTGAAACGTGCAACTGATTACACTGATTACACTGATTACGGCAGTTTCTTGCTGATGTCGATCCCCTTGCAATAGTATCTCATGCTTGCAAAGAGTGATCGACGTCATTCCATCCTGCAGAGCGGCAGCTTCATCAAGGACGCGTTCCTTCGTGAAAGAATCAGCAGGAGTGTCATTGCCGTAATCAGTGTCATCAGCGTAATCAGCGTAATCACTGTAATCAGTCTCATCACACTGACTCGTACCATCGTGGTCATCATCCCTATCACCGCCAGGAGTTACATGATCCATCATCTGATGATGCTCACCCTGTTTGATCTGGCCCTTCCTTAGCGATGGCCGCTGCACGTGCCCATGACTCCTCTCTGCTGAGAGCGCGAGGTACCTCCCACGAAGCCGCCCGACCTCACCGGTCTCCTCCATCTTGCGTAGAATCGAGCGCGTCGTGTGATAGTTCTTCTCCAGCGCCTCGGCGATCTCGCGCGGGCTCATCCCCTCTGGTTGCTCGCGGAGCAGATCGAGCATCTCCTGACGCGCTTTAGTACGACCGACTTCATCGGCGTTGCCAATCACGGACCACATGGCGGTAGCGGTATCGAAGCTTAAGGCCAGTTGCTGCTCGCGTTCGATATCGCGCCCGGTCACAAAGAGCGTCGCCTCTGCCTGCCCGCGCTCGCGTTTCAAGATGAGCGTCCCGTCGACCGCTCCGGTCATGCCAATCGAACCGCTGATTTCGTCCAGCACATCACTGGAGCCGGTCTTGCGCAGGTGATGCACCGCCAGGATCGAGACGTGATAGGTGTCGGCCAGGCGCTTGAGTGGGATGAGCGCCTCATAATCCCCCTCGTACTGCGAACTGCGGCGTTCTCCTGATGGCGGCGCAACCCTTGCCCAGGTATCGATGACCACCAGCCGCATATTGGGATGTTCCTTAAAATAGTCTTCAAGCGAGGCCAGGCCACCTTCGCCCAGGCGTGGCCAGTCCAGGGCAAACGCTATGCCACCTGGAACACTCGTCATGGAGGCCAGCAATTGTCTGGCGCGCCCTTGCAGGCGGCGCGCGTTCTCTTCGAGCGCCAGGTAGAGGACATCGCCCTGGGTGACGGATTGTGTGCCGAGAGCTACGCCGCCAGCTGCGATGGACAGCGCGGCGGAGAGCGCCAGCCAGCTTTTCCCCAGCTTGGGCTTGCCAGCCAGCAGCGTCAACCCTTCTGGTAAAACTTCCGGGATGGCCCAGCGCGCGGGCGGCAGCTCCCAGGAGAGCAGTTCCTGGAGACTGAAGACGCTTGGCTTGTCTCCGACCGAAAGGGGCGATACTGGATGAGGACGATTGAACAAAAGCAGCTCGGCGTGATCGAGCGCGTGTTGAAAGGCAGCGCGAAAGCCCTTTCGATCCTGTTTGTACAGCTCATTCGGGTCTTTGGCGCCAGGGAGATGCACTACTGCAGCCTTCCCTTCCCACCGCCACTTTTGCAACCGATCCGCGATAGCTTTCACGAAGGTGGCCCCTGCTGCATCTGGCTCCTGTACGATGTACACCTGGCCAGCCCCGGTCAAGGCTGACTCCTCCACTACCCCTGCCATCTCGGCACCGGGAAGTCCCAGCGCCGGGAACCCCTGGTACCACAGCGTCCAGCAGTCCGACTCCCCTTCCACCAGCACCAGGAAGCCTGCTTTTCTCGCTTCTTCCAGGCGCTCCAGCCCATAGGGAACAATCTTGCCTTTGCCCTTGCTCCAACGCGACCCTTCGCGAGCTCTGAGCGCCGTGCGGATACGGGAACGCGGCGCGGGCGAGCCGTCTACCAAATGATACGGAATGTGCAGGCCACCGGAGGGATGCTCCATCACGCCGAGGTTAAGTAAGAACTGCCAGGGCAGTTGCTTCTCCAGCGCCAGGTCAAGCAGGGTGAGCGTGGCATGGTGTGTGTGGTTTGACGATGCTCGTTCAGCCGTCGCATCGGGAAAGAGATCCGTGACGGTGAGTCCCATCGCTTCAACAATACGTTCAAGCGAGCACCCGGCAAAGCACTTGAGCAAGACCTGTCCTTGCTCGCCCAGACCGATGCTCAAGCTCGGTTCGCGGTCCGCGTGCGCCGGGCAGCAGGCTTTCCACCCGCGTAAGGAGGTACGTACTCCCTTGAGCTGCGCCAGCACATTGTCCAGTGCGGGAGAAGATGATTGTACAGGAGACGTGACCATCGGAAGTGCTCCTTCCAGTTCACGAAGATGGCGACACGAAAGACAGCACCATCACCACCGTAACTCGGGTGTACGAAATGTGGATAAGCTGTGGATAACCCATCATCATGGCAAACCTGAGATGAGAGCCCACGCTCGTTCGTCTGTTGCGATGGCATTTCGGTGCTCACATACCTAGAGCTTGCTCGTGTGACCTGGCAAGCAGCAGGTAGCCATAGCCGGTCAAGCAGAGGATGTCCAGGTCAAAGGGCCAGAGCCTGGCCCGCAGGCGACTGATATGCTGCGTGAGGTTGCGCCGGGTATGCCACTCCACCGCTTGTTTCGCCGATCTGCCGAGCAGGCGATTGATCGGGACGCCCTCTCCGGCATGCTGGAGTAGTGCCTGCAATAAGCTGTACTCGGTCGGTGTGCAGGAAATGACCGTTTCATCAATAACAAGCAGGTGGAGCGCGTCGCTGTACTGGATGCGATGCCCGCGCAATTGCGGGCGCTCCAACAGATGAAGGGTTGTGCTAGCTGCCATCAGAAGCCTCTTCGAAGTAATCGATAGTACCTGCGTTGCCCAGTTCTATGAGGCGTATCTGCGGATAGGCACGCTTCGCATAGCGACGTACCAGCGGGTGCAAGCAGCCCAAGGGTAGCAGCAGGCTTTCCCACCGTGATAGGGAGATCGCCACCTCTCGCTCTTGCGCTTCCCACCGCTGCGGCCAGGGCAGCAGGACGAGCGCCGCGAGTTCCGTTTCTCGCTCAGGATGCAGGAAAGGCGAGACCATCCCCGGCTGCATGGCGAATGCCTCAACTGAATGGTGAGCGGAGGAATTGATCGTACACCGCTTCATGGTTCTGTACGGAAGCGCCAAAGCTATGGCGATGTCTTGCAGCTGCCGTCGTGTTAGACTCTGGGTGCCCACACCGGAACAAAGGAGCAAGCGCTCCCTGAGTGCAACCGTGACCGTCTTCTGGACCAGTACACCAGGTGGGAGCAGCGCCTGAGTTTCGGCAGCGCGCTGTGAGGGGCCGTGCCGCAAGAGACGAGCGTGCAGCGGGCGGCTGTCCCAGGGCGAGTAGACCGGCATCATCAAGCCTCGGAGGCAGTCCGCTGCGCACTCGTAGAGCAACCTGATGCTGGCACCAGGGAGGGTGGCCGCCCCAAGCATCTGCTCTCTCCTGGAGAGCAGCGAGGTGATGCCCGGGGTGGTCGCGGTCACGCCGTGCGAGTGCCAGTGTAAAAAGACCCCTTCCAGGGGCGGCAAATCATAGAGCACCTCTTCCGCCAGTTGGAGGTTTATGGAAGCAGATGGAACTGGAGCAAAAGAACGCATAATTACAACAATCCCTCTCTAGCAGAGCGTAGAGGGCCAGGGGTCGAGGATGCTCGACCCCGGACACACTGATGAAACGCACGACGAACACAATGCCGATTGCAACGGTGACCTGGCAACCATTGCGCGCACATCACAGAGCGACGTACTAGAACTAATGTACTACATCCGGCAGCCAAAAATCCTGCCGAAGTATACGTTTTTGCAAGAGCAATGTCTCGTTTTTTTGCGTGACAATGTCTCTGCGCGCGAAGACCATGTTCTTCGGCAGGATAGAAAGGCTTCGAGCGAACACCTCTCCGCTCAATCGCTGGCTTTGGGGATGGTTTCAACCAGATAGCCGGTGTCCCGCACGGACCGCACCCGTAGGCCAAAGGCACGCAGCCCGGTGGCGAGACTCCCAATTGCCCTGCGAACCGAGCGCAGGACGATCCCTCTGATCTCACGCAACTGCTGGCGAGCCTCATCGAGCGTGAGCGAGAAGAGAGCCGCCAGCAGCGTCTCATAGGGGCAATAGTTCGGGTAGGCCTGGAGCAGCGGGATGAGGACGCGCATCCCATTGGGAGAAAACTGCTGCACGGTGACGACATCGGCCTCACCAGGAGAGGTCTGCGCGAACAAGATGGCTGTTCGCGCGGAGGGGTTGATCACGAGCTTCTGGTTGTCCGGGAGCAGACCGGCGAGGGGCAGATGCAGCAGCGCTCCTGGCTGGTCTTCCGGTTGATGGTGACCGTTGGCAGGTGGACTCATCGGCATAGAACAGGATCGCACTCTGGCGATTGCACGCGCGCAAAGACGCAGAGAGGCACCCCGACTCCTTTCCTATATGTTCTATATAGCGTGAATGAACGGTCCCTGGGTCGGTAACGGACAACACTGAGAAGCACCGTGACGGCTGGGACAGAGCTGGACACGGCGAGCGTGTTGTCTCAAACGCAGAGGGGCGAGAACAGGACAACCGTCAGCACATGCCTGTTCTGTTCGCTCGTACAGATGGTGCGAGAAGATGCAGAAGAGAACACTATTGCACTATATCGTACATGATCCATTAATTATGGCATAACACCCCTTCTCTTGTCTACAGAAAATAGAACATAAATTCTAAAACAAGTATACGGAGAGGGTGCAATGGTTGTCAATGCAATCCCCCTTTCGTTCCTGGTCTGCTCACATCCGGGTCGAGCTGTACTTCCCAGGAACAACGGGTCTAGGTCCAGAGGAAGAGGTGCTGTTCTAGCTGAGGGCTTGGTGACAGGCCGAACTCGTGCAGTTGGCCGCGAATTTTGCTGCGAGCAGCCGTGGGAGAGGCGTGGCGAGCATCGATGAAGGCCTGCGGCCAGAAGCGCTCGGCCAAATCCCAGACGTAGGAGTAGGTACCGCGTGTGCGACCAGTCAGGTCCACTTTGCAGACCAGGAAGCGGCGTTGCAGTTCCACCAGCGCACGTTCGGTCGCCAGTTTCTTTGATTTGTCGCCCAGTCTGGTGCCACGCCGGAGTTCCCGCGTCGGCTGCGTGGGATGATCGAGCAGCCAGTCATAGATCGTCTTGGCTTCACCGGAGAGTCGCCCATCGAAATAGAGCCGGGTCGCATCCCGCTCGTGCTCCAGGCCGCGCCCGGCAAGAGCAGCGATGAAATCGGGAAGATAGTCGGGGGCAAGGAAGCTGGGCTGACCGGCAATGATCTTGCCGTAGTAGAGTTGCTGCGCAAAATGCAGGTCATCTTTCCACGACCAGGTGCGCTCTAGGACCGAGGTCGCCGTCTCCCCCATGGCTTCAGCCAGGTTGGGGAATAGCAGGCGCGGCACCGGCGCCCACGTGCAGAAGCCGCACCCAGTGACAAACGCCAGCGCCTCCTCCGGTCCCGTGATTGGTCTGGGGATCAATGCATGCCATCCTCCGGCCTCCGTCATCTTGCCTCCTCTTCAAGCGCTACTGGCGAATCTCGTCATCTCTGTACAGAAGGTCCCCAATCCTGGAAATCAACGCTTCTGTTTCCGCACGAGCATCGGAAACATTGGCAGCATCCTGGCAATATCTCTCTTTATCGTACGTCCTGATGTGTCCCCTTGCAAGTGGATGGGCTAGTACATTGAGGGAGAAATTCCTCCACGAGAGAAGGAAGCTTCAGAAGGACTTCTGGGCGCTCATCTCTCAGGCAATCGATGATTGAGTGGGAAGTCGACATAGAGTTGGTTCTCCGTTTTTCATTTCAAGCCAAATGGCTGGCAGAAATTGCTGGCCCGATGCTCCAATGGCTGATGCACACAACGAATACCTCTTGTATCATATCGATAGATACACCCATCATCTCGGCAACAAGGTTTTGAGGATATTTTCGGAAGGAAACGCTCATGTCACCTCATCCCCTCTCTCCATTTCGCCTTGAGCGCTGGTTTGTCGAATTTGAATTTGTCCCAGGAATACGCAACTTGACCGCCAGTGGCCCTTATGACGCAACCACTCGGGAGGTGCTCGCACTGGAAGACGGGAGAACAACCGAGCGCTATCTTAATCTTGGCCTGGGCTATATTGAAAATCCCGGTAGGGAAAGTCTCCGCCAGGCAGTCTCTTCCCTGTACACGACGCTGAAAGCCGAGGATCTCCAGATCACCTCCGGCGCCAGTGAAGCGCTCTTTCTCCTGGCCTGGTCATTGATGGAACCTGGTGCCAATCTTGTCGTCGAAGAGCCTTGCTACGAGAACCTCCCAGGTGTCGCCAGTGCCCTGGGCTTCGAGGTACGCAGACTCCCCTTGCGCATGGAAGATGGCTGGAAACCCAACCTGGAACAGCTTGCCCAACTCATCGACGAGCAAACACGCCTGATTTACCTGGTGCATCCCCATAATCCCACCGGTTCAACCTTGCAGGTGGAGGAGATGCAGGCCATTGCACGGATGGCGCAACGCGTTGGCGCGCTGGTGGTCAACGACGAACTCTTCCGCCTGATCGCGCTCGATGGCGAACCCACCCCCTCGATCATCGACGTGACCGAGCATGCGATCTGCATCGGAGACATGACCAAGCCGTGGGGACTCGGCGGACTGCGCATCGGCTGGATTGCCAGCCGTAGCCACCACCTCTTACAGCGGGTGAGCGAAGCCCGTGATTACTCCACCATGTGTTCCAGTGCTCCAGGAGAATTTCTCGCCGAAGTCGCGTTGCGCCATGCGTCGCAGCTCATCGCGCCACGCCTGGCCGCTGCACGCGCCAATCGAGAGCAACTCGCACAGGTCATCGCGCAAGCCAGCGCGCACTTCCAGGGACTACCAGCATGGCAGCGTCCTGAAGCCAGCTATACCGCCTTCGTCCAACTCCCGTTCCCCGCGGAGGCATTCTGTCGTCACCTCGCCCTGGAACGGCGCATGCTCCTGTTGCCAGGCTCGGTTTTCGGCCCTGCGTATGACAACTTCATCCGCGTTGGGCTTGGTGGTGATACGCACCAGTTCCACGAAGGGATGTCAATCATGCTGGATGAGTTACTCCGCTGGAGAGGGCACGACCACACGAAGGGATAACTATCTCGAAGAATCGGTACCGATTTATCAGCCTGGACCCTTTCGGCAACTGGCTCGGATGCACTGTCATCTAGGAAGTGTATCGAGAGGTATACTCACCTAATGCGAGACACTGATCAACTTCACGGTCTTACTGTTGAGCTTTTCTGGATGAAATGCGATGAGACTGTCTCATATCACGCAACTCGCTCTCAACCCGCTCTACAGCGAGAAAATTGGGTGTGGTACTAATATATCTGACTAGCTCTTTTCATGTACTTTCTGCCACCAAACCCGTTCGCCGGGAAATTCCGGGCTTGTCTTTTCGCGCCGGTCGTGGTATATCTTTGGTGTAGAACAGGTGGACTAGACGGAAGCATAGCCAGAGGGCCGCTCCTGTCAGCCACGCGAGGCGATCCGGCCTCGTCCTCCGTCCGTCGCCGGGAGATACTGCTCGCCGGGAGGAAAATTAGGATGAGGGAAAGGCTGTCCACCCTCGACTGGAGTGTCGCTGGGCGATCTTATCTCAATGCAAGATGGCTCGCCGCCAGTCAAAGGACAGCGCGTTAAACCGTTTCCTTGATGTCTCGTTTCTTCGTAGCATCGTCCATCGTACTCAATTCTTTGTAGCATCGTGTAGTGTGCTTGGTTTGTTCATCGTCACTGTGCAACAGCATAGCTGCAGAAAGGAGGCGTTCAGGTTAAAAGAACCATGAGGAGCTGATCCTGCCTGCTTTCGTGCTGCTCGTTTCACATGGTATGAACAACCAGCACCTGGAAAGAAAGGCTTCTCATGACCGATCAGCAGCAATCCCATCGCGATCAGCGACACCACCAACGACAGAGCCACCAGCAACACCAGGATCGAAAGCCTCCTGGAAATCCTGAGGTGCAACGACGCGAATTTCTCTGGCGAGAGCGCGTCAAACTGGAGCTGCAGGTACAGGCGCTTCTGGCGCGTGCCGAAAGCCTGGACCAGGCCTGGCGTGCGCTGCTGCAGTGCAAAGCCAACATGCAGCACCAGAAACCGAAACTGGCGGCACAGATTGTGCTCTCCGGTCTCGCTCGCACGCGGCATCTTCCTGCCGAGCGGCTGTTTCATTATGAGCGGGAACGCATCATGCAGGAAGAGGAGCGGCTACGGCAAGCCATGCTCTTCTGCCAGGGCGATCTGGCTGCCCTCCAGGCGCAGATCGAAGTCATTCAACTGGAACTCTCGTTTCTCCAGTAGCGCGAAGCAACGTCACGAGCAAGAGGTCGTGGCGTGCTTTGCCATCTCCTACAGTGGCTTCCTCTACGCACCACATTCGTTCGTGTCTGCTGCTCGCCTCCCTCTCCGACTTCTGCCGGTGTGCATCCCCCATATCCCCCATCGGTCTCCATCATGTATACTTGGAGTACCAGGCCCTCCAGGCGCACACGGAGGCTGTATCGAAGGAGGTTGACCTATGGAACGCCGCTTTTGGAATGAAGACATCGAAACACTGTCAAGGGCCTCATTACGCCAGCTAGAAAATGTCCGCCTGCAGGCTCAGCTTGCGTATGTCTGGGCCAGCTCTCCTTTCTACCAGGCCAAATTCTCTTCTGCAGGCGTCAAGCGCCCTGTTCTTGGTGACCTGGCCGACCTCCCACTCCTGCCTTTCACGGAGAAAGACGAGCTCCGGCAGGATCAACAGGAGCATCCCCCCTTTGGCAATTATCTCACCACCTCACCGGAACGATTGATCCGCGTCCACAAAACCTCAGGCACCACCGGCCGCGCGCTCTACATCGCGCTGACCGACCACGATCGCCGCGCGATGAATGAAAGCGCCGCCCGTTCCCTGTGGGCCGCCGGGCTGCGCCCCAGCGATACGGTCGTCCATTGTCTGAACTATCGTCTCTGGGCGGGAGGCTATTCCGACCACGAGAATCTGGAGACGACGGGAGCCACTGTGGTCCCCTACGGGGTAGGACAAACAGCCGCACTCATCCAGACCATCCGCGAACTTCACATCAACGCCATCAGCGCAACTCCTTCGTATATGCTGCCGCTGGCCGAAGCTACCAGTGCTGAAGGGCTGAATCCTCGCGACCTGGGGCTGCGCAAAGGGTTCTTTGGGGCAGAACCGGGCATGAGCGAGCCCGGCGTAAGGGCACGCATGGAAGAGACCTGGGGAATGCGCGCGATG
>Ga0070707_100001610_pt1 | contig 21859 bp, 14 predicted proteins | sample KBSK5502metaG_FD_65468 | JGI IMG/M metagenome (GOLD analysis project Ga0070707, IMG submission 65468) | Corn, switchgrass and miscanthus rhizosphere microbial communities from Kellogg Biological Station, Michigan, USA - KBS K5-50-2 metaG | ecosystem: Host-associated > Plants > Roots >...
TGGGCCTGGTGTATTTGGCCCTCCGCGTCGATGACGAGTATCGCAAGCTGGTCGCGATTAAACTGATTAAACGCGGCATGGACACGCGTGCCATCGTGCGGCGATTCCGCCACGAGCGGCAAATGCTGGCCGGCTTGGAGCACCCAAACATCTGCCGGCTGATAGATGGTGGCACTATCGACCATGGGCGGCCCTACTTCATTATGGAGTACGTCGACGGCCTTCCCCTCGACGAGTACTGCAATCAACGCCGGCTCTCGGTGAATGAGCGGCTGACGCTGTTTCGCACGGTATGCGCCGCCGTGCACTGCGCCCATCAGAATCTCATTGTGCACCGAGATTTGAAGCCAAGCAACATTCTGGTGACGGCCGACGGCGTACCCAAGCTGCTGGACTTCGGCATTGCCAAGTGGCTGCTTCCGGAGCCGTCCGAGCAGATGAAGACGTCGACGGGACTGCGGCCGATGACGCCGGAGTATGCCAGCCCGGAGCAGGTGCGGGGCGGGACGATCACGACGGCCAGCGACGTCTACGCGCTGGGGGTGTTGCTGTATGAGTTACTCACCGGCCATCACCCCTATCTCTTGGAGGGCTGCTGGCTGCCGGAAGTCGAGCGTCTCATCTGTGAGGCCCAGCCGGAGCGCCCCAGTGCGGCGGTGAGCCGCCCGAAAGCGGTGCTCGATGCGGGACCGGATGGCTCTTCCGAAGCGTTGCGCCGCCGTCTGGCGGGCGATTTAGACAACATTATCCTCATGGCGCTACGCAAGGAGCCAGCGCGGCGATACGCCTCCGCGCACGAGCTCTCGGAGGACATTCGGCGTCATTTAGAGGGCATGCCGGTGATGGCCCGCAAAGACACGCTCGCGTATCGCATGGGAAAGTTCGTGCGACGAAACAAGTCGGCAGTGTCGGCAGCGACGTTGGTGTTGGTGTCGTTGCTGGTTGGTTTGCTGGCGACCACGTGGCAAGCTCATCGCGCCAATCAACAGCGCATTCGGGCCGAGCAGCAGGAGCTGAGCAATCGTCGTCTGCTCTATGTTTCGCAGATAAATCTGGCGTACCAGGCCTGGGATCAGGCCAATATGAGGTTGCTACAAGAGTTGTTGGAGGGTCAGCGACCTCGCCCGGGCCAAGAGGACCTGCGCGGCTTTGAGTGGTACCACCTGTGGCGTCTGTCCCATCGAGAGCAGCTCACGTTGCCGCATCCCAACATAGTCCGGGGTCTGGCATTTTCCCCCGACGGCGGGATCCTAGCTTCGGGAATTTTGGGTGGTGTGAGACTTTGGGAAGTAACTTCACACAACGAATTGGCTAAGCTCAAAACACCAGGCAGCGGCGCTTTGGCGATCAGCTTTTCCTCGGACGGAAAGGTCCTGGCCTCGGGGCATGCTGATGACTACACGGTGCAACTCTGGGATATGGTGAAACACCAGTGGCGGGCTACCCTGGTGGGCCATAAGGGCCTGGTCGATGGGGTAGCGCTTTCTCCAGACGGCAAGATTTTAGCCTCGTCGAGTAGAGACCAAACGGTGAAGCTGTGGAACGTGACCACGCAGCAGGAGCTCGCAACACTGGAAGGGCGGGCAAAACGGTTCGATTCCTACCCCGTCGTGTTATTTTCTCCGGATGGTCAGTTATTGGCCACGGCGGGTCAGGACAACGTCGTGGCACTGTGGGACGTGAGCCGACGGCGGAGGCTGGCCACACTGAAGGGACACACGGATCAGATTATTTCCGTAGCATTTTCCCCGGATGGCAAGCTCTTAGCATCCGGCAGTGCCGATAAGACAATCAAACTGTGGAATGTGGTTACCCAACAACTGGCAACCATCAATGGCCATAGCGGGGATGTCTTAACTGTGGCGTTTTCTCCGGATGGCAAGCTCTTGGCGTCCGGCAGCTCTGATAACACAATCAAACTGTGGGACGTGACTACAAGACAGAAACTGACCACGTTCAAGGGGCACGACAATGGGATCAACGTCGTCCTGTTTTCCCCGGATGGTAAGACGCTGGCCTCCAGCGGTATGGATTATACAGTCAAGCTATGGGACGTTGTTATGCTCGAGGAAGAACCGATCACGCTGAACAGCGCTCAAGGTGTCGACGCCGTGGTGTTCTCTACCGACGGCCGCACGTTGGTCACGGGGAGTCTTGATGCAACCGCGAAGCTGTGGGATTTGAAGACTCGTCAGGAATTGATAACTCTGCGCGGGCACGCCGTATGGGTGTCCTACCTAGCAGTCTCTCCCGATGGCAAAACGTTGGTCACTGCCAGTCGGGATGGCACGGCCAAGATATGGGACATGGGCACAAGAACGGAGCTCCGAACCCTCAAACCGCAACGAGGTCCGCTCCATGGGGTGCGGTTTTCTCCGGATGGTAAGCTGCTGGCCGCTGCGGGCGACAATCCGGCTGTCGTTGTCTGGGACACGACGACCTGGCAAGAGTGGCCGCCGCTGCGGGGGCATACGAAAGAGGTCTGGGCGGTGCACTTCTCCCCCGACGGCAAGCTTTTGGCCTCGGGCAGCTGGGATGGCAGCGTGCGCCTTTGGGACGTTGCTACACAGCGCGAATGGCATACTCTTCCGAGCCACGGGCCCTACGTCTTTGCTCTGGCGTTCTCCCCGAATGGCAAGCTCTTGACCATCGGATATAGCGATGGCACGGTCCGGCTGTGGGACGTTGCGACACGGCAGGACTACGCCAACCTCAAAGCCCACGTTGGTATTGCAGGTGTTATCGCCTTTTCACCAGACGGGAAGCGATTGCTCACGTGCGGCGCAGATTCCACAGCAAAGCTTTGGGATCTGGTGACCAACCAAACCGTGGCGACGTTTCGAGGGCATCAAGGCGGGATTCCCGATGCAACCTTCTCTCCCGATGGCCGGATCTTGGCGACCGTCGGTGAGGACGGCGCGATTAAACTGTGGCACGGTGCCACCGACCAAGAAGTCTCTGCTCAGGGTTCTGGGGTGAGAAGGTAAGAGTGACTTCCGCCGGCTGGATTGTCCGCTGCCGACAATTTGAAACCGGCGACCAACGTCATCGACTAGAGTCAGGGACGTCCGGACGCCTTAACGAGCTAATCCCAGTGCTCGCGAGTTGATCCAAAGCTTGCGACGGCGATCGAGGTCTGATCCTCTTGTAGCTATGGCCGAACTATACGCAATGGAGCTGCGGGAACGTGTCGTTCAATGCCGCGCGGCTGGTGAAGGAAGCTACCGCACCATCGCCGCGCGGTTTGCTATCGGGAGGCGACAGTCAAGCGGTGGGTCTGGCTCAAGAGGGAGCAAGGACATCTGTTGGGGTCGAAAGGAGGTGGCACCCCGTCCACAACCAAGGCGTTGCCATGGCCGCTTTACCCCGGCGCTGGAGGCAGTTGACCCCGCAACGAAGAACTCTTAAAGTCCTGCTCTCGCACACGCTGCGTGGATGATCATTGAGCGGCTGTGCGGGAGGGGCGACCGGACCGTTGGTGGGCCATGACGCCTAAGCAGTGGCAAAGGGTGTTTGCACTCGTCAGGGCGACTCAAGAGGGGGGTGAAAGCCAACGGGCTTCATTTCTTGCGGAGAACTGCGCGAGCGACGGAGAGATACGAAAGGCCGCCCAGTCGCTTCTCTTGGCTCAAGAAGAAATGGGCTCATTTCTCGAAGAGCCCGATCGCCTGCTGGGCATAGCAAGCCAAGATACTCAGCACGTCGCTTTTCAAGGAACCAGCCAAGCGGGCCTGCCAGCAAATCGAAATCCTTCCACTTCAAGAGTCCCTCACGCATTATCGCGCGGAGCGACACTGGGCCGGTACGTCGTGCTTGATCTGTTGGGCACGGGCGGCATGGGCGTCGTTTACGCTGCCTTTGACCCGGAGCTCTACCGCAAGCTCGCCATCAAGTTTCTTCGTCCCGAAGCTGCCAGCGCCTTGAGCGGTGACGATGCGAAAGCGCGACTCCTGCGCGAAGCGCAGGCGATGGCGTGCCTGTCACATGCCAACGTCATTGCCGTCCACGATGTCGGAACCATCGGTGGCGAAGTTTTCATCGCCATGGAATATGTCGACGGATGCACGCTGAAAGAGTGGCTGAAGGCAGAGCGACGCGAATGGCCTGAAATTGTCGCCATGTTTTCGCAGGCTGGGCGTGGGCTTTCAGCGGCGCATTCCGCGGGAATTGTGCACCGCGACTTCAAGCCGGACAACGTGTTGGTAGGAAAGGATGGAGGCGCTCGAGTCTTGGACTTCGGCCTCGCGCGGGGCACTCTGATGGCAGAGGGAGAGCAGGCGGTTCAGCTCGGCGCCCACGGCCAAAACACCAACTCGATTACGCCCAAGCCGCTCGCTGATGACGTGACAAAGACTGGAATCCTCATCGGAACGCCGGCCTACATGGCGCCGGAGCAGATCGGCGGTGGGCAGGTGGATGCGCGGACGGACCAGTTCAGCTTCTGCGCAGCGCTGTATCAAGCCCTCTACGGCGAGCTTCCTTTCAGGGGCGACACGCTGCCGCAGCGGCTAGCGGCCATCCGCGAAGGGCGGCTGAGAACGACCAAAGCTTCCACCAAGGTGCCCGGATGGCTTCGGGACGTCGTGCTCAAGGGTCTGCATTCGGAGCCAGGGGCTCGGCACCCGTCAATGGATGTGTTGTTGCACGAACTGCAACAGAACCCGGGGAAGCTTTGGCGCCGGGTAACTGCGGTCGCAGCCGTTGTCTTGCTGGTAGCCGTCATCCCATTTGTGTCATACAGCGTTGTCCTCCACCGCGAGAGTCTCGTTTGCCAGGGGGCGGCTGAGAAGCTCGCCGGAATTTGGGATTCGCCGCGCGAAGAGGCAATTCATCGAGCTTTTCTGTCGACAACACAACCACGGGCCGCTGATGCCTTTATCAGCGCGAAAAGTGCACTGGACCGGCAAGCACATTCGTGGGTGGCAATGCACAACGAGGCATGCCAAGCCACCCGACTGCGAGGGGAGCAATCGGAAGCATTGCTCGATTTGCGGATGGGATGTCTTCACAGCCGACTGGAGGAGATGCGAGCCTTAACGGATCTCTTTGCTCAAGCAGACGCTCGAGTCGTGGAGAAGTCGGTCGAGGCGGCCAACGCTCTCACTCCGCTGAGCGGCTGTGCGGATGCTGTCAGCCTGACGGCGCAGACAAAACCGCCGGAAGTGGGCTCTCCGTCCAATTCCCTGCCAACACACTCGCTGCTCGGCGCCCAGTGGGTGGGTGAAGCTGTCCAATCTCCCGAGACAGACCACGTCGTTTTGAGGCTGGCGCCAAAGCAGGCTCGGAGTGACCGAGCGGGATCGACCAAGCGAACCCCCGCCCGCCGCCTAGCACCTCAGAGACGAATCATCGAGATCGAGTAGTTCTCATCGGCGCTGTTGCGGCCAACGGGAGGGACCTTTGATGCGTCGATATCGCGGAATGCGAATTGTATTGGGAGTCATTTTCATTTCCCTCTCAGTGGGTGCACAGACTGCCGAAGAGATGGCCACGCGTCGAACCCTGCTGGACGAAGCCCGAAAGGCAAGTAACGCCAGAGATCATGCTCAGGCGTTGTCATTGGCTGCCCACGCTGCGGAGATTCGAATGACTCCGTCGCTCCGTCTTTTCATCGCCCAGGAGCAAAGCCTGGTCGGGCAATTTGGAAATTCGATTGCCAACGCTGAGCTCTGTGCCCTCGAGGCCACCGAGGACAAAGCGTTGAAGAATCGCAAGAAGATTCTCGGCACCTGCAAGGATTTGATAGCCGAGCTCCAGAAATCCGCTGCTCGAATCATTGTCTCCTGGCTCAAACCCGTTCCGCCGCACGCGCAGGTGTTGATCAATGGGCAGGTGGTTCCGGAATCCCTCTACGGAGGGCCCTATACCGTCAGTCCAGGATACGTCCGCGTCGAGGCTAGCGCGCTCGGCTACATACGATTCTATCGCGAGTTGGAAGTCGAACCCCAAGAGGAAGTAATTGTGACATTAGGGCTGACTGAAGACCTTGCGCCGCAAGCCGTCGAACGTCCCGCAGACAGCGACGCAACCGTTGTTGCAGCGGAGACTTCCCGATCTCCTCCGAACCGCGAAGCAGTCGTCGTTTCCGCCGGATCCGAAGGCCAAACTACTGGGCCTGTCGGAGCCTACCTTCTCCTTGGCGTGGGTGCGGCGAGCTTGAGCGCATCTGCGGCGTTTCTGATTATTCGCAACAATGCACTCAACAAACTCGACGCGCAGTGCGGCGGCCCGAGCCATTCAGTTTGTACTGATACCCCGGATTCGCGTTCGCTCCGAAGCAAAGCCTCCACCTATAGCGTCTTGACCGACGTCGCGCTGGGCGTCGGCAGTGCGGCCGTGGTGGGCGGTGCGATCTGGCTTTTCTACGAGAAGGCACGTCGCCGGAGAACGCCTCCTCACGCAGAGCTGCAAATAAGGCCAACCCAAGGCGGTGCCGTAGTCGGAGTTGGAGGAACCCTCTAGATGCGCTTTTGCACGTGTCTGATCTGCTTCAGCGCAGTGATCCCGGCCTGCCTACCCAAGGATTACGCGTTTGTGGCCGCTCCAAGCATTTCTAGCTTCACGAGTTCAGCAAGCCGGATCTTCAGCGGTGAAAACACGACCCTGATACCTGTATTCAATGACGGCATGGGGTTCATCGATCATGGCGTGGGTGTCGTCGCCAGTGGCACCGCCTATTCAGTCTCGCCCACAGCGGACACGACTTACACGATCACCGTGACCAATGCGGCGGGCGCGACTTCCAACGCCCAAGTCACCATCCGGGTGGACACAGCGCCGGTAAGAATCTCCACCTTCACCGCGTCGCCGACTCCTTTGAGTTACGGTCAGCAGACCACCCTCTTTTGGACTCTCGTTGGGAGAGCCACTGGGCTCACGTTGGACGGCGTCTCGGTGCTGGGGGACAATTCCCGAACCGTCTCGCCTGTGCGGCGCCAGACTTATCTTCTCGCGGGCTCCAATCCCTTGGGTGGATACGCACAAAGCTTGACGGTCGCCGCCCGCGGACTCGACGTGCTGGCGGGCAATATCGGGGGCCCGGGCTCGGTCGACGGCGTTGGCAGCGCTGCCCGCTTCAACATGCCGACAGGCGTGGCGGTGGACGGCTCCGGCAATGTATATGTCGCAGATTTAGGAAATTATACCATCCGAAAAATTACCGTCACTGGGGTGGTGAGCACGCTGGCAGGCTCGGCGGGAGTACGTGGCAGTGCCGATGGTATCGGCACAGCGGCACAATTCAATCTTCCGGCAGGCGTGGCGGTGGATGACTTTGGCAATGTTTATGTGGCAGACGTTTGGAATCACACCATCCGAAAAATCAGTCCTGCCGGCGTGGTGCGAACGCTCGCGGGCGCGGCGGGAGTGCCGGGCAGCGCCGATGGTGCTGCCACCGCGGCGCGCTTCAACTCTCCCCGGGACGTGACGGTGGATAGGCATGGAAATGTCTATGTGGCGGACACGGGGAATCACACCATACGAAGAATTAGCTCGGCCGGCGTAGTGAGCACGTTTGCGGGCTCGGCGGGAATTCCTGGCAGCGCGGATGGCACCGGCAGCGCCGCGCGTTTCAACGAACCAACCGGCCTGTCGGTGCTTTACTCCTTGAACTTTTATGTGGCGGACAGCGGTAATCACACCGTACGAACAATTAGCTCGGCCGGTGTAGTGAGCACGCTTGCGGGCTCGGCGGGAATTCCTGGCAGCGCGGACGGCACCGGCAGCGCCGCGCGTTTCGACCGTCCCTGGGACGTGGCAGTGGATGGCTTTGGGAATATCTATGTGGCTGATGCCAACAATAGCACCATCCGAAGGATTAACGGCATCGGAGCGCCGGTAGTGAGCACGTTGGCCGGTTCGGCGGGAAGGCCTGGCAGCGCGGATGGCACCGGCAGCGCTGCGCGTTTCTTCCGTCCGTGGGGCGTGGCGGCGGATGGCCCCGGGAATGTCTATGTGGCGGACACGGAGAATTACGCCATCCGAAGAGTTACGGCAACAGGAGAGGTGAGCACGTGGGCAGGCTCAATGCGACTGCATGGCAGTGCCGATGGCGCGGGCAGTGGTGCGCGCTTCATCTTACCGGAGGGCGTGGCGGTGGATGTCTCCGGGAATGTCTATGTAGCGGACACCGGCAATTTCACGGTTCGTAAAGTCACTCCGGCAGGAGAGGTGAGCACGTTGGCCGGTTCGGCGGGAAGGCCTGGCAGCGCGGATGGCACCGGCAGCGCCGCGCGCTTCGTCGATCCCGTGGGCGTGGCGGTGGATGACTCCGGGAGTGTCTATGTGGCGGACACGCAGAATCACACCATCCGAAAAATTACTCCGGAAGGAGAGGTGAGCACACTGGCCGGTTCGGCGGGAAGGCCTGGCAGCGCGGATGGCACCGGCAGCACCGCGCGCTTCATCTTACCGGAGGGCGTGGCGGTGGATGTCTTCGGGAATGTCTATGTAGCGGACAGCGGCAATTCCACAATTCGCAAAGTTACTCCGGCAGGAGAGGTGAGCACGCTGGCCGGTTCGGCGGGAAGGCTTGGAAGCATCGATGGCACGGGCAGTGGTGCGCGCTTCATCTTTCCGGAGGGCGTGGCGGTCGATGAGTTCGGTAATGTCTATGTGGCGGACACCGGCAACTCCACCATCCGAAAAGTCACCCCGGCAGGAGAAGTGAGTACACTGGCGGGTTCGGCGGGAATGCTCGGAAGCGCCGACGGCACCGGCGGCGCCGCGCGCTTCGACCATCCCGGGGGTTTGGCGGTGGATGGCTCGGGAAATGTCTATGTGGCGGATACATTCAATAGTACTGTGCGAAAAATTGGCTCAGAGGGGGTGGTGACAACCATCGTCGGCAGCCCGGGCGCTCTTGGCAGCGTCCGTGGCGAGCTACCCGCGAGCCTCTATCGCCCTCACGGCATCGCCCTCACACCCGCGGTTGATCTCATCGTCACGAGCTCCGATGGCGTGTTGCAGGCAACGGCCTTTTAAGCTCGTCATCTCAAGATTCATTCTGCGGGGATCGGAGGGTGGAGTGACACGTGGCTAACCTCCAACAAAAAGGAGAAGTAACGCAACTTCTCAGCGCGTGGAACCGAGGCGATGAAAAGGCACTCTCGTCCTTGATTCCGCTCGTTTACCACGAGCTCCAGCGAATGGCGCGAAGGCATTTCCGTCGCGAACCTCAAGGACACACACTGCAACCTTCGGACCTCATCAATGAGGCGTTTTTGCGCCTCGTGAATCAGCATGTTCAGTGGCAGAACCGTGCACACTTCTTTGGAGTGGCATCTGAGGCGATGCGTCGCGTATTGGTGAACCACGCAAAAAGAAAGAAAAGGATCAAAAGGGGCGGAGGAGACATCAGGGTATCTTTGAGCGAAGCAGCCAATCTGGCGAAGCCCCGAGAGCTTGACGTTTTGGCTCTCGATGACGCCCTCGAAGAACTTGCTTCCATTGATCCGCGGCAATGCCGGATCGTCGAGCTTCGCTACTTTGGCGGCTTGACAATCGAACAAACAGCCGAAGTGCTCCAGGTCTGCGCGGCGACCGTCAAGAACGAATGGACCCTCGCAAGGGCATGGCTCTACCGACAGCTCTCTGAGAAGTGAGACGAAATAGAGTAGGGTCGTTGTTCAGCTGACGCTTGAGAATCGACCTGCGCCGTGTTCGGCCAACCAGACTAGGAACGACGATGAGAATACCAGCCGTTATCCTTCTCTCGGTTTTTTTGTTTGCCTCTTTGGCCGCTGAATCGACAGGGAAGGGAAGGGGACTGATTCGATGAACGCACGGCTTTGCTTACATATCGTGCCGACCAAGATACAACTTGCAATGGCAAAGCCGTTCCGAGTCCGGCGTGGGCAAGCTCGCTTTATGTCAGGCGAGTCGCGTTTGGGTCAATGCGTTCTATCAACAAACTGGCATTATCGGTAAATAGGCTCGCCTAGAGACCGTGCTCCACGAGCGGATTTGTCGTGCCGCTGGAGCTCTGCCGCTGGACATCGTGCCAGTTCCCGACGGTAGGAAGAACGTGAAGCCTGATTCACAGGGACTGTGCAGCATTCTGCACGCCGCGCGCCGCTGAACCCCTCGGTAGGCCACTATCCAGCGCGGCACAGGCGTTGCTGGCCGCCTTTCACGAAGGAAGCCTGCGTCGAGCGGCAGCGAGCAGACGGGTCTCGGAGGCGCCATGAGGATTCTCGTGCTTGGTTGCGGTGAAATGGGGCAGGAGGCGATACGCGATCTCCATCAGTACGGCGAGCTCGATGAAATCGTGGTGGGAGCGCGCAATCCGGACAGAGCGCTTTCAGTTCTTTCGGACCTGCGCGGCCCCAGACAAGTCCGCGTAGAACGTATCGACATTGGAAATTGCGAGGCGCTCGTTTCCTTGATGGCCGCCTGTGACGTTGTTCTCAACTGTATCGGACCCAATTACAAGCACGAGGTCTCGATCGCCCGTGCAGCTATTCGTGCCCGTCGAAACCTCGTTGATATCAATGATGATTACGAAACCACATTTGAGATGCTGGCGCTGGATGCCGAGGCAAAAGACGCCGGTGTAAGCATTGTCCTGGGACTCGGCGCCAGCCCGGGCATCAACAACGTCTTGGTCCGTGCAGCAGCCAACCAGCTGGATGAAGTTTTGGAGATCGATACGGCTTGGGTGATGAGCGGTGCAGATCCGGGTGGACTCGCTCTCAGCTATCACCTGCTCCACTCGCTCTCCGGGAAAGCTCTCACGGTGAGCGGGGGTCAGCTCGTGGAAGTGCGCTCGTTCGTCGACGGGCGCGAGCGGATGCACTTTCCAGAGCCGGTCGGAGCGGTTGACGTCTTTCACATAGGCCACCCGGAGCCGATCACTCTTTCGCGATGTTTCCCGGATGCCCGCGTGGTCAATGATCGCGCGACGTTCGTCCCGTCGATCGTGAACCAGTGGATTGTCGCCATGGGGACGAAGGCAAAAGAGGCTCCCGCGGCAGTTCGCCTCGGCAACGGTGAACTCGACCCGATGGACTTCGCAGCCGCGTACTTTCACAAGCGTTGCAAGGAGCTCAAGCACGTTCCGAAAGAGGGAGCACTGCGGGTGGAGGTGAGAGGGCGTCGAGGGAAGAAGCCAAAGAAGGTCATCTTCTCATCCGCCGGAAGAATTGGGCATGGCACCGGGATACCAGCCGCCGTTGGTGCAGTCATGCTCGCAAAGGGGAAGATCAAGAAGCGAGGCGTCGTCGCGCCAGAGGAATGCATCGAGCCGAATGACTTTCTCTTCGAGCTCTTCCAACGCCGGAACGTCGCCAAGCTAAACGGCTGGATCGAAGGCTGAATGTCTCTGAAAATGGATCTCTTCGAACGATGCGAGGCATTCTACTCGAGCGCCGAATACGCGCAGAGGCTCGGATACCCGGCCAATCCGCGGACCCTTGAGGCGCTCGGCCTGTATCCGTACTTCATCCCGATCGAAGAGTCGAATGGGACCGAGGTCGTCGTCGAGGGCCGCAGGTTGATCATGCTCGGCTCGAACGATTATCTGGGCCTTACCTCCCACCCAGGCGTCACAGAGGCCGCTGCCGCCGCCATTCGTCGGTACGGCACCGGCTGCACCGGATCGCGCTTCCTCAACGGGACGCTGGAGCTCCACGTCGAGCTGGAAGAGCGACTCGCCCGTTTCGTCGCTAAGGAGAAGGCGCTGGTCTTTGCGACGGGCTTCCAGACCAACCTCGGCAGCATCACGGCGCTTGTCGGCAGAGGGCATCTCGTCGTCGCAGATCGCGAGGTACACGCCAGCGTTGTGGACGCGATCCGCATGGCGCAAACCATCAGCGGCGCGGAGGCACGCTTCTTCCGGCACGGTCACCTGAGCCAGCTGCAGGCAATTCTTCGAACGCAGGCGCGCCAGCGACCGACGCTGGTGATCGTCGACGGCGTGTACAGCATGGCCGGCGATATCGCTCCGTTGCCGGCCATCGCCGCCCTCTGCCGTGAGCATGGCGCGCGACTGATGGTGGACGATGCCCACGGAATTGGCGTGCTCGGTTCTGGACGCGGGACCTCGACACACTTCGGATGCACTGCCGACGTGGATCTGATCATGGGGACATTCAGCAAGTCCTTGGCGTCAGTCGGTGGGTTCATCGCGGGCCCCAAGGCAGTCATCCATTGGATTCAGCACTTCGCCCGTCCGTTCATCTTTAGCGCCAGCCTTCCCCCCGCCAACCTGGCGACGGTGCTCGCTGCCCTCGACGTCGTCGAGAGCGAGCCAGAGCGGGTCGAACGCGTAAACCGGATCGCCGCAGCGATGCGCCAGAAGCTCCGTGCCGCTGGCTTCGACCTCGGCAACAGCGAGACACCCATCGTCCTACTGATGGTCAAAGACCAATTCCGGTCGCTGCAGGCCTGGCGCGCGCTCATCGAGTCCGGTGTCTACACCAACGTCGCGCTGCCGCCGGGCGTGCCCGCCAAGCGATCGCTCCTGCGGACCAGCTACATGGCAACGCATACAGACGATCAATTGGAGAGAGTTTTCGGCGCATTGATGAGGGTGCGAGACCGAATTCTCCCCGTTGGTGGCAAAGACCTGGGTCCTCGCTCGAGCAGCACAGGTGGTCACTCGAGAGGTACAAGCCGCGCAGAGAAGAATGCGCCACCATCGAGCAAAATCGTTGGGGCGCCCGTTTTATCGACCGCTGCTCGACTCGCCCCTGACTGGCGGCCGGTGCCAACCGCGCGGCTGCGAATGAGGAGGATCCCTTGAGCCATGGGGCGTTTCGGATCGGCGGCGTCACGAGCTCAAGGGATCGCGAGATCTTTGTTCGCCTCCCGGCCATGATACATCGGCACGACGAGCGATGGGTTCCGCCGCTCTCGGCGGATGAAATTCGTTTTCTCGACCCCTGCCGTAACCACGCCTTCACATACAGCGACGTGATGCCAGCCGTCGCCTGGCGCGGAGACCGCCCACTTGGGCGCATCGTCGGAATCGTCAATCATCGTCACAACGCGCTCGGAAACGCGCACACCGCGCGCTTCGGATCGCTCGAATGCGAAAACGACAGCGGAGCGGTACAGGCCCTCCTCGGCTACGTCGAGGACTGGGCCCGGCAGCGAGGTATGCGCAGAGTGGTGGGGCCAATGGGCTTCACCGACCAAGACCCTGAGGGCCTTCTGGTGGATGGCTTGGAGTTCATAGACAGCCATCACATGCTGGAGTCGAATCTTGCAGTGCGCTCCGAAATGGAGCGGCTCGGCGGACAGATCTACAAGCGATTTCGCATCTACCGGAAGGTTCTGGCGCCAGCATGACCATTCGGAGATTGCAACGCGTGCCGTTTGTCTCCCTTGCCACAATGGGCGTGTACTTTCTGATCATGAGGCTCACGGTCGGAAACCGCTTGGAACAATTCGTTCTTTGCGGCGCGATGGGTTTCCTCGCTCTTCGCTCTGACGGTACTCGCCGCATCTACCGCGCGTTGTTGCCCTTCATGGCACTCGGCATTTGCTACGATCTCATGCATCTCACGCTGCCCCTCGTGGAGTCGCTCAAGCTCAAGGTGCACGTCGCGGAGCCCTACCTCTTTGATCGAGCGCTGTTCGGCGTCCAGGGACCGCAGGGCATCATCACACCAGCGGAATACTTTGCGGTCCACCACTGGCCGGCGGTGGATCTGATCACGGGCACTGCGTACATCCTTTTCCTGTATTGGGCGATCGGCTTTGCTCTCTACCTGGCGATCCTCCCTCGCGAGCCGCGGCCGCAGCGCCTACTGCGCCACTATGGTTGGACTCTCTTTTTCATGAGCCTGGCGGGTTTCGCGGCCTACTACATCTATCCGGCTGCAGCGCCTTGGTATGTTTCACAATACGGCCTGGGCCCGGTGCACTACGAAGCCCGGTTTAGCATCGCGGCTGCAGCGCGCTGGGATCAGCTCGTCGGAATTCCTTACTTTGCCACATTTTACTCGCGCAGCGCCGATGTGTTCGGGGCAATTCCGTCCCTGCACGTTGCCTTCCCCCTACTCGTCTTCTTGTACGGGCGGGCGCTTGGGAAGCGCTGGCTCGATGTCGCAAGCTTGGGCTTCTCCCTTCTGATGTGTTTCTCGGCTGTCTACCTTCAACATCATTACCTTCTCGATGTGCTCACCGGGGTGGCGTACGCGCTCGCAGCTTATGGGATTGACCGATTGCTTACTGCACACGGTCGCGCGGGCGGCAAGATGCGCCAGGTCGTGAATGGCGGCATCAAGCAATGTTGCACTACAGCAGGCATTCAGCGCAAGTCTCCCGAATATATTTCTGTGATAACCCTCCAGCCGATTTACTCTTCGATCGCAAGGTATTTCCGAAGGCAAAATTGGACTTAATCAGAAAACTTCATGCTCTCGACGTGAGATATACTGCAATGCTACCTTGTTTTATTGCTCTCTATCTTGCGTTCGGCTATGTCGTACTTCTGGTTCAGTCGCTGGCTATACAGATAGCCTGCTACTTCATCATAGGATGGATAATCGTCGGCTTCAGTACATTGATGCATGAAGCAGTGCACGGTCTCTTATTCGAGAGTCCTCATTTGAATCGTTGGCTCGGATTCGTCTGCGGCGTCCCTTTAATCGTTTCACAGTCTGCATATCGGTCGCATCATTTGTTGCATCACAAATATGAACACTCAGAAGCTGATCCAGATGACATCGAAACGATCACCCGGCGAAAATCGATTCCGCTGACCCTGTTCTACTATTGTTATGTTTTTATCGGTGCCTATATCTATCTTGTCCATATTGCGGTGCGAGCCTTTCAGCGCGCAGAACAGGAGAAGAAATATGCCATTGCGCTTGAATACGGCATCATTGGCGCCCTGCTTGGATTTGCGCTCTGGCTTCTACCAATGGATAGCTTCTTGAAGACCTGGTTCTTCCCGTGGCTGGTGGCGGCTCAGATTACGAGTTTTAGAGGATTGCCAGAACATGCGCTTACCACCGGCGGCAATGCGTTCACGGCGACGCGGACAATCTTGAGCAATAGGTTTGTCCGCTTTATGTCGTGTAATGCCAACTATCACCTCGACCATCATCTTTTCCCAGGAATTCCGTGGTACCACTTGCCGAAGGTACATGCACTTTTGAAAACAGAATATGAGCAAGCCGGATCTCCTGTGTTTCGATCGTATACGGAGTTCTACGTTGATTTCATCAAAGCATCTCGAGCCGGTATTATCCCCAATGTTCGGCTGATTCCTAAAAGAATACGTGACAAAGTCTGCTGTTGATGCGCGACGCTCGACATGCCACCCGGCAGCCGGACGGACTTTGACTCGGTGCAGCTCCCTGCGATTCCTCCGTAATCCATCCGCAAGACACGCTGGTCGTAGTTGCCAATCCTGCCGACTGCCGCAACCTGGTGCGCATCATCGAGCAGCTCGACACTCCTCGGAAGCAGGTTTCATCGAGGCGGCGATTCTCGAGATTGACGTCGAGCGCGACAGTGACTTCGGCATCAGCTTCCAGCGCAAGCTTGCTCTTGCCTTCTCGACGCGCGCGAGGAAGCGAGGATCGTTCTCGAGCCGGTAGTCGAACCAATCGTCCTCCGACTCGAACCCGATCAGAATCCCGGCCGGCTTCCCATGGCGGGTTATCACGACAGGCTGCCCCTCGGCCTGCCGCAGGTAACGGGAGAGGGCGTCCTTCGCCTCTGAGAGGGGAACTTCTTTCACTCGGGCCTTCCGAACTGATCGGAGGCTCACGCGCCCTAACACAGCTGGCACGCGTTACTCTGGCTCTCCTCGGCAGGGATGGAGCAGTGGTCTACGACTATTCGGTCGTGAGTGGGGTTGATGACACACTGGCGAGCTGGCAGCGGAGTGTGCCTGCGGTCGCGAGTATGGGTGATCACAGGCTGTATTGGCGTTTCTTGAAATTGTTCAGTGCCGCTCATACCTCGAGCACCCTGGAGACGCACTTGACGCAATTCCACGCTCGATCCTCGAGCTGCTTGAGAATTCCGCCCAAGCTAGCTCGGGCACTTTGCCTTCGGATCCTGAGCAGGCTGCAAAGTCAATTCCTCGATTCGCCCGGATGAATCAATTCGAATGCGGGCGTCCAGCGGTTCGTTGGTGCAGTTGAGCCGCGTTCGGGCGAATGAGTCACCATTGCCGTCCAGCCACCGTCTGAGCTGGCAAACGCCGTAACGTGTGCTGGTATGCGAAAGGAGCGCTCTGATCTTTTGTTTGTCCATCGAGGGCGCGAGCAACTCGTCGATAGAGCCCGGCGGCGTTTGCTGGATCGCGTCCGCCAGCAGAGACAGCACGGCCAGGAGCCGCTCTCCGGGTGGCAGACGGCTGCGCAACTGCACCCACTGAATCAAAGGAGGTTTGTCAGGGGTGAGGGCGATCGCCGCATCGACCTGGCCGCGCTCGCAGGCAAACCGCACTCTGCCGCGCAAGGCATTCTCCGATTCGAGAACGCCGACCGGGCGACATTGGCCGTGCCGCGTCCGCAGCGTCTCCAGCTTGGAGCGCAATTGACCGGGTGGGTTGTATTGAAAAAAAGTTCGGTCGAACAGCTGTGACGCGCGCTGGTCATCCCATCGCTCCAGAAGGTTGAGCACCGCGCTCTGGGCGGCAGCCAACGACGGCGAGGCCGCGATTCGTCTCTTCTCCATGGCGCCGCTCGCCTTGAGCGCTCTGGCCGCATCGTCGAGCATCCCTGCCGGGCCTGCGTAGGTGGAGTTGGTGAGTGCGAACAGTGCAATACCCTGCTCCGGAAATAGGTAAACGTAAGAGCCGAAGCCCGGCAGCCCTCCGCCGTGCGACACCGCTCGATCGAAATCGCAGCTCTCGGCGACGCTCCACCCGAATCCGTAACCTCCGGCGCTCGCGCGAAACTGACCGCTCGACGCACGTCCAAGGTTGAGTCGGATATATCTGGCCATTTGTTGCATCTCGCGCACCGAGCTGCGACGCACTGGACCTCGTTCGGGGTCGTCGCGCGGCGGCGATGCGGCGAGCTGGAACGAGGCATAGCGGGCGAAATCGCGAATGGATGTATACAGCCCGCCCATTGCTCCGAACGCCCCGTCCGAGAGCTGCTTCTCCACGTGATCCGCCCCGGCAATCGCGTGATCAGCCTCGAAAATCTGGAACGGACCTGTCCGGCGTCCATATCCGACCGCGAGTCTGTCGGGCGGGACGTATTTGTGATCCCAGGTCGTCGCCGTCATCCCCAGAGGCTGCAGAATCTGACGTGTGATGTATTGCTGATAAGACACACCGGACACGCGCTGGATTATCCGCCCCAGCAACGCGAAACCCAGGTTGGAGTACTCGAATTGTGTTCCCGGCGCTGACGACAAGGACAGGCCGCGCTGCAACATGGCCGAGAACTCCGGGTCGGACATGTCCAGACGCGGATCGCCCCAAGCGTTGTCCTCGGGAAACCCGGCCGAATGGGAAAGAAGCCTCCGCACCGTGATCGGAGCGGCGTCGCGACTGGAATAGGTGAGCTTCGAAAGCTCCGGGACATGTTTCGCGACGGGGTCCTCCAGAGAGAGTTTTCCGTCGTCGCGCAATTTGAGGATCGCGAGGGCAGTGAAGCTTTTGGTCATCGACGCGATCCTGAACACCGTGTCCGCATCGACCGGCGCCTTGGTATCGAGATCGCGGAATCCGAAGCCTCGGGCGTAGACCAGCTCGTCTGCAACCACGATCCCCACCGCCATCCCGGGAAGCTGTTGTTTCTCGAAGTAGCCAGCGAACTGTTTTTCCAGCTCGGGAATCGATTCGAGGACTTTTGACTTCCGCGCCTGGTCCGTCAGCTCGGGAGCGGGCGAAGCGAGCTCCGGTCCCTCCAGGTTCGTCGGGGGAGGTGAGGACGGGCGAACCTGACGCGTGCAGGAGCTGAGCACGAGCAAGAACAAAACGAGCGGCAAACCGGCTCTGCGGAAGAAAAGACGCCGCCCCATCGATGGCTTCATTTTCAAAAAATCCACAGCGACTCGGGCGGAAAGTGGAGCCAGTATGGCTTCGGCGCGGGAGCACCCGAACCCCAGACGCGGACGCGCAGCCCCGCGGCGTTGAACAGGTAGTCCCATCGCTCGCCCAAGTAGAGTGCGGTATCCAACTTGCCGGGGATGGAGTTATCGCTGGGCGAATCCTGGGCCCGCGTCTTCTCGATCCGGATCACCGCCGTCGCCGCATCTCCGGTGCGGTGCTCGGCGCGCAACTGCCCCCACAGCTCCCAGCCAGGTCCCGTAACCTTGGCCAGCGCGCCCTTGATCTCCGTCACGCTGCCGCCCAGCCGGTTGTTCGATCCCATGAACTCCGCCGCGAAAACAGTCCGTGGGTTTTCGTACATCTCCTGTGGTGTGCCCTCCTGTTCGATCCGCCCGTTCTCGAGGAGGAGAACCCGGTCGGCGAGGGCCAGCGCTTCCACTTGATCGTGGGTGACGCAGACGGCGCTGATCTGCAAATGCTCGATCATCTCGCGCAGCCACACCCGCGCCTCTTCGCGAAGCTTGGCGTCCAGGTTGGAGAGCGGCTCGTCGAGCAGAAGCAGTCGCGGGTTGTAGACAATCGCTCGGGCCAGCGCGACGCGCTGCTGTTGACCTCCCGAAAGCTGATGCGGGTGGCGCTCGGCCATTCCTTCCAGGCCGATCTGCTTGAGGACGGCATTCACGCGCTCCCGGATTTCTGCCGCTGGAACTCTTCGCAAGCGAAGGCCGTAGGCGATGTTGTCGAACACGGTCCGGTGCGGCCAGAGCGCGTACGACTGGAAGACGAGGCCCAGCTGGCGCCGCTCGGCGGGGACGGCCACGCCGGTCTGGGAATCGAACAGCAGCTGATCGCCGAGCACAATCCGACCGGCATCGGGATGGTCGAGGCCGGCGATGGCGCGAAGCAGCGTGGTCTTCCCGCTTCCCGAGGGCCCCAGCAGCGCAACCACCTCGCCGCGAGAAAGCTCGAAGGAGACGCCCTTGAGCACGTCGTTGGGCCCGAGGCGCTTCATCACGTTGGTGACGAGCAGCTTATCCATGGAGTCGCACCCCCAATCGCAGCGCAATTGCCAGCCCAGCGGCGACGAGCAGCACGTTGACCACCGAGAGCGCCGCGACGATGTCGATGGCCCCGGTCGCCCAAAGCGAAACGATCAGCGACCCGATCACTTCGGTGCCCGGCCCGAGCAGGTAAACCCCCGTCGAGTACTCACGCACGAAGATCATGAAGATCAACAGCCAGCTTCCCAGCAGGCCGAAACGGATCAGCGGGACGGTGACGTCGCGTGTCACCCGTCCGCGAGAAGCGCCGATCACCAGACCGGCTTCCTCCAATTCCGGGCTGACCTGGAGCAGCGCGCTGGAGATCAGGCGCATCCCGTACGCGAGCCAGACGACGCTGTACGCGAGCCAGATGCTGAACAGCGTGCTGCGCAGCGGAGCCAGAGGTTTGACGAAAAGAAACACCCAAAGGAACGCCAGCCCGGCGACCAACCCGGGCATGCCGCGCGGGATCATCACCAGGTAATCGGCGAGCCTCGACCATCCGCTCTGCCAACCGTGCAGCGCCAACCCGAGCAGCGCGTAGCAGCCCACGGCCAATGCGCCACCGATCACCGCGAGGCCGAAGGTGTTGACGATTCCGCGGACCAGGTTCGGGTAATCGAGGAGCTCTCGGAAGTTGTCCAAGGTCAGCACCTCGCCCAGGCGAACGCCCTCGCCCCACGAGCTGACGAAAGCGCGCAGGAAGACGCCGGAGAGCGGCAGCAGCACCGTGGCGCCCAGCCAGAGGAGCACCGCGGCGAAGCTCACCCAGCGCCAGCGGCCGAGCGACAGCGGACGCTGCGACAATCCCTTCCCCTTCACCGTCACGAAGCGGCCGGACGCTCCCAGCAGCCGCCGCTGAAGATAGACGAGCGGAAAGGCGACGGCGATGATCACGATCGCCACGGCAGCCATCAGCTGGTACGACGGCACCCCCAGGCGGTTGGTCAGCTTGAAAAGATAGGTCGACAGCACCAGCAGCCCGCCCGGATCACCCAGGATCAGCGCCAGGCCGAAGATTTCGAAACCGAGGAAGAAGACCAGAACCGCGCTGTAGAGGATCGCCGGACGGACCATCGGCAAGCTGATGTTGAAGGCGATCCGCGCCGCGCCCGCGCCGGCGATGCTGGCTGCCTCCTCCAGATCCGCGCCCAGCGCGCGCAGCGCCGAGGAGGTGTAGAGGAACACGTACGGGATATGGGTGAGGCCGGCGATCAAGATCAAGCTGGCCAGCGAATACAGATTCCACGGCGCAGCCCCGAAGAGCTGCTTCGTCCAGAGCGTGAAAAAGCCCACTGGACCGGCGGAGACCACGTAGCCGAACGCCAAGACCACGGGCGAGAGAAAGATCGGAATCAGCACCACCGGCTCGAGCCACCGGCGGCCCGGCAAATCCGTGCGCACCAGCAGGAAAGCCAACGCGCTCCCCAGGGGCACCGCCAACACCGTCATTCCCAGAGCCAGCGCCGCGGTGGTGGCAAAGGCCCGATGGAAGTCGCTATCGGCGAGGACGAATCGAAATGCGTAGAGCGACAGCTTGGCCGAAGGTTGGAAAAACGGCGCGTCGAGGAAGCTCTGATAGAGGATGATCGCCAGCGGCGTCAGCACCGCGGTGCTGGTAACCACGACCACGCCGACGCGATACCATGGCACGCCTTTGCGCATCGGCTTGACGCCATACCATGCGACGTCTTTGCGCATCAGCCTGATGTAGCTTCGCCGCTACTTAGTGCCCAGCGCCTCTTGCCATTGCTTGAGGAATTCGAGCCGCTTGGACTGGTCCAGGTACACCAGCAACGATGGGCTGACCGGGATCGGCTTGAGGCTGCTGCCCATCGTTTTCTCGAGCGCCGCCATGGTCGTCTCGCCCTGCACATCCGGGCGGATGGAGAACAATGCCGCTTTGTTGGCGATGATTTCCTGGCCGCGAGAAGAGAGCAGGTAGTCGAGAAACACCTTCGCGGCGTTGGCGTGCTTTGCCGCCTTGGGGATCACCGCGATGCGAGACATCACCAGCATGTAGTCCTTTGGATAGGAGATCCCAAGCTGCGGATCCTTGCGCTGCTTGGCGATCGCGTACGAGCCGATCATGTTGAAGCCGATCAAGTGCTCGCCGGACTGGATGCGCTCCATCATCGCGCCGGTGCTGGTGTAGAGCTTTACCTGGACCTTGCCATAGGTTTTCGCCGTGTCGGTGTAATTCGGATCCATTCGCGCGTCCTGGGTGATCAGCAGAAAGCCGATGCCGCTGCGCTCGGGATCGTACGAGGTGACCTTGCCCTTGAAGCGCTCCGGGTTCGCCTTGAGCAGCTTGACGAATTCCGCGTGCGAATGCGGGATTTCTTCCGGCTTGAGCAACCGCTTGTTGTAGACGAAGGCGATCGGCTCGAACGTCGTCCCGAAAGCCTCGCTCTTCCACACCGCCCATGCCGGTAGACGGGCAGCCTCGGGACTCTGGTACTCCATGGTGTAGCCGTCGTTCGCCAGCTTGATCTGCAAATCCATCGCCGAGCTCCACAGCAGATCGGCCGAGCCGCTCCCGGCAGCCGCTTCGCTGACGAATCGGTTGTAGATCTCGGTGCTGTTCATGTCGTTGTACTCGACCGCGATCTTCGGGTAGAGGGCGCCAAAGTCCTTGAGCAGCGGGGCCGCTGCGGCCGAGTCAGTGGTCGAGTAGACGATGATCTTTCCCTCCTTCTCCGCCGCGGCGATGGTCTGGGGAGGGGTAGCTGGGGAGGTCGGAGCGGCCGCCAGCGCGAAGGTCCCGGCCAAGCAAAGGCCGCAAATCGAGAGAGCATGAATCAACGTTCGAGGTCCGGTCATGGCTTCCTATCCTTCTCTTCGA
>Ga0070707_100001615_pt1 | contig 21839 bp, 20 predicted proteins | sample KBSK5502metaG_FD_65468 | JGI IMG/M metagenome (GOLD analysis project Ga0070707, IMG submission 65468) | Corn, switchgrass and miscanthus rhizosphere microbial communities from Kellogg Biological Station, Michigan, USA - KBS K5-50-2 metaG | ecosystem: Host-associated > Plants > Roots >...
CGGCCCCAGCCCCGCCAGGGCACCCAAAGACGCCAGCACCGCCCACCTGGCAATCAGACAGCCAGAATGTCAGACCCAAACGTGAAAATAGGCTCCACTGAAACGTGAAGACCTCCGGGTGCGCCGCCAGGGACTCGAACCCCGAACCCGCGGATTAAGAGTCCGCTGCTCTGCCAATTGAGCTAGCGGCGCTTGCAACCCAGTGATGGTAACAGCATCCGTGGCACGCGTGGTAACCGCCGTCCGCCGGTCACCACGCCAGCTAAAGGAGCCACGAAGTCGGCGGCCACGCCAGCCACGCAGGCGCCCCCCGGGTCCCCCGGAACCCGTCAGCCGCCGAGGAACCGGTCCATCACCTGCGCCGCTCTGGACGGGCGCCCGGTGCGCCCCTCGGCCTGGTCCGCCCAGCCCATGGTGCGCAGCCCGGCGTTGATACCGAGCCAGCGCAGCGGTTCGGTCTCCCATGGCCGGGACCGGTGGTTCACCCATGGCAGCCGGGTCAGGTCGCTGTCCGTGCGCAGAACCAGGTCCGCGAGGGTGCGCCCGGCCAGGTTCGTGGTGGCCACCCCGTCACCCACGTACCCACCGGCCCAGCCGAGCCCGGTGGCGCGGTCCAGGCTCGCCGAGGCACACCAGTCCCGGGCGATGCCCAGCGGCCCGCCCCAGGTGTGCGTGACCTTCACGTCCCCGAGCGCGGGGAACAGTTCGCGCAGCGTTCGCCGCAGCGCCGCGAACACGGCGGGGACCCGGTCGAACGACGGCCGCACGGCCGAACCCAGGTGGTACGGCGCGCCGCGCCCCCCGAAGGCGAACCTCCCGTCCGCGGTGCGCTGCCCGTAGATAATCAGGTGACGGCCGTCGGCGAACGTGGGGCGGTCGTCCAGCCCGAGGGCTGCCCACACCGACGCCGGCAGCGGCTCCGTCGCGATCATCAGCGAGTACACCGGGATCACCGCGCGGTGCAGGCCAGGCAGCGCCGGGGTGTATCCCTCGGTGGCGCGGATCACGTAGTCGGCCGTGACCGTGCCCCGCGTGGTGACCAGCCTGCCCGGTGCGATCTGGGTCACCGGGGTCCGCTCGAACACCTTCACGCCGCGCGCCCTGACCACCCCGGCCAGCCCCCGGACCAGGCGCGCGGGATGGATGGCCGCGCAGTGCGGGGTGTAGGTCCCGCCGAGCACGCTGCTGGCCCCGATCCGGCCGCGGGCCTCGGTCTCGGTCAGCAGCGTCACGTCCTCCTCGCCGAAACCGTAGCCGCGCATCTCGGCCACCTCGGCCTTGGCGCGTTCCAGTTGCACCGCGGAGCGGGCCAGCGTCACCGTCCCGCCCTTGGCCCAGTGGCAGTCGATGTTCTCGGCGGCGGCCACCCGGCCCACCTCGTCGACCGTGGCCTGCATGGCCCGGTACATCGCTACCGCCGCGTCCCGGCCCGCCATCCGGGTCAGCTTGCCCAGCGACGCCGGGAACAGCGCAGAACACCAGCCGCCGTTGCGCCCGGACGCACCGAACCCCGCGATCTCCGCCTCGCACACCGCTATCCGCAGGCCGGGCTGCGCGGCGGCCAGGTAGTAAGCGGTCCACAGCCCGGTGAGCCCCGCGCCGGCGATCGCCACGTCCACCGCCAGGTCGCCCGGCAGTACCTCGGCCGGCGCCAGCGCACCAGGCACGGTATCCAGCCAGAACGACACCGACCGGTAGGTCTGGTCCGACGGCATCCTCTTCATGGTGGTACGGCTCCCTGCGTGATCAGCTTTCCCCGTCGGGCATCCTAGGTGGTATGCCCGTGAACACGCCCGCGTCGCCGGAGTTGCCCCAGCCACGGCAAGCGTATGGCCCATACAAGGTATGCCTTGTCTGCCTCGGAAACATATGCCGCTCACCGATGGCCGAGATCGTGCTGCGTGACGAACTGGCGCGGGCCGGGCTGGCCGGGGCGGTCAGCGTGGAGAGCGCGGGCACCGGCGACTGGCACGTGGGGGAGCGGATGCACGGGCCGGCCCGCGCGGAGCTTGCCAGCCGCGGTTACGACGGGTACGGGCACCGGGCGCGGCAGATCCAGTCGTCCTGGCTGGCCGGCTACGACCTCATCGTGGCGATGGACCGGAAGAACTTCGCCAGCTTGCGCCGGATGGCCCCGGACACCGGCACCGCCGGGCGGATCAGGCTGCTGCGCTCGTTCGATCCGGCGCTGGCCAGGGACGATCCGTACGACGGCGAGGTACCCGACCCCTACGGCGCGCCGCAGGAGTACTACGCGCTCGCGCTCGACCTGGTGCTGGCCGGCGCTCGCGGGCTCGCCGCCCAGCTGGCGGAACTGCTCGACGTGACCGCGCAGCCCCGGGCGTGACCGGCGCGGACGTCGCCGGGCGGCTGGAGCGGCTCACCGGCGCGGCCGTGCGGGAGCTGCGGGCCGCCGGGGCGCAGCACCGCTGGAACCACTACCGGGCGGTGCTCGCCGACGGGCGGGCCGTGTTCGCCAAGGTCGCCGCCGCCGGCCTGGGCGGGGTCTTCGACGCCGAGGCGCGCGGGCTGCGCTGGCTGGGCGAGGCGCACGCGGTCGGCGTGCCCGAGGTGCTCGGCTGGGACGAGGCCACACTCGTTGTCTCCTGGCTGCCGCCCGGGCGGGCGGACGCGGCGGCGGCGGAGCGGTTCGGCCGCGAGCTGGCCCGGCTGCACCAAGCCGGCGCGCCCTGCTTCGGCGCACCCTGGCCCGGGTTCATTGCAAGTCTTTCTATGCCAAACGATCATCCCGTGGCACCCTCCGCCCCACGTGACCCGGGTACCTGGGCGGACTGGTACCGGGCATACCGGGTGCTGCCGTACCTGCGGCTGGCCGTTGATACCGGAACGCTGACCGCCGCGGATGCGCGGCTGGTCGAGTGCGCCGCGGAGCGGGCGGGCGGCGTGGCCGGCCCGGAGGAGCCGCCGAGGCGTATCCACGGTGACTGCTGGGCCGGGAACGTGGTCTGGTCCGGCGGCAGCGGCTGGCTGGTCGACCCGGCCGCCCACGGCGGGCACCGGGAGACCGACCTGGGCATGCTGGCGCTGTTCGGGGCGCCGTACCTGGACCGGATCCTGGGCGCCTATGACGGCGAGGCCCCGCTGGCGCCGGGGTGGCAGCAGCGCGTCCCGCTGCACCAACTGCACCCGCTGCTCGTTCACGTATGCCTGTTCGGCGCCGCCTACCGGGAAGAAGCGCTGGCCGCCGCCCGCGCCGTCCTAGCCCTGTGACCCGCCTCGTGCGGCCCTCGGCGCCCCCGCCGGCCCCCCCAGCCCCGCCGGCCCCCCGACCCCCGCCGGCCCTCGGCGCCCCCGCCGGCCCTCCAGCCCGCCGGCCCCGCGACCCCCGCCGGCCCTCCAGCCCCGCCGGCACGCTGCTCTGCTGCCGTTCCGTGCCTGCGCCGGCGATGCCTTCGAGGAGGAACAGGCCCGGCAGGTGCGGGTCCAGGTCGGCCGAGCGCAGCCGGTCCGCCACGGGATCCGTGGTGAAGTCGGCCGCGACGAACCGGATGTGACCGCTGCGGATCCGAGCCGGTCGAGCCGGGCGCGCTTGTCGTTCTGGGTGGCCGGGTGATCGACTTCGAACCAGAGCACCCCCGGCTTTGCGTATCGCAGCGAACGCCCGTCGTAGCCGGCCGCACCGGTCACGACCTGCGTGCAGCCGCGGCCAAGAGCACGCGTGACCACGCCGTCGAAGAACCGGGTGCGCGCCCGCAGGTACTCGCGCATCGGCCCGGGCGCCGCGCTGGCCGCCGCGGCCACGTCCGTGGCGAGCGCGTCGTCCGCGCCCGGGTCGCCGTACGGCGCAGGGAGCCGGTCGAACGTCAGGCGGTGCGCGGCGACCCGCTGCGCCGTCACCGACGCCTGGCCGGGCCTCATCCAGGCTTGACGGCGCGGGTAGCGATGTAGCCGGGCATGATGCGGGCCGTGGCGTCGGCGTGGTGCGGGCCCTCGGCCAGGTGGGTGAGCAGGAACCCGGCGGCGAGCTGGCCGCCGATTTGCTCGGTGAGCGTGTGGCTGTACTCGATCGGGCCATCACCGTAGGCCCGGCTGCGCTCGTCCTCGCGCAGGTCGAGCGTGCTGAACGGGATCCGGTGCCGCACCACGAACTCTTCGCGCTCGTCGAGCGCCGCCAGGTCGAAGATGAAGATGTCCGGGTTCATGAAGCCGGACATCAGCAGGCCGCCGGGGCGCAACACCCGGAAGCACTCCCGCCAGACCGGCGCCAGTTCCGGGCAGAACACGTTCGACACCGGGTTGAAGACCATGTCGAAGCCGGCATCGGCGAACGCGCTGAGGTCGCGCATGTCACCGAGGACGGTGCGGATGGCCAAGCCCTCGCGGGCGGCGACCTCCTCGTCCCGGGCGAGCTGCCTGGGGGAGTTGTCGAACACGGTCACGTCCGCGCCCACCGCCGCCAGCACCGGGCCCTGCTGCCCGCCGCCGGAGGCCAAGCACAGCACCGCGGCGCCGCGCAGGTCGGCGGGGAACCAGTCGCGCGGCGTGGGCTGGTACCCGATGAGCACCACCGACCAGTCCCCGTCCCGGGCCCGGGCGATGACGTCCGGCCCGACCGGCTGCGTCCATTCGTTGCCGCTGTCCACCTCGCGGTCCCACGCCGCGCGGTTGTGCGCGACGGGGTCGAATTGCTCGGGCACAGCGGACATCCTAGGCGGCCACCGGCCGGTGGCTCAGTCGGCGGCGGGCTCGGTGGCCAGCGCCTCGGGAGCCAGCGGGAGGGTGATCCGGAACGTGGCGCCCTGCTGCGGCGCGGTGTCCACGCTGACCGTCCCGCCGTGCGCGCCGATCAGCGCGGCGACGATCGCCAGCCCGAGGCCGCTGCCGCCGGTGCGCCGGCCCCTCGCCTGGTCGGCCCGGTAGAAGCGCTCGAAGACCCGGCTGGCCTGCTCCTGGGTGAGGCCCGGGCCGTGATCGATGACCTCGAGGACGGCGCACGGCACCGGCGGGTTGCCCTGCTGCTGACCGGCGACGATCCGCACCGTGATCGGCGAGCCCTCGGGGGTGTGGGTGAGGGCGTTGTTCATCAGGTTGCTGATCACCTGGCGCAGCCGGCCCTCGTCGCCCAGAACGAGGAACGCCGCGCTGGTGCCGACGGTCAGGTCGATCGCCCGGCTGGGCGCGACGATGCGCGCATCCTGGACCGCGTCCGCGGCCAGCGTGAGCAGGTCGACGGGGCGGCGCTCGATCGGGCGCTGCTGGTCGAGGCGCGCCAGCACCAGCATGTCCTCCACGAGCCCGCCCATCCGGAACGACTCCTGCTCGACCCGCTCCATGATCCGGTCCATGTCCGCCCGGGTGAGCGGCTCGCCGTCCTTCGATGCGCTGGCCAGTGAGCCTTGTACGGCGGTGGTAGTGACCGGGGTGTTGGCCGTAGCGGCGCCGGCCGCGGCGGCGCTCTCTGCGGTCCCGGCGCTGGTGCCCGAGGTGTTGGTTTCCGCGGTGTCGGCCGCGGTGGCGGCCGCGGCGCCGACGGCGGCTCCGGTGGCGGCGGTGTCGGCTGCGGCTGTGGCTTCGGCTGCGGACCCGGTCGCGGCCGAGCCGTTCTTCACCCCGCCGCGCTGGCGGTAGTACTCGGCGTAGCCGCGGATCGCGGTGAGCGGGGTTCGCAGCTCGTGGCTGGCGTCGGCCAGGAAGCGGCGCATCCGCTCCTCGGAATACCGTGCGGCGGCCTCGGACTGGGCCCGGGCACGGAAGGCCGATTCGACATGGGCGAGCATGACGTTCAGCGACCGGGCCAGGCGGCCCATCTCGGTCCGGGGGTCGTGGTAGGGCACCCGGCTGGACAGGTCACCCGCGGCGATGGCCACCGCCGTGTGCTCGATGTCGGTCAGCGGCCGCAGGCTGGCCCGGACCATTGCGACCCCGACGATGGCCAGCGCGATGACGACGATCGCGCTGACCACCAGGTCGATCTTGGCCAGCCAGCTGACCGCCTGGTCCAGGTGGCCGAGGTCCGCGCCCAGGATCAGCGTCCCGCGTATGTTCGGCCCGGGGCCAATCGGGGTGTTCATGTGGTAGTCGACGGGGCGGACCAGCACCCGCCAGGTGTCCCCGCCGCTGGTGGCCGGGACCGTGACGAGCCTGTTGTTGTTGGCCGTCAGCCAGGACTGGCCGGTGGGCACGCCCGGGCCCGTCGGGGCGCCGGAGGTGCACACGTTGCACGGCAGTTGCTGTCCCTGGGCGTCCCGCAGTTCTATGACGTATCCCTCGAAGCTGAGCGCCTGGGAGCCCGCCCCGCTGAAGCCTGTCGGGCTGCCGACCTGCGCGCTCAGCGCCCGCAGCTGGGCGTCCGCGCGGTTCTGCAGGTAGCCGCGGAATTGCGTGAGGCCGACCCCGCTGATCACCGCCAGAGCGATGACGACGAGCGCGAGCAGCGCAGCGATCAGCTTGATCCGCAGCGGTACCCGGCCGGACGCTTGCCGCAGCGCCTGCAAGCGGCCGGTGGACGCGGGCGGGGGGAACGGATTCATGCCTGTCAGGACGACGGCAGCCGGAGCACGTACCCGACGCCGCGCAGGGTGTGGATCAGCCGCGGCTCGGCGCTGTCCACCTTGCGGCGGAGCACCGATACGTAGGACTCCACGATCCCGGTGTCGCCGCGGAAGTCGTAGTCCCAGACATGGTCGAGAATCTGCATCTTCGACAGCACCCGGTTCGCGTTCCCCATGAAGTAGCGGAGCAGCTTGAACTCGGTGGGGGAAAGCTGCACAGGCTGCCCGGCCCGCCACACCTCGTGGCTGTCCTCGTCGAGTTCGAGGTCGGCGAACTTCAGCCGGGGCGTCGGCTCGGCGCCGTCCCCCCGGGTGCGCCGCAGCACGGCCCGGATCCGGGCGATGACCTCCTCCAGGCTGAACGGCTTGGTCACGTAGTCGTCGCCGCCGAGGGTCAGGCCCCGGATCTTGTCGTCCATCGCGTCCCTGGCGGTCAGGAAGACCACGGGGATCCGGTCGCCACCGCCGCGCAGCCGCCGGACCACGTCGAACCCGTCCATGTCGGGCAGCATCACGTCGAGCACGATGAGGTCGGGCCGGTACCGCTGGGCGGCCTGCACCGCCTCGGTGCCGGCGCTCGCGCTGATCACTTCGAACCCGGCGTAGCGCAGGCTCGCGGCGAGGAGTTCGAGGATGTTCGGCTCGTCCTCGACCACGAGCAGTTGCGCCTCCGGCTGCTTCCGCCCGTCGGCCGGTGGTGCGGTCATAAGAGAATCCTGGCCAATGACTCTGAGAGTTTGCTGAATGCGCGCTGGAACTTACCTGTCGAGCCTAAGCGACTGGCCAGGTGAGAAGGCGCTGCCGGGGCGCGGGACGGACTCGGCACGGCGGCGCGCCGGGAACCGTGCGGAAGGTCGGGGAGCGTGACGCGGAGCAGGCTGGCGGCCTGCGGCGCGCCGTCAGGTGAGGCTGGCGGCGCCAGCACCGTTGCTGGCTTCCGTCCAGCGAACGATGGCCGCCGCGCGCGATTCCGCGCCCAGCTTTGCGTAGATCCGGTTTACGTGGTTCTTGACCGTCTTCTCGGCGAGTACAAGCCGCGCGGCGATTTCGCCGTTCGACTGTCCCGCCGCGATGAGTGACATGATTTGGGCCTCGCGCGAAGAAAGACCAAGCGGGCGGGGTGTTCGAGATGCGCCAGCGGTCCTCACTCAACCTCCGACCAGTATGCAGTTATGAGATGCGACGCATGGTATCGAACCTGGACCTCTCGCGCGCAAGGTTCAGATGCCGTCTATCGTGCAACGATGCAGGCCCGGACGCCCGCCGCTCACCCGCCGCTCAGCCCTGCAGGTGCGAGCCGGTGATCAGCTTCTTCGGGACCGGTGTGCCGCTGTTCAGGTCATGGAACAGCCGGGCGGCCTGCGCCGGGTCCCACAGCACGGCATCGCCCTGCGGGGTGACGTAGTTCGGGTTCCCGATCGGGACCGTGGTGGTTTCCGGCTGGCGCAACGCGAACGCAACGCTGATGAGCTGATTCAGGTGGGTGCCCTCGTCCACGGTCAGGGAATCGACCGCGCCAAGCGCGGCAGGGACGGACGCGAACGGGTTGAACATGACTCCCGGGCTGGTCATCTTGCTCAGCAGCGCCCTGATGAACACCCTCTGGTTCTGCTCCCGCTGCAGGTCCTGACCGGCGAACTGGTGGCGGGTGCGGACGAAGCTCAGCGCCTTTCCGCCACTCAGCGTCTGACATCCCTTTCTCAGGTGCAGGCCGGAGGCGGCGTCATGGAGCGGGTGCTTGAAGCACATCGTGACACCGCCGACCGAGTTGACGACATTCACGAGCCCGCCGAAGCCGATTCCCATGTAGTGCTCGATACGCAGGCCGGTAACGTTCTGGACGGTCTCGGCGAGCAGTTTCGGGCCGCCAAACGAATAGGCGGCGTTGAGCTTGTTGTAGCCGTAGCCGGGAATCTTGACATACGAATCCCGCGGCAGGCTGACCAGCACCGCGGGACCGCCGTTCCCCGGAATGTGCAGTAGCAGGATCGTGTCGCTGCGCTGGCCGCTCACGTCGATGCCGGTGTGGTACCTGCGTTCCTGCTTGCGGGTCAGGCCCTGGCGGCTGTCGGAACCGGTGATCAGCCAGTTCGACCCGGACCCCGCGGCCGGCTGGCCCGCGTACGACACCAGCACGTTGGACCTGTTGAGCTTGCCGTCCAGGTAGAAGTACCCGCCGATCACCAGGATCAGCAGCACCACGACCAGGCCCGCCAGGAACGCCAGCAGCAGGCGCAGCCGTGGCCGGCGCGGCCGCTTCCCGCCGGTGTAGGCCGACGGCCCGCGCGCGCCCGCGCCCGGTGCCGAGCGGATCGGCGGCTGCTGCGGCCAGGGGTCCGCCGGGAGACCCGTGGCCGTGTTCGGATAACCCTCGCCGCCTGCCCCGGAGCGGGCCTGCATCCGGACCGTGGGGTCGCTGGCCACGCCCGGCACCCCGCCGGCGCCTCCGGCCCCGGCCGCCGTGCCCCCCGCGGCCGCGTTTCCCGGGGCGGCGTTTCCCGGGGAGGCGCTTACAGCGGCACCAGGCACGGCGTTCCCGTCGTCCGGTGCGGCAGGTTTGTCCTCACGGAACCAGCCTGTCGGCCACTCGTTCACGTGGTGCCCTCCCACCAGATCGTGACCACGTCCCGCCCTGATGACCCCAGATCCCCGGGCCGTTCGGGCTGGCTCCCCATTTCCAGCAGCGCGGTCTGCACGTCGCTGGCGCGATCGGCGGGCAGGCACAGCCGGCGCCTGGTGACGTCGACCAGTTCAGCGAATCCCTCGTAGTCCGCCTCCGTCGGACGGCTCCATTCAGTGTGCCCTGCCCGCACGCCTGCTTCGGCCAGGATCGCCAGGAGATCCGCGGCGGTGGGCCCCTCCGGCCTCCGCAGCCCGTGAAACCGCAGCCAAAGCGGATTGAGCGAGGTCAGCGGGTGCACGGCGGTCAATTCGAGCACCACCCGGCGGCGGGCGTGGCTGGTCAGCGCCGTGAGGAACGGTCCGATGTCGGGGACGTTGTAGGCCACGTGGTGGCAGGTCACCACGTCGGCCGGGGCGGCCTGCGACGCGACATCCGGCCAGCGGCCGTGCACCGTGAGCAGGTCGAGCCCGGCACGGGCCGCCCGGTCGGCCAGCAGGGCGAGCATGTCCACGTCGGTGTCCACGGCGGTGATCGTGGTCGCGAGCGGGGCCAGTGGCAGGCAGGCGGCGCCCGCGCCGGACCCGACGTCCAGGACCGTTCCGGCCGGTTCGAGCGCCTCCCGTGCGCGTTCGTAGGAGGGCCCGGCCGGCTCGGCGATCACACGGTCCGCCCGGCGCGCGAACACCTGCCGCGGCAGTACCCAGGGCGAGTCGGGCACGCCGGCCGTGATGTGCTCCGGTATCGCCCACGCCGCCAGGTCAGCGCGCCAGTTGTCCAGCAGCTCGCCGAGCATCGTCACGGCCAGAATCTAGTGACCTCCGTGAGGTGAGCCAAGTAGCCCCACCGGCCGGCCCCATCGGTGCGGCGTGTCGCCCGGTCGCGCCGCATCAACCCGGCGCCTGGCCCGCGGCCGGGGTGGGCGTCGTGCTGGGACCGGGTATGGGGGAGGAGCTGGCCGTCGGCGTCGGGCCGCTGGTCGGCGTCGGGCCGCTGGTCGGCGTCGGGCCGCTGGTGGGCGTCGGGCCGCCCACGGGCAGCGGGCCACCGCCCAGGTCGGACCGGTCGTGGCCGGGAGTACCGGGTTTCTTGTGGTGCCCCGATGCCCGGCCCCGGCCCGGGCCCGCCGGGTTCCCCGGCGCCAGCGTCCCGACCAGGACGACCGTGGTGTCCCGTGGCACCAGGCCAGCCGGCCTGACGGAGAGGACCCGGCCCGGCGGCATCCGGTTGCTGGGCTGCCAGCGCACCTGCACGTTCAGGCCGAGGCGGCGCAACTGCCGCCGGACCGCGGGCACCGGCCTGCCCAGCAGTGTCTTCCCGTCAACCATGACCATCGTGCCCCGGGACGGCGCCGCCGCCGCCACGTGCTGCGGGCTCTGGTCGATCATGCTGAGCAGCAGCACGGCGGTCAGGGCCGACGGGTTGCATGACACCCCCTGCTACCACCAATCCGTCAGATCAATCGCTTGTGGACACCGATGCGCCCCGGTTAAGTCTGCGGAGGCCCGGCTCTGACGTGGCAAAACGCATCACGGCCAGCTGGGAAGCGAATGGGAGCGCCCTGCGTGGCTGGCGGCCCGAGACCGTGGTCCCCACCAGGCAAGGGCGTGCCCGGCCGGTGGCGGGTACTCGCGATGTTGGGCCCTTGTGACGCGGGGGTGTGCGGCAGCTACTTCACGCCGGCATCGACCCCCAGCCGCATCCCCCGCCTCCCCAGTCCAGACAGCGAGGTCATTGCGGGCGATCAGTGTGTCGGGGTGCTCGCGGCCCAGCACACGCTCCATGATGGGCAGCAGCGCGGCGTACTGGTCGCGGGCCCCAGCCTTATCCCTGCCCGCCCGCAGCCCGTCACCCAACCCTCGCACGCCGGGGCCAGGCTCCCCACCCACACCACGCCGGCGAACGGGCGGGAGCTGGCGCCTTTGGCTCGAATAACGGCGCCAACGGCCGCCGTGATACGCAACCGAATGGTTCGATGAAAGCGAGCCGATGGGTATGACGGCGGTTGCCTCCCGGGAGCGGGGCCGGGCACCGCCGAAGGAGTCATCGTGCCGGCAGCGAACGGCGAGAGCAGCGGCGGCCCGGAGCGGATGCTCGGCGCGGTGCCCGGCGTCCGGGCGGTTGGCCTGGGGCCAGCCCCGGACAGGGGTTTCGCGCTGGCGTGAGGGAGGCGGACCATGACGCACGCCAGCCCGGCGGTCCTGCTCGCCGCCGCCCGAGTCAGCCGGGAAGTGGTCCCGGCTCGGGCGCAGATGGCGACCACGCTCGGGTTTCACATCATCCTGGCCTGTTTGGGGATCGCGCTGCCGACGGTCGTGCTGCTGGCCGAGTTCATCGGGCTGCGGCGGCGTGATGCGACGGCACTGCTGCTGGCGCAGCGCTGGTCGCAGGCGATGGGGGTGCTGATCGCTGTCGGCGCGGTGACCGGCACGGTGCTGTCGTTCGAGATGGGGCTGCTGTGGCCCGGGCTGATGCGCAGGTACGGGGCGGTGCTGGGGTTCCCGTTCGGTGTGGAGGGGGTGTTCTTCTTCCTGGAGGCGATCTTCGCCGGGATCTACCTGTGGGGCTGGCGGCGGCTGGCCGGCTGGGCGCACTGGTGGTCGGGCGTGCCGATCGCGCTGTCCGGGATCTTCGGCGCGATGTCGGTGATCGCGGTGAACTCGTGGATGAACCAGCCCGGCGGATTCACGCAGCGCGGCGGCCGGATCGTCTCGGTCAACCCCGCGCAGGTGTACTTCAACCGGGCGGCCATCTACGAGATGCCGCACATGATCCTGGCCGCCTACATGGTCACCGGGTTCCTGGTGGCCGGGGTGTACGCGGCGGGCATCCTGCGCGGCCGGCGGGACCGCTACCACTACACCGGGTTCGCGTTCGGGTTCGTCCCGGCCGCGGTGCTGACCCCGTTCCAGATCTTCGTCGGCGACACGGCGGCGCGGGCGATCGCGCACGGCCAGCCGGTGAAGTTCGCGGCGATGGAGTACGTCCCGCGCACCTCCCGGCACGTCCCGGAGTGGCTGGGCGGCGTCTACGTGAACGGGCACGTCTACGGCGGGGTGAAGGTCCCCGGCCTGGACTCGCTGCTGGTCGGGTTCGGGCCCGGCACGAAGGTCATCGGCTGGGACACCGTGCCCCCCGCCTACCGGCCGCCGGTGGTGTGGCTGATCCACTTGTGCTTTGACGTCATGGTGGCCCTGGCGTTCCTGCTGCTGCTGGCCGGGCTCTGGGCCCTGCATGCGTGGTGGCGGCATCGCCGGCTGCCGCCGCAGCGGGCGTTCTGGTGGGCCGGGGCGGTCAGCGGGGTGGCCGCGGTCGTGGCGATGGAGTGCGGCTGGGTCGTCACCGAGGTCGGCCGGCAGCCCTGGGTGGTCTACCGGCTGCAAACCACTGCCGCGGCGGCCACCACCAACGGTGGCGTCATCACCAGCCTGAGCGTGGTCATCGTCGTGTACGCGGCGCTCGGCACCGCCACGATAGCGATCCTGCGGATGCTGTCCCGGCGCTGGCGCCGCGGCGACCCGGACGAGGCCGCCGTCCCCTACGGTCCCAACCCGGCGCCGCGTGATCTGGCGGCGGGCGAAGTGGGGCGCTGATGGCCGCGGACGTGGTGGGCGGGATCCTGCTCGCCGGGATCACCTTGTACGCGGCGCTGGGAGGAGCGGACTTCGGCGCGGGCCTGTGGGACCTGCTCGCCGGCACCACCGCGCGGGGGTGGGCTCCGCGCGCGCTGATCGACGAGTCGATCACGCCGGTGTGGGAGGCCAACCACGTCTGGCTGGTCTTCGACCTGGTCATCTTCTGGACCGCGTTCCCGCAGGCGTTTGCCGCGGTGATGACCACGCTCGCCCTGCCGCTGTGGCTGGCACTGGCCGGGATCGTGCTCCGCGGTGCAGGGTTCGCCTTCCGCAAGGAAATCACCCGCCTTTCCCTCCGGCGCGCGGCCGGCGCCACCTTCGCGTTCTCCTCCCTGATGACCCCGTTCTTCATGGGCACCGTGATCGGCGCGATCGTCACCGGCGCGGTGCCCGCCGACGCCAGCCACGCGAGCCTGGCCGCCTGGACCAGCCCCACGGCCCTGCTCTCCGGGTTGTTGTTCGTGAGCGCCTGCGGCTACCTGGCCGCCGTCTACCTGGTCGGCGAGGCAGCCCGCCGCGGGGACCGGCGCCTGCGGGCCTACTTCACCTACCGCGCCCAGGCCGCCGCCATCGTGGCGGGCGCCCTGTCCCTGGCGACCCTGGCCGAGCTGAACAACGCCAGCCCGGCTCTCTACGCCCGGCTCACCGGCCGGGCGCTGCCGCTGGTGATCATCGCCGGGGTGTGCGGCCTGGCCGTCGTGGCGCTGCTGGCCGGGGGCCGGCGCGGCCCCGGCCGGCACAGCCTGATCCGGGTCATCGCCGCGCTCGGCGTCGCCGCCGTCGTGTGGGGGTGGGGCGTGGCCCAGTACCCGGTGCTGCTGCCCGGCACCCCGGTCACCCTGGCCAACGCGGGCGCACCGCACGCCACCCTGGTCGCGCTCATCGCCGTGTTCAGCGCCGCCGCGGTGCTCGTCGGGCCGTCCTTCGCCCTGCTCTTCCGCATGCAGAGCCGGCGCCTGCTGGGCGAGGGGCAACACGGCACGCTGTCGGCCGCCGTCATGCCCGGCCGCACCGGCCTGCCCCCGTCAGCACAGCACCAGCAACGGCCATCCCCAGAGCGCCGCCGCGGCCCCGCGACCCGGGGCGCCGTGCTCGGAACGATCGTGATCGCCGCGGTAATCCGCCGGCCGCGGCGTCGCTGACCGGAGTCTCAGCTGGGCACATCGCGATGCGAACGGCGTATACCCCCGGGAGGGAGCCTGGCGGGCCGATGGGGAATGGATGCTCACCCGCCGGGCTCAGGGCGAACCCGAGGGAATGAACTATATACCGAGTATACTGTTCCGCATGGTATCTGCTCTGGTGGCTCGTGAGTGGCCGGCACGCCCTGCTCGCGCTGCTGAGTGAGGGGCCGAAGTACGGGCTGCAGTTGCGCGCGGAGTTCGAGGCCCGGACCAGCGGGATGTCGCCGCAGAACGTGGGCCAGCTGTATGCGGCGCTGGGCCGGCTCGAGCGTGACGGACTGGTGGAATCCGACGGCGCCGAAGCAGCCGGCCGGCAGAGGGTATTCCGGATTACCGCCGACGGCGCGACCGAGCTAGCCGCATGGTTGCGCACGCCACCGAAGCTGGCGTCCCCGCCCCAGGACCAGATGACGGCGAAGGTTCTGGCAGCGCTGCGGGTGCCTGGCACCGACATTCATGAGCTGGTCCAGGCGCACCGCCGATACCTGGTGGAGCTGATGCAGCAGCGGACCCAGGTCAAGCAGGCCCAGGCCGGTCACGGCCTGGGCCTGGTACTCAGGATCGACGCCGAGTTGTTCAGGCTGGACTCGGTGATCCGGTGGCTGGACGCCGCCGACAGCCGCCTCGCGCACGCCGCGGTCAGCCCGCCCCGGCCAGCCCCGCGGGTGTTGCCACGGCTCCGCGAGAGTGCGGGGATGCTCCCGGGCAGGGCGAATCACCAGGGGACGAGCAGTTCAGCAGATAGCCATATCCGGGTCTCCGATGGCGACCGGGAGCGCGCTACCGCCCGGCTGTGTGACCACTTCGCCGAGGGCCGGCTCACGCGCGAGGAACTGGACGAGCGGATCACGGCGGCGCTGACCGCAAGGACCGTCGGCGACCTCCGACGCGCCACTGCCGACCTTCCTGGGCCCACACCGTCCGTGCAGCCGGCCCGGACACCGCCAACGGCGGCGGGGCCGCGCCCGGTCCGGAGGCGGCGCGGCGATGACCTATGAGGAGTTCACGTCCGCGCACTGCCGCCTAATAGAGACTTGACTTGAGTGTTGCGGGGTTTGCCGTAACGTTCAGGGGTCCGATGGGCTGGCTCCATTAACCGCCGCTCTGCGCTGCTGGCGGAGTGTGATGGCGCGCCCCGGCCTACGCACGAGGCTGGCAGCACGGAGTGTCGTGAATCTACCGGAACTGCTGTCGCCCGCCTTTACCCGCGATGTGACTTGTGGTGGCGGTGTCCGTGTGGCACGAGGGAGGTTCCGTTGTATTGCAAGGCGGTGATGGTGTCGGTGAACGCTGCGCCCAGCCGCACCTGGGTGTCCGTCACACTGACCAGATTGACGGTCAAGTCCGTGCTGGCACCCTGCTCAGCGGCGAGCGCAAACGGGTAGTTGGTCGCTGAGACCAACACCGTGCCGGTGGGGTCGTAGGCGGTCCAGGCGGTGCTGCCGTCGCCTGTGGTGCATGTGAGGTAGCCGCCGCCCCTGAAGCCGATCAGAAGGACCGGCGAGCCGGACCCGGTGGCCGCGAACGCCGGTTCGGCGGCTGGTGCGACGGCCGGAAAGTGGTGGACCACGATCTCTGCGAACTGCGCCGGCCCGCGTATGCCCGGGCCGACGCGGAACCGGACGGCCTGCTTCATGCGCACCCAGTGCGCGCTGCTATCGGTCCCGGCGGCAAAGGAGATAGTCATCATGTGCCTGGGCCCGTGGCTGGCCAGTGCCGGGCTGGCCGCAACCCCGAGCGAGCCGACTGTGACGGCGACGGCGATGGCCAGGACCGTGAGCTTGTGCACGTTGATGTCCCCCCGTAGATGGTGGCGCTATACCACCTGCCACTTGATGGCACCGGAACCACCCCTGCCAGCGCAGCCTGGGGCGCTTAGTCTCCCCACACCGGTGACTCCTCGATGATAACGCCATGAATTGAGAAAGTCACGCAAAGTTACACGCACTGACCAGGGCCTGGGAAAGCCGGTGTCGACTAGGGGCTGGGGGCCGGCTCCGAGCCGTGGTAGTGCACGATCAGCCACGTGTTACCGCAGCGCTGGAGCACAAGGGTTATTCGGTATGGCAACTCCAGTGGTTGTGGCCCCTCGACGAGAAGGGTTGCCTGGGTCACCAGCCAGGCGGTGTGGCCGCTGGCGTTGATGTGGAGCTGGCCCCAGCGCCAGTGGTAGATCTCCTCGCGCGCAAAGAGCGCTTCGAGGAGATTCCGCAATTGTGCCGGTCCAGCGGCGATCTCGTCGGCTTCTGAGCCAATGAACACGGTCTCCGGGCCGGGGGCGAACAGGCTGAGTACCTGGTGCACGTCACGCTGTGTGAACCCCTCGTTCAGCCGCTCGAGCAGGTTGCGGATTGCTGGCTCGGCGGCCGGCAGACTGGCCGCGGGGGGGTTGGTCATGGCAGGTCGGCGCGAAGAGTTGCGGCGCCAGCGGTGGCCTGGTCGGAAGGCCCGCTGTGAGGCAGCCGATGGCCTTCGATGCTGCGCATGCCTGGCAGGAAGAGGCCTGCCAGCGTCACGGCGGCGCCGAGCACGCCAGCGCCTATCAGGGTGGCACGTGGCCCGACCGCCGCGGCGACGGGGCCGGTGATGGCAAAGGACACCGGGAGCAGGCCAATGGAGATGAACCAGTCGAAACTGGATACCCTGCCCAGCAGCGCGGCGGGGACGAGGCGGTGCTTGGTGGTGGCCCACACCACGGTTCCGGCTGCCTCGAGAGCGTTGAAGACAAGGCTTGCCAGCATCAACTGCCAGGCCATGGTGGCCAGCCCGTACCCCGCGACCGCCAGGGTGGCAAGCGTCCAGGTGATGTAAATGAAGCTCATGAAGCGGCGAGGGTTCCCCCACTGTCCGGTCAGGAACGCGCCGGTGACGGCGCCCAGGCCACCCACGGCGAACACCAGTCCGAGCTCGGTGGCGCTGCCCGCGAGCTGGTGCTTGACGACAAAAGGCACCAGCACCTCGGTGGGGCCAACGAACAGCAGGTAGGCGAAGGTGGCGGCCAGGAAGGTGCCCCACAGCCAGACGTGCCGGCGCACGAAACTGAACCCTTCGCGGATCTCCCCCAGGGCCGAGGCCGGCGCGCCGTCGGTGGCGTGGCGGCGTTGGGGGGTCATGCGGGCAAGCATCGCCGCCGAGACCAGAAAGCTGGCCGCGTCGAACAAGAAGGCGCTGCCGGTACCCCACATGCCGATCAGCCACCCGCCGAGTGCAGGCCCCGCCAGGCGCAGGGCCACGGGGCGGAGGATCTGGTCAACGGAATTGGCCGGGGCGAGCACGTCCTCGGGGACCAGGTCGGGCACTATGGCGTCGAAGGCAGGGCCGAAGAAGCCAGCTCCCAGCCCGTACAAGGTGGCGAGGACGAACAGGTGCCATAGCTGGAGGCGGCCGGTCAGCGCCAGCAGGCCCAGCAGCCCGATGACGGCCGCCCGCAGCAGGTCGGCGGCCAGCATGACGCGGCGGCGGTCAAACCGGTCGCTAGCCACCCCGCCGATCAGCAAGACGACCACCTGCGACAGCGACATGGCAAGGCCCACCTCCGCCAGCGCGGTGGGGGCGTTCGACAGCTGGTAGACCTGCCAGGCGATGGCGACCAGGAAAACGCCGTCACCCAGCAATGAGGCCATCATGCCGGTCCATAGCAGCCGGAAGTCCCGGACGCGCAGGGGCTCCAGCACGGCCAGGCGGGCGCCACCTACCATTGCCCGAATCCGTCTACTGCTGGGCGGGCTGGAGCGGAAACTGCTCGGCCACTTCCTGGAGTACCTGCAGCAGGTGCGTGATCTCCGCATCGGTGTTGGTGGCGGTGACCTGGATGCGGAAACCGACCTGCGAGCGTGGCACGAGCGGGTAGGCGGCAAGTGTGACGTAGATCCCGCGGTCGAACAGGTAGCGGCCGACGGCGTCGATATCGTCGGGGTTGGCGAGCGGCACCTCGATAACGGGAGTCCCTGTTCTGTTGGGGGTGGCGACGTTGAGCTGTCGCAGGCCGTCCAGCACACGGGCGGTCTTGCGGTGCAGGCCGGCGCGGATCGTATCGCCGCGTTCGGCGTTGACTTTCAAGCCGGCCACGGCGGTGGCCAGGGAGGCGACGGGTACAGGCCCCGAGTACAGGTACGGCGGGGCGGCGACCTTCAGGAGGTTCTTCACGCTGGTCGGGCAGGCCACAAAGGCCAGCATGGAGGAGTAGGCCTTGGAGAACCCGCCGACCAGGATCAGATCTTGGTAGCTCTCGCCGAAGTAGCGCACCACGCTGTTGCCGCTGCTGCCGTAGTCGCACAACTCCCCCGGGCTGCGCTCGCCGATGATGCCAAAACCGTGCGCGTCGTCCACGTACAGTTGCGCTCCGTGCTGGCGGGCGATGCGGGCGAACTCCGCCAGCGGGGGGATGTTGCCGGTCATGCTGTTGACGCCGTCCAGGCAGATCAGCCGGGGGTACCGGTCGCAGGCGCGGAGGAGCTGCTCCAGGTGGCCGGGGTCGTCATGACGGAAGCGTTCCAGGGCCGCGCCTGTCGCTGTGGCGCTCACGCAGCCGTCGTAGATCGTCTTGTGGGCGCGGGCGTCGAGGAAGACCGCTCCGCCTGCGGCAAGCACAGGGATGACCGACATGTGGATGAGGGTGATGGTGGGCAGCAGCAGGGTGTCGTCGGCACCGAGCAGCCCCGTCAGCTCGGCCTCGATCTCCTCATACAGCCGTGGGCTGCCCAGCAGCCGTGACCAGCTGGGATGTGTGCCCCACCTGGCCAGGTACCCGGGCACGGCCTCGATGATCTCTGGTTCCAGGTCGAAGCCGAGGTAGTTGCAGGAGGCGAAGTCGGCTAGCCACTGCTGGCCGATCCGGATCTGGCGCCGGTCGATCTGGTCGATCACGGCGTCCAGCATGGGGTGCGCGGCCTGCAGCCGGGCCAGGTCCGCCCCGGTCGCCCGCTGGCGGGGGATGGAGGTGCCCGCCGGCGTTGATGGGGCAGGGGGCGGGGCGCTTTCCTGCCAGGGCCGGTCAAGCAGGGGCCTGCGCGAACCTTGCCTGTGCATAACTTCCTCCTCCAGAGGCATCCGGCCTAGGAGGGGACCACCGTGATGCGTTCAGGACGGCTCTAGTTTAACGGAGCCTATTACGCAAAGTAAACAGGTAACTACTATATGTAGCCAGATATCTCCCACTCGCATGTAGTAACTCCAAGTAATACTCCGTACGTTGCGCAATAAAAGTGCGGCTTGCCTGCGACCGCGCAAGCGCGAGTGCCCGGTGGCCGGCTCCCCGTGCTGCTCCGGGAGTCGGACACCGTCATGGCAGCAGCCCGGGTCATGATCACGGCCCGGGCTGCTGACGAGGCTACCCGCCTAGCTCATCGGGCCGTCGGCCGGTCTGGGCTGCTGCCCCTCAACGGCAGCCGCTTGGGCCGGGGCGGCTGCTGGCCGCGATGGCAGGTGCCGGTGGCGCAGGGTGGCCGGGCCGACGTTCTTACAGGACGGTTCAGAAGATGAGCACGCAGCGTTGCGGTCCGCCGCGCGCGTGGATTCGGCGGGGTTCGGGCTCATTGACCGGTGGGCACGGTGATGCGCATTGTGATGTTGATGCGGCCGTGGGTGAGGCCGGACCTGGGATGGCCTGTGCCGGGGTAGATCCGGGGCTCGTCGTGGCAGGCGAAGCGTGCCTGTCGTCCGAAGACGAGGGCGTCTCCGGAGGACAAGGTGAGGTCGGTGCAGGGGTAACCATGGTTGCCGGTGTTGCTCAGGCGGAAGGAACACCGGTCACCGAGGCTGAGGGATACGGCCAGGTCGCTGGTGGTCTCGCCGTCGTCATGGCGGATGCGCAGGGCCTGGCCAGGCGGGGGGGCCAGGTTACCTGGCGTGCCCTCTTTCCAGCTTGCGTCGGCCGCCTTGCCGGCCGCGAAGGCTGCATAAGGCATGAGCAGGCGGCTGCGGACTGCACCGCCCCAAGGGCGCAAGCCGGGATCGTAGTAGTTGACCAGTGCCGTGTCTGGCCGGTAGGCCACGGCCGCGAGCGGTCCGTAGATGGCACTGATGGCTGCCTGGCCGATGTAGGCGAGCCAGCCGGGGAACTCGGTGACACGCTGGCCGTCTGGGACACTGGCGTTTCGCGTAGATGGCTGCTGGTGCCGGCCGAGACGGAGAGTCCGGACCGACATCTGGTGGCCACCCGGCAGCGAGGTGGCCCGGATGGGGAGGGGCCCGGTGGACCATTCGTGGAAAGCCTCGGCGATCTGTCGCTCCTGGGACATATTCAGCCAGCCCTGCAGGTGGATGGCGCCGGGCCTGCTGGACGTGCTTCGTACCTCTGAGCAGGCCGGGGAGATCACGGTGAGCATAGTCATGGCGTGCCGCTTTCGGGTCGTCTCTGAATAGGAGCCGGTCTGCTTGGTGGCGGACCGGAACCTGAAGGCATCGGTGTGCCAGGTCGCTATGGCCGCCGATGGCCCGGTGGTCGGTAGTGTCGTTCTTCTGGCTTGCTCGGCCATGCCTGCCGGGAAGGCTTACGGGACGCCGTAGTTGCGTTGCGGCGGGTTCATGCTGGTGCCCGTGGCCGATATCGGGCAGGTGGCTCAGCATCGCGTGGCGGAACCAGGCGGCCAGCCGCCAGTGCGGCGGCAGGTCGAAGCTGCGCCGGCGGCCGACGAAGTACTCCACGAGCTCGCGGGCGGTCATGTCCGGGCGGGCGGGGGCGCGCAAGATGCGCGGGACTGCTCTTGTCGGCGAGGGCCTGGAGCGCGGCATCGTGGCCTTCCCGAGCGTAGGCCACGCGTATCAGGCCCGGATCGGTCGCGGCGATCAGCAGCGGGCCTGCCGGGCTGTCGATGGTGGGGGAGGCGGTGTCCAGGATGCGGTATTGCTGGGCCGTGGCCGCCAGCCGGTCATGCAGCTGGCTCAGGCGGTCAGGACCCACGGGGAACGCCCGGGTCAGGTCCCAGGATCGCTTGTCCGTTTCCACCGGGAGCTCCTTTCAGGGCTGGGGTGCCTGGATAGGAACGCCGGAGGGCGGCGATGCCATCGGCGGCGGCCCGTCGCGCGGCGTCGGCGCTGCCGCCGATGATGGCGGCGACTTCGGCGTACGGCAGCCCGGCGAGGTAGTGGTAGGCGATGGCTTGTTTCTGCTTGGCGGGCAGCTTGGCGAGTGCCTGGGTCAGTTCGGCGGCGGTGTCCGGCACGGCGTCGTCGGCGGCGGGGGACGTTGCGGTATCCGGTGTCTCGGCGACAGGGATCGCGCGGCGGGCGGCTGCACGGGTGACGTCGATGGCCTTGCGGTGGGCGATGGTCACGAGCCACGCTTCGACGTTGGCGTCGGCGGGAAGACCGGGGTAGGACTTCATCGCGGACAGGAAGGTTTCCGACCAGGCGTCGTCGGCATCCGCCGGGCCCAGGACCGCCCGGCAGACGCGCAGTACGGTGCTTCCGTGCGCGGAGACGATGGCCTCGAACGGCTGCTTGCCTGTCATGTTCTGAAGACGTCCATGGTCTAGGTTTCGTGAGGTCACCTATGGCCGATTCTTGTCGTGGTGATCACCGGGCCTGCCTGCGCGGGCGCGGCCGCCGGGCGGTGATAATGGCGGCCGCATGATGCCCGCCGTGGTCAGGCTTCGGCGATCAGTCCCAGCTGCCGCAAGACGGTGACGCCGTCGTCCAGGCCGACCTCCTCGGTGATCAGGCCGTTCTCGACCTTCAGGACCGTGATGCCAGTGAAGTGCATCGGTTTGCCTGTCCCGGCCGGCAGGGAGCCGAGCGGCATGTCGTCGAACGCGTCGCCGGTCTGGGTGCCGCCGCCCTCCCACTGGCCGACCACGTAGTCGCCCTCGGCGATCAGGTCAGCGGTGCCCCAGAAGTTCAGGTCCGGGAAAGCGGCGCGGAACTTGGCGGCGAACTGCCGGACTTCCTG
>Ga0070707_100001617_pt1 | contig 21832 bp, 18 predicted proteins | sample KBSK5502metaG_FD_65468 | JGI IMG/M metagenome (GOLD analysis project Ga0070707, IMG submission 65468) | Corn, switchgrass and miscanthus rhizosphere microbial communities from Kellogg Biological Station, Michigan, USA - KBS K5-50-2 metaG | ecosystem: Host-associated > Plants > Roots >...
CTCCTCGCGGGCCACGCACGCGATGTTGGCTGCGGGCTCGATGCCGATGACCGGGATGCCCTTGTGGTGGTAGTGCTGGAGGAGGTAGCCGTCGTTGCTCGCGATCTCCAGCACCAGGCTCTCGGGCCCGAGAGCCTGCGAGCCGATGAGCCGGCGGGCCAGCGCCTCCGCATTCTGCACCACCGTGTCGGAGAAAGACGATAGGTAGAAGTACTCGCTGAACAGCACCTCGGGCGGCACGGTCTCGGTGATCTGCACCAGTGCGCAGCGAGGGCAGAACACCACCTCCAGCGGGTACGTCTGCTCGGGCTCTTCCAGCTGCTCGGCCGTGCGCAAAGCGTTCGCCAGCGGCGTGCGGCCAAGGGAGAGGACGGGCCGGAGATCGACGGCGCCGCAGGACCGGCACCGCGTCGGGACATCAGGCATTGGTCGTCTCTTGGGAGCGCGCCCAGCGCAGCGTGCCGTCGAGCAGCCCGCTATCCAGCAGGTGCTTGAACTGGTTGAGGCGGATGTACTTGCGCCCCTGGAAGTCCTCGAAGGTGACCCGCGCGTCCTGCAGGGCCGCGTACAGTTCCTTCGCCCCGAAGGAGGCGTTCCACTGAGGCCTGAACTCTGGGAGCACACGGGCGAGCTTGCCGAAGTCGACGCGGTAGCTGCGCGGATCCGGCCTCCCCCCGGCCGCGTACTCAACCGTGCACCCGGGAACCGTGTTCCGGACAATCTCGGCGAGCTCGTTGACCTGGTAGTTCTCTTCGTTGGAGCCGATGTTGAAGGCCTGGTTGTGGACGGCCTGGCGGGGCGCCACCAGGCCGACCGCGAACGCGCGCGCTATGTCCTGCACGTGCACGATCGGGCGCCACGGGGTCCCGTCGCTCATGATGCGGATCCGGCCCATCGTGTGAGCCCAGCAGACCAGGTTGTTCAGCACCACGTCGGCTCGCAGCCGGGGCGACAGGCCGTAGGCCGTCGCGTTGCGCATGAAGACCGGGCTGAAGTCTCCATCGGCCAGCTTCGCGAGGTCCTCTTCCGTGCGCACTTTGGAGACCGCGTAAGGGGTCAGCGGCCGCAGCGGCGCCTCCTCGTTCAGGACGTCCTCCCCGGCCGCGCCATACATGCTGCAGGACGAGGCGTACAGAAACCGGCCCACCCCCGCCTCCCGGGCCATTCGCGCCAGGTGCACCGAGGCGCGATGGTTGATGTCGTAGGTCCAGTCCGGGTTGAGGTCCCCCAGGGGGTCGTTGCAGAGGGCAGCCAGGTGCACGATTGCCTCAAAACCGTTCAGATCCGAGACCGTGATATCGCGGATGTCCTTTCGGATGCTCGGGATGAGATCAGGCTCCTCACCCAGCACGCAGTCGTCGAAGAAGAACGTGTCGAGCCCGACCACGTCGTGCCCGACCGCCTGCAGCACCGGGACCATGATCGAGCCAATGTATCCGTTGTGGCCTGTGACGAGAAGGCGCATCCTACCTCTCCTGTCTGTTGGGCTGGCGCTGCCAAACGCACCACGGGGCCTGCCCACCCTGCCAGAGGTTCTCCAGGACGCGCACATCGCGGAGCGTGTCCATGCACTGCCAGAAGCTTTCGTGTCGATACGCAGCCAGTTGTCCGTCGGCCGCCAGCCGCTCGAGGGCGTCGACCTCGAGGTGGCCGTCGTCGCCGGTGAGGTACTCGAACACGGCGGGCTCGAACACCATGAAGCCGCCGTTGATCCAGCCCTCCCCGATCTGGGGCTTCTCCTTGAACTCGGTGACCAGGTCGCCATCGAAGTTGAGGCCACCAAACCGCGCGGGGGGCCGCACCGCCGTCACCGTCGCGATGCTCCCGCAGGAGCGGTGGAAGCTGACCAGCTTGCGAAGGTCGATGTCGCTGACGCCGTCACCGTAGGTCAGCATGAAGGTTTCGTCCTTGAGCCACGGTTCCAGGCGCTTGAGGCGGCCACCGGTGAGCGTCTGGAGCCCCGTGTCGACCAGGTGGACGACCCAGTTCTCGGACTCCTTGGCGTGACGCTGGACGTCACCGGTCGACAGATCGATGCTGATGCCGTTGTTCAGCAGGTTGTAGTCGAGGAAATAGCGCTTGACGACCTCACCTTTGTAGCCCAGCGCGCAGACGAACTCCGTGAACCCGTAGTGCGCGTAAGACTTCATGATGTGCCAGAGCATAGGCTGACCGCCAATCTCGACCATCGGCTTGGGGCGAGCGGCGGTTTCCTCGGACAGGCGAGTGCCGAGGCCGCCCGCGAGAATGACGACCTTCATTGCCTGGTGGCCTCCCTACCCGCAGCGGGATGGGTTCAGGACTGGCAGCGGCTTCGGCCCGCTCAGAGGAATGGCGGTGCCCCGGGAATCGAGCACTGCTTCGCTGCGAGGATCGCGAGAGATGGTGGTCATGGGAAACTCGAGCCGCAGTAAGAAGCAAGGCCGGTGCCACGACGCACCATTCAGAAATACCGCAAGTACTTAATTCCATTACATATATCTGCTCAGCCGACCGAGAACTTCCCTCCCTTGATTGGGCAAGTTGATTCCGCGTTCGTTCAAAACTGCGCGAGCATCTGACGACATCCGATGGGCGCCTCGAATCCGCAAGAGAATCAGAAGCTTAACTTGATCAGTGCAGAACGCAAATTTTGCGTGATCGGAGGGTTGTTGACTTCCTTGATTACGCTCGCCCGCTTTCAAGCGTCCGTCATTTCACGCGTAGAAAATGCTGTGGGCTTCCCCTTGGAAGTGAGTTGGAGGTTCGCGCAGTACCCCATCGAATCGATCGCCTCGCCATTCGCCCGCTGCGGACTAATTAGCACAAGTGCTCGCCTTCCAACCTCACCGAGAAGGCAAAATCGCTCTTACTGGGCATCTGTCGTATGCTGGTTGACGCTCGCCAGTGCACCCAGACGTGCTCACAACGGTAGACGACGATGAACCCCTGAGCGCCTCTCCTAGCTTGCTCTGGAGTCATGCTATCTGGCGAATCACCTCCTTTGCCTTGCGCCAAAAAGGAGGGTGAGGGACGGGGGTGTGTCGGCAGCGAAACTACTCTATCTTCAAAACCTTGTACGATCCACGCTCATAGACAGCCGCGTAGGCCGAAGCGTGTTCACGCGGCACCACCCAGTAGCGGACCCACGCCCACTCGCTCAGCCGCCGGGTGTCGACATCAGTCAGCCGGTCATAGGTACTCGTCAGCCACGGGCGCTGCACTCTGATTCGGGCACCGTCTGCCACCTCCAGTCCGATTGCGTGAAGGCGGCGAACCCACTCGTTGACGAAGGCACGGTTCCACAGAATGGCGCTGCCATCCTGGAACGTCACGAACACCGGACGGCGCGACAACATGCGAAAGGCCCCCCAACTGGGATCAATGAGGAAGACGGCGTCCGGTGGCGTGTTCCGTCGAGCCCATTCAGCGATATTCACCGTCTCCTGGGGACCGCCAAATGCATTTTCGTCGGGGGTGCCGAATGCTTCGCGGTGAAGGCCTTTGAGCGCTCCAGTCAAGAATACACACGCAACCAGGGCGACCGCGATGCGCCTCGTGCTCGCCCGGATCACCCGCTGCCGGACGGGTTCCCACGCCAGCGCGAGCAGGCCGAGCCCAACGACCGACGCGGAAATCTCCGGAGTCCACACCAGCACGCTTCCGCCGAGCGCAAACAACCACGGCAGTCGATCTCCCCCCAAACTCCGCTCGGTGGCGCTGGCAATGACCGACACCAGCACCACGCTGGCGAAACACAACCAGATATCCAGGGCTCGGCCGGCACTGATCACCAGCAGCGCCGGGATTTTGAGCACGTACGCCGCCACGAATGCATACAGGAGCCAGCCGGCCGCGACCGCCGTCCAAGTCCACGCATGGGACGAGAGCCGCGGCAGCTCCGAGCGCTTTTGCATGAACAGGATCGCCACCAGCGCCATCAGGGCGACCTGCATCGCGAATGCGGGCGTGCTCCATCTGAGCGGGAACAGATGGTGAGCAAGTCGAGCCTGCGCGGCCACATACCAGAGCGCTTTGTCCGTCGCACCCTGGCCGAAGGCGAGCGCTGTCAACACGATGATCGGTGAGCTCAGCAGCAGGAAGGCGCCCGCAGCCGCAATCCAGGGGCGCCAGGCGCGGCGACACTCCGGATCCACCAGCCAGACGACCGTCAAGTAGGAAAGCGTATACATCCCATAGAGAATGTTCACGTTACAACCGATGGCGAGCCAGCTGGCCGTGGCCAACGGCCTACGGCGGTAGAACGCCGCGATCGCGAGGAGCAAGAACGGTATCGCGAAGCCGGTCTGCTCGGTGTATTTCTCCACGATCGTGCCGTCACCGACAAGAGGCCGAAGACCGGACGCGAAGATCGTCATCGCGGCGACCACGGCCAGTTCGGAGCGAGGCGAGAAGGTGCGCGCCAGAGCCCCGGCCGCGTAAAGGAGGAGGGCTCGCTCGCACAGGGAGAGAACCAAGAGGAGCCATCCCAACGGGACAATGCGGGCCCCCCAGGCGACGGCGGGCCAGAACCACGTCGCGTATGAGCGGAGGGCGACGACAAACGGATCGTGTGGATAGAGCGATGGATCGTTCAGAAGATAGACCAGAGGGAGTTGGAGGGCATGATTTCCAACGTAGACAGCGTACCCGGTCTGGAGCAGCGACGCGACAAAGAGCGGAAGCCCATAGACGATGAGGAATTGCGGGCGACTGAGCGCCTGGTAGGCAGAGACGCGATCCGAGGAGGGAATCCACGGGGTGGACTCGCCTCGAACGTCTATGGCCGAGGCGCTCATGGCGTGCCCGTGTCCAGCGGGCATCTGGGAGGCGCGATCCCCCTTACGACGTCACCCTGGATCATTGAGATCTGATCGCAGCCATGGCGCTCGGACGTTCGGAGCTCATCGCTCTCCTCAAGGTCATTACCTGGGATTCCCGATATGGACCGGATTGCCGCCCCCATGGCGGCGTCCACCATCGCTTCCATTCCGTGGGGCTCGTGATCACGTCGGGTGCCACGCGAGCCGCTCGATGCGCTGGAGAATCTGCCGAAAGAAGCTCCCCGTCAAGTAGCTTTCGGCGAGCTGCAGGGTGAAGTAGCGCGCATGCCGGATGAGGCGCGCGGACGACGACGTTCTGTCCCCGGGTCCGGTACCGGTCAATGACGGGGAGGGGCACCTTATCCCACCCGTCGCACTGTGGATGTTGCCCGGCCGGAGCGTGGCCGCAAGGCAGTCGCCGATCGGCCGGAGCCGCGATCCCACCGACCACTCTGCTCTACGCACGCACATCTTGCGTGGTTCCATCGGCGAAATCCCTTCCCTCGTCTCCGAAGCGCCCCTACTGACACCGCGGGGGATCGCAACGACGGAAAGGTGCCAGAATGATCTTGACTCCCTCCGAGCGCGGGTCTAGCTTCCAAGTGGCGGCTGCGGTTCCATCCGCGCTCGCGCCGTGTTCGTAGAGTGTTGTGGGACATCGCGATCGAACTGAGGTCTCGCCTGTGATCCTTTGTGCCGATCATCTCTCCATTCAGCGGGTTCTCGTATGCCGTGCCGAGGGACCGTCTGACGCCGCGGCTCCCGCCGCGCCGGGCCGGATCCCTGTGACCTACGCCGCGCTCTATGCACAGATCGACCGTGGCGTGCGAGCGCTCAATGAACTCGGTGTGGGGCGCGGCGATCGCATCGCCGTCCTGCTTCCGCAAGGCCCCGAGATGGCGGTGGCTTCCCTCGTAGTCGCTGCCGGAGCGGTCGCCGTGCCGCTCAGCCCCGCCCTGCGCGAGAGCGATCTCGAGTGCTCTTTCTCGGCGCTCGACGTCAGGGCGGTCATCTTGCGAACTGACGTCGACTCCCCAGCGCGGGCCACGGCACTTCCTCGCCGGGGAGGTGTGCCCTGAAGGCTACAGCCCCGCTCAACAGTTACCGCTCCCAGCGTGTTAGACTCCGTCCACGGTGAACTCGAGAGTGTCGGCTCGAGGAGCAGCACCAATACTCGACCCACTTCAGCCTGGAGGGCCGATGTTCGACGAGTCAGCGTTCCGCCAGCTACTCACCCGGGAGGCGAACCGGTCGAGTCGATACCAGGAGTTCTTCGTCCTGTGTCTCGTCAAGCCTGACGTTCCCGACCCCGCGCGCGAGTCCCTCCTGGAAGCCGTCGCCACCCACCTCGTTCGCGTGCTGCGCGCTTCTGACGTCGTGGGCCGGATCCAGGGTGTCATCGGCATTCTCCTCATCAATACGCCGCCCGCCGAGGCAGTCGGCATCGCCGAGCGAGTTCGCGCCCAGATGAGCACTCTTGCGCTACCCGGGCAAGCTGGCGGATCCGTGACCGTGAGCGTCGGCGTCGCATTCTTCCCGCATGACGGGATCACCCCGGCCCGGCTCGTTTCGGAGGGGCAGGCCCACCTCGATCGGGCTATCCGGGACGGCGGGAACCGCGTCGTGCACGGAGGCGCCGATGAAGCCTAGGGGCGACCGTGCAATTGATGCGCCCCTCCCGATCAGCGCCCCACCGGCGTACGGGCACCTTGTGATCACCCTTCAAGTCGGATAAGATCCTGCTGCCTTCTGAGGAGGTGTCCGAGCATGGCCCTCTACGTGGTCGAGCGTGATCTCTTCAATGTCCCGCCCGAGCGACTCCGCGTCGACCAGCGAAACGTGGTCTCGGCCTGTACCCGGCTCAAGGCTGAGGGCAAGCGCATCCGTTACATCAGTAGCGCAATCGTACCGGCCGACGGGCACGGCCTCGACTTGTTCGGTGCCGAGAGTGTCGAGGTGGTCAAGGAGGCCCATGACGTCGCCGACGTGTCCTGCTTGCGCATCGTGGAGATCCTGGATTTGACTCCGACCTTCGTGCAGCGAGATACGTCCCGATCGAGACGCTCACTTCAGCGAACCACCGGTTCGACCGCGGGCAACTCGAATGCACAAAGGATCGAGCCTACTATGACCGACAACGCTGCTCCAGAGCTGGCGCGATGGCTCGCCGAAGGCCAGCGTCTCTTCGGCCTGTGCCTGGAGGCTCTTGAACGAACAGAGCACCTGGAGGCTCGAATCCAAACGCTTGAGAGCGAGAACGAGATGCTCCGGGAAGAAGTCCCGCGACTCCGTCACAAGGTGGATGTCCTGCAGACCGAGCGGGCGGAAATGGTCGCCGCCTTCAATGATCTCGCCGGCCACGTCACCCAGGTCGTCGATGGGATGCTGCAGAAATCCGAGGACGGGGAGATTGGCAAGTAGCACGACCGTCACTGCCCCGCGGTGCCTCCGCGCGGCAAATCTTACATTGAGGTCTGGTAAGTTCTACATGACCATAGAGCTGTCTGCTTAAGACCGCCCCTCAGGCTGCAGACCTTTGCAATGCAGGCATCTCCGCTCCCGCGTCGGATCGTCCGTCTGTGCGCGCGATCAGCGTTTGCGAGGATGACACCTGGTGTTGAACGAATGACACGCTGCTTTGGCTTTTCTGCGTCGGTGACGGTTGACGGCTAACTCCTTCTGAAGGTTGCTTTCCCCGGAAGCTCCCGGTTGGTGTAAACAGCGGACTGTCACTTGTTCTTGGTCGAAGTCGACGCTTAGTTGACAGCTGTCAACGGCCTGTTGACAACTAAGTGTGCAATCAGTTCCCTTCACATCGCTCGCGCATACATTGCCTCATTCCAATAATCCATAACTATCTAATACACAAGGGGTAATTGCCGTATTCCGGAGTGGCTGGCGGATCATCCGAAAAGACTTCCATAGTCTGCGCAACTCTTGCCCCGAAGCAACCGCTGTCTATCCAGTTGAAATCACAGCTATTTCTCCTAGAACGAAGGCGCGGTCGCGCAAATAATAGTGTAATGGAAGTTTGCTTCTCAATAAGTGAACGGTGCTTCCTATTGGCTCTGCCGAATCTCTCCAAAAAAACCATATAGTTACACGGTATACTCGGTAAAGCCATGGCACCTTTTTTGCTTATAGGTCTCGGCCTCTTACTCGGCCCAGAAACCTTGACAAGATGACCTTAACCGATGACAACCGCCGAGGCACAGAACTCGCCGCCTCATTCGCGGTGCATCAACCCACTGCAGACGGCCGAGCACCTAACCAAAAGGCTTCGCGGCCCCTCGCGCTGCTCGCAGAATATTTGACGGAAACTTCACACGCTGGAGCGACCATCGAGTGGTGAAATGGCAGTTGACCCGATGAAGAACAGACTCGTGCTCGTCGCTGGGACAGAGCCTGATGGCCTTGCCCACCTCTGCGCGCTCCTGCGTGACTGGGGCTATCATCTCATCGTCGCGACGTCAGTGGACGCGTGCCTGGCCGAGCTCAGCCAGAAGCAGTTTCTCTTCACTGTCCTCGATCTCACACTGGATGGGAGCGAGGTGCTGCGCCGTCTCAAGACCCAAGGCGGCGCCCCGGGGCCGATCATCGTCGCGGCCGAGGACACCGACGGCGAGCGTGCCGCCGAGGCGGCCGCCCTAGGGGCCGAGGACTTCATTCATAAGCCGTTCACCACTGAAGACCTCGAAAATGTGCTCAAGAGCGCGCTTGCGCGGCCCCGCCGTCCCTGGGGGCGTGCCGGCGATGACGACGGCCGGGCGCGCCTGTACGAGGAGCTCGCGCTCTGGCGCAGCCCCAAGATGTGCGAGGTGCGCGAAATCCTCGAGCAGGCGGCCCGCGTCGACGTGACGGTCCTGATCTCCGGCGAAACCGGGACCGGCAAGGATCTCGTCGCCCGGGCGATCCACGACGCCTCGATCCGCCAGGGCGGCCCCTTCGTCAAGGTCAACTGCGCTGCCGTGCCACGTGAGCTACTCGAAAGCGAGCTCTTCGGACACGAGCGGGGCGCCTTCACCGGGGCCCATCAGCTCAAGATCGGGAAGTTCGAGGCCGCTGATCGTGGCACGATCTTCCTCGACGAAATCGGCGATCTCCACCCGGCCCTGCAAGGCAAGCTCCTGCACGTGTTGCAGGACGGACAGTTCTCGCGGGTGGGCGGGCGGTCCACCGTCAAGGTCGACGTGCGTGTGCTCGCCGCCACTAACCAGAACCTCGAGCAGGCGGTCGCGGCTGGCCGATTCCGGGAGGATCTCTACTATCGCCTGAACGTCATCCAGGTGATGGTGCCCCCGCTCCGTGAGCGCCCGGAGGAGATCCCTCTCCTGGCCGAGTACTTCATGCAGCGGTACTCCAAGCTCTTTCGCCGCGAGAGCATCCCGATGCCCCCCGAGACCCTTCAACGCCTCATCCGGCACCGCTTCCCAGGCAACGTGCGCGAACTGGAGAACATGATCAAGCGCATGATCGTGCTGGGCGATCCACTGCTTCGGCGGAGCCCGCTGCTCGGGCCAGCCGCCAGCCCCGACGACAACGGGGCGATCCGGGCGCCGAAGAGCTCCACAGTCTCCCTGAAGGACATCGGGCGGCGCGCCGCCCAGACGGCTGAGCGCGAGGCTATCCTCAACACGCTCGAGCAGACGCAGTGGAACCGCGTACGCGCGGCCAAGCTGCTGGACATCAGCTATCGGGCCCTGCTCTACAAGATCAAGGATGCCGGCCTCACCCGCGAGCGCCGCCTTCCCCAGCGACCGTGAACGAGGCGCTCCGACCCATGCTCGACGACACCGACGAGCCCCAAAAGGGGGCCGGGATCGACCGGATCCGTGCCGTTTGGAACCGCCGCAAGTGGCTCGCCATCCTGGTCTTTCTGATCCCGCTGGCCGGGGCAGTGAGTCTCGTGATGGCCCTGCCCGACGTGTACCGCTCCACGGCGACCGTGCTGGTGGAGCGCCAGCAGGTGCCCGAGGACCTCGTCAAGACCACGGTCAGCAGCGAGGTCGAGACCCGGCTCAAGACCATCAGCGCCGAGATCCTGAGCCGCTCCCGGCTCGAGGAGCTGATCCACCGCTTCGGCCTGTACCCGAATTTGAGCGGGCGCGCCTCGACCGACGAGGCGGTCGAGCGCATGCGCCGAGACATCTCCCTGGAGGTCACGTCGACGGAGCAGCGCGGTCGGGGCGCGGGGACCACCGTAGCTTTTGCCCTGCACTATCGGGGGCGCGACCCCGGGACGATAGCGTTGGTGACCAACGCCCTGGCGTCCTTCTACATCGAGGCGAACCTGAGGGCCCGGGAGCGTCTGGCCACCGGCACGACCGAGTTCCTGCGCGTTCAGCTTGACCAGGCCAAAAAACGGCTGGACGAGCAAGAGCAGCGTGTCAGCGAGCTGAGTCGACGGTACAGGGGCGAGCTGCCTCAGCAGATGCAGGGCAATCTGGCGAGGCTCGAGTCCTTGAGCGACCAGCTGCGTATGAACCGCACCGACCAGGTGCGGGCCGAGGAGCGCCGTGAGGCGCTTACCGCCCAGCTGGCGCAGGCCGAGACGAGCTCAGGCGTCGAGACCGACGCGATGCGGCTGGCTCGCCTCCGGCAGGAACTGGCGACCCTGCGCATCAAGTACACGGACAAGTGGCCGGACATCATGCGGATCAAGGACGAGATCGCCTCCCTCGAGCAGAAGCTGGCCAATCCTCAGCCCCCGACCAAGACACCCGAGGTCGCCGCCCTCGGTCTCCCCCCTGAGGTCCTGCGCCTGCGGACCGCTCTCCGCGCGGCGGATACAGACGTCAAGCTGTTGAAGGATGAGGAGCAGCGCCTGCGTCGCGCCATCGAGCTCTACCAGAAGCGCGTGGAGAACGCGCCGCAACGCGAGCCGGAGTTCCAGGAGCTCACCCGCGACTACGAGACGAACAAGAACCTCTACCAGTCGTTGCTGCAGCGCTACGAGGCCGCTCAGATCGGCGAGAGTATGGAGCAGCGTCAGAAGGGAGAGCAGTTCAGGATCCTGGACCCAGCCGTGCCCCCCAGCATCCCCTTCGCGCCCAGCCGGCTGCGGCTCCTGTTCTTGATCGTGGGCCTGTGCCTCGGGCTGGCGGGCGCCGCGCTGGTCCTGGCCGAGGTGCTCGACACCTCCTTCCACTCCGCCGCGGACCTCCGAACCGTCACGGCGGTCCCGGTGCTCGTCAGGATCCCGAGCATCGTGACCGAAGCCGACACGCGGCGGCGGCGGGCGCGCTTCCGGCTCGCCGCCACAGGCGCCGTCCTGGCCCTGATCCTGGTCAGCGGTGTCTCCTACCTCATCGGCCACGGGAATGAAGAGCTCGTCCAGATGCTCTCGCGCGAGCCGCGTACGTAGGCGCATGGCCATCTACCTCGGCTTCTTCGGGCTCAAGAAGAACCCCTTCGGGGCGACGCCGGACCCCGAGTTCCTCTACCTCAGCCACGCCCACCGGGAGGCCCTCGCCCAGCTCACGTACGCGGTCCAGGAGCGGAAGGGCTTCATCCTGCTCACCGCGGAGGTGGGGACCGGTAAGACGACCCTCCTGCAGACGCTCCGCAGCCAGCTCGACGGCAACACGGCCGTGGCCTACGTCGCGAACTCCATGCTCCCCTTCCGCGGAATCATCGAGTATATGCTCGAAGAGTTCGAGATCGCTAAACCCGGCGAGACCCCCGCCCAGCAGCTGGTCACGCTCCAGACCTTCTTGGTCGAGCGGCACCGAGTCGGCCAGAGCACCGTGCTGATCCTGGACGAGGCCCAGAACTTCTATCCCCAGACCCTCGAGCAGATCCGGCTCCTGTCAAACTTCGAGACCACGAAGGAGAAGATCCTGCAGATCCTCCTCGTGGGCCAGCCGGAGCTGCGCGCCAGGCTCGAGATGCCCGAGTTGCGCCAGCTCAGCCAGCGCATCGGGCTTCGCTGCTCCATCCCCCCGCTCAACCCGATCGGCACTCGGAACTACATCCGGACTCGTCTCCGGATCGCGGGAGCCAGGGATTCGCTGATCTTCACCGATCGCGCGCTGGCGCGGATCGCCGAGTACGCCAGCGGCATCCCGCGGATCATCAACACCGTCTGCGATCACTGCCTGCTCATTGGCTATGCCGATCAGACCCGTCGCATCGACCGCGAGATCGTGGACGAGGCCATCACCTATCTCGAGGACGGGCTGCGCCCGCGCCGGCGGGCGAGGGTCGCGGCCCGCCGGTCGCGCAACACGCCGCTCGAGATCGTGGACGAGGCCGTCACCCATCTCGAAGACGGGCTGCGCCCGCGCCGGCCGGCGGGGGTCGCGGCCCGCCGGTCGCGCAACACGCCGCTCGGGTGGGGCTTGATCGGCACGGGCGCCGGGCTCGTGGCCGGAACCATCGGACTGGCTGTGCTCCAGCCGGACGCCATGCGGCAGGCGTACGACGCCTCGGCGTCCGTGCTCTCGTACCTCGTGCACAACGCCCGGACCTGGCTCGGGCGATGAGCAAGTTCTCCAAGGCGCTCGAGCAAGCCGAGCGTGACCGCGCGCTGAAGGAGCAGGCGCAAGGGCCGCCGGTGCAGCCGCAGGCCCCATCGGCGGCCTCGGTCTTCAGGGCGCCTGGACCGATCCCCCCTGCGACGGCACCGCCCGCCGAGGGAGTGGACGATCACTTGGTCAGTCTCGTGACCCCGGCCGCCTTCGAGGCCGAGCAGTACCGCGCGCTCCGGCACATCGTCGAGCAGCGGCACAAGTCGACCGAGATGTCCATCGTCGCCGTCTCGAGTCCCACGGTCGGCGACGGGAAAACGACGACCGCCATCAACCTGGCGGGGGCCCTAGCCCAGGCGCCCGAGGCGCGGGTGTTGCTGATCGAGGCCGACCTGCGGCATCCGTCAATGGAGAAGCTCCTCGGGTTCGGGGAGGCGGCGGGGGGCGGGCTCGTCGACGCCATCCTGGATCCGCGGCTCAGCCTGAGCCACGTGGTGCACCCCTGCCCACCCTCCAACTTGAACGTGATCCTGGCCGGGCAAACTCCGCCCAGTCCGTACGAGATCCTCAAGTCCCCCCGCCTCGGCGAGCTGCTGGAGGAGGCCCGCCGAGAGTACGACTACGTGGTCGTCGACACGCCTCCGCTCGTGGCGGTGCAGGATTGCCGGGTTATCGCCCGCTGGATAGACGGCTTCCTCGTGGTCGTGGCGGCACACCGCACCCCCCGGCGGCTCCTGGAGGAGGCCCTCACCGTGGTCGATCCGGCCAAGATCATGGGCCTGGTCTTCAACGGTGACGACCCGCTGTTCTCCATCTACCACCCCGGCGACGACACCAAGTACTACGCCAGGCGGGGGGAGCCCCGCCAGGGCACCGGGGCGTCCGGCCGCTGGGGCGTGCAATGAGGAAAATGGACTCCTCCCTAGGCGCCGACCGGGGCAGCGCTTCCCAAGGCAGTCCTCCGCGCGAAGAGTCGGAATGATCTTCATCGTTCTGGAAGGCGTCGCCCTGTTTGCCGCTGTGGCGGGCACGATCTTCGCGTGGGGGCACCCGCTCATGCTCACCTCGCGGGACGTGATGACCGTGCTCTGGCAGGCCGCCGCCATCTCGCTCTGCTGTCTCGTCGCCTTCTACTACAACGACCTCTACGACCTGCGCATCGTCCGGAGCCTCAGCGAGTTCGGGTCCCGCCTGCTCCAGTCGTTCGGTGTCGCGCTCATCCTGTTAGCCGGGTTCTACACCCTGTTTCCCGATACGCAGATCGCGGGCGGCCGCATCGCGTCGAGCCTGCTGATGATCGTGGGGGTGCTCCTGCCGTTGCGGGCTATCGGCTACACGATCATGCGCTGGCGGGCCTTCGCCGACCGGGTGCTGATCCTGGGGACCGGGAATCTCGCGCGCACCCTCATCGAGGAGATCGACGCACGGCCCCACTACCGGTACGCCATCGTGGGCGTGGTGGACGAGGGACACGGCCAGGAGGGCCCACCACTTCCGTACCCTTTCCTGGGCCCTCTCGAGCGCCTGGACAAGATCATCGAAGAGATCGCGCCGGACCGGGTCATCGTGGCCCTCACCGAGCGCCGCGGCCGAATGCCCATGCCCCAGCTCCTCACCGCCGAGGCCCAGGGCATCCTGGTAGAGGACGGCCTCAAGACGTACGAGCAGTTCACCGGCAAGCTTGCCATCGAGGCCCTGACGCCGTCCTTCCTAATCTTCTCGGGCGTGTTCAGGAAGTCGCGGATGCTGCTGGCGATCCATCGGCTGATCAGCCTCGGCGTGGCAGCAGGGGGACTGGTCCTGCTGGCGCCTCTCATGGCCCTCATCGCGCTCGCGATCAAGCTCGACTCCCCCGGCCCCGTGTTCTTCATCGACGAGCGCGCCGGCCGCGGGGGACGCCCGTTCCGCCTGTTCAAGTTCCGCACCATGCACGAGCAGACGTCCGAGTACGAGGGGGACTCCGTCTGGAGCCGCGACGACAGCCATCGGATCACGCGGATCGGGCGGTGGATCCGCAAGCTCCGTCTGGACGAGCTCCCACAGTACTGGAACATCCTCAAGGGCGACATGGATCTGGTGGGCCCGAGACCCGAGATTCTGCGCAACGTCAAGACCATGAGCGAGCACATCCCGTACTACCCGCTCCGCCACGTGGTCCGGCCGGGCCTCACCGGATGGGCCCAGGTCCGCTTCGGCTACTCCGTCAGCCTCGAGCAGGTCATGGAGAAGATGCGCTACGATCTGTTCTACATCACGCACATGTCGTTCTGGCTGGACCTCCGCATCCTCGTCGACACCGTGAAGATTGTCCTCTTCGGCCGCGGCGCCCGATAGCAAGATCCTGCCATGATCCTCTCCGAGTGCCTCTTCTGGGTGTGTCTTTTCCTGGTGGCGCACACCTACGTGCTCTACCCTGCCTTCCTGTTCCTCGCCTCTGCGATCGTGCAGACCCGCCGCGATTGGCAGTACCTCACCGCGCGTCGGAACCGGCGGTCCACGGCCTTCACCCCCGAGGCGCTGCCAGGGGTGAGCGTCATCATCCCGGCGTACAACGAGGAAGTGCACTTGCCCGACAAGCTCGCCAACATCCGGGCGTTCGACTATCCGCACGATCGCCTGGAAGTCATCTTCGTCTCCGACGGCTCCACGGACGGGACCAACGCCATCCTGCAGGCCGTCGAGGATGCGAATGTCCGGACGGTGTTCCTCCCGGAGCGCGGCGGCAAGTCTAACGCGCTGAACCACGGCGTCGACCAGGCCAAGCACGAGATCCTGATCTTCTCCGACGCCGCGACGCTGTTCGAACCACACGCGGTCCGGGCGCTGGTCCGGCACTTCCCGGATCCCAGCGTCGGCGTCGTCTGCGGGGCGCTTCAGTTTCACGCCACCGCCGAATCGCGCCAGACCGAAGGCGTCTACTGGACCTACGAGTGTATGCTCAGGCTCATGGAGGCGCGCCTGGGTGCCACCCTGACCGCCAGCGGGGCCATCTACGCGCTGCGCCGCCGGTGCTACGTGCCGCTCCCGCCCGACACACTCGTGGAGGACTTGCTGGTGCCCATGAACGCGCGGCGAGCCGGCTACCGGGTGCTCTACGATCCCGAAGCTATGGCCACCGATTTCGCCGCAGCCGCCGTCGCGGGCGAGTTCACGCGCCGCGTCCGGGTCGCCACCGGGAGCTTTCGGGTCCTCCCGCGGCTGGCCGCGATCCGCCTCGGGCCCATGACAACCTTCGCGTTCTTCTCCCACAAGGTGCTCCGCTGGATCCTGCCGTTCCTCCTCATCGGGCTCCTGGTCACGAGCGCGACGCTCTGGAGCCGCCCCGTCTACCGAGCCATGTTCATCGCCCAAGGATTCTTCTACGCCTGGGCGGCGCTCGGCTTGCTCTTCCGGCAACGTCTGCAGGGCATCCCCTACGCGCTGATGGGCTATTACCTGCTGGCCATTCATCTCGCGTACCTGGTCGGATTTGTGCGCTGCCTCACCGGCCGCGCCGAGGCGGCATGGCAACGGGTGAGCTGACCATGAGTCGGTCGTCAGCTCGTGGGGTGCGCGGCGTGCCGATCTTCATGTACCACGTCCTGACGGCCCCACGGACGGCTTCGCGCATGCCGGCCGTTGCGAAATACTGCCTTCCTGTCGCGACATTCCAGGAGCATCTCGCGGTTATCAAGGGGAACGGGTTCCGCCCAACTTTGGTCCACACCCTCTGGAGCCAGCCAGACCCGGCCGCGGCGCATCATGCTGTCGGCCTCACCTTCGACGACGGCGATGTCTCCAACTACACCCATGCCTTCCCGGCCCTCGTGGAGGCAGACGCCCGCGCCGACTTTTTCGTCAACACCGCCACAGTCGGCCGCCTTGGTTTCCTCAACTGGACACAAATCGCCGAGATGCAGCGCGGTGGGTTCGCATTCCATTCCCATAGCCACGATCACGTCGCTCTCGTCGGGCTGCCCCATCGAGCCCTCGAGCGGCAGCTCCGTAAATCCAAGCAGCTGCTTGAAGACCGGCTAGGCGCGCCCGTTGATTTCCTCGCTGCCCCGTACGGTCTGCTGAATCGCTCTGTCGTCAGAGCCGCGCGGGAGGTTGGCTACCGGGCCGTCTGCACCTCCTGGAGCTGGCCGGCCCGCCCCGGCGCCAGGACCGTGAGTCGTATTGCCGTGTACCCGACCACGACCGCCGTCGACTTCTCGCGGTTGCTGCATGGCCGCGCGTCCATCTTTGCCCGGCGCATGGGGCACACCCTGCTCGCGCACCTCCCTAAGCGTGTTCTACTCCGCGTCCGGCCCCGCTGGCTGGGTGTCCAGGTGTTGGAGACCGGCCGGTGAGCAGCAGCGCATCGGTTCACGTCTTCGTGCTCATCGACGCCCTCGGGTGGGTCTTCGTCGAGGGCCGCGACTTTCTCTCGGACATACTGCCGCACCGCCGGCCCCTGCGCACCGTCCTGGGCTATAGCTCTGGCGCCATCCCGACGATCCTGACCGGCCGTACGCCCGCGGAGCACGGCCACTGGAATCTGTTCTATCTGGATCCTGCAACATCTCCCTTCCGCTGGCTCAGGTCCTTCTCTTTCGTGCCCGACGCGCTGCTCAACCACCGCGTGACACGCCGCGTTTTGAAGGAAATAGGCCGCCGAGCCCTCGGGCTTGGCCCGCTCTTCGACGTGTGTGTCAACCCTCGAGTGCTCCCCTGGTTCAACTGGATCGAGAAGCGGAATATCTATGCGCCGGGTGGGGTGACTGGAGGCTCTATTTTCGATGAGCTCCGCCGGCAGGGGATCCCTCACCGCGTGTACTCCTATCATCAGTTCACCGATGCGGAGATCCTCCGGCGCGCCAAACAAGACCTCGGGCGGGGCGAGACAGGGTTCTTCTTCCTCTACCTGAGCGAGATGGATCGCTTTCTCCACGGCCACTGCGATCCCGATGCCGAACTGGACCACCAGCTCGACTGGTACGCCGAGCGCCTCCGCGGGGTCTTTGAGAGCGCGCGAGAGGTGGATGCGGGCGCCTCGTTCACCGTGCTCTCAGATCACGGCATGACGCCCGTGCGCCAGACATATAACCTCGTGGCCGACATCGACCGCCTGGGTCTCACGATGCCGGACGACTACCTGGTCGTGTACGACTCCACCATGGCGCGCTTCTGGTTTTTCAGCGGCCGCGGTCGTCGCGCGATCACCGAGCGCCTGGCGGCGATCCCCTGTGGTCGCATCCTCGGCGACGACGAACTCCGGGATCTGGGCATTCTCTTCCCGGATCGTCGGTACGGCGAGCTGGTCTTCCTGCTCGAGCCCGGTTGGCTCATCGGGGGCAGCGACTTCAACGGCCACGGCTGGACCCCCGCCGGCATGCACGGCTACCACCCTGACGACGCCTTCTCCGACGCGATCTTCCTGAGCAACCGCCACCCGACAACCGAAGTCCGCACCATCGCCGACGTGTACCCGCTGATGCTCGAGGCCGCGCGCGCTGCCGCAAGACCAGGAGAGCTCAAACGATGAAGCGGGCGCTCATCACCGGCATCTCCGGGCAGGACGGCAGCTACCTGGCTGAATATCTGGTTGACCTTGGCTATCAGGTCTATGGGTTGATCCGCCGCGAGCCCCTATCGCTCCGGTGGCTCGAGCCGATTCTCCACCGGATCGAGCTCATGTATGGCGACCTGCGTGACTCGGCATCCCTCGAGGTGGCCTTTCAGAAGGCCTGGCCGGACGAGGTCTACAACCTGGGCGGCCAGGTCTTTGTCCCCAGCAGCTGGCAGATCCCCGAGGAGACCTTCGACATCAACGTGGGTGGGCTGACCCGCGTGCTCCGAATCATTGAGAGCCGGAAGCCAGAGACGCGCGTGTACCAGGCCTCCAGCTCCGAGATGTTCGGCAACGTGGACGGGCTCTGCAACGAACAGACGCCTTTTGCCCCGACATCGCCCTACGGGGTGTCCAAGATGGCGGCTCATCGGCTCGTCCAGGTCTACCGGGCGCGTGGCCTGTTCACTGTCGGCGGCATCCTGTTCAATCACGAATCGCCGCGGCGCGGTCCCGAGATGGTGACGCGCAAGATCACCCAGGCGGCGGCCGGATGGGCCAACGGGGACAAGACCAAGCTCAAGCTGGGGAACCTGCAGGCCCGCCGGGACTGGGGCTTCGCCGGGGATTACGTGAAGGCCATGCGCGCGATGCTGCAGCAGTCCGTCCCGAGAGATTACGTCATCGCGACGGGAGAGTCGCACAGCGTGGCGGAGTTCCTGGCTACGGTGCTCGCGGAGGTCAATGGGATCGCCGACACAACGGAAGCCGCACGCCTGATCGAGGACTACGTCGAGTCGGATCCGCGCCTGTTACGAACTGGAGAGATCCACGATTTACGCGGCGACGCGAGCCGCGCCAGACGAAAGCTCGGGTGGGCACCCTCAGTGGACTTTCGCGACCTGGTCCGGATGATGCTCGCGGCCGACCTGGCTGCGGTGGGAGGTAGGCTCTCCGCCGACGGCAGAGGCCAAGAGAAACCGCGCGCGTCGTGAGCCGACGACTGTCGATCCTCTACTTTTCCAACAGCCTGGTCCGGGCCGGGGCCGAGGAGCACGTCCTGACCCTGCTCCACGGTCTGGACCGCCAGCTCTTCCGGGCACACCTCGTGTGTATGCCCGAGGTGGCGGAACAAGTCCGCCGGGACCTGCCCGGTGATGTCGAGCTCACCGTCTTGCGCCTGCGGCGCCCACGTCATGTCGGCGCTGCGCTCCGCCTGGGACGCCTCCTGAGAGCCCAGCGCATTGACATCCTCCACTCGCACCTCTTCTACGCCAGCCTCTTCGCCTCGCCAATCGGCCGTCTGTGTCGGGTGCCCGTGATCATCGAGACTCCGCACCTGCGTGAGCACTGGCGGCACGGTTGGTTCAAGGGCCATTTCATAGTGGACCGGTTCATCGGCCGCTTCGTCAACCGGTACATCGCGGTGTCCGAGAGCAATCGGCGCTATCTCGTCGCGCAGAAGGGTTTGCCCGCGGCCAAGATCGTCACGATCCACAACGGCTGTGACGTGGACCGCTTCGATCCGCAGCACCCAGCGCCGACCACGCTCCGCGCCAGCTTGGGCTTCGGCGCCCAGGATCACATTCTGCTCATCATCGCGCGGCTCGAACCTCAGAAGGGCCACCGCGTTCTGCTGACCGCCCTCCCCGAGGTACTCCGCCACTTTCCTCACGCGCGGCTCGTCTGCGTTGGCGAGGGTTCGCTGCGCCCAGCCCTCGAGGATCAGGCTCGTGCCCTAGGGCTCATGGCCGCTGTCCGGTTCGTGGGCCAGCAGGCAAACATTGCCGATTGGCTTGCCCTGGCTGACCTCACGGTTCTCCCCTCATTCTGGGAGGGCCTGCCGCTGGCCGCTATCGAATCGCTGGCGGCTGGTCGGCCGGTGGTGGCTACAGCCGTGGACGGCACGCCCGAGGCCGTTGTCGATGGACACACCGGCCTCACGGTCCCGCCGGGCGAGCCCGCGCCCCTGGCGCACGCGATCTGTCGCCTGCTAAGCGACCCCGCGGGGCGTCAGCGGCTTGGGCAGGCAGGTCGCGCTTGGGTGATGGAGCACTTTACCCAGCAGCGGCAGGTGCGCGAGACTCAGGATCTGTATCTAGCGGCCTTCGATCGCCACCCCGGGCTCCGCCAACTGGCGCCCGGGGCTGTGTCCACGCCTGCTCCCTCGGCCGCCGCCGTGGTCCGGCCCTCCCTCACCCCACCGAACCGCAGATGACGATGCCCGTCATGAGCACACGGAGCCGGTGGCCGAGAGAGGGCGCGGGCGCGCTCAGAGCCACGATCGCTTCCGAAACGGCCCGCCTCTGCGCCGAGCAGTATCCCGGGCAGCTGCGCGCCGTGATCCTCACGGGAAGCCTCGCCCGGGATGAGGCGACCTGGCGAACGGAAGGCATCCAGTCGAGGACGCTCGGGGATGCAGAATTTCTCCTGGTCTTTGCCGACCGGGCGCCTCTGCCCGATGTCCAGGATGTCCAGAACCTCACGCAAAGGATCGACTCACACTTGGCCGGGCTCGGCATCGTCTGCCCGATAACCCTGTGCCCCGTGCGCGCGACCTACCTGCGCCGACTCCGACCGGCGATCTTCGCCTATGAGCTGCGGACATCTGGCCAGATCGTTTGGGGTGATCCGACGGTGCTCTCGCTCATTCCCGCGTTTTCGCCGTCGGACATCCCCCTCGAGGATGCCTGGCGCCTGCTCTGCAATCGGCTCGTGGAGCAACTCGAGGTAGCACCCGAGATGAGTGGGCCTTCGACGGGCCCCCCCGAGCCCGCGCTCTACCGAACAGTCAAACTCCACCTGGACATGGCCACGTCCCTGCTCATCTTCGTGGGGGGCTATGAGCCGACCTACCGCCATCGCGCCGAGCGGCTCAGAGACCTTGCCCAGCGAGAGGGCCGCACTGACCGCTACCCCTTCCGACTCGAGCCCTTCGTCCGAATCGTCAGCGCGTGCACCGAGTGGAAGCTCGATGGGGGCGATGGACCGGCTCCCGCGGGGGTGTCCTGGGATGGCGCAATCGAGCGTGCCCAACACCTTTGGCGCTGGGAGTTGGCCCGACTGAGCGGGGCCTCGCCCGAATTGCCTGACCACGCCCTACTCGAGGCCTGGCTGAGACGTCAGCCAGCCACCGAGCGGGCGCGCGGCTGGCTCCATGTCCTTCGCAAGTGTGGTTGGCATCAGAGCTGGCGCCTCTGGCCGCGCTGGGCTCGCCTCGCGCGACGAGCTTCTCCCCGCTACCTCGTCTATTCGGCGGCCTGCCGACTGCTCTTCGAGCTTCCCCGACTCGGAGCAGAGAGCAGCGGCAGCACCCGCGAGGGTGAAGGCTGGGAAGGTCTTTGGGAAGATCTTCCAGTCATCCGGCCCTGGGCCAACCTCCATCGGCTGCATCCCTGGCAGGAAGCCGTCACTGAGATCACATGGAACTACCGCGAGTTCCTCGTGGGTACCCGCGCATGAGTCCCTCGCCGAGGTTCCGTCCTTCGTACCGGCTCTCGGATCTTTGGAGAGCGCCGCTCCACGACTTCCCAATCCGGGATGAGATCGTTCGTCAATACTTGACCATGACAGCCACCATGAATGTCCTCGAGATCGGGCCGGGAAGCGGTCTGACCGCCTTCCGTCTCTCCCGACAGGTCAGCCGCCTGACCCTCGTGGAGGTATCGGAGAGCAATGTCGCCAGGCTCCGGCAGACGTTCGGTCATATCCGCAATATCGATATCGTATGGGCCGATGCCACCGATCCTGAACTCCCTCGGCGGCTTCAAGCCACGTTCGACGCGGCCTACGGTCTCGAGGTGTTCGCCTACATCCCGGATCGGGAAGCGTGCCTTCGTAACCTGGGGCTCCTCTTGCGTCCCGGCGCCGAGTTGCTGCTGCAGTTTCCCAACTATCCTCAGCCGTTGCGGCCAGAACTGACGGTCTTCAGAACTCGGGAAGACCTCGACTCGCTCCTGGAGAAGGCCGGATTCGCCGAGTGGGGCGTCTGGGCCTTGAGCCTCCGGCCGTACGCCGGCGCGCTGTTCCAC
>Ga0070707_100001619_pt1 | contig 21827 bp, 23 predicted proteins | sample KBSK5502metaG_FD_65468 | JGI IMG/M metagenome (GOLD analysis project Ga0070707, IMG submission 65468) | Corn, switchgrass and miscanthus rhizosphere microbial communities from Kellogg Biological Station, Michigan, USA - KBS K5-50-2 metaG | ecosystem: Host-associated > Plants > Roots >...
CTCCAGGAGGTTCGCAAGGAGGCCCGCGGGTTGCCGTTGGGGCAGCTCATCACCGCCGGCGCGCTGATCGACGCGTACTGGACCAGCCCGACCATCCAGGCTCTGGCAGTCTTCGGATCGATCGCATGGGTGGTGGGGATGCTCGCCGCCGCTGTCGCGTTCACGGCTCCCGATCGCCGCCGGCCGCCGGGGGTGGTTGCCCTGCTCGTCCTCGGCGTGACCGGCTACGCCCGGACCCGGCTCTTCCAGGTACACGGCTCGACGGACATCCAGCCGGTCTGGTGGCTGGTCACGATCGCCACGGCTGTGGCGATGGCCGCCGCCGCCCGGCCGCGCGCCGCTCCCGCCTTGCTGGTCCTGGCGGGCGCCCTGTTCGGGGCCTCGCACGTGCCCCCACCGGCCCGATGGGCGCGGCTTGCTTTCTCGTCGCGGCCGGCTTGATCGAACTCGGTGGGGTTCGGGCACGCCTGAGTGACGGGGGGCCGCCTGGCGCCCCCGTCTCTCGCAGAGGCAATCCCGCTCTCAGCTCTTCGCCGTGAGCGCGCCGCCCAACCTCCCCGAGGCGAGCCCGAACAGCGCGCCGATGGCCATGGAGGCGATCACCACGATGAGAGCGTTCCCCCTGCCCGCCGACATGAGCCTGTCCTTCGTCATCGAGTCGGCTGTCTGGAGGAGATAGGCGAACACCGCCGCGTAGCCATACACGCTGGCCGGAATGGAGGAAAGCGCCTTGACGTGGGCGGCCAGGCACAGCACCAGCACGGTGATACCCACGACAATCCCCGCCCAGACGGGCAGGCCGAGGGACTCTGCCATCGGGAACGAGAGGATTATGAGGGCGGCCACCCAGGCGCAGACCGCACCGAACGTGTTGCCGACGATGGTGTTCTTGAGCGCGTTGCCGTCGCCGCCCGAGTGGAAGAAGCACGCCCACGCAATGAACCCTGCCCAAATGAGCAGACCCAGCTTCAAATAGAGAATGGTGGCGATCCCGCCGAGAAGCCCGATGCTGACCGACAGCGCGACGAGTTGCGACATCGTGATGCCTCCCTCGTGACTGAACCGGATGCAGGGCACACCACCCCCCGGCTCGACGGGGGTGATGGCGATGGGGAATGTGGCTTGGGCAAGTTTCATGTAGCACTTGGAGGCGGGATTGTCAAATTTTGATGCAGCCGACGGGGCCCGGACCGAGCTCGGCCGGGTTCTGGCCTCGGAACTCCCGATCACCCAGCATCTGGGGATCGCGGTCGAGCAGGCGGACGCCGCCGGTGTCGCATTGAGTCTCCCCCTCGGCCCGAACCGCAATCATCAGGGCACCATGTTCGCCGGGAGCCTCAACGCGGTGGCGACCCTCGCCGGCTGGGCCACTGTCTGGCTCGAGGTCGCCCGCGCGGGGATCTCGGCCGCGGTCGTGGTCCAGGACAGCAGCATCGACTACCTTCGGCCCGTCGCCGCCGACTGCATCGCGCGCTGCGGTCCGCCGCCGCCTGACGCCCGCGAGCGGTTCATCGCAACGTTGGCGCGGCATCGCCGGGCCAGGCTCGCGGTCTCCGTGGCCATCACCGTGGGCGGCGACCCGGCCGCCCGGTTCCAGGGACGTTTCGTCGCGCTCGCGCCTGACATCTCGACTGACTGACCACCTTCTACCGGAATTCTCGATGCGGAACCGCCACCGTGGCGCCCGGCCCGCCACCTTGCTCCGGATGCTGCTGCCCCTTCTCGGCGCCGCCCCCCTCGGCGCTCAGCAGCGCCCCGACCCCGCCAAGCTGGGGGACGAGGCCGTGCGGCTGACCCTGGAATACCTCCGGATCAACACGACCAACCCGCCGGGCAACGAAGACCAGACCATGCGGTTCTTCGCCCGGATCCTCGCGGCCGAGGGCGTTCCGTTCGACACCGCGTCCTCGGCCCCGGGCCGAGGGAACATCTGGGCCCGGCTCAAGGGCGGCGGAGAGCCGGCGCTCGTCCTCCTGCACCACATGGACGTGGTGCCCGCCGATCGCCGCTACTGGGACGCGGATCCCTTCGCCGCCACGGTCAAGGCGGGGCTGATTTACGCTCGGGGCGCGCTGGACACAAAGAGTCTCGGCGTGATGGAGCTGGAGGCGTTCCTCGCGCTCCACCGGATGAAGGTGCCCCTTGCTCGGGACGTGATCTTCATGGCCACCGCCGACGAGGAGGCGGGTGGCGCACAGGGCGCCGGATGGGTAATCGAGCACCACCCGGAGGCATTCGCCGGCGCGGGGCTGTTGCTGAACGAGGGCGGCCTGGGCACGGAGGCCGAGGGCCGGCAGCAGTTCGGGATCGAGATCACCCAGAAGGTCCCGCTCTGGCTCCGCCTGGTTTCTACAGGCAAGCCGGGTCATGGGTCGGTCCCTCCGGTCGGCTCGTCGGTGGACCGGCTCGTCCGCGCGCTCGACCGGCTCCGCACCCATGAGTTCGCCCCCCGCATCGTTCCTTCCGTGGATGCTTACTTCAAGGGGCTCGCGAGCAACGCCGCGCCCGGGTGGAAGGACGGATTCGCGGACATCGCCAAGGTCGCGGGCGACCGCAACGCCCTGCTCCGCCTCCAGCTGGAGCACCCCAACCTCGCCGCCCTGACCCGGAACACCTGCTCCATCACCGTCCTCAAGGGCAGCGACAAGATCAACGTGATTCCGCCCGAGGCGGAAGCGCAGCTCGACTGCCGCCTGCTGCCGGATCAGGATCCCGCGGCGTTCGTTCGCGACGTTGAGGGCATCATCAACGACCCGGGCATCAAGGTGGACCGGATCCTGGGCTTCTCGCCTGCCGTGTCCAGCACCGGCAACCCGCTCTACCAGGCGATCGCCGACGTCACGCGGCGTCGCTTCCCCGGCGCCAACATCGTCGCCGCCGTCTCCACCGGGTTCACCGACAGCCACTTTTTCCGCGACCGGGGGATCGCCTGCTACGGCTTCGCGCCGATCCTGATTCCCGAGGAGGACGAGAACGGCATTCACGGGAACAACGAGCGGATCTCGGTGGAGAACGTGCGGCGAGGAACGGCGATGCTCCTGGAGATCGTGCAGGCGGTCGCCGGGAAGCCGGCGTCCCGGTGACCGCGCGGGCGCTCCGCACCCTGGCGGGGCTGGCCTGCTTCTCCGCCGGGCTCGCGCTCGCGCTCGTCCCCCTCCGCCCCACACCCTGGGCATCGGTAGCGGCGCACGCGCGCGTGCTCTTGCGCTGGTGGCTCCCCGGCCTCGGCCTCACCATCTTCGGGATCGCAATGATCGACCGCCGGCGCGTCGCCCTCGGCGCGGTGGGCGCCCTGGTGCTCGCCTACGTGCTCCTGGCGCACCCGGTCTGTGATCCCATCCCGCCGGACGAGCTGCCGGCGTTCGAGACCGTGATGCCCATCGCCGCCCGGGCGGCGGCCGGCGAGCCGTTCCGAGAGTTCGACGGCCGCTGGTACCAGTGCAAGTCGTACATCGCGCGGGCCTTCTTCTTCTGAGCGACCGGATGGGCCGCCTCCTCGTCCTCTTCGTCACCGCGTTCGTGGACATGGTCGGACTGACCATGATCCTGCCTCTGCTCCCTTACTATGCCACGAAGCTCGGCGGCAGTGCGACTGTCGTCGGTCTCCTCATCTCCGCGTTCTCGGTCGCCCAGCTCGCCGCAGCCCCGGCCTGGGGGCGCTTCTCCGATCGCTACGGGCGGCGCCCCGCGATCCTCGCAGGCCTCGTCATCACGGCCGCCGCTTACGGCGTCTTCGCCTTCGCCGGCTCCGTCGCCGCCCTCCTGCTGTCCCGCATCGTGCAGGGACTGGGGGGCGGCACGATCGGGGTGGTCCAGGCTTACGTGGCCGATGCCTCGCCGCCCGAAACCCGGACGAAGAGTCTCGGCTGGCTCTCCGCCGTCACCAGCCTGGGTGCGGTAGCCGGCCCCCCGCTGGCGTCGCTCCTGGTCAAGCTGGGCGGCCGGGAGGCGCCCGGCCTGGCGGCCGGCGCGCTTTCACTCCTCGTCGCCGCCTTCGCCTGGCGTTTCCTGCGGGAATCCCGCGAGTCCCGCCCGTCGGGGGCGTATGGCGCCGTCGCGCGCACGACCGGACGGGCCGCGGTCGCCCGCGTGCTCGGCCGCTGGTACGAACCCGCACCCCGGCTCATCTGGATCTACGCCGTCGCCATCGGCGCGTTCTACGGAACGATCCAGACCGTGCCGCTCCTGCTCCAGCGGACGTTCGGCATCACCGAGGAGAACATCGGCTGGTTCGTGATGTACCTCGGAGGCATGGGCGTGGTGGTGCGCTCGCTCGTGCTCGGACCAGCCGTGGACCGCTTGGGAGAGACGCGACTCTCGCGGCTCGGCCTGGTGGTCCTGGCCGCCGGTCTGGCCGCGACCGGCCTCGCGCGCAGCTGGACTCTTCTCGCGGTGGGCTTCACTCTGATGCCGCTCGGCACCGCCTTCGTCTTCCCCTGCGTGACGGGACTGCTTTCCCGCGTCGTGCCGAGCGGCGAGCGGGGCCTCTACATGGGCGTCCAGCACACGTTCGGGGGAATCTCACGCGTCGTGTTCCCCATCGCCGCGGGGATTCTGATGGACGCTCTCGGCGTCGGCGTGCCGTTCTGGATCGCAGGGCTGCTGGTGCTCGTCACCCTGCCCTTGACGCGCGCGATGGTCACCCAGCCCGGCGTCGAGCCCCGCGAGGCGGTCGAGGCGCGCCAGCTCGCCGCCGCCGATCTGACCGCGGAGTTTCCGGTCGAGCCGCCCACCGGCGAGCGCGCCGCCAGCCCCGGCTGACGCCCTCAGCCGGGCCCGGGCCCTTCACCTTCGTCGCCCGAGCGCAGGAGCGCCGTCGCGGCGCGCACGGCCTCCGGCGTACCCGCCAGCGCCAGAACGTCACCGGCCCGGAGCAGCTCGTGCCCGGTCGGCAGCAGCACCGGGCTTCCGTCCCGCGCGAGCGCCAGGATGGCCGCGCCCGTGAGGCTCCGGAGATTCAACTGGGCCAGCGTCTTGCCGACCCCCCGATCCCGCGACTCCAGCCGGAGCGCCACCGGCTCCCCCAGCCCCGGGAGCAGTGCTCCGACGTCCGGTAGCGAAGTAAGCATTGGAGACGCCGACGTCACGGGGCGCGGCGGGTCCGGCGCCATCTGCCGCGCCAGCGCCGCCCCGAGCAGCTCTGCGCCCGCGCGGGTGTGCGCCTGGAGGTCGGCCGCGCTCCGCCACAGCGCGATCCCCAGAGCGGCGAGCACCGCTGCGAAGACGAGCAGACCGCGGAGCGGCGGGAGAAATGGCTGGGTCGCGGCCAAGAGCGGAACACCCACCGCGCCAAGGATCGCGAGCTCCATCGCGACCACGAGCGCCCGCCGAGGAGCAGCGCCCCGGTCCACCTGACCGGCCGGCACGCCGGGAAGCACCTCGAGCGCCAGGGTGGTCACGAGCGCCCGCACCGTGCGCAGCAATCCGAAGAGGAGCGGCAGCGCCAGCAGCCCCGCCCCGACCCCCACTGCGAGCCGCGCCGCGCCGGGCTCGAGGCCCAGTGAGGCTCCGAGAAACGCCGCCGCATTATCCAGCTCCGCCGTCGCTCCGATCACGAGCGCCGCGAGGAGCGCGGCGTCGAGGACGACCAGCCACGCCATCCGCCGGACCCGCGAGCGCCCGCCCGACCGGCCCTCACGCAAGCGTGCGAGCCAGGTCTCGTACAGCGTCGCGAAGGTCTGGAGCGACCGCGGCAGCTTCCGGTCCACGTACGAGGCGACCGGTCCCGCCGCCCGGATGAGCCACGGGGTAGTGAGCGTTGTCAGGGCGGAGACCGCGACGGCAACGGGGTACAGGAAGCCCCGGGTCGCCCCGGTACTGAGCCCCACACCGGCGATGATGAACGAGAACTCGCCGATCTGCGCCAGGCTCATCCCGGTCTGCACTGCGGTGCGGGTTCCATAGCCGGTCAGGAACGTGCTGACCGAGACGACGACGACCTTGCCCACGACCACCACTGCGGCGAGGACCAGCACCGCCGCCCAGTGCCGGGCGACGAGCGTCGGGTCGATCAGCATCCCCACGGCCACGAAGAAGATTGCGCCGAACATGTCGCGCACCGGCGCCACCAGGTGCTCGATCGTCGCCGCCTCCCCCGACTCCGCGACCAGCGACCCCGCGATGAACGCCCCCAGCGCAACCGAGTACCCGAACTCGAGGGCGAGCAGCGCGCCGGCGAAGCAGATGCCGACGGCCGTGACCAGCGTCGTCTCCGCGCTGCCGAGCCGGGCAGCGACCCGCACGAGCCGGGGAACGAGTAGCAACCCGATGACGACGAAGCCGGCGAGGAACGCCCCCAGCTGGGCGGCCTTGCGCAGCAGCGCTCCCGCCCCCACCGCCTCCCCGGCCGACGCGGCGGTGAGGATGGCCAGGAGGAAGATCGCGACCAGGTCCTCGATGATGAGCACGCCGAAGACGATGTCGGTGAACCTGCCCGTAACCTTCTGCTCCGCGAACGCCTTGACGATGATGGTCGTGCTGGAAATGGCGATCACCGCGCCTGCATACACGCTCTCGAGCGACGTCCAGCCGAAGGCCTGGCCGAGCACGTACCCGAGAAACACCATGGCTCCCGACTGGCTCACCGCGATGAGTCCGGCGGTCGGCCCGATGCGGATGAGCTTCCGAAGGCTGAACTCGAGCCCCAGCGCGAACATGAGGAGGGTGACCCCAAGCTCCGCCAGGGCGTGGACCATCGCCTCGTCCGCCACGAGCGGGATGGGGACGTGGGGACCGACGATCAGCCCCGCCAGCAGGTAGCCGAACACCACCGGCTGCCTGAGCCACTGGAACGCGAGGGTGGTGGCCGCGGCCACGCAGAGAACCAGCGCGAGATTGGCGACGAAGTCGTGGGCGGCGGGCATCGGCTTGCTGGGCTCGGGCGAAGGGGGCGGCGTGCGGCCTCAGGCCGCATCCGAGTCGCCCGTCAGGATCAGGCCGACGACGACAGCCATCAATATGCCGCTCGCCCCGAGAATGACCCATCGGCCCACCTCGGGCAGCGCGGCCCAGATCGTTGGCAGGAGGACCATGACGGGCGCGGGCAAAAGGCTCAAACCGGTGCAGATCCAGATCAGCCGCGCGCGGCTCGCCGTGACCGGCGTGTATACGGGGCCCGGCGGCTCGGTCTGAGGCTGCTCGCCTTGAGAGGGTTCCGGCCGGCGCTCCGCCGGCGGGACGGTGTCGGGTGGGATTGAGTGTGACATGGGCGCTCCCTGGCTCGACGACGCGGGACGCGCCGACTGGCGCAAGCCGCGGTCGCTGATCGATGGTGGCCCGCCGAGGAACTGCGGTCGGCGGGCGGGATCATGTGTCGGGGAGTCGGCCGGGGACCTGCGAAGGACCGGGGCCGACCGGGTTACTGGAGGACTGGAGGCCCGGTCGGAAAACGGGTGAGGCGGGGGGCGAGCGTGGGTGCGGCGGTGGCCGGGGCGACGTCGCCCGCCCCGGGCCGGTCGAGCGAGCCGAGCGCCGCGAAAGCCAGCGGCGGCAAGTCGATCGGGCCGGCCGATTGACTCCGGTCGCCGTGGGTGGGCGGGGTCTGGAGCAACCGCGCCGGGCGGGCGACCGGCGGCGTGACCTCCGGGGCGTGACCCAGGGCAGGCCCGGCCTGAGCCCCGAGCCGAGCGGGCCGCAGGGATCCGAGGACCGCGCTCGCGGCGAGCGGCAGCCAGAGCAGCATCCGGAGGGGGCGCACGGCGCAAAGGTAGTTCGGCGGCCGGGCGGGTGGTAGGCGGCGATTTGGCTTGGGTTATGGGTTGACAAAGTGTCCGTGCCAGGCGGCAATAAGTGCAACAGAGATTCACCACGCGCGGGGCATTTTGAGCTTTAGCCGCTGCGTGTGATCGAAATTGTGCAGAACACGCACAAAATCGGTGACGCAGCTATTGCCAAACAGGCGCCGGGAAGCTACGATTATGTGCCCGCGCCACCCGGCGCCCCATCGAACCCAAGCCCCAGGACCCGTCCGGTGACCCAACTCCCCCTTCTCCTCGCCTTGCAGGCGTCTCCGCCCGCGCCCCCGCCGGCCGTGGTGCCGGCGGACACCGCATGGATGCTCGTCGCCACCGCGCTCGTGCTCCTGATGACGCCTGCCCTCGCCTTCTTCTACGGCGGGCTGGTCCGGTCCAAGAGCTCGCTCAATACGATGATGATGAGCTTCGCGGCGCTCGGCGCCGTGGGCATCGTGTGGGCGCTCCTGGCCTACAGCCTGGCGTTCAGCGACGGGACCCCGTGGCTCGGCGGCACGGCCAACGCCCTGCTCGCCGGGGTGGGTACCGAGGCCAAGGGCACCATCCCGCACGTTCTCTTCCTAGCGTTCCAGGGCACGTTCGCCATCATCACAGCGGCCCTCATCTCGGGCGCCGTCGTGGAGCGGATGCGGTTCGGGCCCTACCTCGTGTTCATTGTCCTCTGGACCCTCCTGGTGTATGCCCCGGTAGCGCACTGGGTGTGGGGCGGCGGCTGGCTCATGTCCCGCGGGGTGCTGGATTTCGCGGGCGGCACGGTCGTGCACATCAACGCGGGCGTCTCCGCTCTCGTCGCGGCCACCGTCCTGGGCGCACGCAAGGACTACGGGCGCCAGGCGATCCTCCCCCACAACGTGCCGTTCACGCTGCTCGGCGCCGGGCTGCTCTGGTTCGGGTGGTTCGGGTTCAACGGCGGGAGCGCCCTCGCCGCCAGCGAGCTCGCCGCCCTTGCGTTCACCAACACCCTCCTCGCCCCCATGGCGACGCTGGTCGTGTGGGTGCTGTTGGACTACTTCCGGACCGGCCGCGCGACCGCCGTCGGCGGCGCCACCGGCATCGTCGTCGGGCTCGTGGCCATCACGCCGGCGGCCGGCTTCGTAAGCCCGGTCGGTGCGCTCCTCGTCGGCGCGATCGCGGCTTTCCCCAGCTACTTCGCCATCGTGTTCCGCTCGCGGACCCGGCTGGACGACTCGCTCGACGTCTTCGCGGGCCACGGTATCGGCGGTATGACCGGCGCCCTGCTCACCGGCGTGTTCGCGCTCAAGGCCTGGAACTCGGCCGGCGCCGACGGGCTCCTGGCCGGCAACCCGGCCCAGCTGGGCGTCCAGGCGCTCGGCGTGGCCAGCTCGTTCCTCTACGCCGGGCTCATGACCTTCGTGATCCTCAAGGCCCTCGGCTTCGTCACCGCGCTCCGCGCGGCGCCCCGCACCGAAGGGCTGGGCATGGACGTGAGCCAGCACGGGGAGGAGGCCTACACCAGCGGCGAAGGCTCCATCCTCGTCATGCCCGACGACGCCACGCCGGCAACGTCACCGGCGGCCGCCCTCAGACCTCAGACCGCGGCGCGCTGACGCCGGGAGAACCGACATGAAGCTGATCGTCGCCATCATCCGGCCCGACCGCCTCAACGAGGTGCTGGAGGCCCTCTACCGCGCCGAGGTGCGGGGACTCACCGTGTCCCGCGTCCTGGGGCACGGCGGAGAGACCGACCGGGTCGAGACCTATCGGGGCACCACCGTCAAGATGGAGCTGCAAGAGAAGGTGCGCCTCGAGATCGGGGTGTCCGAGCCGTTCGTCGGCATCACCGTCAACGCCATCCTCGCCTCGGCCCGCACGGGCGAGGTGGGCGATGGGAAAGTGTTTGTCCTGGAGGTGGATCAGGTCCACCGGATCCGCACCGGCGAACGGGACGAGGGCGCCGTGACCCCCACGGCGCTCGCGCAGGTGTAGCCACCCCTTCCGGTCGTGACCGGTGCTGCGCGCAGCGCCGGCCGCGGCGACCCGGCGGTCGGACGTCGCCGCCTACAGAGACCGGGTCAGCGCCGCGATGCCCGTGCGGGCAAGCCACGCGGCGCGGCCGGGCGGCGTCCCGAATTCCGCATGGCCTCTCGCGGGAGCGCGAGCTCCCAGGTCTGGCCCACCAGGTTCTCGCCGAACAGGTAGTGCGGCTCCTCCCGCACGAGTCGGAATCCAGCCTGCTCGTAGATGCGGCGCGCCGCATGGAGCACGCTGTTGGTCCACAGCGTGATCTTGCGGTAACTGGCCTGGCGCGCGAACCGGACGCACTCGGCCACGAGCCGGCTCCCGATGCCCAAGCCCCGCGCGGACGGCTCGACCAGGAGCAGCCGCAGCTTGGCGGTCGTCTTCGTGTGCCGCACCAGGAACACCGACCCCACGTTCTCGCCGTCCCGCTCGGCGATCCAGCAGCGCTCCCGCTTTGGGTCATAGCGCTCCACGAACTCCGCGACGATCCGTGCCACCAGCGCCTCGAACCGCTCGTCCCAGCCGTACTCCTGGGCGTAGAGCGCGCCGTGGCGATACACGACCCAGCCCAGGTCGCCCGGCCGGTGGGGCCGGAGGAGGTAGGGTGCATGCTCGCCCGCAGGCGCCGGGGCCAGGACTGATTCAATGGTGCGCATGGCCGCGAGCAGCCGGCGCTGGTCCTCCGGGGCGAGTACGCCGAGCAGGCCGCCGACCTGCTCCCGAGAGCGCCCGTCCAGGCCGGCGAACGCCCGGCGTCCCTTGCTGGTCAACGCGAGCAGGCTCAGGCGCCGGTCGGCTGCCGACCCGGCGCCGGTCACGAGCCCCCGTCGCCGGAGCCCAGCGACCAACCGGCTCAGATACCCGGCGTCGAGTCCGAGGTCCCTGGCCAGGGCAGCGGCGGTGGGGCGCTCCCGGTGGGCCAGCTCGTACAGGAGCCGCGCCTGGGCGAGGGTGAATGGGCTGTCGAGGAGCCCTTCCTGAAGGACGCCGATCTGGCGGGTGTAGAACCGGTTGAAGCGGCGCAGCGCTTCGATCCGCTGGGTCGCAGCCTGCGCAACGGGTGGTGAAACGACCATGGCTCCTCTGCCGAATGCCGGTTATGTGATAATGTCATGTATTTCGTTGCCGGTAGCAAGCACCTGGCGCCAGGCATCCGCGCGTGGCTGCGGCCGCCGACACCGCGGTCGTTTGTGCGGCCGGCCGGAGCCGTCTATGCTACCCCGATTCCCCCCGCGCGCCGTCCCGACGGCGCCACGGACCGACCCGGCACGGAGGCAGCGGTGGATCTGGCCCTCAAGGGAAAGCGGGCGCTCATCACCGGCTCGACCGCGGGCATCGGCCACGCGATCGCCCGGCTCCTCGCCGCGGAAGGCGCGGCCGTCGTCCTGAACGGGCGCACCGAGCCCCGAGTGGCCGACGCGGCGCGGGCGATTGCGCAGGTCGTGCCGGGGGCGTCCGTGACCGGCGTGGCCGCCGATCTCTCGACCGCGGCCGGGTGCGAGCGTCTGATCCGCGCGGTGCCCGACGTGGACATCCTGGTCAACAACGCGGGCATCTTCGAGCCCAAGCCGTTCGAGCAGATCCCCGACGCCGACTGGCTCCGCTTCTTCGAGACCAACGTCCTGAGCGGGGTCCGCCTTGCCCGGCACTACCTCCCGGGGCTCCGGGCCCGGAACTGGGGCCGGATCATCTTCGTGTCGAGTGAGTCAGCGGTGCAGATCCCGGTGGAGATGATCCATTACGGCATGACGAAGACGGCCCAGATCGCGGTTGCCCGCGGGCTCGCCGAGGCCGTCGCCGGCACCGGGATCACGGTCAACAGCATCCTGCCGGGGCCCACCCGGTCCGAGGGCGTGGCGAGCTTCGTCGAGCAGATGGCCCGGGCCCGCGGAGTGAGCTTCGACGCGATGGAACGGGAGTTCTTCGCCACGGCGCGTCCCAGCTCGCTGTTGCGGCGGTTCGCCACGGTGGATGAGGTGGCGGTGATGGCGGTATATCTGGCGAGCCCCCTGGCCTCGGCGACGAATGGCGCCGCCGTCCGGGTGGACGGCGGCGTGGTCCGGGCGGCACTTTGACCGACCTTCGAGAGAGAGGGAGCCATGGCTGAGAAGAAGATCATCGCGGTCACCGGCGCCACCGGCGCCCAGGGCGGCGGCCTCGTCCGCGCCATCCTCCGCGACCCGGCAGGGGGCTTCGCCGCCCGTGCCATCACCCGGAACGTCGCCTCCGACAAGGCCCGGGCGCTCGCCGCCGCCGGCGCAGAGGTCGTGGCCGCCGACGTCGGCGACGAGGAGAGCCTAAAACGCGCCTTCGCCGGCGCCCACGGCGTTTTCTGCGTCACCTTCTTTTGGGAGCACTTCTCGCCGGAGAAGGAGCTGGCGCACGCGACCAACATGGCACGGGCGGCCAAGCACGCCGGCGTCCGCCACGCCATCTGGTCCACGCTCGAGAACACGCGGAACTGGGTGCCTCTCGAGGACAATCGCATGCCGACCCTGATGGGCCGCTACAAGGTGCCCCACTTCGACGCCAAGGGCGAGGCGGACGACGTGTTCCGCAAGCTCGGTGTCCCCACCACCTTCCTGCTCACTTCGTTCTACTGGGAGAATTTCATCTTCTTCGGATCCGGACCGAAGCGGGGGCCGGACGGCAAGCTCGCCCTCACCTTCCCCCTGGACGACAAGAAGCTCCCGGGCATCGCGACCGAGGACATCGGCAAGTCCGCCTATGCGATCTTCAAGCGGGGGCAGGAGTTCATCGGCAAGACCGTGGGAATCGCCGGAGAGCACCTGACCGGCAGCCAGATGGCCGCGGCCCTCACGAAGGCGCTGGGTCAGGAGGTTCGCTACAACGCGGTGCCGCCCGAGGTGTACCGCGGCTTCGGTTTCCCCGGCGCCGACGACCTGGGCAACATGTTCCAGTTCAAGCGCGACTTTCAGCCGCTCTTCTGTGGCGCGCGCGATCCCAAGTTCGCTCGGAGTCTCAACCCCGAGCTCCAGACTTTCGACCAGTGGCTCGCCAAGAACAAGGACCGGATCCCGCTCGACTAGTGCCCGCGGCCATGAAGCTTCGTGCGCCCCGGCTCGAGGACGCGCCTCGCTTGGCGGCGCTCAGCGCCGAGCTCGGCTACCCGAGCTCTATCGCCGACATCGCCGGCCGACTGTCCGGCTTGCTCCAGCGCGCGGACCACTGTCTCCGGGTAGCGGAGTCGCCGGCGGGCGAGGTGATGGGCTGGATCCACGCAGAGGAGCGGCGGATTCTCGAAGCGGGCGTGTGGTGCGAGATCGTGGGGCTGGTGGTCGGGAGCGCCTACCGAGGCCATGGCGCGGGCCGTGCACTGGTCGGCGAGGTCGAAGCCTGGGCGCGGGAGCGGAGCCTCCCAACGGTTAAGGTCCGCAGCAACGTCACTCGGGAGGAGTCCCACCCGTTCTACCTGCGGCTCGGCTATGTCCGCACGAAGACCCAGCACGTCTATCTGAAGCCCGCGCGGGAGGGGGGTCCCGAAAACACAACGCCCGGCTGAGTGCCGAGGCACCCACCGGGACGAAGGCTCGTGGCAGATTTGATCACCCGGGCTGCTCTGATTCCCCGGGGCCCGAAGGCTATGTCCTGTACCGCACGGTAGAACAGTAATCGGCCGGCCAAGGTTCCCGCAAGTCCGCGCCGCCGGCCGCTCACTTCACCGAGGTGACGGCGCCGCAAGGAGCCGGTTACCTTGGGCGCGATGCCCCCCGAACCCGAGGATCGCTCCATCGCGATGGGCTGGGCCGCGCTGCTCGGCATCCTGCTGGTGGCGCCGATCGTCACCCTGCTGCTGGCGCTGCACGCGCTGGTCCGCGGCCCGGCCGCCATCGCCGGTGGGATCGACGCGCTGCTCGCCCGTCCCGTGATCGGGCTGCCGCTGCTGGCCCTCGGCATCGTCGTCCACGAGCTGGTCCACGCTGTCGTCTGGGTCCTGGCGGGACGGGGGGACTGGGCCCGGGTTCGCTTCGGCTGGCATTGGAAGGCGCTGGCGCCGTTCGCGCACTACCCCGACCCCTTGCCCGCCACCGGCTATCGCCTCGGCGCCGGCGCCCCCCTCGTTGTGCTGGGGATCGTGCCGTCGATCGCGGGCACACTCGCCGGCTGGAACGGCGTCGCAGCGTTCGGCTGGATGCTGACGGCCGGCGCCGCCGGCGACGTCGCCGTGCTCTGGCTGCTTCGCGGCGTCCCGGCCGATGCGCTGGTGGTGGACCATCCAGCCCGGGCCGGTTGCCTGGTGCACCCGCCGCCGGGATGAGGCACTCCCGCGCCGCCCTCTCGACGCTGGTCCTCGCGGTCTCGTGCGCACCTCGCGCCCCAGGCCACGCCCCGCCTGCAGCGCCGGTCGCGCTCGCCCGCGCCGAGTCGGCGTACGCCGACCTCCGCGCCCTCCGCGACCGCATCGAGATCACCACGGCGGCGGGCCGCCGGGAGAGCCCGGAGGGTGTGCCGCTCGCGGTGCTGGCCCGCCGCCACGACTCGCTGCGCGCCGTGCTCGAGCCTCGCCTCGCCGCAATCGATTCGTCCACCTTGCCCGACGACGACGCGCGCGCCCTCGTCGTCATGCGCCGTGCGCTGAGCGCCGATCTGGGCCCGGTCGCGGGATCGTTGGGGCCAAGCGGAGGCGAAGCGCCGGCCCCCGACTGCGCCTACGACCCGCGGGCGATCGCGGCGGCTCCCGGCGGGGCGGACTCCCTCAGGCGGCGGGTCTACGCCTGTTACGGGTGGGCCCAGCGTCACCTGCGGATCGGGGGCGAGGAGCTCGACCGCCTCACGGTGCTGGGCGCCCTGGCCCGCACCGACGATCCCGCGCGGCGCCGCCGTCTGTTTCTGGCTCTCGACCCCGTGTGGCGCAGCGTCAACGACGATGGGGGTCGCAACAGCCCGTATCGCCTGCTGCTCGCCTTGAGCGCGCGGGCCCGTGAGTCGTCCGCCGCCGGACGCGCGCAGGCGCTGGGCCTCGAACGCGACTCCCTGGAGCACTGGCTGCTCGAGATCCTCGACGCATGGCGCGACGGTACGCCGGACTCGCTGATCGAGCCGTGGGACTGGTACTACGCCGCCGGGAAGGCCAGCCGCCGCCTGAGCCCGCGCATCCCGCGGGAGCGGCTCGACTCGCTCAACGCCCAGGTGTTCCGGGCCCTCGGCGCCGACCCCGCACGGCTCCGGGTGCGTTACGACCTGGCCCCGCACGAGGGGAAGACCCCGGTCGCGTTCACGACGTTCGGCGCGCGCGGGCGCCGGGTCGGCGACGCCTGGCTTCCGGCCGAGCCGTGGGTCTTCGCCACGTATCGGACCGGCGGGCTGGACAACCTCAACGAGCTCCTGCACGAGACCGGACACGCCGTCCACATCGCCGCGATCCGTGCCCGCCCCGCGTTCCTCGACTGGCCCGACAGCGATCCGTTCTCCGAGGCGCTGGGCGATTTCGTGGCGCTCGACGTCTACGAGCCCGCCTGGCAGATGCGCTGGCTCGGCGATTCGGTGCCCCTGGCCGACGGGCTCCGGGCACGCTACGCCGGCGTGGTGATGGATGTGGCGTGGGCGCTGCTCGAGGTGCGGCTCCAGCGGGATCCAGCCGCCGACCCCAACCAGGTCTGGACCGCCATCACCCGCGACTATCTCCGGATCCGGGCTCACCCCGAGCTGTCGTGGTGGGCGATGCGTGGACAGCTGGTGGACGCGCCGGGCTACATGATGAACTACGCGGCCGGCGCAATTCTGATCGCGTCGATCCGGGCCCGCACCCGAGAGCTGCATGGACCCTTCGCCGGCGACGACTCGAGCTGGTACGCCTGGGTGGCGCCTAGACTCTACCGGTTTGGCCTGGAGCGCCCCTCACGCGAGGTCATCGCCGATTTTCTCGGCGGGCCGGTCACGCCGGCCGCGATCCTCAGCGACATGCGCCGGATGGACCGCTGAGCCTGGCGCGCGGCCCGGGACAGGATTCGGTATAATCGAAGGTCCGCACGCGCACTCCCCCGCTGCCCGGAGGTGACCGGATGGCCCGCTATCGGCGGTATCGGCTGGCGAAGCTCAAGGTGGAGCTGACGAGCGAGCGTCACGCGTCCTGGACCTTCACCCGCGAGCCGGTGTCGGGCACCGAGCTCACTTACCGGGTCGAGGACGGGAATTTCGACCGGCAGAACGTGTGGGAGTTCTTCGTCCGGGTCCCCAAGGCGACCGACGAGCGCATCGAAGTCCGTCCCCACACGACCCCCAACGTGAAGGCCTGGATCGGGCTCGAGCGGCGGTCCCTGACCTTCGCTCGCGCCGGCCGCGCCGCGTACCGCGGGTGGACCTACTGTCAGATCGCGCTCGCGGACCCGACCGGTGAGAGGACCAAGGACGTGTTAAAGAAGGACGAGCGCTCCAGCCTGCCGCCGTGGTTCGACGATCTCTCGACCCGGCTTCGCGTGAAGGACACGGTCCGCGCCACCAAGGGGAACGACGCGGACGGGCTGGTGGCGATCGTCCGCCCCGAGGACCACCGGCTCATGATCGGCCTCTTCTTCGCGACCAAGGTGTGGGTCCTGAAGGAGCAGGTGGTGCTGGGCGTGTAGGTAGATGGAACACGTCGTGGTCCGGCGGTTCATGACCGAAGCGGAGGCCGACCTGGCGCGGGCGATCCTCGCGGCCAACGGGATCGAGGCCGCCGTGCTGCGGGATGACGCCGGCGGCATGCTCCCGGCCATGTCGCTCCTCTCCGAGATCCGTCTGGTCGTCGCCCCGGAGGATGCGGAGGCGGCGCGTGAAGTGCTGGACGCGGGAGACGGTTGAAAATCGGAGGCCCGACCATGGCACGCCGCCAGCTCACGTTCCTGCTGCTCGCCGCACTGCTCCCGGTGAGCGCCCTCGCGGCGTCCGCCCCCCCGCGCGGCAAGGTCACCATCCTCTATGATGCGTTCGGCGACCGCGCCGGCCTGACCCGCGACTGGGGCTTCGCCGCGCTGGTGGAATACGGGGGCAAGCGCGTCCTGTTCGACACGGGGAACAACGCGGACATCTTCGCGCACAACGTCCAGGCCCTGCACATCGACCTGCGCACGCTCGACTTCGTCGTCGTGTCCCACCGCCATGGCGACCACATCGCGGGGCTCAGCTACCTGTTGAAGGTCAACCCGCGGGTGAAGATCTACGCCCCTAAGGAGGCCTTCGGCGTCTTCGGCTCCGAGGTGCCGGGGACCCTGCTCCGCCGCGATTCGACGCTGCCCGCCCGCATGCGTTATTTCGACGGCGAGCCACCCGCCGAGTTCCGGGGAGGGACCGCTTGGCCGGAGGCGGACTTCACCTGGGTCGATACGCCGACCGAAGTGGCGCCCGGATTCGTCATCGTCTCCACCGTGTCGAAGACGCCCGGCACGCTGGAGCTGCGCGAGCTCTCGCTCGTCGTTCGCACGCCCGAGGGCCTCGTGGTACTGGTGGGCTGCTCGCACCCGGGCATCGAGACCATCCTCGAGGCCACCGGCGCCGTCGGCGACCACGTGCACGAGATCTTCGGGGGATTGCACCTGGTCACCACGCCGGACCCGGAGATCGAACGGATCGCTACGTCGCTCCACGCCCGCTGGCATCTCGATCTGGTCGCGCCAGGCCATTGTACCGGGGAGCCGGCGTTCGCGGCGCTCGCGCGCCTGTTCGGCAAGCAATACGTCTACGCGGGGTTGGGGACGGTAATCGAGATCTGAGCGGGGCGCCGTTCACCGCCCCCGGTGCAGGCTGAGCTTGAGCGGCTGCCGCAGGGTCTGAAGCACGACGCAGTACCGCTCTGTGAGCGCGAGCAACCGGTCGAGCTGCTCCGGCCCGGCGTCGGTGTCGAGATCCACGCTCAGCCGGATCGCCTGGAACCCGACCGGCGCGTCCTTCGCCACTCCCAGCGTGCCTCGGAAGTCGAGGTCGCCCTCCGCCCGGAGCCGCCCGCCGCGGATCGGGATCTCGAGGGCGGTCGCCACGGCCCGGAGCGTGACGCCGGCGCAGGCGACCAGCGCCTCCAGCAGCATGTCACCCGAGCAGGCTTGCAGACCGGAGCCTCCGGTCGCCGGGTGCAGCCCGGCCTCCACCAGCGCGCGGCCGGTCTCGACGCGACAGGTGACCGTCGCCGCGTCGAGCGTGCCGGTCGCGGACAGGGTGACCAGCGCCGCCCCCGGCTCGTCACGGTAGCGCTGCTTGAGCGGAGCCTGAAGCGTCCGCAGTTCGTCGGCCTCCATGTCGGCGTCTCCGATTGGGTCTAGGGAACAGTAGTCGCGAGCTCGCCTCCCGCCTACACTACAGCACCGTCATCCGGAGCCGCCCATGAGCGCGCCTTCGACGCCCCTGACCGCGGAGGAATGCGCTACCGGGTAGGCGGGGGTGAGCAGGCCGCGGCCATCTGGACCTCGCCGCCCCTTCCCGCGATCTTCCGCCCGTCCGGAGCCACACTCCCACTGCCACCCCGGGTCCCATTGCGCCTCCGTCATCGCGTCAGCGTCGCCCTGTCCCTCGCCGCGCTTCCCGCAGCGCTCCACGCCCAGACGGCTGATCCGCGCGTGCTCGAGCGCGACATCCTCAAGGAGCTGGTGGAGATCAACACCGGCGACTCGGCCGGCCACACGCCCGAGTCCGCCAAAGCGGTGGCTCGCCGGCTCGCGGCCGCCGGCATCCCCGACAGCGACATCCACATCCTCGGCTACGAGCCCCGGCACCAGAGCCTCGTGGCCCGGTACCGCGGACGCCCGTCCGGCCTCAAGCCCATCCTGCTCATGGCGCACATGGACGTCGTCGAGGCCCGCAAGGAGGACTGGTCGTTCGACCCGTTCGTGTTCAAGGAGCTCGACGGCTACTACTATGGCCGCGGCTCGAGCGACAACAAGGCGGGCATCGCGACCCTCGTTGTGATGTTCATCCGCTACAAGGAGGAGGGCTTCGTCCCCAACCGGGACCTCATCATGGTCCTCACGGCCGACGAGGAAACCACGAGCCGAAGCATCTCCTGGCTTGTGAACGAGCACCGCGATCTCGTGGACGCGGACTTCGCCCTCAACACCGACGGCGGCAGCGGCTCGATCAAGGACGGCAAGGCGGTCAGCTTCCAGGTCCAGACGGCGGAGAAGGTCTACCTCAGCTTTCAGCTCGAAGTGCGGAACAAGGGGGGCCATAGCTCGCGCCCCGAGCCGGACAACGCCATCTACCGCCTGGCCGAGGGGCTCGTCAGGCTGGAGAAGTTCACCTTTCCGGTGCGCCTGAACGAGACGACGCGGGCGTTCTTCAGCCGATCCGCGGCGACTGAGGCCCCGAAGGTCGCAGCGGACATGCGGGCGGTGGCGCGCTCGGCCGACCCCGCCGCCGCGCGCCGGCTCTCGAAGGAGCCATACTACAACTCGCTCCTCCGCACGACCTGCGTCGCCACGCGGCTGTTCGCCGGAGACGCCGACAACGCCCTGCCGCAGCTGGCCAGGGCGACGGTCAACTGCCGGATGTTGCCGGACGATCCGCCGGACAGCGTCGAGGCTGTGCTCAAGCGCGTCGTGGCCGACACGGCGATCCACTTTTCCCGCGTCGCCCCCCCGACGCCGAGCCCCGCCTCGCCCCTCCGGCCCGACATCATGCGGCCGGTGGAGCGTCTCGTCGCCCGGAGCTGGCCCGGGGTCACGGTGGTGCCGGAAATGTCGACGGGGGCCACCGACGGCCTGCATACCCGGAACGCCGGCATCCCGACGTACGGCGTGGGCGCCCTCTTCGAGCCGATCGACGACATCCGCTGGCACGGGCGGGACGAGCGGGTCGGCGTGAAGGAGTTCCAGGAGGCGGCGCAGTTCTGGTATGATCTCGTCAAGGCCCTCACCACGGCCCCGCCCGGCGCCTAGCGTGGTTGGCGCTCGCGACTCGGCAGCCTCATGAGCGACGCACCGCTCACATTCGAACGGGACGGCGTCACGGTATCCACCGACCGCGCGCGCCTAGATCTCGACGCGATCCTCGTGATGCTGCGCGGGACGCATTGGGGCGGGGGCCTCAGCCGGGAGACACTCGAGCTGGGCGTCGCGAACTCGCTCTGCTTCGGCCTCTACGATGGGCCGGTGCAGATCGGGTTCGCCCGGGTCATCACCGACCATGCGACCTACGGCTACATCAGCGACGTCGTGATCGCCGAGAGGCGGCGCGGCCAGGGGCTGGGCGAGTGGCTGGTCGCGTGCCTGCTTGCCCACCCCGACCTTCAGCACCTCCGGCGGCTCGCTCTCCTCACGCGCGACTCGGCCAGCCTGTACGCCCGGTTCGGCTTCGTGCCGGGCACGGGCGACCTTGGCTACATGGAGATCGTAGGCGGTGCATCAGCCGCCCTTCGGCCGCCGTCGTAGATTGCGCCACGCGCGGGCCGCGCTCTGGACAAGGCTGGCGGCCGCATGCACTCTTGGCGAGTCTCGAGCCGAGTCCCGTTAACCATGACCGACGCTCCGCTCTCTCGCCGGCATTTCGTGGGCGCCGTGGCGACCGGGATCGCCGCCACCTGGATCTCGGGGGCCTGGCGCGACAGGGTCGCGGGCGCTTCCGGCGGCCCTGCCGCCGCGGGGCCTCGCGCGCTGTCCCCCGCGGCCGCCCGCGATCTCGACGCCGTCACCGCGCTGATCATCCCCACCGACGACACGCCGGGAGCCCGCGAGGCCCGCGTCGTCGACTTCATCGACCGGGGCCTCTCCACCTTCGCCGCGGACCAGCGCCCGCTCTTCGAGCAGGGGCTGGCCGATCTCGGTGCCCGTGCCGCGCGGAGGCGCCCTGACGCGCGCGCCTTCGCGGACCTGGGGCCCGAGGAGCAGACCGCCCTCCTCCGCGAGCTGGAGACGGAGCACTCGGAGTTTTTCGAGGCCGTCCGGGTATCGACGATCAGCGGGTTTCTCGCCGACCCGCACTACGGCGGCAACGCGAACAAGGTGGGCTGGCAGGTGATCGGCTTCGAGGATCGTTTTGCCTGGCAGCCGCCTTTCGGCTACTACGACCGCGATGCATCACCCGACCGGTAGCCGGTCTGACCCGGGCGCCCCCACCGGGGCCAGGTTCCGGCCGCGCGACCCGGTGGACTTCGTCGTCATCGGCGCGGGATCGGCGGGCGGTGTGGTCGCCCGCGAGCTCGCCCGAGCCGGCTTCACCGTCGTCGTGCTGGAGCAGGGTCCGTATCTCCGCGAGGCGGATTTCGGGCACGACGAGTTCGCGATCGGCACCCTCGAAGCACTGACCAACAACCACCGCGTTCAGCCCAACACCTTCCGGACGTCGGAGCAGGACGAGGCGAAGGCCCGGCCGGTCGTCGGCTACGGCCGAATGGTGGGGGGTGGCTCGGTCCACTTCACTGCGAACTACTGGCGCTTCCACGAGATCGATTTCGTCGAGCGCAGCCGGAAGGGGGCCGTGAAAGGCGCCGATCTGGACGACTGGCCCATCACCTACGCCGATCTGGAGCCGTACTACACCCGGGTGGAGTGGGAGATCGGTGTGTCGGGACAGGCGGGCGCGAGCCCGTTCGACCCGCCCCGGAGCCGTCCGTACCCGGTTCCGCCCCTTCCCATTAAGCCGGCCGGCGTGCTCGCGGAGCGCGCGGCGCGCAAGCTCGGCTGGCACGCCTTCCCCGCTCCGATGGCGATCCTGTCCCAACCTTACCAGGGACGCCCAGCGTGCGTGCACTGCGGGTTCTGCATGGCGTTCGGTTGCGAGGTGCGGGCCAAGTCGAGCACCCTCGTCACCATGATCCCGGACGCGGAGGCGACCGGCCGCTGCGAGATCCGGCCGTTGAGCTACGTGCGCAAGATCGAGCTGGATGCCCGCGGCCGGGCCATCGGCGTGAAGTACTTCGACGCCCGGAAGCGCGAGGTGTTCCAGCGGGCCCGCGCCGTCTTCGTCTGCGCCAACGGCGCGGAGACCCCGCGACTCCTCCTCATGTCCCGCTCCAACCGGTTCCCCGACGGGCTCGCCAACTCGAGCGGGGCCGTCGGCAAGCACGTGATGTTCAACTCGTACGCGCTCGTCGGCGGGCAATTCGAGCACGAGATCAACGGCTACCGCGGGATGGCCGTGACCCGCGTGATCCACGATCTCTACGAGCTGGAC
>Ga0070707_100001623_pt1 | contig 21808 bp, 19 predicted proteins | sample KBSK5502metaG_FD_65468 | JGI IMG/M metagenome (GOLD analysis project Ga0070707, IMG submission 65468) | Corn, switchgrass and miscanthus rhizosphere microbial communities from Kellogg Biological Station, Michigan, USA - KBS K5-50-2 metaG | ecosystem: Host-associated > Plants > Roots >...
TGAACTGCCCTGGAACTGGGAACTGCTCCCGTCGCGGGGTTGACAGCAACTCTCTCACTGAATACTGCCGTGCCCGTGCATGCAGTTCCAGAATATACGTTGAAGTTGACCGTACCACCAGTGCTGAAACCACCGAAGAATCCAGATATGGATGCTGAATCGGATGCAGACGTCCCCACAATTATTGATGAAGAAGACAATGCTGTCGCGGTCGTGGTCGTGGTCTTGATAACGGTCAACGACTCGGTTCCGCAGACACTCGTAGCGGGACTGTTGTTCGCATCACCGCTGTAGACTGCCTGCCATTGAGCAGTGCCAGTGTTGTTGAACACGACCGACCTGGAGTTGAGGACGGCCCCGTTTGTTACCGGAACCGTCTCGGTGAAGACAATGGGAACTCCTGTACAAGCGGTCCCAGACGCATAGACGTTGTATGTGACCGACCCTCCGGCCTTGAAGAAGCCTGCAAGAGTAGATGAGTCCACAACAGAGGACCCTACCGTAATAGTGGCCGGAGAAAGAGTTGTTGTGATGGTCGGAGTAGCCTTCGATACCGTCAAGGTATCACCGGCTGCACCACACGTAGTGGCAACAGCGTTGTTGTTCGAGTCCCCACTGTACGAAGCAATCCACAGGTAAGTGCCCGCCGCCGATGGAGTGAACACGCCTGAATGAGTTCCCAGCGGAATACTGGCAGAAGTAAAGACCGAGACAGTGCATGCAGCGTCGCTGTACGCAGTATAAGTCACCGTGCCTGTTGGACTAGAACCGCCCGTTAAAGTGGCGAGATCAGACGCGGACCCGCCGATCGTGATAACACTCGGCGTTACAGTCGAAGTGATGGTCGGAGTAGCCTTCGTTGTAACAGTCAGAGTCTCCCCCGACGCACCACAAGTGGTCGTGACAGCATTATTGTTCCCGTCACCGCTGTAGGTAGCGTTCCAGTAGTATGTTCCAACAGCAGATGGAGTGAAGGGTGCGGATGGACTATTCAGCGGGATGCTGGCAGAAGTGAAGACTGGGAAACTGCAAGCCGAGTCGCTATAAGCCGTGTACGTGACCGTGCCGGACGGACTGACACCACCCGAAACGGTGGCAAGATCACTGGCTGAACCACCAAGCGTGATACTCGAAGGGGTTACGGTTGTGGTCACAGTTGGAGTAGCCTTCGCAACGGTCAGAATCTCGCCCGCGGCCATACAAGTGGTTCCAACAGCGGTGTTGTTCCCATCACCATTGTAGCTGGCAATCCAGAAGAATGTGCCCGTGAATGTCGGTTTGAAGGCTGCAGACGGGGTGCCAAGGGGAACATTCGCAGAAGTAAACTCCAGAATACCGTTAGGTAATGAACACGGATTGGGCGGCAGACCAATCCACACCGTGTACGTTACAGTGCCGGTTGGACTGAAACCTCCACTCAATGTTGCAAAGTCAGATGCCGAACCACCAATAGTGATGCTGGCAGGAGTGACGGTTGACCTGACCGCCGGACTTGCCTTGGTTACGATCAGTGCAAAGGAGGTTGTAGTCACGGACGAGGAGTGGGTCAGGTCACCGGAGTAGCTTGTGGAAATGGACTGTGAGCCAGAACCAACCGTGCCCGGACTGTAGGCGACCTGGCATGTCGCAGCACTAGTGCCACTGGCCAACAGACCACAAGCGCCCGAGAGAGGAACAAAACTTCCCGATCCACTAGCAGCAAATGTAACAGTGCCAGTTGGATTTGTGGCGCCCGTCGACGAAGTATCTGTTACAGTGACCGTGCAAGTTGTAACCATACCCACAGCAGCAGATGAGGGAGAACAGCTCACGACTGTTGAAGTCGGATGGACAGAGGACTGGACGTGGTAGATGACGCTGGCAGAATGGGAGAGACTGCTGCTTGTGCCGGTCACAGTCGCATTGTAGTTGCCAGCAGAACTACCGGTACATGAGAGAGTGGAAGAAGCGAATGGATAGGTAACGCTCGTCACGTCCAGAGTGCAAGACAGGTTGGTCGAGTTGGTCGTAACTGCGAGCGAGACAGTGCCAGAGAATAGCCCCTCGAAGGTGACGACCCTAATTGTCGAAGTGCCAGCGACACCAACAATCGGAGAAACACTCGCAGGAATAGCAGAGACACCAAAGTCCTGGACCGTGACAGTGAAGGTCGCCGAATGGGTCTTACCACTCGACACCCCGGCCCCAGTCACAGTCACAGTATAGGCTGAGGGTCCTAATGGGAGAATAGCACTGCCACTACACGACAGGGCAGAAGACCCAGACGTAGTTGTTGAGGAGAGACTGACACTCCCCGGCGACAGAGTACACGTCAGACCGGTCGAGGGACTGATGGAAGTGGATAGGCCCACAGTGTCAGTGAACCCGTTCAGACCAGTCAATGTGAGAGTAGAATTAGCAAAGGCCCCTGCTAGAACCGTAGCGCTGGTTGGATTGGTGGAAATGGCAAAGTCTGCCGGTGCCGGGACATTTGTAATTGGTCCGAACTTCCAAGTATCGCCGCGGAAACTGGTTCCAGCAATAACATCCGCTCCTCCGAAGAGGAAGACATAGCCATCACTCCCATCGAAAGCCATCGAAGAAGAGGCGCGTGGTGAGGGAGAAATCGCCGGGAAGAGCTGGGTCCACAATCCAGACTGGAACTTCCACGTATCACCCAGAATAGTGAACCCTGCCGCTGTCGTATTCTCCTCTCCAAATAGTAGGATCTGGCCGTCAGTCGCATCATAGGCCATCGAAGAGGTCTCCCGCGGTGACGGAGATATGGAGGGCGAGAGCTGGGTCCAAGACCCGGCTTTGAATTCCCAAGTATCACTCAGGAAGTTGACAAGATTGTATCCTCCGAAAAGGACGATGTGGCCGTCGGCAGCATCGTAAGCCATCGGAGCAGTGTCACGTGGCGAAGGAGAGGTAGACGGAGAGAGCTGGGTCCAAATCCCGGCCTTGAACTCCCAAGTGTCACTGACATCGACGCGGCCTACACTGGTTCCTCCGAAGAGCAGAACGTATCCATCAGCCACATCATAGGCTATCGAACTAGTAATGCGAGGTGAAGGAGAACTGGACGGGGAAAGCTGGATCCAGGTCCCGGACTTGAACTCCCAAGTATCACCCAAGAGTCCGGCGGAATTTCCGCCTCCGAAAAGAAGGACATACCCGTCGGCTGCGTCGTAGGTCATAGAAGCATACTGGCGTGGTGGAGGGGAAATGGAGGGGAAGAGCTGGGTCCAGGTGCCAGCCTTGAACTCCCAAGTGTCACCAAGGAAGCTGGTGTGGTTGTATCCTCCGAAGAGGAGGACGTATCCATCAGCTGCATCGTAAACCATTGAAGCAGCGAAACGCGGAGGTGGAGAAACTGTTGGTGACAGTTGGGTCCATGTCCCCGTCGGCCTAGTTTTGCATTGGCCAGCGCTTCCGGCGTTGGAGATGGATTGGACCTCGGAGGCTGCGAGTGCGCGGTCGAAAATCTGGACCTCGTCTATTACGCCGTTGAAGAAGAAGCCTGGAGTGGAGGTTCCGTTCGCGCTCCCAATCTGGAATGGGAATCTGCTGTGCTGTGGCGTGATTACCTGGTTTGCCTCAGCATCCAAGCGTCCGTTAATGTAGAGACGAATCGTTGACCCGTCAATGGAAGCCGCGTAGTGGACGAAAGTTCCGGTTGGTATGGTAGAACTGCTTACTAGGACTTGGTCGAAGGTGCCGTTGTCGATTGCGAAGAACGCCTTGCCAATCGCTGGAGTGCCCGATATTATCGACCCCTGTATGAATGTTAAGCTTCCCGGATTTCCAAAGATCGCGAGGCTGTAGGGCGAGGTCACATCCGCGCCGATGCTGTTTCCCCTATAGACTATGGGCATGTTGCTAGTGGTCAGAGAGTTGACCTTCGCCCAAGCATCGATCGTGAAGGATGCAGGGTTCAAGCTGGCCGTGTCATTGACAAGGATTAGACTTCCCGGACCTCCGCTCTGGAATCCCAGGCCAACCTCAGCGGCGACGAACTGTCCACCACTGCCGACGACCGTACCTGAGTTTCCGCCTCGAATATCGTTGGCATTTCCATCGAGAGGCCACCAGCTGACCAGACCGGGCGCAGGCGAAACGCATCTGCACTCACCAGCGCTCCCAGCGTTGAAGATCGACTGTATTTCCGTCAGAGTTAGCGCACGGTTGAAAATCTGGGCCTCGTCCACCAAACCTTTGAACAGAGAGTTGCCGGGATCTTCTGCTCTGCCACCTATGGAAGCAACATTTGTCGAGCGAATGTAGTCTGTTCCGGGGCACTGAAGTCTCAGTGATCCGTCGATGTATACGAGAGCGTAAGTTCCGTTCCAGACTGTAGCAATGTAATGCCAGTTGTTATCCCCTATGCCTGCGTTAGGTGTTAGGCAATCGAAGTTAGGCGCTAATAGACAACCTCTTACAATTCCTACTCTAGTCTTTCCTCCTAGGACTATTCCGTGTATTCCTCCATCGCTGCAAAACGGGAGTCCTCCAACTGTAATTATCTCGGGGTTGACTCCCATCGAGTCTGATGAATTGTACCTTATCCATGCATCAAAACTGATGGGGCCTGAGGTGGGTATGTTATGGGCGGTACTGTTCACCACGTAGTTGGTTCCGGTGAAGTTGAGGGCCTGTCCGACCTCACCACTTGCGAATGTCGCGCCATTCTGAAATGATCCGGAGTTTCCACCAATTACATCATTCGCATTCCCATCTCCAGGCCACCAGCTCACTAGACCTAGCGGAGGCGAGACGCAGTGGCACTTGCCGAAGCTACCAGCGTGGAAGGTTGTCTGAATTTCGGAAGCAGTGAGTGCACGGTTGTACACTTCGGGTTCGTCTACAAGTCCGTTGAGAAAAGCAGTCAGTCCTTGGGTATGAGTGGCTCCAATAATCAGGTTCGTGGAATTCGTGTCGATGAAGGGCCCGAGGGCCGCTGTTCCTTCGAGGTTGCCATCCATATAGATGGAAATAGTGCTGAGTGCTTTGACTGCCACGATGTTGTACCAGACACCGGTCGACACCGTTGTCATGCTCGTTACTATTGTTGGAGGACCGCCGCCGCAACCATTACCGAGTGAACCTCCTCCAAAGCAGAACCAGAACTTATTGTCAGACTGCTTTAGTAACCTCCAGCCATCCTGATTAGACCCGGTGCCACTCATCTTGTCTAGGATGGACATGTCACCGCTAGTCGTGTTGAACGTGACCCAAGCATCTACGGTAAAGTTGCCGTGTGAGACTTGAAGGCTAGACGAGTTCCCCAAGTCCACGTACTGGTTAGTGCCGTTGAAGGAGAATGCCCGGCCTACAACACCTAGGCCAAACGAGACCCCATTGACGAGTTTGCCGTTGTTGCTGCCGACGATGTCGTTGGCGTTACCCTCTCCAGGCCACCAACTCACTAGTCCAGTTGGGGGATTGCAGCAACTCGTGGGCAATGTCAGTGATAATACTCGGCCCGGCTCACTGGGGATGTTGGAGAGGCCGCCATTATCTGCTAAATACAATACTTGGTTGTCGTGGGATATTGTCATGAGGCCTCCATGCACCATCGGGGGGCCTGAGAGGATTGGGATGGCTTTGCCTCCGCTGGCCGGCATCATGAGAATCTCTGGCGGAAGAGCTGAGAAAGTGGGATCTGAGACGAGGAAGTAGAGTTTCTTACCGTCAGAGGAGAGAGAGACACCGAAAGGTTGTGAGAGTCCCGGAAACGTGCCGATTAGAGTCGGCGTGCCTCCCCTTGTGGGGAGCGTAAAAATGCCGGCCGGTCCGCTGTTGATGAACAGCGTGGACCCGTCGGGCGAGACTTTCAAGTCGTTAGGTCCCGCGTTTTGGGTGCCGAATGGTGATCCGGATGCAAGGGTTGTGGGTGTGCCTCCTCCGGCTGGAAGACTGAAGACGGCTCCAACAACATTGTCGGCAACGTACAATGTTGAGCCATCGGGGGAGACTGCTATTCCATGGGGGTTGGAGAAGGGAGCGCCAGAAGCAATTACTGTTGGCGTGCCTCCCGCTGACGGAAGACTAACGATACTGTCAGTCCCGAAGCCTGCGATGTAGAGTGTGTTTCCGTCGGGCGATATGGCGATCCCTCTCATATTCACAAGTGGCCCTCCTGACGCGAGAAGCTTGGGACTGCCTCCCGTCGATGGAATAGCGAAGACCGCATTTGCTCCGTAGTCTGTGACAAAGAGCTGTTGGCCATCCTTTGACAACGCAATGCCGACCGGGACCATTAGAGGCGGGCCGACTGCGAGAATACTGGTGGCTGTGACGGTCGAAATGAATACAGTGCTTCCCGCGGCTCCAAAAGTTGGTCCGGGAGATTGAAGGATAACACTGCAGTCAACCTGGGGACAAATCCCGCCTCGAACATCAAATTCGGCCTGAAACGTGCCCGAGGGAACGTTGCTGATCGTGACATTCAAGAAACCGGACCCAGTATTGTCTAGAGCGAGTTCTCCAACCACGAAACTTTGATCCACACGTGTTACTCCTTGTGCTGTGTCTACTCGACAGAATGGTGGCGTCGTTAAGCTTGAGGATAGAATCCCTAGAAATGGAGAACTGCCGCTGCTACCGGTCCCACCTGTGATGGATCCAAATGTGGGAATACAGGACGAAACAGATGGCCAATAGAGATCCATTGCAACGGTGTGTGTCGTGTGAGGCTCATTCGTCCGGTTCAGCACATACTGAAGTTCCAGGGTTGTCTCATTGTTGGTTAGGCGATAGACGAGCCTGCTTGCCGGGAACGCGTTGAAAGAAATAGTGGAAGGACTCCATCCCAATGTCCAATTCAGTTCGGTCATAGAAGACCCCTGGCTCGTTGTGGCTTGTTCTGCCGGGAGAGGTTTTGTTGTCTTGGTGTTTGGTAGCGGGTTTAGGATGCTCGGAGACCAAGCCAGCATTATGCACACGAATACCAACACAAAGCTGAGCTTCTTCATACTAGAAGGACAGCTCCCTCGGCAATGCGGACGATGCGGCGAAGACTGTGGCGATTGATAGGTAGACTACAAACAGAGCCACTAGAAACTGTCTCTCTCGTAAACTGCGAATGATACTCTTTGTCGCGCGCTCTCTCAGGTTGGGTGAATCTCGATCGTCTAGTTGAATCGGGTCCAGTTCGGAATTTTTCTCTACCAGACTCTCACTTGCTTCCAAAATAGGGAAGCGTGTTCTCGCGATCTGTTCGCATTTAACACTTGCCCCAAATCATTCGTCAATACGTGGATATCTCAGGAAAGATACCCGTCAATATCTCCGGCTTTCTTAGTCCTCAAGCTTAGAGGCAGGTTAATCAATTCCAGACAGCCTGTGCCAATTGCTGCTTTTTTTACTCAATAGGAAAGTGGACGCTCATACCGCGGGGATCTGACTAACGAGAAGACGTCACTAACCGATTATAGATGCCTAAGTCAAAGCTCAGGCACAAAATGCCCACTTATCAGACTGCCTGTAAAATCCGGCATCCGAACTTGACTTTACTCTTCACGCTTCAGCCAGCACGGGTCTACGCTCAGCCATCTCAACAATAACCCTCTCCACCTTCATATGATGAATACGACGATGAACCGTCAATAGCGTCAGACAGTCCACGCAGACCATGGCTGTGTGACCGTCAGACTCTAGCTCGACAATCTCATCCTCAGGTCTAACCTCAAACCGGAAACTACACGTCAACGCCAAAAAACAGACTCCACTCCAACCCTTCTAATGGCTCTAGCTCGCCCTTAAGCACTAGCCATGGTCTGGCCGACTACTAGTTCGTGTTGATCAGTGCGAGTCGAGGAAAGCTGACCGATTGTCTTCGCATTCGCCACGTTACCGGTTCTCAGAAACAGGGCAGAATGGCGTGTGGCCGAACGGAGCCTATTGTACTGTGCCAGCTGGATTATGAACAGTCATCGTTCGCCGTGTAAAGACCAGGCCTGAACCTAGTAGAGCCAACATCACAGTATGGATGACCACGTCTATGACCGTCCGTGGGCCAACACCGACGATTATCGTGAAAACCCCAACAAGTGTTCCGAGCAGGGCAAAGAGTTGAGCAACGAGACCAGCGTTGCGCGTCAAAGGTTCGCGGACAATCGTAGTGATTAATCCTGCTAGTAGAACTAGTCCTATCACGGTCTCGGCAGTGCCCGCGGCTGTATCCGGGTTTCCGCTGCTGAGAATGGTGAAGTGGGCCGTGGCTACGCTGAGGAAGAGGATCGTCTCAGCCAACAGGAAAACTTGGACTGTCCGTGTTTCCTTCATAGCTCATACTGGGCGAGAACACAGGTCTTAAGGCGAAGCCTAACTGTACGCGGCGTTTTGGACATGGGTGTCTTGCGTCTGTCATTCAGATAATGCTTCCGTCCTGCAATGTCGCTATACTGTCTGCAAAGCCTTCTATCCTTTCATCGTGACTAGCGATTAGAGCAGCTCTTCCTTCTTTCTTCACAATGTCCCTAAGCGTTTCGATGACCTCGGAGCCTGTCTTTGAATCCAAGTTCGCTGTGGGCTCGTCGGCGATGATGAGCTTTGGATTGTTGACGATCGCCCTGGCTATTGCGACTCTCTGCTTCTCTCCACCGCTCAGATCCTCTTGAAGATGGTAGGCTCTATCATGAAGCCCCACTTTGTCAATCGCCTGCCACGCTATTTTCTTCGCTCTGCCTCCCCGGATCCCGTTCATATTTAGTGCAACCTCAACATTTTCCAACGCCGTGAATCCGCTGAGAAGATTGAACTCCTGAAAAATGAAGCCTATCTTCTTCAGCCTAACCTCTGGTAGGCTTCCCTGATTCATCGATGTCACTTGGAGGTGGTCGATGGATACTCGTCCCTCGTCCGGTCTGAGGAGCGTTCCGCATACGAGTAGGAGAGTTGTCTTCCCACTCCCACTCGGACCGACGATCAGAGACAGTTCCCCTTCATGCACGGTAAGCGATACATTCTTCAACGCGTGTATGGCTGCGTACCCTTTTCCGTAGGTCTTCGAGAGATTCTCGGCCTTTAGTATCTCGGAAGTATCCGATTCATTTGAATGCAATTGCAGGATCGATCCTTGAGATTCTCCTTGCCGGAAGTAGAGCCGCTCCTGCACCCATCAGAATAGCTGAAGCGAAAATGAGAGCCACGGAGCCGGCGTCATACAGAATTGCGATCGGAAAGTGTACTACGTATTGTAGACCTTTGACGACCACGATGGTGAGTCCACCTGCAATTCCGAAACCTGAGAGGGCGATCAGAATCGATTGCAAGAGAGCTATCTGCAACAAGTTTCTGTTCTTGATCCCTAGCGCTTTCAATATTCCATATTCTTTCTGGCGCTCCACAGTGGTTGTGTAGTTAGTCAAGCCTATGACCAGAACTCCTGTCAACCCTCCCATGAACTCCATCGCCTGAATTATCGGAGCGGTACCTGAAAGCACGGCATCACGAGAAACTCCAGCCCATTCCGAGTTCGTGAAGACCGATACGCCATTCAAGGCCGCGCGGAGCGCCGAGGCAACGGTGTCGGCGGATGCCCCTTCCGAGACCTTAACTAGGAAATAGTTGACAGACGTTCCATAGCCTACGATCTTCTGAACGTCCTTCAGATTCGAATAGGCGATTGGAGCTAGAAGACCCCCGAGCCCGGAGACCCCGACTACCGAGAGACGGTTTCCATTTACACTGACAACGTCGCCTACGTCAACATCCAGCTTCGAGGCCAACGAGGCGTCCACGACAGTCTGATTTTCGCCGGTGATGCTGGAGCCTCTGATGAGTGGTAGAGGACCTCCTAGACCGGAGGTTGCGTCATAACCAAAGAAGAAGATGGATTGACCCTTGCCATCCTTTGCAGCTGTCGCTCCTACACCGATGAGAGGAGAGACAGTCTTGACACCACTTACCTTCGCGATTGAGTTGCTCATGTTAGCGGGCAAAAATGAAATGGCGAAGAAGAAATTAGGTGCGCCTTTTTGGACCACCCAAAGGTCCGCACCCGAGTTGTCGATGAAGGCTGTCGCCTGATGGTAGAAACCAAGATAGATGCCAGTTAGTGTGAAAATCAAGAGCAGAGCGAGCGAGGTACCGGATAGTGTTATAGCCAGTCGAGTCTTATCGCGGAAGAGTAGTTTCTTGACTAATGAAACCAATAACTCCCGTCTTGACCCACGATGATTGTGAATATTTACGGTCTTGCTCTTCTGACCTCAGCGTCAGTTGATCCCGCCGGCCTACCATCAGGTTCAAAGCCTTCTGAGGGTCCGCTTACCACTACTCTCCGTCAACACCGAAGCAGTGCGACCATTACTGTTTGCACCCCATGAATGTCTCTTCTGTGGCGAGGGAAAGGCCTAGTCCCAGAGGTCGGCGTACTAAGGCTGTCTTGACGGACAGCTCATCGAAACGCGCAGAGTTCTTATTCCTAGGAACCGGGGGCGCGGAGACAACTCCGAGGGCTGGCTGTCTCTGCCAAGTGTGCCAAGAAGCACGACGCAAGGGAGGTAGGTTCGTCCGTAACGGGCCCTCTCTCTTCCTCAAGGGACCGAGCGTTTTGTTCGACACTCCAGAAGATATCGGTTCGAGCCTCGAACGAGAGAAAATTCATCGAGTACGGAACCTAGTTTACACCCACTGGCACCCGGACCATACGATGGGACGAAGAGTCCTCGAACAGCTCAACATGCACTGGTTGAAGCCCAAGGCCCGCAAGGTGACCAATGTATGGCTTCCCGGCTGGGTCAGGCGTGACTTTCACAAGCATCTCGGGCTAGAATCCCATTTCCAACATTTCGAGAAGCTAGGAATCGCAAAGGTTCGCGAGATATCGGAGGGAGAGGCGCTTCACATTGACGGCATGACTCTCCGCGCGTTCCGCATGGCGCAGCCCGGTCTGACCTCGTTCCTCTTGCGGAGGGGCCAGAGACGAGCCCTGCTCGCTCTGGACGATACCAGAGACTGGAGACCTGGTCCCGACCTCTCCGAACCGGACATTCTGATCATCGAAATGGGATGGTTTGAGCGCGACACGAAAAACAGGAAGATAGTGTCTCCTAGAGACCCTATTCGCGAGGGAGAGGCCTCATTCGAGGAGACTCTGAGACTCATCGGGCAGATCAGACCCCGCCTTGCACTCCTAACTCACGTTGAGGGATTGTGGGCCCGTTCGTACAATGATTACTTGAAGCTCGAGCGAGAATATCATGACTATCATTTGCGGGTCGCCTATGATGGTCTCAGGGTTGCTTTCTGACTCAGAGTCGCTCCACGTAACACTCGTGCTCTACTCACTTACCCACACCATATCTTCAAACTTCTCTCCATGATGTCCGATTTGACGCTTGCCGCACCGGCTACATTCTCTACGATTGTAGCGCGGGTACTCCCAAGCATGGCGTAGCAAACACCTAAGATGCATTCTCTCTAATGTTCCAATCAGTTAACCGGTCAGTTGACGGATTTGAATTCTTCCAAGTTTAGGGAGGCGGCTTGTTCTTCTACGAAGCTCTCTATCGCCACGGATTTTTCCATCCCTTTGCCCTTGAGGTTGAGACAGTAGTGGTGGAATTCATGCCCCATAGTAAGCATTGGGTCCTTGGCATTTCACCTTACATTCAGCATGCTGGGCTAAGGCTATTACTCATGTAGACCTCTCAGAAGGGTTTGAACCTCGCAGTGAGCCGGAGGATTTCGAACCTCGAACTCAGCTCACTCAGATGGAAAAACTACCTGGGTTTGATGAGGATGTTGGTTCCTTCTAGCTTGACCTCGTAGACAGGTTCAGGTCTTGAGGCGGGACCCAGCATTACCTGGCCGGTTCTGATGTTGAACCTAGACCCGTGCCAGGGACATTCGACCTCGTACTCTTCCAGCCTCCCCCGGTCCAACGGCCCTTCCTCGTGGGGGCACACGTTTCCCATCGCGTAGCATTTGCCGTCCACGTTTGCCAGCAACACTTCTCGGCCCCCTACCTGGACCATCTTCATAACGCCCGGCGCAACTTCGGGTGTTGTTGCGACCTTGACGAACTTAGCGACCATTAACGCTACGCTCTTACCGAAAATGAGTGGCCTTGCGCATTACTTATTTGGGGTTGGACGCGTGCAGAAAGTCTCCCATTGTGGCGCGAAGACATTGAGCGGCCAAGAGCGATACCGCACGGAATACATCGTTGGACTAGTGTCGACTGCCACCCTTTCCCCCCGAGAACAGCCTCATCACAGCTTACCCATCACTCTGCCTATGTGGACCCTCTTGTTTCTTGAGACGGGTCCTTCCTAATTTTGCTTGCAAGCAACTCTCGAATTCGACCAGCGACGGATTCAAGATCTTTCTTGGGAAGCTTTGGATACACTCTGCTCCCCTATCGGGTTGCTCCACCTATTCTGCGTTCGACCTCATACTCCCCTTCGACAATGTGGGCTGCCGCTCCATCGCCAGGCCTGTGTGGCACTAGGAAGAAGTGGAGATGGTTGATGTGGCCTCCGAATACGTGAAGGAAGACTTGGTTGGCACCACTCGCCTCTTGGAGGGACTTTGAGACTTTCCCGAGCACTGTGCCTAGTGTTTGGCCCTCTTTGTCGTCGAGATCAGTGATGTGTGGGATGTGACGTTTCGGTTCGAGGTACGACATTCCAGTTATTTCCGCATCGAGACTGACGGTTAGACGCCATAGACCGTCTTCCCAAACCTGCAAACGTTCGAAAACCGGGTCGCCGTCTGCGCCTAGGCAGAGGAGACATAGCTGCTGCGTCGCTCTGGGATCTCCAAAGTGTGTGATTGGGGGAGGCTTGTTCAACGCATTGAACTGATAAGATCCGATAGATCAGGTTAGTGGTGCCGTCTGAGTGCTACAGCCGCGCTGAGTTTCGCTCCCACCCTTGGAACAGCCTCCCCCGAAGGCTGATGGTTGTCTATGTCGGTGTTTTTGATGCTCACCGTTTTCATCGCTTCGACAGCCGGCACGGTCCACTTCTCACCCCATCTTCTGTAAGCCCCCAGAATGCCGGCCATGTCTCTTCCTTTCTCGGTTAGATGGTAAACTACAGAAAATGGTTGTGTGCCGACGACCTCCCTCTCAACGATTCCCATTCGCTCTAGATACTTCAGAGTCCTCGACAGAGTCCGAGAGTTTAGATCATCAGGCTTACCCTTCCTCAGAAGGTCGTTGAAACGTAAGGGTTTGTCAAGCAGGTAATATGCGATGAGTATCCTCCATTCCGAGCCTAGCCGCTTTACCGCTTTGATTACCGCACAAACATCGTCTTTGCAAACAACAGTTCTTCCGAGAAGGAAGCTCTCAACATCAAAGTCGCGCTCCGCCCGAGGCTTACTCAATGTTATCAGCTGTAATCTTGTTACTCCGGAATATAACCGTAAAGGGACATCCGGGTACCTTAACGACGCTGCTGTCCCCGCCAATTCAAATCTCGACCTGAAGCCTGTCAACGCTGTTATGACGAGTGTTCTAGTTATGGGCGGGTCCAAGTTCGTCGGACTCCACACAGTCTCCATGCTGCTGCTGGAGGGTTATCAGGTGACGACACTGAACCGGGGGACGACAGAACAACCCGCGGGTGTCAAGCACCTGAAGTGTGACAGGAAAGACTTCCCAAGGCTCAAAGCTCTCTTGGAGAAAGAGAAGTTCGATGCAGTCGTAGACATGACTGCCGGGGAGCTCGAAGATACGGAGGCGATGATCAGAATCTTTGAAGGGAGAATAGAACGGTTTGTCCATTGCAGCACAGGAGCAGTCTACGAGGACAGATGGGAATTTCCAGTGTTCGAGGAAGACCCGCTCATCGGTTGGACAGGCAGGAGAGCTTACCCGGGGAACAAGGCTCAATGCGAGAGACTTCTCTTCAAAGCCTTTGAAGAACGAGGCTTTCCCGTTACAATTCTCAGACCCACCGTAATCTATGGCCCCCACAACTATCTCTACCGAGAGGCCTACGTCTTCGATAGAGCAAAGGCTCGGAGGCCGATACCGGTCCCGGGTGATGGAACATCTGTTACTCACGTGGTTCATGTTGATGACGTAGCGAAAGGATTTGCGGCGGCCCTCCAGTCAAAGGCTTCCGTTGGTCAAGCCTACAACGTTGCCGGTCCCAGAGCGGTCAGCCTCGACCTCTGGGTAGAAGCAGCCGCGAAACCTTGCACAGAAGATGTGAAGATTATCCACTACGATGAGAGTCTCGTGAGTCGAGATGTGAAACAGGGCTTTCCCTTACCTACAAGTCCGTGGATCATGAGTATCCAGAAGGCGCAGAGGGACCTGGGTTTCAATCCGCGACGACTATATGATGGAATGAGAGAGACCTACGAGTGGTACTCACAAAACCATCCCTTCGGAAGACCAGGCTTTCAATTCGACCAGGCAGTAGCATCGTCGCAACGAACAAAACTCTAACGAGCAACGCGTAGGCAGATAACATTCGAGTCCCCAATGGACAGGAATTTCCGCTCAGAGCTATTAGCCCGGAAATTCGTCAGGCAATTGAGGAGACATGAGTAAGAGTTTGGTCATGGTTAGACCGGAATTGACAAGGCTCAAGGAGCATTTCGAACTGAAACTTCAGGCTGTCAAGCAACTGGCAGACGTCGTATACTCTGTGAAGCATGGTGATCCAGATCTTGTCTTGTTGGACATGAGAGATAGAGAGGACTATCAAAGAGGGCACATCAAAGGTGCTCTCTCAATGCCTCTCGAAGAGATAGACAAACGTTACCGAGATCTGCCCAAAGACAAGGACATAGTGACCTATTGCTACAACCAATACTGCCACCTCTCCACCCTAGGCGCTTTGAAGCTGGTGGAACAAGGAATCTCAGCAAAAGAGATGAACGTTGGCTGGAGCGAGTGGGTGAAACTTGGAAACCCTTCGCACGAGGAGTCCGAAGGTAGCCGGGAATGCAACGACCACTGTAAATCAGAAATCCAGAGAAACGTCATTAGCAGCGGTTAGGACAAAATCAAAAAATGAACGACTCTTTCTAGCTACGCAGGCGGCTAACGTATGAAGACACTTGGTCTATCTTGGATGGGAGTTCGAACGAGGGAATTTGCTGGAATGGTGAAGCTCTTTCACGAAGCGTTAGGATTAGAGTTGACACACGCTGAAGAAGAGTTCGCAGTTCTTCGAACTGGAAATGGCGACACGGTCGAGATCTTTGGACTCAACTGGAAATACAACAAACACTTCTCTTCCGCTCCCGTTGTAGGATTTTTGGTAGATGATATGGACGAGGCTCGTGATCGGCTCAGGAAAGCCGGATTAGAGCTCATTGGAGAGGTCAAGAAGGGTGAGAAGGGATACGCTTGGCAGCATTTCCGTGGACCTGACGGCAATATCTACGAGCTAACCTTCGACCCTCAACGGCCATAGTCGTGTCAGATTTCAGCGACCCTCATGGACGCGACATCTACCTCTAGCAACAGCCACCAAGATCCTCCAAGGATCTCAAGAGTGTATCCGGAATCATTAACACTGTGAGAACATATTGTCCAAACTAGAAGCGTAGTATGCCCCAGAAGTTGGCAAAACAGAGTCGAAAATGGCCTGATACCATGAGGGGCAAGTGACTAGTTGACCAAGCTTGAGATCTACCGCGGTAAGCTCAAAGCGTTATGGTCATGAGGGCTGCCAGAGTTCCAGAATGTATCCGTCAGGGTCTTTGAACGTCGCTATCCGTCCATAAGGTTCGCTTTCGATCTTTCTCAGAAACTGGACCCCTCTTTGTCTGAGCATATCGAATGATTTCTCGATGTGTTGGGTATGAAGAATGATCGAGGTTCCATTCGGCTGGCTCTTTCTGTCTCCATCTTCCCGGTGGAGTCCAATGAGCATTCCTCCGGCGTTTAGAAGAGCGCCGTCAGGAAATCTCTCAACCACCTTAAGACCCAGAGTGTCACGATAGAACTGAATGGACGTCTGAGTATCTTTAACGTAGAGCCAGATATGACTCACTCTAAACGCCGGTTTTTCAGTTTCCATCGTCGCAACCATTACGCTCCTCTTTGGAGCAAGTCTCTTGAAACTGACATTTATCCATGCCGATCTCGATTCTGCCCAAATTTGCCTAAGCTAGGTTGGGTCTAGGCCCTATCTAGAGACGAGAAAAAGGAAGGAGAGTTCTATTTTCGGTTTCGAGCTATTTCGGTGAGAATGGAAACGACCAGTGGTCGTGGACGATAAGCCATTTGTCGCCTGACTTTTCCCAGACGGTCGTGACTCGTCCGTCGTTCTCGATTTTTGATCCGTCTTTCATCTTTGCCCAGAAGTGGAAGGTGGCGTTGGTAACCGCTCCGCTTCCGAAGCGCTTCACCTGAAAATCATCGGACAGCTGGAAGCCTGAACTGTTCGGCGGCATGTTGTCGAAGAACATTCGCTGGACTCCGTCGGCGTACTCTTCCCATCCCGTGAACTTTAGGGGTGCAAAATCAAAGAAGTTCAGGTTCGGCTCCTGCGAATAGAACGGGGCCGCTTTACTAGAATCCTGCGAGTGCCAAGCATTGAGTACGTCGTCAAAGAGTTTCTTGAAGAACGTCGAATCATCGGCTAGGGATTTCCTCTCTGGAACAGTTGTTTGCATAATTTTTCCTCGCTCACGTTGACTGGAGAGCTTAAATGATTTTGGACTCTATCAAAGAGCCCGCGAGCCTGGCTTTGATATCCTAGACACAGATTGTAGCAACCGCACGGGATGTTCCAGGCCACATCTCAACCCTATCCTACAGCCACGATTAATTCGCACCACTCGCATCATGCATGGCTGTGATGCGGAAGACGTTCTAACTGACACGGCTTGCCGCGGAAAGGAATTTGAACTTGCGTTTGCTCCCACGCCCGATAGTTTGAATCACAAGTTCAGACCCGCTTGGCCAACCAACTCATCGGGCAAGCGAGCGCATAGGAAGATTAGCCGAAAACCGTTTTCAGGTCGAGGCAAAGCAGTGAACTCGGATAAGCGTTGATCCGAGCACCTCCGAATTCACGTCTGGACGTTTGAGTCCGGGCGGGCCCCAGTCTAGACGCGACTGGAGGTTCGAAAATTACGGAGCTGTTCTCATCGCCTTAAAGCCAACACCAAACGATGCTGTTCTATACGAAATTGAAGTTCATTGTATCCGGAGGGAATGGTTACTCCGAGTGGGAGTCAGTCAAGAGAGAAGCAGAAGAAGCCGATAAGCGAGGTTTCTGGGGGTACCTGATATCGGACCATTACATGACACCAGGCGGATACGCGCGAAATTCGACCTTGGACGCGTGGACAGCTCTCACCTACCTAGCCGGGAGGACTAAAACAATCCAACTCGGGACCCTTGTAACCCCGATTCCATTCCGCCCTCCCGGTCTGTTGGCAAAGGTCGTGTCAACACTCGACCTAGTCTCATCCGGGCGCTCCCTCCTCGGAGTAGGGGCCGGATGGTCCAAGCCAGAATTCGACGGCTACAGTAAATGGTCAAGCGCAAAGATCAGGGTCGACATGACGGACGAAGGAGTCCAGCTTATTCTCAGACTATGGCAAGACCACACGGTCAACTTCAAAGGTCGATACTACAAAGCCAGTGGAGCAGTCTTGGAACCGAAACCGGTCCAGAAGCCTCACCCGCCACTTCTCTTCGGGGGCGAAGGCCCCCGAATGCTCCGCATGGCCGGAAAATATGCTGACATATGCCACATCCCAGACTGGACGAAGCCCAGCCCTTGGGAGGCGCGTGAAAAGGTGTTAGGTGAGGCTCGACGGCACAGACGTGAGAGGAAATTGTCCTTCGCGGGGGGTTCGTCGCGCCCTCTCGGACCCCGATATGAAAAGGCTCAACACGAGAAGAAAGTAGAAGAAGCCAGTGAGCACGACTTTGAATTCTTCATCGTCTCTTTTCCGGGGCCGCGGAAAGAATCGATTGGTTGGCTCAGAGACTTTGCCGAGAACATAATTCCCTCCTTTGTAACCTAAATAAGTCCCTTAAGTCCGCAATGCGGCCGACGTCATTCTAGACATGCGATTGCACCAGCTTTCAACCTAGCTTCTGAGACATAACGAAACCCAGTCTCTCTTCTGTCTTGCTATACTGCTTCTCTCTTGAAACTGTGATTAGTAGGCGTTACTCAACTCTCTGGCCAAGTTGATTGAACCGGTCGAGTTTCTTGTCCAAGTTGCACAGTTAACTTGTCTTTCAGAACATTGACGACTGCATAGTTTCCTTCGATCAAAGGACCGGGATTAACTATGGTGGTTTCTCCGAGTTTGTCAACTGCTCTCGCAACATGAACGTGGCCGCATAAGACAAGCCTTGGTTTCCTGAATTCTACATATTCTCTAACGGGAATCGACCCATAGTTTTTCCCATCAGGACCAAGATCGCATCGTGTTCCGTACGGCGGACAATGTGATACCAGAACATCAACCGACCCAAGCGCATCAAGCATTGATCTAGCTTCCTCATCAGCATACTCAAATGGAGCACCACCGCTCGTGAAATTTGAACCCCCAAGACCCCCGATGGTAAGTTCGCCAAGGACCAGTCTCCTTACATGCAGCAAAGTCACACCTGTCGGCACAGTCATTTCTCGAGGGTCGTGATTTCCCTGGACCAGGAATATTTTCGTTGGGATCTTTCTTACAGAATCAAGAAACTCCTCAAGGAAAGGCATTCTTGCTTCAGTCGTTATGTCTCCACCGACTAGTATAGCATAGTAGCTATCCTTCGCAGACTTCAGAAGCCAGTTCAATGCACCCTTATCTTCGTGTATATCGGTAACGTACAGCAGCTTCAGCTTAGCGACCCGCGTCCCATTCATTCTTCCAGAATCCCTCTCGCAAATGTGGAAATGGAAGAGGTTCAGAGTCTCTTTTCGAACAGACTTGCCAGTCCCCTCTGTTCAACAACGTTGCGAATATGCTTGAATCCAGCTTTCTCATAATAGTCGCATAGACCATGATCATTGGCCAAGCAATTCGCGGACGAAGATATCTTCTCCCAGCAGCTAATGCCTTTTCTTGGGCCCAGCCGAGCTGTTGCCTGTTCTAATACATTGCCATTCTACATGGGACTACGCTTTAGCTTCGACTGGTGTTTGCAGTTGTTTTCTTACTACTAGATACTAGTCATTATCGCGATACTGTGTGAAACCATTCTTCAGATACATCGACAACGGACCTGGAAAATTGTACGCATCCGACTTTGGACTCTTGACCGGATAGGCTTCAAAGAACTCTAATCCCTCTTGGGAGAGTTTCTTGCAGGCAGCGTTGAGTAGATGGGAATTGAACGCTGTTCATTTGGCTTCTATCTGTTTCTCCCCAAAGGAAGAATCAGGAGTGAATGAGGGGTTGCGCAGGTCGGGATCGAATCTGGACGAGAGCATCGCGTTCTAAGCGGTTTAATGCGGAAATCGAATGCATGGATCTTAGTTCTGCCGGCTTATTTCATGATACGTCATCGGGCAGAATGGGGTTAGATCCTTGCGAGTGATCCATTGAACCAAAGACCAACTGGGCGTCCTCGTAAGAGGAATGATTGATTCGCACTACTCGTTTGCGAACCTGCGAAAGTTCCTATAGATCCCTGTACTGGAAACCAAGCGGGAGAGTTCTCGCATCTCCGAGTAGCCTCACGAATCTTCAGCATTCACAATCAGTTCCTGGTCTTTTCCGGCTGGTAGTAGTGCAGGACATTGCCCGAGCGAAAGGTCTTCGTTCTCAAAAGTTTCAGCTTCACATGGTCGGTCATTCCTCTGAACAGAGGATTGCCGTTGCCGATGACGACAGGGTTGACCATTATCCTCAGCTCGTCGATGAGGCCATCCGAAGAAAGTTTGTTGCGAGATCGTTGCTGCCGAATATGGCGATGTCCTTGCCGGATAGTTGCTTTAGCCGCTTGATCTCTTCAGGCTGAGCTTCCCGTATCAGCCGGACATTCTTCCAGTCCTTGGTTTCTTTCACGGTAGTGAGTGTCCTCGAGAAGACGATCTTCTCTATGTCATCTATTACCTGCGCGATTTCTAGGTCGTCCTTCGACGTTGTCGGATCTCTTCCAGCCTTCGGCCAATAATCCTCGAACAATCGATAGGTAACTCGTCCGAAAAACAGCGTACCGATCTGGTTCAACTGTTCTACCGCGAACCTGTTGAATTCTTGGTCGACAACGTGCCATGACAGGTCATGGTTCGGTCCCTCAAAATAACCGTCCAGGCTCACCATCATGAAGAGGAACAGGCGTCTCACCGCAGTCGCTATCCGCTACTGACTGTGATTCATGGGGTCCTTACATATTATCACCTACGAGGTCAACTTTACCTGGCTTTCTACGGGTGAATCAGCTCTCATAGCGTCCGCGCGGCAAGGGAACCGCTTGATTGACGGGCGTTGATCGCGGTTCGCACCTCGCAGAAGAAGACCCGCTGGCGACTATTCCTTCCCTAGGATGTCTAGTAATTCCCTGTACAGCTGGTTTCTCTTGTTGTCCGATTAACTATTGTAGCATAGTTCTAGGATTCTGTATCCTTTCTTCCGTAAGAGTGATCGTAACTCTTCGTCCTTCGCCATCTGCGACGTTCCAAGATGGACCCGGCCGTCGACGAACACGAGCAATGTTCTAGACTTTAGCGAGAAGTAGAAGTCTGCCGTGGTTACTGGAATTTCGACCTGTGTCTGATACTGAATCCTATCGTCTTGGAGTTTGAATGCGAGTTCCTGTTCCACCTGGGACGGGTTAGCACATAATCTTTCGCGCCAGTCGGTCCGCTGACCCGACATCTGTAAGGTTGAGCTATCTTTCTGCTATTGCTCAGACACGAGAACGAAACTGCTCTTCAGTGGACCTTTTAGCCAACTTGGGCTTGCCGATGCTGGACTCGGCCCATGTTTTGTCTGGGCTCAGCTGTTGAGGGAGTGTAACGTCCAATGTCGGTGGTTCTGGTTGGACCCAAGTGACGTTCTTGCGAACCGTCGGAGTTGGCAGTCCGGGTCTCGCGTCGTTGACCCCTTGGTCTGGTTGAGTTAGCGGGCCTTCTCGGGTCTTGTTCTTTGTCATTCCCTCACCTCATTACGGTTTCTCCAGACCCTCAAAACCAACGGACATTAGAGAAGAAGTGTGGACAGTGCCTTGTCATCTATGGAAGTTGCTGAGATACTGGGGTGGAGAAAAAAGGAGGAAGGAAGGGTTCGCTTGGTCCCTTAGCTGTTTTGGTGGAAGAGGGTTGCGCCTGAGACTGATTCGTCGAATATTCCAGGTATGGTCGTGCCTTCATCTGGAGCGCCTGATGGTGCGTTTATCCGACAGCTAATTTGGACTGGTATGCCAGCGAAGGTCATTGTGGCCCCGTTGAACGTGAAGGTGAGAGTGAAGCTAGCCTTCACCATGAGCAGTCCCCCTTGATGACCGGGGTTGCCCATTGGACCGGTATAATGGTTGAAGCTGACAAAGTTAGTAACTGTCCAGGTACCTCTCACATCGACAGATCCTGTCGGGCTGAAGCCCGTGACCGAGCCGCCACCGCTAACCGCGCTTGTTGATGTGTCAAATGTACCGGATCCGGTGAGCCGCGTTGTACTGTCTTTTACGACGGTGACGCCTTGGACAGTGATCGTGGCTAGGGCCTTGGATACGTTGGGGGTTACCAGGTTGAACGAGAAGGATGTTGATTGCGCCGCGACGTGCGGCAGTACCGCTGGAGCGATCATTATGACCAGCACCGTTATTGTCGCGAGGATGAGTTTCAGTTTGGTCGTCTCCTCGATTTCCAACACCAGCTATTGCACGGAACTTAACACTTTCGGTATCTTGAGATTGAATTTGAAATATCTGTAAAAGACGAAG